>JGI24188J35168_1000644_pt1 | contig 20703 bp, 18 predicted proteins | sample YNPBryantNP2012_FD_35168 | JGI IMG/M metagenome (IMG submission 35168) | reverse complement strand
CTCTGTCCGTTCCACGAGGAGAAGACGCCGTCCTTTTTCGTGAACCCGGAGCGGGGAGTCTGGCACTGCTTCGGCTGCGGCGAGCACGGTGACTGCTACACNTGGCTGATGAAGCTGGAGGGCATCACCTTCCCNGAGGCTCTNCGCCGCCTGGGCGAAAAGGTCGGGGTGGAGGTGGGCGCCTCGCGGGGCGGCCCTTCCCGGGGCGAGCGCGAGGAGATGCTGGAAGCCCTCTCCGTGGCGGCGCGCTTCTTCCGGGAGAGGCTTCGCCANGACCGCCGGGCCGNCGGCTATCTCGCGGCGCGCCAGATCGACCCGGAGACCGCTGAACAGTTCGGCATCGGATATGCTCCCGCGTCGTGGGATTCGCTGACGATGTTCCTGGCTTCGCAGAAGGTGAATCTGGCCGCCGCGGCGAAGGCTGGACTGGTGGGGACGCGCAGGGACGGCGGATACTACGACCGCTTTCGCGACCGTCTCATGTTTCCGGTCGCGGATGCTGGGGACAGGATCGTGGGGTTCGGGGGACGCAGCATCGGTCCGGACGGGCCGAAGTATCTGAACTCCCCGGAGACCCCGGTCTTTCACAAGGCGAACATCCTTTACGGGTGGCCGCTGGCGCGCCGGGAGATCTCCGCGCGGGGCTTCGCCCTGGTGGTGGAGGGCTATCTGGACGTGATCTCCGCGCACAGGGCGGGTTTGAAGAACGCTGTGGCGGCGATGGGCACGGCCTTCAGCGAGGCCCATTNCCGGCTGCTCGGCCTGGGATGCGACCGCGTGGTGCTCTGTTTTGATGCCGACTCTCCCGGGCAGCGGGCCGCGCTGGGAGCGGCCGACGTCCTGGAGGCGGCGGGGTTCGACGTGAGGGTGGCCCGGCTGGCGCCGGGCGAGGACCCGGACAGCCTGGTGTGTTCCGGAAGGTCGGCGGACCTGCACCAGGCCGTTCAGGAGGCGGTGACGGCGGCGGAGTTCCGGCTGGACCGGGTGATGGCGCGCTTCGATCTGCAGGACGCGGCGGACCGGGCAAGGATGCTCGCCGAGGCGGCGAAGGTTCTCGGGNGAGTGCAGAACGCCTTCGAGCGGGACCGTCTGATCAGGAAGCTGGCGGTCTATCATCCTTCGTTCGCCCAGGGGACGGATGTTGCCGAGTCCCGGATCCGCAGGGAGGTGGACCGGGCCGCCCGCGGCGCCGCCGGAGGGCGGGCGGCAGGCGGTGGCGCTGCTCCGGGACGCGGCGAGGCGGCGGCAAAGACGCCCCGGCAGAGGGCGATCGAGAAAGCGGAGCAGATTCTGCTGCGTTGCCTGCTGGAAAGCAGGGAGAAGGCGGCGCTCATCGTGGAGCGCCTTCCCGTTGACGGTTTTGTCACCGAAGCGGCCAGAGAGCTGGCGGCNGAGATCTACGCCTGCAGAGAGCTCGGCGAGGATCCCNTGACTGTCCTGTTTCCGGGCCGCGAGGGGGGAGGCGCCGCCCGGCTGGCGAGCGCGCTTCTGGTGACGGAGGGACCGCCCGCTCCGGAGGCGGTGATTTTGGACTGCATCGAGAGACTGGTGAGGGAAAGCAGACGGGAGAGGCTTGCCAGGCTGAGAGAGAAGTTCAATCGCGGCGAGCTGAGCAGGGATAGCGCGGAATACCGGGAGTTCCTGTCCCTCCAGCAGGAGTGCCACGGGTAATTCTACCGGTTTCGCGGGCGGCCTGTTCGCAGTGGCCTTCTCGACCGCTTTCCGGCACACTTTGTGCACATGGGACCGGTGTGGGGAGCAACGCAGACCGTGCTCCCGTCGGTTACGATGGGGAAGTGACGAGTTGGTTCCGGATATACCGATCAGAGAATCCAGCGAGTTTCACGCGCTGCTCGAGATGGGGCGGCAGACCGGTCTGCTGACCTTCGACGAGATCACCGAAGTCCTCAGCCGCAACGAGGACGGCGATCCCGAGCAGATGATGGATGACATGCTGCTCGTGCTCGAGGAGGAGGGGATCCACGTCGTCAACAGGCTGCCGGCCAGCAGGCGCCCCTCGCACGGGGACGGTCACGCCCCGCCCAGCGTCACCGAGAAAGCTGACGAGGAGATCAGCCAGCTCGAAAGCAGCCAGGTCGACGACAGCGTCAAGATGTGGCTGCGCGAGATCGGCAAGACGCGCCTGCTCTCTCCGCAGGAGGAGCGGGAGCTCGCCATCCGCGTCGAGAATAACGACGTCGAGGCGAAGCTGGGGCTCATCGAGGCGAACCTGCGGCTGGTCGTCAGCATCGCCAAGCGCTACAGCGGCCGCGCTCTGGCCTTCCCCGACCTGATCCAGGAGGGGAACCTCGGCCTCATCAAGGCGGTGGAGAAGTTCGACTACCGCAAGGGCTACAAGTTCAGCACGTATGCCACCTGGTGGATCCGGCAGGCCATCACGCGGGCCATCGCCGACCAGGGGCGCACCATCCGCCTGCCGGTGCATATGGTGGAGACCATCAACCGCCTCCACAAGGCCACCAGCCAGCTGCTCCACGAACTCGGGCGGGAGCCCACCATCGAGGAGCTCGCGGCGGAGGTGGGCATGACCCCGGACCGGGTGTCCGAGGTGCTGCGCGTGGCTCCGGAGCCCCTTTCGCTCGAGACGCCCGTGGGGGAGGAGGACGAGAGCCATCTGGGCGACTTCGTGGAGGACCACGAGGCCACCTCGCCCGGCGAGGCGGCAAAGCACGTCATCCTGCGGGAGAAAATCGAGGAGGCGCTCAACAACCTGACGGAGCGGGAGCGCGACGTGCTGAAGATGCGGTTCGGTCTGGACGACGGATGCTCCCGGACTCTGGAGGAGGTCGGGCGGCACTTCAAGGTCTCCCGCGAGCGCATCCGGCAGATCGAGGCCAAGGCGCTCAAAAAACTGCGCAACCCGTCGCGCACGCGCAAGCTGCGCGAGTATCTCGAGAGCTGAGGGCTTTCCCGGGCGCGGCGCGTGGCGGCAAGACAGTGCCGCATGCCATGCTGGAAGGTGAGGCGGAAGGCCGCTGCCGCCGGCTTCTTCCGCGACCACCGGCGATGACAGGGACTCGGCCCGGGCGATTTTCGGGGACTGCTCTCCAGTGGGCCTGTCCGGCGATCCGGACAGGCCCTCCTCGCCTCTGCGGGCGCTCCGGGCGGGAGGGCTGACCGTGTCGGACGTGCGCGATCTGCTGCTGGCGCCGGACCTGACCGCGGAGCAGGTGGAGGCGCTCCTCGCGCCCTACGGATTTCCCTCCCCGCGCGCCATCGACGCCTGTCTTCAGAGGATGTGCCCGGAGCCGGCTTCGCGGCTTGCGCTGGCGGAGCATCTGGACGCTTTCCTGCAGGCGGCGGCCCGCAGCGCTGACCCGGAACAGTGTCTTCTGCAGCTGGACCGCATCGCCGAGGCGAGCGGGCAGAGGGGGGCGGTGTATCGCGCTCTGGGCGCGGATCCGGGATGGCTGGAGACGGTTTGCGCCGTAGCCGGCTGCAGCCGGGCCCTCTCCGACGTCCTGGTGATCAATCCGGAGTATCTGGACATCCTCGCGGACGCCCAGGCCCTGACGCGAGCGCGGACCCTGGACGAGATGCGCCTGGAGGCTTCCCGTCTGACGGGGCTGTTCCGCAGCCGGGACGCCGCCCTGAATGCGCTGAGGCGGATGAGGCGCAGGGAGTATCTGCGGATCGGCGCGCGGGAGCTGACCGGGCTGGGCTCTTTCGAGGAGGTCGTGGGCGAGATCTCCGATCTNGCCTGNGCCCTGACGGCCGAGACTCTGGCCGTCTGTCACGAAACGCTCCCCTTNGAGGGCGGGGAGCGGCCGGACCGGTTCGTTGTGATCGCCTGGGGCAAGCTGGGCGCACGGGAGCTGAACTACTCTTCGGACATCGACCTGGCGCTGGTCTGGGAGACGCCGGACTCCGGGGAGGAGGCCGCGCAGACGGCCTTTTACACCCGTCTGGCTCAGTCTCTGGTGGACGCCCTCAGCCGGCTGACCGAGGAGGGCCGGATGTACCGTGTGGACCTCCGTCTGCGGCCATACGGGAACGCGGGGCCGATAGGGTGCTCGCTCCCGCAATTTCTAAACTACTACGAGACCTGGAGCGAGCCGTGGGAAAGGCAGGCGCTCATCAAGGCCCGCACCATCGCCGGGCCGCCCGACCTCCGGGAGCGCGTGGACCGCTTCATCTCAGAGTTCACGTTCTCGCGCCCGCTGGATGCCGTCTCGGTCTCCAGTCTGCTGGCTGTCAAGGAGCGCTCGGAAGACTTCCGGGGCCGCTCCGGGGCCATGGACCGGCAGGTCAAACACGGGTGGGGGGGCATCCGCGACATCGAGTTCACCGTGCAGATGCTGCAGCTGATGGCGGGGGCCAGCCACCCTGAGGCGCGCGCGCCCGCCACACTCGATGCCCTGGAGGGTCTGGAGCGCTGCGGGGTCCTCAGTCCGCAGGAGCGCTCAGCGCTCGCCGCCGCCTACGTGTTCCTCCGGCAGGTGGAACACAGGCTTCAGCTCGCGGAGGAGCTGCCTTTGCAGACGCTGCCGGAGGATCCGGAAGGTCAGCGGATCGTGGCGCTGCGGGTGGGATATCGCGACGAGCCCGGACGCAGCGCGCGCGAGCAGTTTCTGGAGGAGTATGCGCACTGGACGAAGACTGTGCGGGAGATCCACAGGCGCGTGTTCAGTGAGTTCGAGAGCGGCGGGGCGGGGTTGCCCAGGGAGCTGGTCTCCGTGCTGGAGGACGGGCCCGCAGGGCAGGATTTCCTGCGGGGGATGGGCTTCCGCCAGCCTGAACGGGCACAGGCGGCGCTGCGCCGCATCGCCGGGACCGGGGCGGGGGGTGGGGTCTCCTCGGAGCCGCAGCGCCGGTTTCTGCAGATGCTGCCGGAGCTTCTCGAGAGTCTCTCCTCTTCTGCCGACCCGGACGCCGCGCTGGCGAATCTGGAGCGGATGGCCGAGGCCACCGGGTCACCGCTGGGCTTCTTCCGGTCCATTGGAGCCAGTCGCCGGACCCTCGACGTCTTCGTCCGCCTCTCGGCCTCCAGCGAGTTCCTCACGCAGACGCTGCAGAGGCACCCGGAGTACATCGACATGTTGGCGTCGCCGGGAACTCTGGCGGCGCCGCGGCCGCTTTCGGATATGGAGGCGGAGCTCTTGCGCAGGGTCGGGGCGGAGAGCACGGAGGAGGGGCGGCTGAACGCCCTGCGCCGGTTCCGCCTGCGGGAGTTTCTGCGCATCGGGGTGCGCGATGTGTCCGGCATCGCCCGGGTCACCTCCACCACGCGGGAGATCAGCCTCCTGGCCGAAGCCTGCATCCGAGTGGCGCTGAAGATGGCCGTCGAGGAAAAGCGGGCCGCCGGCGGCCTTCCGGGCCGCATCGCCGCGCTCGGGATGGGCAAGCTGGGAGGACGGGAGCTTCACTACTCCTCCGATGCGGACCTGGTCTTCGTGTATCTCGAGGACGGTGGGACGCCTGATGCCTTCCGGGAGTTCGAACGGTGCGTGCGCCGTGTGCTGGATATCCTGGGACGCCTGACCGAAGAGGGGCGGGGGTTCCAGGTGGACCTTCGTCTGCGGCCGGAGGGCGGGGCCGGGCTGCTGGCCCGCTCGCTGGAGGGCTACCGCCGGTATCTGAAGGAGTCTGTGCAGGCCTGGGAGCGTCAGGCGCTGGTGCGGGCGCGATACGTGGCGGGAGACAGGTCTCTGGCCCGTGCGTTGCTGGGGGATGTGGCTGAAGCGGTCTGGGGTCGCCCGCTCACGGCGCCGGACCTGGAGGAGCTTCGCCACATCAAGCGCCGCATCGAGAACGAGAAGACGAACCGGTCCGGGGAGGTCATTGATCTAAAGCTGGGGCCGGGCGGCATCCTGGACATCGAGTTCACCGTCCAGATTCTGCAGCTGGTCCACGGCCGCTCGCACCCCGCCGTGCGCCGTCCGAACACGCTCCAGGCGCTGGACGCGCTGGCCCGGGCGGGGGCGCTGCCGCCGGAGGAGGCAAAAGCGCTCCGGGAGGCATATCTCTTCCTCAGGAGGGCGGAGAACAGGCTCCAGCTGTATCAGGACCGGCCGGCCGAGGGCGTTCCCGCCTCGCCGGACGAGCTCGGGACGTTTGCGCGGCGGTTGGGGTATCCTCAGAAGCGTCCCGGCAGGGCGGCGGAGGCTTTTCTGGCGGATGTCCGCAGGCTCTGCGGACGCGCCCGTGAGATTCACGAGCGCATCTACTTCCATACGGACCTCACGCGGGAGCCCGGCGCGGCTTCCGCCGGATGACGGTGGCGCACAGGATGGATTCACGGCTCAGAAACGGTTCACGGCAGGTCAGGGTGGCGCTGGCGCAGATCGACCCGCTGGTGGGCGACCTGGAAGGAAACGCCGCAAAGATTCTCCGGTATGCCGCGGATGCCGCTGCGGCGGGCGCGGACATCGTGGTCTTCCCGGAGCTGGCGGTCACGGGCTATCCGCCGGAGGACCTGCTTCTGAAAGGGGCCTTCCTGAGGCGCGCGCGCCGGGCGCTGGAGACCGTCGCGGCGGGTGCCCCGGAAGGGATCATCCTGGTGACGGGGTTCGTGGATTGCGGCGACGACATTTTCAATGCGGCGGCTGTCATCCAGAACGGCGCCATACGGGGGGTGCATCGCAAGCATCATCTGCCCAACTACGGCGTTTTCGACGAGGAGCGCTACTTCCAGCGAGGGACCCGGACGGCGGTCTATGACCCGGGCGGGCTGCGGTTCGGCGTCTGCGTCTGCGAGGATATCTGGTATCCCGCCGGCCCTGCGGCCGCGCAGACGCTGGCGGGCGAGGCCGAGCTGGTGCTGGTGCTGAACGCGTCCCCGTACCACCGCGGGAAGGGCCGCGAACGCGAGAGGATGGTGGCCACCCGGGCCGCCGACTGCGCGGCGGTGGTCTGCTATGTCAATGCGGTCGGGGGGCAGGACGAGCTGGTCTTCGACGGGTCCTCGTTCATTGCCGGCCCGGACGCCCGCATCCTTGCCCGGGCCCGCGCCTTCGAGGAGCAGCTGCTAGTCTGCGACGTGGATGCGGGGGAGGTGGCGCACCTTCGCGCGCGCGACGTCCGGAGGCGGCGCGAAAAGCTGGAGATGGCCGATGCCGGGGTGACGGTGGATATCGTGCCTCTGGATGCCCCGCCTGCCCGCCCCCGGGCCGCGTGGTCGTGTCCCGTGGAGCCTGTGCTGGACGATCTGGAGGAGGTCTACCGGGCGCTGGTGACCGGCACGCGCGACTACGTGCGCAAGAACGGGTTTCAGAGGGTCGTGGTGGGCCTCTCCGGGGGCATCGACAGCGCTCTTACGTTCGCGATCGCCTGCGACGCGCTGGGCCCGGAGCGGGTGCTGGGAGTCACCATGCCCGGGCCGTTCAGCAGCGCACAGACCCGGGCCGATGCCGCCCGTGTGGCGCAAAACTTCGGGGCGGAGCTGCTGGAACTGCCGATCGGCGACGTGTTCCGTGCGTACCGCGAAGCGCTTGCGGAGCCGTTCAGGGGCCTGCCCGCCGGGCTTGCGGAGGAGAACCTGCAGGCGCGCATCCGCGGGAATCTGCTGATGGCCATCTCCAACAAGCTGGGGCACCTGGTGCTCACCACCGGCAACAAGAGCGAGATGGCCTGCGGATACGCCACCCTTTACGGGGACATGGCGGGAGGCTTCGCGGTGCTGAAGGACGTCCCGAAGACTCTGGTCTGGCAGCTGGCCCGCCACCGGAACCGCGGCGGAGAGATGATCCCGGTCAGCACCATCGAGCGCGCCCCGTCCGCCGAGCTCCGGGAAAATCAGAAGGACACGGATTCCCTGCCTCCCTACGACGTTCTGGATCAGATCCTCCAGCTATATGTGGAGGAGGACCGCAGCGTGACGGAGATCGTGGAGCGCGGGTTCGACGCGGAAACGGTGCAGCGCGTGGTCCGGATGGTGGACACCAGCGAATACAAGCGGCGGCAGGCTCCGCCGGGGGTGAAGATCTCGCCCAAGGCGTTCGGGCGCGACCGGCGGCTGCCCATCACCAACGGCTTCCGGGAATGGTGAGCCCGGCCGTCGGGGTGGGGGCAGTCATTGTGCGGGACGGAAGCGTCCTGCTGGTGCGCCGCGGCAGGGAACCCGGGCGCGGACTCTGGAGCCTGCCCGGCGGCAGGCTGAAGTGCGGCGAGCGTCTGAAGGATGCCGTGGAGCGCGAGGTCCGGGAGGAGACCGGGCTGCTGGTGGAGGCGGGGGATCTGGCCGGCGTCGGAGAGATCATCACGGACGGGCGGGAGGGGCAGGCGTTTCATTATGTGCTTCTGGACTTCTTCTGCCGGGTCGTGGGGGGGCAGTTGCGCCCGGGAAGCGACGCCGCGGACGTGGCTTGGCATCCGCTGGACGCGCTCGATGAGCTGGAGACCACGGAAGGGCTGCCGCGAAAGCTCCGGGAGTGGCTGTCGCGGCCGGCAGCGGGGCATTTGACCGGCGGACCCGAAGGATGATAAAATAGCAATCAGGACGGGAAGCGTCCGAAAGCCCTCTTTTTCCTCCCCGCGGACGCGCTCCCGCCGCTGTTCTTTCACATTCTGACGAAAGGCGGATCGGATGTCCGGTCATTCCAAGTGGCATAACATTCGGCTGCGCAAAGGCAAGCAGGATGCGGAGCGCGGCAAGATTTTCACCAAGCTGGCGCGTGAGATCATTGTGGCCGCGAAGGCCGGGGGCGGCAATCCGGACACCAACCTCCGCCTGCGCATCGCCATCCAGAAGGCGCGCGACGCCAGCATGCCGCAGGAGAACATCAAGCGCGCCATCCAGCGCGGGACCGGGGAGATCGAGGGGGCGCATTACGAAGAGGTCATCTACGAAGGCTACGGGCCGGGCGGCGTGGCCGTTCTGGTGGAGTGTCTTACCGACAACCGGAACCGCACCGTGGCGGACCTGCGGGCCATCTTCAGCAAGTGCGGCGGCAGCATGGGGGAGAGCGGCTGCGTCGCCTGGCTGTTCCAGCCCAAAGGCATCGTGTCCATCCCGGCGGAGGCGGCTTCGGAGGATGACGTCCTGATGGCGGTGATGGACGCCGGGGCCGAGGACGTCAAGACCGAGGGGGACACCATCGAGGTGGTCTGCCCGCCGGAGGCGCTCCACGGCGTCCGCCAGGCTCTGACGGACGCCGGCATCCCGTTCACCATGGCCGAGCTCTCCATGGTGCCGCAGAACACGGTCTCGGTGGAAGGCAAGGAGGCGTCTCAGGTGCTGCGGCTGATGGATCAGCTGGAGGATCACGACGACGTGCAGCACGTCTACTCCAACTTCGACATCCCGGACGAGGTGATGCAGGAGATCGGCGCCTGACGCACGCGTGCCGTCTGCGGGCTTCAGGCTCCTTCGAGCGTCCTGGAGGCCGGTTCTCCGGGACGCAGCCGCGTCTGGAACACCTCTTCGAAGCACTCCTCCACCACGGCGATCGCCTGCCCGAGCGGCAAGGAACGCCCGGTCTCCCGCGCGATGGACGTCACGGCCTCGCCGTGCAGGCCGCAGGGGACGATCAGCCCGAACGCGTCCAGGTCCGGGTCCACGTTCAGCGCGAAGCCGTGACTGGTGACCCATCGCTGGACGCGGATGCCGATGGCGGCGATCTTCCGGGCCGGGCCGCGCGAGTCGGCGGGCACCCAGACCCCGGTCAGGCCGTCCCTCCGGACGGCCCGGATGCCAAGCTCCGCGAGAGCGCGGATGAGCAGCTCCTCGAGCGAGCGGATGTAGGCGTGCAGGTCGCGGCCGCGGCGGTTCAGGTCCAGTACGGGATAGCCCACCAGCTGTCCGGGGCCGTGATACGTGATGTCGCCGCCTCGCGCGGACTCGTGAAGCTCGAGGCCTCTGGCGGCCAGCTCCGCGGGAGAGCACAGCAGATGCTCCGGGTGCGCCCCGCGCCCCAGCGTGATGACCGGAGCGTGCTCCAGCAGCACCAGGGCTTCCGGACGCCGCCCGGCCTGCACGCCCCTGACAAGCCGCTCCTGAAGGCGCAGCCCTTCGGTGTAGCTCAGGCGGCCGGGTCTGATGATCTCCACGACATACGCCGGCAACATACACTGTGATTATAGATGTGTTGCGGAATCTGCGCGGCGTTTCCACGATGCCGGTGGCCGCTGCGATACTTTACACTGCGCCGGAGGAGGCTTGCCGACGAATGGCTGTTCGAAGACCCCGCATCGGGATCACCTGCGGCTCCGCCGGGGGCTGGATCGAGAAATACGGCCAGGACTACCGCGCCGCGGTGGAGGAGGCCGGAGGGGAGCCGGTGTTCATCGTCCCCCCGGAGCCGTCCCTGGCGCAGGAGTGCGACGGGCTTCTGTTCTCCGGGGGCAGAGACATCCATCCTTCCCTGTATCCACGCCGTCCCGTGGACCGGGACCTTCCGGACGAGGAGATGCTCCGCCGTTACCGGATCGAGGTGGACCTGCCGCGGGACGCCTTCGAGCTGGATCTTGCCCGCCGCGCCCTGCGGGAGGACCGTCCGGTGCTCGGGATCTGCCGCGGTTTCCAGGTGCTGAACGTTGCCGCGGGAGGGTCGCTCGTGCCCGATATTCCGGAGGCGCTGGGCTCCCGCGTCATCCACCGCGTTCTGAACGAGACCCCCGGCGGTTCGGATGTCGAGGATCCTCCGCCCTGCCCGCTGCACGCCATACGTCACGAACCCGGCACGCTTTTCTCCAGGGTGGCCGGGGGCGAGGTGTCCAGCGTCAACAGCTATCATCATCAGGGGGTCACCGGCGCCGAGCTCGCGCCCGTGCTCAGGGCGGCCGCATACGCGGAGGACGGCATCATCGAGGCGCTGGAGCTGCCGGACCACCCTTTCTGTCTGGCCGTCCAGTTCCACCCGGAACGCCGCAAGGACGGGGAAGTCCGGAGGCGTTTCGCGCCGCTGTTCGCCGCGCTGGTGGAGGCCGCGGCGCTCCGCCGGTAGCGTTCCCTGCGGCCCCGTCCTCCGACCGGCCGGATCGAGCGGGATGCAGCGATGCTCCGGGTGCAGGATTTGCCGGGTCTGGAGGCCAAGCAGTCCCTGGCGACCCGGCGGCTGCCGGTGTCCCCGCAGACATCTCCAGGAGAGGATTCTTCACCATGCCCCGTTCCGCCGCGCTGAGCGATATGCGCCTGCGGGTGCGCGAGGTGCTCGCCCGCACCCCGGTCACCGACATCCATACGCACGTGTATGCCCCCGCTTTCGGCAGCCTGTTGCTCTGGGGGATCGATGAGCTTCTGAACCATCACTACCTCATCGCCGAGACCCTGAGATGGGGGGAGGTGACTCCCGCGGAGTTCTGGGAAATGGGGCGCCGGGAGCAGGCGGATCTGGTTTGGAAGACGCTTTTCCTGGATCATTCGCCGGTCAGCGCGGCGGCGGAGGGGCTGCTGGAGACGCTGCGGGCGCTGGGGCTGGACGTGGAGTCCCGCGATCTGGAAGCCTTCCGGGCGTTCTTCGCCGCGCAGACTCCGGAGGCCATCGTGGACCGCGTGTTCGAGTGCGCCGGACTGGAGTCGCTGGTCATGACGAACGACCCGTTCGACGATGCCGAGCGCTCCGTCTGGGAGGCCGACCCGCAGATCGATCCGCGCTTCCACGCCGCCCTCCGGCTGGATTCGCTCATCCTCGCCTGGGACACCAACTTCCCCCGGCTGCGGGAATGGGGATACGGCGTGGAAGGGCCGCTCGGCGGCCGGACCATCGCGGAGGTTCGCCGGTTCCTGCACCACTGGATCGACCGGATGGAGCCGCTGTACCTGATGCTCTCTCTCAGCCCGGCCTGGCGGTTCCCGGACGGAGGCCCGGTGAACCGGATGCTGGAGGAGTGCATGCTGGCGGTGGCCGCCGAGCGGGGGCTTCCGGTGGCGCTGATGCCCGGATGCCGCAGGCAGGTGAACCCGGATCTGCGCCTGGCCGGAGACTCCGTGGGGGTCTCCGATCTCTCCTCGCTGGAGCGCCTGCTCGCCCGCTACCCGAAGATCCGCTTCCTGGTGACCGTCCTTTCCCGCGAGAACCAGTACGAGCTCAACGTCGTCGCCCGCAAATTCCCGAACCTGATGACATTCGGGTGCTGGTGGTTCCTGAACATCCCGTATCTCATCGACGAGATCACCCGGATGCGGATGGAGCTTCTGGGACTCAGCCATATTCCCCACCATTCGGATGTCCGCGTGATGGAGCAGGTCATCCCCAAGTGGGCCCATGCCCGGCATTTCACGGAGGCCGTGCTCGCGGAGCGCTACACGGCCCTGGAGGAGACCGGCTGGAGGGTGACCGACGCGGAGATCGAGCGGGACTGCCGTGACCTGATGGGGCGCAACTTNTGGCGGTTCCTCGGCCGGATGTGACCCCTCNCCGCACCGCTCCCGGGGATTCCCGCCGCACGCGTCCCGGCCTTCTCCGGCAGGAATCCGGACGGCGCCGGGGGAACAGATGCTTCAGCCGGACGCCCGCAGGCGCCGGCGCGGAGATGACGAGGCCTTGGAACTGTTCTCATTGAAATCTCGGACCGCCGTCGTGCTGGGAGGGGCCGGAGTGCTCGGGTCTGCCATCGCGCGGGGCCTCGGGCAGGCGGGAGCCCGCGTCGCGGTGGCCAGCCGCTCGCTGGAAAAGAACCTTGCGGAGGCGGAAAGGCTTCGGAGCTTAGGCATCGAGGCGCACGGCTACGCCGCGGACACAACGGATCCGCAGGCGGTGCGGGATCTGGCGGGGCGCATCGTGCGGGACTTCGGCGGTGTGGATGTGCTGGTCAACGCCGTGGGGGGCAACCGCCCGGACGCGACGGTCATGGAGCCCGAAGGCTTCTTCGATCTGAGCCCCGACGCTCTGCGGCAGGTGATGGATCTGAACTTTTTCGGAGGCGCGATTCTGCCGTCGCAGGTCTTCGGGCGGGAGATGGCGCGGGCCGGACGCGGCAGCATCATCAACATCTCCTCGATGTCCGCAATCCGCCCCCTGACGCGCGTCATCGGCTATTCCGCGGCCAAGGCCGCCGTGAACAGCTTCACGCAGTGGCTGGCGGTGCATCTGGCGAAGAACGGATACGCGGGTGTACGCGTGAACGCCATCGCGCCCGGCTTCTTCCTGACCGAACAGAACCGCTTCCTGCTGCTGGACGAGAAGACGGGCGAGCTCACCGAACGAGGGCGGACCATCATCGAGCACACCCCGATGGGCCGTTTCGGCGAGGCGGACGAGCTCATCGGAGCGGCCGTGTGGCTGGCCTCCGACGCCTCACGGTTCGTCACGGGCATCGTCGTGCCGGTGGACGGCGGCTTTTCGGCGTTCTCGGGGGTATGATGCCGGATCCGGCGGAAATCCCGGTCANGGATGAAGGACGGACCACCGGCCTGCTGAGCGCGGCCGAGGTGGAGCGCATCTGCGCGGAGTGCCTGGAGGCGCTGCCGCTGGACGGGCGTCGCGTCCTGGCCATCATCCCCGATCACACGCGCACCGCTCCCGTGGACCTGATGTTCCGGACAGTCTACCGCCTGCTGGGCCCGCGGGTGAAGGCTCTGGACGTGGTGGTGGCGCTCGGCACCCATCACCCGCTTCCAATGGAGCAGATCTACAGGCGGGTGGGCATCACCGCGGAGGAGCACGCTCGGGACTATCCGCGGACGCGCTTCTTCAACCATCACTGGAGGGATCCGGATCAGCTGGCCGTGGTGGGCGAGCTCTCCGAGGAGGAGACCGGGCGCCTTTCCGGGGGGATGCTGCGGATGCGCGTGAAGGTGACCGTCAACCGGATGGCGCTGGAATACGACCATCTGCTGATCATCGGCCCGGTGTTCCCGCACGAAGTCGTGGGCTTCTCCGGCGGCAGCAAGTACCTCTTCCCGGGGCTGGCCGGGCAGGAGATCCTGGACTTCTTCCACTGGCTCGGGGCGCTCATCACGAACGTCCGGATCATCGGAGTGAAGCACACCCCCGTCCGCGACGTCATCGAGGCTGCGGCGCGTCTCGTCCCCACGCCGCGCACCTGCCTGGCGATGGTGGTGAGCGGGGAAGGACTGGCGGGGCTGTTCTGCGGTCCCGTGGAAGAGGCCTGGTCGAAAGCGGCAGACCTGTCCGCCCTCCTGCACGTCAGGTGCGTCGAGCGGCCCTTCCATACCGTGCTCTCCTGCGCGCCCGCCATGTACGATGATCTCTGGGTGGGCGGAAAGTGCATGTACAAGCTTGAACCGGTGGTTGCGGACGGCGGGCGGCTCATCATCTACGCTCCGCATATCACCGAAGTGTCCTACACCCACGGCCATATCCTCGACCAGGTCGGCTACCACGTCCGGGACTATTTCGTGCGGCAGTGGGACCGGTTCCGGGATTATCCNTGGGGCGTGCTGGCACATTCCACCCACGTCAAGGGCGCCGGAACCTTCGAGGGCGGGGTCGAGATGCCCCGCGTGGAGGTCATCCTGGCCACCGGGATACCGGAGGAGCGGTGCCGGAGGATCAACCTGGGCTATATGGACCCGGCTTCGGTCCGTCTTGAGGACTACCGGGATCGTGAAGACGAGGGCATCCTGTTCGTGCCGAAAGCCGGGGAGACGCTTTACCGGCTGAAAGGGGACGGGACTGTGCCGGGAGGGAGGCGGTGAGTCTGACGGGCAAGGTGGCGCTGGTGACCGGCGGAGGCCGGGGCATTGGACGGGCCGCCGCGACCGCCCTGGCGGCCCGCAACGCGGCGGTGGGGATCCTGGCGCGTACGCGCGAAGAGATCGAGGCGGTGGCGCAGGCCATTCGGGCCGGCGGCGGACGGGCGCTTCCGGTGGTCTGCGACGTCCGTTCGGAGGAGCAGGTCGCCGCCGCGTTCGACGCGGTGGAACGCGAACTCGGCCCGGTGGACATTGTGGTCAACAACGCGGGCGAGCTGCTTCTCAAGCCGCTGGCCGAGACCGGTCTGGACGAGTGGCGATCCGTTCTGGAGGTCAACCTGACGGGGGCGTTCATCGTGGCCAGGNAGGCGATGCGCCGGATGTCGCGGCGTCCCGGCCGCATCATCAACGTGGGGTCGCTGGCCGGCCGTCGCGGTTATCCGGAGCAGGGCGCCTACTGCGCATCGAAGCACGGGCTCGTCGGCCTGACAAAGGTCATGGCCATCGAGGGCCAGCCTCTGGGCATCCGGGTGCATCTGGTGTCGCCGGGCGGAGTGCTGACGGATCTGTCCGCCGGGCTCAGGGCAGCGCGCAAGGACGACCCGTCCCTCTGGATGACGCCCGAGGAGGTGGCGGACGCCATCGTGTTCTGCGCTCTGCAGGAGGGGGCGGCCGTCTCCGACGAAATCTGCCTCCGGCGGTTCGATAGCGAGCCCTGGCGCTGAGCGCCGGCATACCTCCGGCATTCCTTGCGGGTTCCCCCGGCGGCGTGCGGCCTGTTATAATGGAATATCAGCGCCCGCCCGCACCGGGGCGGACGGAAGGAGAGAAAAAGAGGGGGCGCCTGACGCGAAATGGGCAGGATCCTGGGTGACAGAGACTTCCCGATAGCCACCTACTCGCTCATCGGGTTCAACATTCTGCTCTACCTGGCGCTCATCGGGACGATCCGGGAGGAGATCTACCGGGAATGGGCGCTGGTGCCCGGCCGCGCCGGGCTGCTGCAGATGTTCACTTCCACCTTCCTGCACGCCTCCGTGCCGCATCTTGCGCTGAACATGCTCTTGCTGTACCTCTTCGGGCGCAGGGTGGAGAGGGCGGTCGGAAGCGTCGAGTTTTTCCTGTTCTATATCGGGAGCGGATTCGCCGCCAGCGTGATGCACCTCTCCATCGTGTTCGCGTTCATGCCCCCCGAGGCGCGGATGCAGCATGCTCTGGGAGCCTCCGGCGCCATTGCCGGGGTGATGGGGGTCTACGCCATCCGCTTCTATATGGACAGGTTCCAGATCGGGCCGGTGTGCCTTCCCGCCTCCATCGTGCTGCTGGGCTGGCTGGTGACCCAGGTGGTGCTGGGGATCGTGGGGCTGTATNCTCCCTCGCTGACCATCGGATGGCTGCGCCTGGACCTTTCGCAGGTGGGATACTGGGCGCATCTCGGAGGATTCATCTTCGGCATGGGCTTCGCCCAGCTGGGCCAGCTCGGCCTGGAGGCGCAGAAGGAGTATCTCCTGAGCGATGCCCAGGACCGTTTTCGCCGCGGCACCCTTCTGGATGTGGCGCGGGACTTCGAAGAGCTTCTGAGCGTCGACCCCGAGGACCCGTTCGCCTATGCCGAACTGGGGCGGACCTGGATGCTGCTGGGGGACCCCGAGCAGTCGCTGCCCTATTATGAAAAGGCGTTGAACCTGTATCTGCGGGAGAACCGGCGCGATCTGGCCGTGGAGCGGCTGAGGGAGCTGCGTACGGTGTGGCCGGAGCTGCCCCTGGAGAGCCGGCTCCAGTTCCGGATGGGGTGCGTCCTGGAGGAGATGGGGGAGTTCGGCGAGGCCGTGAGGGAGCTGGATTTGCTGGTCCGGTCCGGGCGGCGCACGGCGGAGGCGGAGATCGCCGCCCTGCGCATCGGGGAGATTCAGCTCACCCGTCTCAAGAGGCCGGACCTTGCGGCCCAGACGTTCAAGCGCTTCCTGCAGACCTGGCCGGAAAGCGACTGGCGGCAGTTCGCGGAGCAGAGCCTGGGGAGAGCCACCAATGAGCGGCAGGCATATGACTGAGGCGGCCGGGCTGGATGAGCGCACGGAAAGGCAGATCCTGCTGACCGCGATTCAGCGGGAGGCGCGTCTTGCGGGCGGCCGATGGGCGGTGGCGGCCATCGACTGCGGCTCCGGCGAGGAGGTGGCGCTGAACGCCGGCGAGCAGTTCCCCGCCGCGAGCGTCATCAAGGTGCCCGTGCTCGCGGCCCTGTTCGCGGCGCGGGACACGGGGCTCGTATCGCTGGACGAGACGCGCGAGCTGCGCCCGGAGGACGTCGTCGGGGGATCGGGAGTCCTGCTGGAACTGCATCCGGGCATCGCCCTGACGCTGGAGGACCTCGCCCGCCTCATGATCGTCGTCAGCGACAACACCGCCACGAACATGGTGATCGACCGGCTGGGAGTCCAGTTCATCGAGGAGTTCCTGAGGTCCAACGGGTTCCGGCAGATGACGCTGCAGCGCAGGCTGTTCGACCTGGAAGCCCGGGCGCAGGGAAAAGACAACTTGATCTCGGCCGGAGAGGTGGCGCAGCTTCTCCGCAGGCTGCATCTGGGTGATCTTCCGCCGCTCACCCCCGCCTCCTGCGAGGAGTGTCTCGCCATCATGCGGCGTCAACAGCACCGCGAGAAGCTGCCCGCCCTGCTGCCGAAGGCNGCGGTCGTCGCCAGCAAGCCGGGCGGGCTGGAAGACGTGACGCACGACTGCGGGCTGGTCGTCACCGAATCGGGCAGCGCCTACGCCGCGGCCATCCTCTGCGCGGACTTTCGCGACCGCCGCACTGCAGAGCACGCAGTGGCGCTCATCTCGCTGCGCCTTTACGAGTATTTCGAGTCCGCCGGGGCGAGGGCTCCCTNCGCCTGAGGCGTCGGGGCCGCCGGGCGCCGCGGCCCTATCCTCCCAGAAGCCTGCGCGCGCGCTCCGCGGCTTCCGATGCCCGGCCCATCTCCTCGCGCAGGGATTCCAGTTCGTCCAGGTTGATGTAGATCTTCGACACCCCCTCCAGGTCCGCGGATGCCGTGTTCAGCTCCAGCCAGCCCCTCTCTGGACGTTTCCCGTCGTGAACCTCGACGATGCGCATCTTGTTCCTGGGGAAGATCATTCCTCGCCCTCCTCCGTCCGCTCTCAGTCGCAGATCAGCTGGGGTTCCAGCAGCACCTCGGGAAGCTCCAGTGTGGCGTCCAGCTGCGGCGCGAACCGCCGCGAGAGCTCCTCGACGGTCGTGAACGCGGGAATGCCCAGTTCGCGCGCCCGCGCAAGCTCCTCGCGCGAGTCCTCGCAGTCCTCCCATCCCGGCATCAGGAAGAGCGCCTGGCACACAGACAGCCAGTCCAGGTCCCTGCGGCCCGGCAGCCGCTCCGGCTGGCGCTCTTCGCGGCCCGGCGTCCGGTGGTAGTGACGGGGAACGAAAGGATTGAACCCCAGGGCGGCCAGCCGCTCGGCCATCCTCTCCGCTGCTGCGGTTCCGCCGTCGCCCGTGCTGGTGACGTAGACTCTGACCATTCGCGGCACCTCCGTGTGCTGTGGGCCCCGCCCGTCGCCGGGCGCGGCGCCTGATGGATTATTCTCCGCCTCTGCGGCAATTCCTTTCGCCCGGAGGCATTCTCCGGCTCAAGTCCCGCCGCCCGGGCGACGATTGATACACTCGGAAGTTCGAACCGGCGCAAAGGCCATGAGGATCGAGAGTCTCATCAACGTTCAGCAGAGGATTGCCGAGATCGAGGACCGCATCGAGGAGCTGTCCGCGCGCGCGCAGGGTCAGGCGCCGGACCCTTCGCGCCTCTGGCAGGCTCCGTTTGCGGCCCGCCTTCAACAGGCCGTTCAGCGTCAGCAGCCCGGCGGCGTCGCGCAGTGGGAGCCCATCATCCTGGAGGCGGCCGCCGAGTACGGTCTGGACCCGGGACTCTTGCGAGCCGTCATCGCTCAGGAGTCCGGCGGCAACCCCTCGGCCCGCAGCTCCGCCGGCGCGATGGGACTGATGCAGCTGATGCCCGCGACGGCCGCCTCGCTCGGCGTCACGGATCCGTATGACCCCCGGCAGAACATCTTCGGCGGCGCCCGCTATCTGCGGGGCCTGCTGGACAGGATGGGGAGCGTCGAGCTTGCCCTGGCGGCCTACAACGCCGGGCCGGGTGCGGTCCGCCGCTACGGCGGCATTCCGCCGTTCCCGGAGACCCGCAACTACGTGGCCTCCGTGATGAGCCGCTGGAGCAGTCAGCCGTGACCGGACCTTCCAGCGCAGTCCAGTTTCTGATCTCCGCCGCAGGCGCGCCTCAGCCTGCGCCCGGCCAGAGCGCCGGGCAGGAGCAAGCGGCAGCTGGCGGGTTTCTTCGGGCGCTCGCCGTGGCGGCCCTGGCGGCTGTGCAGGGGGCGCCGGATGGCGGGCAGGAAGGCCTGGATGCCGGCGCGGCGGCCCCGGCGGAGTCCTGCGACAGGGATGCCCCTTCCGCGGAGACGCCCGCCGCTGCCGCGCCGATGGCCGCGCCCCTGGCGCTTCTTGCCGCCCTTCCCGCCGCCACGCTCGACGGTGGCCCGGCCGGGACCGCGGGCGGTGACGCCGCCGGAGCCGGCGCCATTGTGAGGAGGCCGGAAGGACCGCCGGCTGCGCCCGGCGCTCCGGTCCGCGAGGATGCCGCCGCAGCGGAACAGAACTCTGCGGAGCGCGCGCGTCAGCCGGAGTCCCGGGAGGCGCAGGCCGGTTCGGTGGCGGCGGTTGAGGGGCGTACCGGTGCCGGTTACGAAGTGGTCTTTCCTGACCTGCCCGAAGATGCACGGCACGGCGGCGCCGGGGTGCCGTCTGCCAGTCTTCCCGCGGGTAAGGAGCCTGGCGAGGCTTCGGACGCGGCTCCGGACGCGGCGCGGCATTCGACTCCGGATGCGGTGGAGCCGGGCGCGGGGCGCCCTGAGTCCCGGGCAGGCTCTGCGCCGCCCGATGCGCCCGCAGATGGCCGGAGCCCAGGCGCCCCGCAGGAGCCGGAAGCCTTCTCTGAAACGGTCAGGCTGATTCCTCAGGACTCCGGCCGTGTCCGGGAGACGCCCCGACGCGAACGGTCCGGCCCCGCGCCCGCGCCTGCCGGCTCCCACGTCCNTCTTGCAGCGGAAGCTGCGCCGCCCGACGGCAAGATGCCGCCTCCGGATGCGCCCGCCGCACAGGTTGCGCCCTCCCCAGGCCTTGCAGATTCTGCAGACCTTGCGTCCGCCCGGGAAGGTGGAGAGCCCCGCCCCGAGGCCCCCGCCAAGGTGCGGCTCCCTGATCCCGGGCAAGCCGGTCGTGGTTCGGCGATCCTTTCGCCGCGGAGGGAGGCGGATGGCGACCGGCAGTCTGCCGGTGAGCCCCGCCCCGCCGGCCGGCAACCTTCGGCCGCCGGCGTCGCGGCCTCGGCGCTGGACGAAGCGGCTCCCGAAGATCATAGCTTCCGGGAGCGCTTGGCCGCCGGTATGAGGCCCCCCGGCCGGGACTCAGGAGCCGGGGAGGCTGCGCCTGCCGGCCTTCGAGCTGGCCCGCCGGACGGAGGAGCGGCCGCGCAGACGTTGCCGGAGGGCCGGGAGGCCCTGCCTGTGGAGCGCCCCGCCCGCGCGGAGCGTGCCGAAGCCAGGGCCCTGGAGCCTCCGCGCCTCGTGGATCAGGTGGTCAGAGCCATCGAGCTCACCCGCCGCGGACCGGCCACCGACCTGACCGTGCATCTCGATCCGCCCGAGCTGGGAGTGCTGCGCGTGAAGGTCACCCTCACGGACGGGACCATCTCGGCCCAGTTGCGGGCTGACTCGCCCGAAGTGCACCGGCTGCTTCTGACCGGCCAGGGCGAGCTGCGCGAAGCGCTGCAGCAGGCGGGTCTGCGTGTGGACGAGATCCGCGTTCCGCAGTTCGCATCGGGATTCGCCGATTCCGGCCGCCAGAGCCAGCCGCGGCAGGAGCAGGCGCGGCACCGGCGTGCCGTCTTCGCACCATCACTGGACGCCCCGCGCTCCGCGGCGGCTTTCGCCGGGATGGCCTGGCTTGCGCGGACCGACTCCCGGGCGCTGGTGGACCGCTTCGCTTAAGGGACCCGGAAGGTCAGAAAGGAGACAGTGAACGGAATGCCCACTCCAGTTTCCTCAACGGCTGCAGCCGCAGCCTC
>JGI24188J35168_1000640_pt1 | contig 20743 bp, 19 predicted proteins | sample YNPBryantNP2012_FD_35168 | JGI IMG/M metagenome (IMG submission 35168) | reverse complement strand
CCGAATCTCTCCTTGAAAGTGAGCTTTTTGGCTACGTCAAAGGAGCTTTTACAGGAGCCGTGAAAGACAGGAAAGGTCTTATTGAGGAAGCTCGCGGCGGAACGCTCTTTCTGGATGAAATAGGTGACCTCGCTCCAGCTCTTCAGGTGAAACTCCTCAGGCTCCTTCAGGAAGGAGAATACAAGCCTGTGGGATCCAACACCATCAAAAAAGCCGATGTGCGTTATATTGCGGCGACCAATAGAGATCTCCAGAAAAAGATAGAAAAAGGGGAATTTCGAGAAGATCTCTTTTACAGACTGAACGTTGTCCATATTCATGTGCCATCGCTTCGGGAGAGAATGGAAGATATTCTCCCCCTTGCTCACCATTTCCTCCGTAAATACGCCGCCATTCACGGAAAGGCTGTTAAAGGCTTTTCTCCAGAAGCCACCTATAGGCTTCTCCATTATCCATGGCCTGGGAATGTTCGGGAGCTTGAAAACACCGTCGAGCGTGGAGTCATTATGGCGTCGGGGGAAATTTTGGGAGTTGGTGATCTTTTCCCTGCCGAGAATCAGAAAAATTCGTCTTCTCCAGCTCTTACGATTGCCAGCGACCCTTCGATTTTCGATATTCCCTTCAAGGAAGCCAAAGAAAAGATACTCGACGAATTTCAGAGCCGTTACATTCTCAGACTTCTGGAAAAACATGGTGGAAATGTTTCTCAGACGGCTCGTGAGTGTGGACTTAAGCGACAGCATATTTACAGGCTTTTGAAGAAGATAAAAGAAAGTTCTTCAGAAAAATAGCACAGGAGATGGCAAATGCTAAAAAGACTGGAAATCGCATTCAAGCCAGGCATTCTCGATGCTGAAGGTGAACGCATTCGTCGAAAAGTTAAAGACTACTTCGGTTGGGACATCCCGGGGGACACTCTACCAGAGCTGTCCCCTGTTCGAGTTATTCACGTGATCACCTTTGATGCCCGCCTGAGCGATGATGAATTTGAAGCTATAGGGCGTGACATATTTACAAATCCCGTTACGCAGGTGTCGAGCTTTTCGCCTCTTACAAACCCCGCTATCGTCCCCTTTAAGTGGGTGATCTGGGTTGGTTTCAGGCCTGGAGTGCGCGACACAGCAGGCAGTGTGGCTCTGGAAGCCATTGCTTCCTATCTTCGGCGGAATCTCCATCCAGAAGATGCAGCTTATACATCCAGAATTTATGAAATCCGCGCCGGCAACCTCTCCAGAAACCAGGTTGAGACCATCGCCAGAGAACTGCTTGCTAATGAGCTTATTCAACAATGGCGAATCTTTTCCTGCGATGAGTGGAATCCTCAGGAAGGCATAGGTTTTATAGTGCCCCGAGTATCTCTTCAGGGTAGCGGGGGAGGGCGAGTTGGCACTGTTGCGGTTACATCTGATGAGGTGCTGGCTCGGTTGAGTCGGGAACGTAACCTTGCTCTGCACCCACAGGATATTCCCGTCATAAGGAATTACTTCAACCGGCCTGAAGTGAGAGCTCAGAGGGCGGCTGTGGGGCTTTCCGATCCGACAGACGTGGAACTGGAAGCCATTTCTCAGGCTCGAAGTGATCACTGCAATCACAACACCTTCCGTGGGGTTTTCAACTATCGCGACATGGAAACCGGTGAAACGGTTGTGGTGGACAACCTATTCAAAACATGTATCGAAGCGCCCACTCTTGAGCTTCAGAAGAAAAACGACTGGGTAATATCGGTTCTATGGGACAATGCCGGAGTGGCGGCTTTTGATGAACAGCATCACTATGTGATTACCGGAGAAACTCACAATAGCCCGTCCAACATGGAAGCTTACGGAGGCGCTCTGACTGGGATTGTTGGCGTCTATCGTGACATCATGGGAACAGGGAAGGGAGCCCGTCTTGTCGGTGGGCTTTACGGTTACTGTGTAGGTCCAAGAGATTATCCCGGCCNTCTTAAGCCCCACCTTCATCCTCGCCGGCTTCTTGATGGCGTTGTTGAAGGTGTGCGGGATGGTGGCAACAAGCATGGAGTTCCCACCATATTCGGAAACCTTCTTTTTCATCCGTCCTATCTGGGAAAATGCCTCGTTTTCGTTGCATCCATCGGCATAATGCCAAAGTCAGTGCCTAATGGTCCCTGTCATGAAAAGCGTCCTGAACCTGGGGATCTCATTGTGATGTGTGGAGGAAGAGTAGGGAAGGACGGCATCCACGGCGTTACGGCTTCCAGCGAAGCCTACTCCGAGCATACACCTGTAGGACACGTTCAAATAGGCGATCCCTATACTCAGAAGAAAATGCACGACTTCCTTTTAGAAGCTCGCGATGAGGGGCTGATTTATTTTATCACCGACAATGGTGGTGGAGGTCTTTCATCGTCCGTAGGCGAATCGGCACGGCTTGCAGGTGGAGCCTTTGTCGAACTCAACAAAGTGCCGCTTAAATACGAAGGGCTGGATCCCTGGGAAATCTGGGTTTCTGAATCGCAGGAGCGAATGACCGTTGGTATCAAGCCCGAGCATCTGGATCGTTTCATGGAGCTTTCCAGAAAACATGAAGTAGAAAGCACTGTGATCGGGCGTTACGAAAATACGGGCAAACTCCACCTGACCTATGCCGGCAAAACCTGCGCTTATCTCGATTTGGAGTTTTTTGAGGAGGAATTTCCAAAATGGCGCTTTGATGCCAAGTGGTTTTCTCCCAAACAACGAGGATTGTGCGAGCCAGTTATAAAAGAGCCTGGGAACTATGGATCCCTGCTTCGTACGGTGCTGGCTCGTCCCAATATGCGATCCCGTGAATGGATCCAGCGCCAGTATGATCATGAAGTGCAGGGAGCTTCCGTCATAAAGCCACTTGTCGGCATTCATCGAGATATACCCTCAGATGCTGCCGTGATACGCCCTGTTTATTCCTCCACGAAAGGACTGGCTGTAACTCAGGCTCTCCATCCTTTTTACGGGCAGATTGATACCTATCACATGGTTGCCGCTACGATAGACGAAAGCGTGAGACGGCTTTTAGCCGTAGGAGGTAGGCTGGATCGTATAGGAGGAGTTGATAATTTCTGCTGGCCTACAATTTTGTATGATCCTGATGAAAATCCGGACGGACGCTATAAGGCGGCTCAGCTTGTTAGAGCTAACTGGGCTCTGCGGGACTTTTGCCTGGCTTTTGGAATTCCACTCCTTTCCGGAAAAGACAGTATGTATGTAGACGGATTCCTGAAAGGTGCTTTTGGAGAACGACACAAAGTTTCCGGATTGCCCACCATGCAGTTTACCGCTACGACCATTGTGGATGACATTTCTAAGTGCGTAACCCTTGATGCTAAGATGCCGGGAGACGACGTCTACGTTGTGGGAATCACCAAAAATGAACTGGGAGGGTCCGAATATTACGATCTTTTCGGATATGTGGGTCTGAACGTCCCAAAGGTTGATGTTTCCAGTTTCATGCCGCTTTATAAGGCTCTTGAAGAGGCTATTTCTGAAGGTCTTGTTGCTTCCTGCCATGGAATTTACCGTGGAGGGCTTGCCGTTCACGCCGCTTTGGTCGCAATGGCAGGCTGGCTTGGGATGGAAATTGATCTCAGAAATGTCCCAACGGACGGACTCGAACGAAACGATCACATTCTATTCAGTGAATCAACGGGACGTTTTATCGTTACGGTGTCGCCAGAAAAAAGAGAAAAATTTGAATCCGTTTTTCGAAAACATTGCGGAAGCTGGAGTGAGAAAGCCGTCAGACGAGTGGGCACGGTTCTGGATAAGCCGATTTTCAGATGTATAGGNCTTGATGGTTCTGTGCTTTTTGAAGAACCCATCGGCGAGCTCAAGAAAGCCTGGTCTGGTAAGGAAGAAGTAGATTCTCCTGAACTTTACCTTCCCGATCGGAACATGAGTGATCTGAGAAAAATNTTGCCCCAGACTCCTGAGTCACCCCAGGCTCCCTCTTTTGTCATCCCAAGCGTAGGGGCAACNCCCTGTGGTTGCCCATCATTGGGGGCGGCCACGGGGGGGCCGCCCCTACCATCGGGACGCCTCGGAATGACACTAGGCCATGCATCCCCTGGAGGCGGGGCAACTGTGGGTGCCAAGAAGCCTTTGGCTATCGTGCTTACAGGCTTTGGGTTAAACTGCGATTACGAAACGGCACACGTTCTGGAAATTGCCGGAGCTAAGGCGGTTCGCCTTCACTTGAACGATCTCATAGCCCGACCTGAATGGCTTCGTGAAGCCAAGATTTTCGTTATAGACGGTGGGTTTTCCTGGGGAGATGACCATGGGGCTGGCGTTATCATGGGCTGTCGGCTCAGGTATAATCTCGGTGATGAACTGCTCGAGTTTGCCGACCGAGGAGGGCTCATTCTCGGCATTTGTAATGGCTTCCAGGTATTATCGAATCTCGGGCTTCTCCCGGCTATAGATAGAGCGAAGGATCCCAATGGGCGGCAAAAATCCTTTGNTCGAGAAGTGGCTCTTCTTCCCAACGATTGCGGTCATTTTGTTGATTCCTGGGTATGGCTTCAGGCAGATCCGCTTTCTCCCTGTGTGTTTACTCAGGGATTGAATATCGTTGAATTTCCAGTACGTCACGGTGAAGGCAAATTTTACACTTCTCAGGATGTGCTGAAGTCTCTTATTGAAAATCATCAGGTGGCTTTAAGATACGTCTGCCCTGACGGGAGTCCTGCTCAGGGGAGATATCCTTTCAATCCCAACGGATCTATCCTTGATATTGCAGGAATCTGCGATCCTACGGGACGCATAATGGGTCTGATGCCTCATCCTGAAGCTTTTCATCATTTTACCAATCATCCTAACTGGACACTTTACAAAGAAATGCTACTGCGATCCGGCAAATCCGTAGCTGAAATGCCTGAAATGGGTCTGGGAGTTATCTTTTTCAGAAATGCGGTAAAATATTGGGAGTAATCAATGAGTGGCGAAAAAAGGCTAAAGCTTGCGGTCTTCATTTCGGGAAGTGGAACTAATCTGCAGTCTCTTCTAGATAGAAGCGCTGATGGGAGGCTTCTTGGCGATGTCGAAGTGGTTATATCCGATAGGCGGGATGCCTACGGGCTGGAACGAGCTCGCAAACACGGTGTTCCTGCCTATGTTGTTGAATACGGACGATATGTTAGAGAGGCTGGATCCCGCACGGCGGCTTACGAAAAAGCAGAAAAGGAAGTGCTGGAAATTCTTGGAAATTACTCAATAGACTATGTGGTGCTTGCCGGTTTTATGAGGCTCCTTACACCTTACTTTCTGGAGCATTTCAGGATTGAGAATGGCGTTTTTAGAGTCATAAATATCCATCCTGCTTTGCTTCCCGCTTTCCCCGGACAGCACGGCTATGAAGACACTTTTAATTACGGCTGTCGCTGGGGAGGTGTCACGGTGCATTTTGTGGATGAAGGAGAAGATACCGGCCCTGTCATTGCTCAGGCTGTGTATCCGATTTTCCCCGAAGATACCGTGGAAACTGTTCGCAAACGAGGCCTGTCTCTCGAATATGAAGTTTACGCTCAGGTCATAAACTGGCTTGCCAGAGACATGGTGCAAATTCTACCCTCGAACAGAGGAAGACCTAGGGTCGTAATAACGGATCCGCAATACCGTGATGTGCTTAAAAAATGGGTAAATTTTGCATTCTCATCAGCCTGATTCTGTGGGCATTGCAGTGTTAGCTTGATTCGGTGTGAGAATCACCCTGGAGATTTTTTTCATTGAGAATTTCCCAGCGTCTGCGTTCTTCAAAGGTTTGTGCATCAAGCCAGATATTTCCGAGTTTTATTGTGTCAATTCGATCGGTAGAGCGAGTGGGAGTAAGGATAAAAACCATTCGTTGAGGACGATCTACTTGAAGCACAATTCCTAACCCGATGGAAAATCCTCGCGAGTCCTCCAGAGCTACAACTCTTCCGGGGTGGAAAGCAGGTGCCGGGACTACAGCAAATCTGGTCCATTGAAGTTCTAGTGGAGACGCATCGGAGAAATATCGTCGGAAAGCTGATACTCTATGAGCTCTTCGGGTTGCAAAATCTCGAGGAGTTATAGTAGGTGCGGGAGATAGTTCTATCAGGCTGGTTCTGGCTGAGCGTCTGAGGGGGATTAGAATATGTTCCAGTTCTCGATCTCGGCGTATGGCGAAGACAATTTTGGGTTCCAGGAGGTCTATTTTGCAGAGCTTGAGGATTCCTCCACCCTGTTCCTGTGCCACCAGTCCTGTTGTGTCAAGAACTATCGCCGTAGCGCCGAGTCTATAAGCCTGGGATGTCAGTTTGTGGAGACCGATGACGGTCTGAAGCATGTGACCTCTTGGCGATGTTGATCCAACAAAAACTCTAAAGATTTCCACATTGGACAGGTCATCTTTGAAGGTGAAACCGTCCTGGCGTATGGTAAGCTCTTCATTTAAAGGAGTTTCTGCAGGATAGTGATTTTGCTGCACGATCAGGGTCATTGTTGTTGGGGGACCAAGGGTTGCTTGTCCCACATCACCGTCTATGAAGGCAGTTCGTTCGTGATAGGCACAAAGGCGTGAATAAAGGTATCGAGCGAAGGTTGATTTACCAGAGTCTGGAGCTCCTATAACCATCAGAAGCCCCGATAGCTTCTCTATAGCCAAACGTTCCCAGGAAGGGGGTATTTCTATTCGGGAATTCATTTCACCAACTTTGCGCTTTTTTCATGGTGGACGAGCGATTTAAGAATCGCAAGATTTTCCCTGTCCTTCTCAAGAGTTGCATCTTTTGGGGTTTCTATCAATCCTGGGAGATCAGCAAACCGATGATCGTTTACAACCAGGCGAAAAGCTTCAATTCCCAATGCGCCTTTGCCTATGTGTTCATGACGATCTACTCGACTGCCCAGTTCGGTTTTGGAATCGTTGAGATGGATGGCATGGACGTGGCGAAATCCGATAATTTTGTCTATTTCATCCATGGTGGCTTTGTAAGCTTCGGGTGTTCGTATATCATAACCGGCGGCAAATATATGACATGTGTCGAGACAGATGCCGATACGATCCTTGTTAGAGGTATTCTCCATAAGCCATGCGAGGTGTTCAAGGCGATAGCCTAAACTGGTTCCCTGACCTGCTGTGGTTTCGAGAAGTATCCGAACTCGGAATCCGGAAGTAACATCGAGAGCTTTGTTGATAGCCTGAGCGACTCTTTTTAATCCTTCGGCTTCACCTTTTCCCATGTGTGAACCGGGATGGATTATAAGGTAAGGGATGCCAAGAGCCTCGCAGCGCTCCAGTTCGTTTATAAAGGCGTTGCAGGATTTTTGCCATAGGACGTCATCCGGCGCTGCAAGGTTTATCAAGTATGAAGCGTGAGCCAGAACAGGATAAATCCCGCTTTTTGCAGCTTTTTCTTTGAAGAGGCGTATTTCTTCTTCGGAGAGCGCTTTTGTCTTCCAGGAACGGCTTGATTCGACNAAAAGTTGCAATGTTTCGCATCCTACTGCAAGGGCGCGGTCTAAAGCTTTATGAAGTCCGCCTGCAATAGATTCATGAGCACCCAGTCTCATCGTTTTCTCCTGTAGCAGGTGATTCGTTATTTTCTCCTGCCAGATATGCGAAGTTGTGACAAGCTGAAATTGGGAGTGTTCGAAAAATCGCCAGCAATGTCATGCCGAGCGTCAGCGAGGCAGCCCATGAGGAGATCCCTCGTTTCACTCGGGATGACAAGCCTCCTGCCTGTCACTTCGTTCGGGACGGCGTCTCATGAGGAGATCCCTCGCTATCGCTCGGGATGACAAAAAGGAGGGTCGGGATGACAAAAAGGAGGGCTGGGAGTGACAGTCTTTTTTACTTGTCATGGAACGAATGCGAGGCATCCCATAAGAAAGCACCTCAATTCTTCGTCTAATATTTTCGAACACCCCCAATTGAAATTGGATGTGCTCGAAAAAGTTGTAGGGACACACGGCCGTGTCCCCTACAGATAACACTTGCACCGTTATTGTTCCAGAGCATACTATTTGCAAACCGGATGAAAATTTTTCTGTCAGGAGAAAGGGATTTAATGAAAAGGCTCAGGGTTTGTGAGATATTTGCCAGCATTCAGGGAGAATCTAGCTATGCAGGATTTCCCTGTGTTTTTGTGCGGCTTTCGGGATGCAATCTCAATTGCCGCTACTGCGATACTGTTTATGCTCGTGAAGAGGGAGTGGAAATGACGCTTCAGGAGGTGCTTGATAAGGTGTTTTCACTCATCTCGCCACCATCTACCTCGCTGCAACAGAAGGGAAGGACTAGTGTTAGTGAATCTGCCCCAGGAATAGGGGAATGGGGTGAACGTGGGGTTTGCCGAGGATACTGGGTAGTTGAAATAACAGGAGGAGAACCTTTGCTTCAGGAAGGAACTCCGTTGCTGGTAGAAGAAATACTCAGCCGAGGCTATAAAGTTCTTGTGGAAACTAACGGTAGTCTCAATATCGATCTTGTTAGCAAAGAAGCTGTGCGAATTGTTGATTTCAAATGCCCTTCCAGCGGTATGGTTGATAGAAACAATTACGACAACATTATGCGGCTTAGGCCAAATCACGATGAGGTAAAATTTGTGATTGGTGATCAGGAAGACTACCGTTTTGCAAAGAGGTTAAGAGAAAAAATTCTGGAAAGTGGCTGGCAGGGGGTTATAAATTTTTCGCCAGTGTTTGGCGAGCTGGATCCGGCAGAGCTTGCAAGCTGGATTTTGAGAGATAGACTTGATGTGCGTCTTAATCTTCAACTTCACAAGTATATCTGGAAAAATGTCGAGAGAGGGGTGTAAGTTATGGCGGAGAAAAAAGCTGTTGTTTTGCTTTCCGGCGGTATTGACTCTTCGACCGCTCTTGCGGTTGCAAAGGCTGAAGGTTATGAACTGTATGCATTGACCTTTCGTTATCATCAGCGCCATGCAGTTGAAATTGAGTCGGCTAAAGCTGTGGCAAAATATCTGAGCGTTAAGGAACATCTTATCCTTGATCTTCCACTTCATCTTATTGGAGGGTCGGCTTTAGTGGATAAGTCTATTTCAGTGCCGAAAGGACGGTCTCTGGATGAGATTTCTTCGGATATTCCGATAACGTATGTGCCTGCCAGAAATACGATTTTTCTTTCCTTTGCTCTGGCCTGGGCAGAAGTGCTTGGAACCGGTGATATTTTCATTGGAGCAAATATACTGGATTATTCAGGTTACCCCGATTGCCGTCCTGAATACATTGAGGCATTTGAACGAATGGCAAATCTCGGGACCAAAGTTGGAGTTGAAGGAAAGATCAAATTTCGGATCCATACACCTCTTATAAAGCTCACAAAAGCGGAAATCATCCGCAAAGGATTAGAACTCGGGATGGATTATCGTCTTACCACTTCTTGCTACGATCCGGATGAGAAAGGAAGAGCCTGCGGAAGATGCGATAGCTGCCTTTTGAGGAAAAAAGGTTTTGCAGAAGCTGGAGTTGATGATCCAACGGAGTATAAAAATTGAAAGACCGAGGAATCTGGGAGACTCCTCGGTCTGATTGCAAAAATGCTAATTGTTAGAAATCCTCATCCAGCGGGATGACAGAGTCTGGGCTTACTTCTTTGCCTTTAGTTTCTGCCGGCGGCTTTAGGTCAGCTTTTTTAGGAGCAGGGGTTGTTTTGGAAATGGGAGCTATTTTTTTGATGCTTGCCAGAGCCTTTGTAGTCCTGCTCTGCTGTTGCTGCTGGAGTTCCATTGAACCTTTTGCACCTACAATAAGGAGTAGTTGAGCAACATAGTCTCGCATCTGGAAAGCTTGAGCGTTTAGTTCTTCGGCAGCAGCGGCCGCTTCTTCTGCCGTAGCAGCATTTTTCTGAACCACTTTATCCAGTTCGGAAACTGCTTTGTTGATTTGATCAATTCCTTCAGCTTGTTCTCTGGATGCTGCCGAAACTTCAGCTATTAGTTCTCCCACCTTAGCCGTTGAATTTTTAACTTCGGCAAAGGTCTGTGTCGCTTTTTCAACAACCTGAACACCTTCACGAACGCGATTGGTTGTATGTTCTATAAGATTGGCGGTGTTTTTTGCCGCCTCTGCGGCTCTCATGGCAAGAGATCTTACTTCATCGGCCACAACGGCAAATCCTGCACCTGCTTCACCGGCTCTTGCCGCTTCTACAGCAGCATTGAGAGCCAGTAGGTTGGTCTGGAAGGCGATTTCATCTATTGTTTTGATGATCTTTTGAGTTTCATCGCTTGCTTTAGCAATTTCGTTCATAGAATGAGAGATCTTGGACATAGCGTTGTGGGCGGATTCTACCGCCTGAACTGTGTGTTGCATAAGAGATGCAGATTGATCGGCATTGGCGGCGTTCTGACGGGTCATGGAAGCCAGCTCTTCGAGAGCCGATGATGTTTCTTCGATGGACGCTGCCTGCTCGGATGCACCTTCAGCAAGTCCCTGACTCGACGCCGATACCTCTTCGGCCGCTGTGGCTACCTGATCAGCACCATCCATTAAGCCTTTAGATATACGAAAAATCGGGGCGGTTATAGACCTTGCGACGAAGTAAATTCCTGTTATGCCGATTATCAAAAAGATGACAGCCACCAGGACGGTAGAGTTTCTGATAGTCGTGGCTGTTTTCATAAATTCAGAGACGGTCTGAGTTGTTCCGATACTCCATCCATTGATACCTACAGGCACAACAGCACCTGTTTTTTCAGATCCTTTAAAGACGTATTTTACTAACCCTTCCTGGCCGCTTGTCATCTTATTGGCAAGCTCTTCTAGGCCTTGTGTCTGCTTTGCATTCAATTTCATAATTAGGCTTTTGTCGGGATGAGCAATTACAATGCCGTTTTGGTCCACCATGAAAGAGTAGCTTGTTTCCGATGCTTTGAACTTGGTTACCAGGTTAATAAGGGAATCTGTTTTTAATGCACCTGCCAGCACTCCAACAACTTTTCCCTCGTCGTTTACCATGGGAACGGCAAGAGGAAGCACAGGTTCCTGTGTCTTTTTGGAGACTATCATGTTTTCGATGACGGGTGTTCCCTGCATTGCTTTTTTCCAGTATTCTCTATCGGATACATTGATGTTTTTGTATCCGCCTCCGGTGCTGTCTGATACTATGTTTCCTGAGGTGTCGACTACGAACAGCACTTCGTAAGCATCGCCGAGTTTTTTATTAAGTTCTTTGAGTAAATCTGGTGCCTTGGTGAGGCTTTCTGAATCACCTTGGGCAGCCTTTATGGCAATGGGATTTAGAGAAAAACTCTGGAGCGTGTTGAGATTGGCTGTCATAAGCTCTTTTACAGCAAGAGCTGTAAGTCGGCCGACATTCATAGCATTCGCTTCTGCTGTTTTTGTTGATTCTGTTTTGGCTTTCAAATAAACGGTTGAGCCTAAGACTATCAAAGGTAAAACAATAGCTACAATGCCGGTTACTAAAAGTTTTTGCCTGAGAGACATTTTCGTTACTCCTCCATACAGCTTTGGAATTTCTTCCTTTTCGGGAAGCATTGCAAACGCAAAAATTTTTAATGGCTAGATTAATATTTTGCAAGCTTATTTTTGGATGGACGTTTCATTTAGGAAAATAATTTTAGATGCAGTTTTACTAAACTTGCAGTAAGCGATATTTTGTGCTGTCTTCTGATTTTAAAGAATCAATCTCACTATAAGGATGCTATCGTAGACAGACTGTGTCATAATCACATTCACAGGATCATTCATTGTAGGGGCGACGTCACGTTTCAGCGGGTCTCTCTTATACGGCACCCCGAAAGAAGCGCTGGGATTCCTCGGCACGTCGTGCCTTGGAATGACAGAAAGGGCTGTCACCTCATGGGGATGCCTCCACTACATAAACGCACATCGAATTGCGACACAGTTTCAGAGGAAAGGGGCACAGGAATGTCGTGCCCCTATTGGGTTTTTTCTTTTAGGCAGAAGGGGGAGTGGATACCACCTTGTTTCTGCCACTATTCTTGGCAGCATATAAAGCTTTATCGGCTCGTTCAAAAACGTCGGATGGCCCTTCGTCTGTGGATTCTACCTGAGCCACTCCAGCACTTATGGTAATGGAAATTTCCTGTCCCTTTAAAACAAACTTGGTTTCTTCAATAAGCCGGCGAAGTTTTTCAGCCGCTTCCACGGCTCCGCTGATTTGAGTTCCGGTAAATATTATGACGAATTCTTCTCCACCGTATCTGGCAAGAAGATCGGCTTTTCTAAGAGATGTTTTCATAATTCTGGAAACTTCTTTAAGAATAAGATCACCTGCTTTGTGTCCGTAGGTATCGTTTATGTTTTTGAAATGATCCAAGTCGAATATGGCAATAGAAAACACATGACCGTAGCGCTTAAAACGTTCCCATTCCTCGGCTATTCTTATCTCATAACCTCTCCTGTTGGTAATACCTGTAAGAGGATCCCTCAATACTTCCTCTGCAAGTCGCTGCTCTCGGGACTGAGCAAGTCTAATCTGATCGTTTATTGAACTCAATTCCTGTTGTAGCTTTTGAATGCGTTCTTCAAGCTCTTTACTGTATTCTTCTTCTTGCTTTTTCTTTTTTTCCAGGACCTGTTTTATGTAGGAAAGCTTCGTTATGACCATCTTGCGCAGGTCTTCCAGGCTCGATGATGTTTTTACAAACTGCCGAAGGTCATTTATCTGCCCATCCAGGTGATAATTAAATTTAGTCGTTAATTCCTGAGAACTATGAACATGGTCGAGAGATGCCAGGATGTTTTTTTCAATTTCTACCAGGTTTTGTCCCAGTTCAGAAATAAATTCGTTCAGTTCTTTCTGCTCCTGATTTATGTGCAGGATGAGGGTTCTTAGAAATTCTGCAAAAGTTGCGTTCCATGAAACAAGATCCCGAACATGGTCGATTTTATAGAAAGCGTCACGTATAGCAACCCACTTTTCCTTGATAGCTTCAGGTATTAAAGGATTTATCGAGTTTATAATTTCGGACATAATGGCTTTAAGTTCTTCGAGATTGCTGTGGGAATCTCTGTGAAGAAATCCGAAGAGTTTTTTTGCTCCCTTTTTCTCTCCCGTTGGCTCTAGCCCATATTGCAAAACCGCTTCCTTGAAGGTGTTGAAAGCTTCATCGATCTGGTCAAGTGATGCTCCGTCTCGGAGCTTTTCTTTGAAAGACTCAAATTTTTTTGAAATTTTTGAAGCACCTGAAAAGTTTAGAAAGGGAGAGAGCGTTACCAGAGCGGATTGAAAAAGCTCAACCATTTTCTGGTGTTCTTCTTCGAGTTCCTGGACAAGCCTTATATGGCTCGATCTTACAGATGGCACTTGATTAGAATTAGTAACCTTTGATAAGTCTGGCAGCAGTGAAGGGTCGTTATCCAGCATATACGCTACGCTTTCGACGGTTATCGGCTCTCCCCGTGATTCCAGCCGCCGAACCAATTCAACAATTCCTTGAGAAAGTTTCTCCACCCATGGAAGCGGTTTTGACATGGCTACTTACCTTCTCCTTCTAGAAGCCAATTTTTTTGTTTTTCGAACTCCTTCCTGAGACAATGAGGAACTATTGACAGGTTTTGGTTCAAACTTTTGACAGGCAATACCTGAGGCACTGAAAACCTCTTCGCAGGGGTAGTTTTTAGAGCGTATTGACCAGGCTCGGCAGAAATAAGGTGTTGTGGGATTCCATGTGATCCCCAGATGCTTGCAGGCGAGACAGTGGATTTTTTTCTCTTTTCTGATAGCCATTTTTCATACCTCCTTAGCGGGCTATTCCCTTATCTTCTGCCGTCCGGTGGGCTTCGATTGGGAAGATGCCCGATGTGAATTTCAGCAAAAGGCATTCCACCTTTTTCAAATTTATTTTAAAGTTTTTTTCCGCACAGTCGATAGTAAGTTCGAGAGGTGAAGAAAATGATCATAACTGATTATCGTGTCAAGAGTGTTCTTCGCACTTACACGAAGCAACTTCAAAGATCGAAGTTGCCATCTGATATTCTGCTGAATAATGGGGAGGGAAATACGCCCATCAGTGGGGAAAAGGTGGTTATTTCTGAAGAAGCTCGACAGAGGTTTCTTAGAGAACAACTGGCAAGGCAGGCTTTATCTAAGTTAGAGCAAGAAAAAAACTTGAACGAAGATAAAGAAAGTGAAACAATAGAAAATGATAAATCATCAACTGAATTAGGCGGCAAAGCAGGTGAAAAACCTCAGAACATAAGCCAAGGAAGAGGTTAAAAAAATGGACATTAAAAAAGTTCAGCATGCTCAGGTTTACTACAATAATAACGTGTCCAACGTTAAGACTTCTGGAGCACAGCAGAGCGCTCAGGAAGTGACAAGAGTTGATCGGTTGCAGAATGCTCCTAAGACTCAGCAAAAGCCTGTCCAGCAGGAGCCTAAAACTGATAAGGTAGAATTTTCATCCCAGGCTCTTGCAGCTTATGAACAGGCTCGGTCACAGAAGGTTGAAAATCTCCAGCGAAGCATTCAGGAGGGTTCTTACAAGATAAATCCTTCTGATATTGCAAACAAAATGCTGGATGAAACTTGGTAGATCTTAGGGCGGTTGACGAACCGCCCTGACAACCTGGCAAAATAACATAACGGCTTCACCATGGTCTTTAACGGAAGTGTTTGGAGGTTTTTTTGATTTTTAGAAGTCCAGGGCTATGGTGACAGTACATGTGAGGTGTGTCCACACCTCGGGTTATGAAAAATTCTTCTATCATGTCAAAAAGCACAGGACGATCAGGCCAGGTAAAAAGCTTTTCCCGCCTTAAAAGATCCTGCCAGTAATTTTCAGCTTCAGGAAATTTTCCGAATATTTCTTTTTTTGCGTCGTCACAGAAAAACATGGCGCATGTTATGGGTCTTACCGTCCAGAGACATCCGCTACTACCAAGATATACGCAGTGATCCGATGGCTTAACTTTCCTTAGTTTGTCTAAAATAACCGGAAAGTCACGTTCTCCGCCGAAAAGATAGTTAATAACTTCATCGGCAAAGAACACAATAATGCTTTCGTAACTACAACATGCGCTTCTATGTGTATCAAAACAGGCCTTCTGGCAGTAAAGAGAAAAGTATTTATCCGTGAATTGCTGAAGTTCTCTTCGGAATTCCATGTATTGGCTAGCCATGTCTCTGAGGAACAACTTGTCCTGTTCGGTTAGATTCTGAAAGGCTTCAAAGGCAATGCTTATCGATTCATATTGCATCCGATGGTATGGGCTCATGTCTTTCATGTGGCTTCCTTTGCTTTGGCTAACAATACTTCTTGCGTTCTTTGCCGCATCTGTGAAAAATTGTTTGGGTGTTTTGTGGAAAACGCTTTACCAGGAGGTAACTATGGCGGTTGGTCCTCAGGATGTTATTGTTGTTTGGGTAACTGTGGGAAAAAGTGATGAAGCCGTTAAAATCGCTAGAACCATTGTGGAAGAAAAGCTGGCTGCTTGCGTCAATATCGTGCCAGCCATTAGATCTATTTACTTCTGGAAGGGAGAAGTTTGCGACGATCAGGAAAGTCTTTTGATGATCAAGACGAAAGCAGAACTCTTTGATCGTCTTCGAGCAAGGATTGTGGAACTTCACAGCTATGAAGTGCCGGAAATTATCGCCGTAAGACTTAGCGACGGCCATCAACCATACCTTTCCTGGGTTGAAGAAACGACAATCTCAGCCACATAGACGCTAGTGTTAAACTTTTTTTGACCTGATTTACAGATCTAGTATGTGCTTCAAGTTGGGTTATGTCGTCAACGCAGGATCTGTAAATAAAGCAATCCAGCTGCCGTGGATTTTCACCGCATCTCGGTGGTAAGTCTAAGTTCGTAAACCACATCTTCGACGAAGGGATTTGCGAATTGGCTACCGAAGAAGATGGCCAGACCAGACGCCGAATAGACATCCGACTAGAGGTTCTCTTGCCTCGTTCCTGTCTCACTCGTAAATCTCCTCCACCACCTCTGCACCGATTTGACNGAGTGTTTCCTTAACCTTGGANTCCAGCGTNTCTGGCTTAATGCCACCGGACTCTGACCTCGCATGGAGCAATACTTCCACATCCAGCTCCGCTTTCTCGCTTTGCAGTGGCATAATCACACCTCGGACAAAATCCGAGAACTTGTCCCAGGGCATTTTGACCCGAAGCCTCAGATGACGCACGCCAGTTTTCGGTGATGGAGCAGCAGAAGTCGGCGCCTTTACCCCCGGCTCGGAAGGAGCTGCAGGAACAGCTTCCCGCACCTGTGGCAAAGGTTCGGCTACAGAGGGAGCTTGCTGCACCAGTTCCTTTCGGATCAGTTGCGCATTGGCCGAGCGTATTTCAGCAGGCGGCGCCACTTTAAAGTACACTTTATCGCCGATCTTTACAGCAAACATACCGTCACGCACACCCTGGCTTATTGCTTGCTCAATAACCGCCAGATTCTGAACCATGGGCAACTGTGGATAGCGCAAAAAGGCCTCGGAGATCTCAGAGATCGGCTTTTCCTGCTCGTCCTCCCGCAGGGCTTTTCTGAGCAGGTTGGACGGCGAAATGAGCTCCAGCAAAACTTCCTGGCTCTTCAGGTATTCCAGCACTCGCTTGGCAAGAGAGCCTCTCTCGCCAACAGTGGGCAATCCCAGATCGATCCACTCCACACCTTTTTCGCCAAGCTTTGCCAGATGCCGATACACAGAAAGCAAGCTAAAAGGTATTCTCTCTTCTTCTAAGTTCTTGATTTTGCTTTCGAGAGTCTTCTTGTTTTCATCCGACAGTTGACGCTTGAGCGTCTTGTCGTCGCTGATGGCGCGCAGAGCAAGAAGCCGCTTGATCTGTTGACGTGCCGAAGCAAACTCACCACCGTCAGGGGCAAGCACCAGCAAGGTGTTCTGATACGTGCGAAAGGTGGTCCCGCATTTTTTCAACAGCTCATCCACAAACGCACCGCTTGTGCCGCTCTGCTTTGAATACTCGGGTGCAAGGATCACTAACTTTAGTTCCTTCGTATCCGGCACGTCCTGGGAGGTTTTAGGCCAGAGCGTCACCCGCAACTCCTTGCCGGCAAGCTGCTCCAGCCGGGATCGGATTTCTTTCATGATGAGATCGTCCTTTACCGCCTCTTCTTTCTCTATGATGACGCGATTGAGGTTGGGCTGACTGGAGAAAGCGTAAAAGCCTCCTTCCACGTGCAGATACCAGAGCTCTTCCTCGAGCCGCCGGAGCGCATCTCCGACCAGCGCCGAAGGGATACCCTCCTGCAACAAGGCCAGGCGCAAACGCTGAATACCCAGTCCCTTTTTCTCACTCCCGCTGAACGAACCGAAAAAGATAGCGGTTGCTAGTCTGGTGGCAATTCCAAAGCGGGCATATTCGGAGCCCAGCTCGCGATCTATTTTTTGGGCTTTGGCGTTGCCGTCGGCGATGTCCGCAGCGATGACGCCCTCATATTCGTTGCCGATATGTTTGAGCAGTTCACGCCGGATTGCCGGGTTAGCCAGGTTCAGATGCGCCGGATGAATGAGTGGCGCAGAATGCTTACGACGATAGAGATCCGCCACTACCTCTGCCAGAAACCGCAGCACTCCCCGCGTGCGTTGAAAGCTGGGATAAGTGCTCCAGCGTTCAAAGAGCAGGTCAATCAGCTCCGGGTGGAACGGATACGCCTTTCGTAGCTTGTCGCGATAGGCCGGCTCGCGCACCTCCCGCGGCACATCCTCCCCAAGCCGTTGATACATCTCCCAATAACTCTCGGCCACCCTGCGTGCCTCAGAAGGATCCGGCGTATCTTCAAATAACCTACGTCGGATGATCTCGTAAATCTCTTCGCCTTCGACCGGCGTGTAGATAGCCTCCACCCGTCCGAAGACCCTCTGCAATTGGTTAAGCGCTCGCTCTCCTTCTTCGCCATACGGAGCACTTGAAGGAAGCGTCACCACCAGCGCACACTGCGGAAGCACCTTCACCGTTTCAGTCAGCTCCTGGAAAAAAGCGATCGCCTGATCGCTGAAATCTTTGGCTTTGACGATGTACTCTGCCACTTCATCCATGAGAAGGAGCGTCGGCTCATCCCCCAGAATCTTATGGAGGAGCTCCTTACCCGGAGCGCGCCGCTTACGGTCGTGTTCGGAGAGCAACTCATACCGACCCAACTGCTGAGCTATCTCTCCCCACGGCGTCTTGCCGAGCGGGTCAGCGGCGGTGCCGGTGAAGGTCACAATGCGGGCGGCGGGGATGGCCTTTAGCTCGGCCTTTTTCAATACCTCTGAGACCACCTCCGACCCCTGCAACTCCTGCGGAGCCTTCAGAAGGTGGTACAGCGCGATCAAGCTATGCGTTTTTCCACCCCCGAAGGGTGTCTGGATCTGAATGACCGCCTCACCCTTTCCCTTGCCCGATAGACGCGACACAATGGCCGATAGCAGGGTCACAAGCCCCTGAGTTGGATAGGTCTTGCGGAAGAAGGTTTGCGCATCTCGGTATTCCAGCGGACCACGGTCGGCAATCACATCGGACAAGTCCGCCGCAAAGACAGATTCGTCAAACTTGCCCGCTCGTATGTCTGGGTGTGGAACCACAACTTCATGCCACGGCTTCATAGCTATTCTCCTTTTTTAAGGATATCCAGGATGCTTGCTGCTTTTGATAGTAAGTTTGGTAGCTACTTCGTCCATACAGCAGCCCCTGCAAGAGCTGTTTTTCTTTATCGCCATCGGGCAAGACCTCGGAGATGGCCTGCGCCACCTGCCAGAAGGTCTCGTTTTCACCGTAGGTCATCGTAAGGTGCTCCTGCAGTTTTTTCTGGTCGTTTTCATACCAGAGCCAGAGAGCATAGTGAAGCGCATCGATCATTGTTTTAAAAAGCTCCTGGCGCTGGAATCTGGTGCTTTGTGCGCGTTCCAGTGGTTGCGGCAGGCGCACATATTCTTTTTGGCTCTCCACCAGTCCGCCGTCGCCCCCCAGCGTGGTGAGTTCAACTCCCACGCCCTGAGCCAATTTACGTGCCTCATCAAAGTGAACTCGGGCGTGGTTGTAGGTCCAGCGATAGAGGAGATAAAATCGGGTGGGAGCATCCACGCCGCCCAATTGCGCTGAACCAAGGACACGCTCCAGAGCGAACTCGCTCACGACTTTGCGCACATATTCCAACAGCTCCGCAACGCTCACCGGCTCTCCCGAAAGTTTTTCCACGCGAGCATATTTCCCGAAGGCTTCCACCGCAGGGCCGATGGCGCTCATGAAGAAGTCCGCGCCGCGAATGCCTTTCTCCCAGAACTGGGCGAGTTTTTCCCGCACGCGTGCCTCGATTTCTTTTCGCACTGTGGGATACTCGCCCACTTCACTCGTGGTGCGCTTGCGACAGACCATATAGATGGCAGAAGCCAGCGAAGCAGTTTCTTGAGCGTTCAGCCGCTTTTTCATCTCGGTGTGAATAGGCCAGGAAGCGGTCATGTAGAGGCCAGCCTCTAACAAGGCGTTGATGACCGTTTCCCAGGCTTCGGTGGTCTTGTGGGCAAAAACGATGACGGCGATGCCATCGGGCTTGAGCACGCGGTGGATTTCGCGGAAAGCTTGGGTAAGGCGTTGCTCAAAGAAAGCACGTGCCGCTTCTCGTCCGTTTTGACGGTTGGGGTCCTGTACAATTTCCTCGGACTTTGGCGTGAGCGGCGTAGCGAAAAGGTCGGGGTAAAGATCGCCAACCGTGCGCTTGAGCCAGACATAGAAGAAGTCCGAAAGCGCCGAGTAGTTCACATTGTCGTAATAAGGTGGATCGGTCAGCACAGCGTCGAAGAAGTTGTCTGGCCAGGGAAGGGCAGTGGCGGAGCCGTGTAATACCTTCGGCGACGATTCTGTAATGCTTTTCATCCTGATACCTCCTGCATGGTCTGCTCCAGTCTTCTGCGTAACTGGGGCAGTTCGTCCTGCACGATTTCCCAAACTATTCCGTAGTCCACGAGGAAATAGCCGTGGATGAGTCGGTTTCTAAGACCCACAATTTGAGCCCACGGGATCTCCGGGTAGCGTTCCCTAATGTCATCAGGAATCCTACTCGCCGCTTCTCCCATGACTTCGAGATTTCTCACCATTGCGTCCCGAGTCCGAATATCCTTCAGAAAATCCTGAAAACCCATCCCGCTTGTGTATTGTGCGATGTTTCCGATACTCTCTAGCATATCATGCAGGAAGAGAGACCAATCACGCTTAGACATAGACAAGGTCCTCCTCAACCCTTATCCAAAGGGCGGGCTTCTGCTGGAGTGCTTCCGGCGTCAGAAGATCTACCTTTATACCCAGAATTTCCTCCAGATAATCCCAGAGTTCAAAGAACTTGAACCCGATGGGCCGCCTGACCTTGACAAGGATATCAACATCGCTCACTGGGGACTGATCCCCCCGAGCGTACGAGCCGAAGATAGCCAGTTCCTGAACTCCGTAACGCTCCTCAAGGATCTGCCGATGCTCGGTGAGAATAGCGCGAATTTCATTCAGTGTTTTCATTCTCTCTCCTTTACTTGTCCCCTCGAGCCTCCCCATTTTCCTCCACCGGTGGAATGCTGGTGAGATGAGAGAGGACGCCAAGATAGTATTCCCAACCTGCTTTCCAGCTGCCTGTTGAGCCACTGAACGGATGCAGTTCCACATAATCCCACAGCATCGGTAAAGCTTGGCGCGAAAACAACTGCTTTATTATCTCCGAGGTGTTTTCCCATCGAGCCAGAGTGTTGCAAAATGCTGCCATCATGTCCATCGCCAGCGCCAAATACGTCGTCACCGCTTTCGCGAACTCTGGCTCCGCTCCTTGGGCGAGCA
>JGI24188J35168_1000638_pt1 | contig 20823 bp, 18 predicted proteins | sample YNPBryantNP2012_FD_35168 | JGI IMG/M metagenome (IMG submission 35168) | reverse complement strand
GGAACGGATTTGGCCAATGTATACAAAAATTCTGGTTGTGGACTGGAGCACATCTGCTCGGGAATTTCATGCAGTATCTTCAATAGTTTTTCTATTTCGGCATGATTGCTATCAATAGAGAGCGGATACATTATAGCCTCTGATCTGGTAGTTTTTTAATGACAACTTCGATAGAATATTCGCCATCGCTGTGCCTTTCCGGATCAGTAATGGTATGGCCAGCGTCACAGATTTTTGCTTCTACGATTTTATAGTTCTCCAATGCTCTGTCGATCAACGGAATAATTCCCAGCGTATCTGGAGGATCATCATGATCCAGCAGGAAAAAATGCTTATGATCTGGGTTCCATTGCGAGGGCAAGCGATGGCGCTTTTCGTATAAATCGCGATGAGGTAGATAAAGGATTAAATAGCCTTCTGGTTTTAAGATTCTCCACCAGTTTTGCAGCGCCAGCTCTGGATTCGTTAGATGCTCCAGGGTATGAGATGAATAGACGAAATCGAATTGGGCAGCCTTTAATCCCTTCATTGTGTGCGCATCGCCGTGCTCAAAGTCCCACCCCTGGCAATTTGCCGTCAGCAGATCACCGCCATAGCCGATATCAATGCCATTGCCGCGGCAGTATTTTTCAAAAAATCCTTCCTTCAGGCGACGCGCTCGGGCCTTATATGTCTCGCCCTGGCAGATAGCGCGACCGAAAGCGAGATAGTAGACTTTTTTCAGTCGATAATAAAAGCCACGGAGAGTGGAATGTAACGATCGAGGAAGCATCGCTTTCGCTGCCAATTTTATGTTATACATGGTTTGCATAAGAATTCTTTAAAAAATCTAAAAATGTTTTGGTGCAAGGTTGATCTGAAGTTGTCGACCATCATGGATGACACGCCAAAGAAACAGCGGATTTCCGATCAAATATCTTTTCCACACTTTCCGAGGCGTAATCATTAACCGACACATCCATTCAAAATTATTTTGATGTAACAGCTTCGGGCCTCGTTTTAGATTGCCAGATAAAAGATCAAAGAGTCCCCCAACACACCAGCATATTTTGGTATTGAGATTTTGGAGATGCTGATGCACCCATAGTTCTTGCCGCGGCGCACCGAGGCCGACCAGCAACATATCTGGTGATTTGGCATTGATCTCTTCAATTACCCTCCTCTCTTCTGACCCAGCTCTGAAATAGCCGTGATGATGGCCCAGGATGCGCAGCTTAGAATGAGCAGCCTGCAAATTCGCTTTTGCCTTTTGAATATTTTCTTGGGATGCGCCCAAAAGGTACAAACGAACACCACGATGTTGCCAGATTTCGCAAAGCTGATGAAAAATGTCGATGGCAGTAATGCGACATGGCAAATGCTGGTTGCTCAGCCGTCCCGCTAAAACCACCCCTATCCCATCGGCATAGACAATACTACCAGAATTCAATATCGCTCGGTAACGAGCATGATGATAAGCCTTGTTCAAACAATCTGGATTCACGTAGAATATAGTTGACTTATCATTTTCATCGAATAATATGTTAATCCTCTCGATCAATTCCGCTGGTGTTACGATGTCGATGTTCACCCCTAGGATGGTCACTAACTTTCTTGGGTGTTTCACGGGAATGCTACCTCCTCGTTGGCGGATAATGGCCATGTTAGTTATATTGTTCAGAAGTTTTTTCACCCCTTCAAAAACATCATCCACTGTAACAGCATCCAGGCAGCGAAAGGTTTGGCACTTACGTCGCTCACAGGAATGACAACCAACATATTTTTGAATCACAATGTGGTTCGCTCCACGAGGTTTCCAGCGATCAGGGTGGTCATCGGGGTCGATATGACTGAAAATAGAAACCGTAGGCGTGCCCACAGCAACAGCAATGTGCATGGGACCAGTATTGCCAGAGATAAATAATTTTGCTTGCTGGATAAGAGCTGCCAGCGTTTTGATCGAACATCTGCCTGCAACTGAATGAGCTCGATGCCGCATAAGCGATCGGATCCTCTCGACGGTAACAATTTCATCTTCGCTGCCAGTGAAAATCACATTGATGGAAAACTCGTGGATGATTCGATCCGCTAATTGGGCAAAGCGCTCGTCTCGCCATTTTCTGGCCGATGCAACATAGTGGCCCGTTCCAGGGTGAATGATAATGAATGGTTCATTTTGATTGACATCAAGATGGCTAAGTATTAATTTGCTTTTTGCCCATTCCTGTTGAGAGAAAAAAAACTCGGGCTGGCGTTGTTTCACTGCAATACCAAGAGACTCCACTATTTCTAAAATTCGATCAATTTGGTGTCTATGAGGAGGGCTGGGTGCAATTTTTTTAGTAAACAAAAATCCGCGATGATCTGTATCCCGCCCAATCCGATGCTTTGCCCCACTGAGAAAAGTCAATAACGCACTAATGATTCCCTGGTAGCTATAAAAATCCACTGCCAGATCGAAATGGAATTTGCGAAGTTGTTTTATCCATTTCAGCCCCGAAATTAAATTTCGGTGCAATCCCTGCTTATCATAAATTAGCAATTGATCGATAAAAGGACAATCCTCTAAAATCACGGCATTTTTCTTATCGATCAATATAGATATAGCAGTTGCGCCCAAATTTTCCTTCAGCGCACGAATCCCAGGCGTGCATAATACGACATCGCCAATGCCATATTTACCAACGATTACGATGAGCAGCTTTTTGATTTCACCCAAATTTACCTCTCTGCGCGGCAGCCAGAACAAGAGCATACTCAAGGCTTTGAAAATTTGCTTTCGACTCCAATGCCAAATTTTCCGCAGATCTGCTCGATATCGATCCTTATGCCATGACATAATTTTATTTTCTAAAAAAATCAATAACCGCGTCTGTTCATAATAGCTTGTTCGAAAATCGCTATCAGTTTATTTATATAATTGTCCACATTGTATTTCGTGATGGCGCATTGTCTCCCATATTCACCCAAACGTTGGTTCAGAGCTTTATCAGTCAAAAGCAGATCGATTTTCTCAGCCATTTGCCGAATATTTCCTCGCTCGATTAGGAATCCATTTTTCCCGTCTTCGAGCCAATCGGGAATGCCGCCGACCTTAAAACCAATAACTGGGACGGCATGGGCCATCGCTTCCAGACCCACTAAACCAAAAGGTTCTGGCCACCGTGAGGGCATAGCCAGCATAGCGGCCTGTTGATAGTAGCTTTTGATTTCCTGCTGTGGCAGCCAGCCAGCAAACTTGGTTTTAGATGCCAGTCCCAGCTTCTCAGCTAATTTCTGGTTAGCATGAAGCGCCTTCCCATTGCCAATGATGACGAACTTAAATGGCGCAGTTACCAACTTCAAAGCTCTCAAAAGCAGATCAAGTCCCTTGCCGTTATTAATATTGCCTATAAATAGAATAAGATTGTTTTTGTTGCTAATTTCACTTCCTCCACAGGTCAAACTTTCTACAAATAATGGTAAGACGATCAGTCGGGTTCCTTTGCAGCCATTCAATGTCAGTTGGTTTTTCATATAATGACTGGCAACTATGATTTGATCTAAACGACTGGTTGCCTTTAATTCCTTTCTTGTTCTGCATAGATTATTGTGGGCTATCCTAGCCAATTTGCCTCTGGCAATTCGATAGCAGCCAGGGAAAAGGTAACAGTGACAGCCAATTTTTCGATTGCATAGCTTGCCCGAAAAATAATGATATTTTCTGGAGCTCAGGCAAAATGGCTGAACATCATGGATCATTCGAACCGTTGGCAGCGACCGATTCGCTTCGCTAATAATCCGCCAATCAGAAACCTTATGCAAAAATGCGATATCAGGTGATTCATCGTGAAGGATAGTTTGCCAGGCTGGGTAATCAAAATCAGGCGAATTAGAAAAATTGATTTGATATTTGCTAGAAAAATAACGGCCGAACTGGTCTGAATTTTTCCCAGAGTTCTTTGAATAGATCAAAATGCAATGGTGCCCCTGTTGCCATAAGGCTTTGCTCAACGCAAAAAGATATTGCTCTAAGCCTCCTGCAAAACCAGACGTTTCATTGATGAATAATATTTTCATCCTTCAATTGCAGACAATCTGAGTTGGTAAAATAATGACCATTTTGCCGCCTGGATATAAATTCGAAAATTTCTTCCAACGATTTCCACATATCAAATTGCTCGATCTCCCAGGAATGCCCCCAGAGGTGAAAAATTCCGCCATGATAAATAACATAATTAAAAATCTCTTTTGCCAAGTTTTTCCAACTGAACAGTGATTTCAATGGCAAACCCAATCGAAAAACATCGCGATAGGCAAGCCTAATTGGTTGTATTAATGTCCGAGAAAAAGGATAATTCCAGGTCCCCTTTCGACCCAGGGGAAATGGGTACACGTGGAGCGAAACGTTCATCTCAAAAGGATCGTAGTCAGGCGAAAAATGAAATGGTTTAATGGTTCGAGCACCAATAAATCCAGCTTGCTGGACACCCTGTTTGACAACCTGATTATATAAGCCTAATGGATAGGCAAAAAGGTTGACTTCCTGTTTCAGAATAGATTCGAGAAATTCCTTGCTTTCTCTGATTTCTTTGAAAGCTTCTGACATCGTCAATTGTGTTAAATCATTATGATTTATTCCATGAGCACCAATCTCTTGCCGTTCCGCAATGTTAAGGATATCTCTCTCTGAGAGTGGCTGGGAAAGATAATGTTTTGGCACATAAAAGGTAGCTTTCAAACTATATTTGTCAAGCAGTTTGGCTAGCTTCAAATCGAGAACTGAGCCATCATCCCATGATGTAGTAACGATACAGGGCAATCTGTTTTTTGGTTTTTGTTGATACGATTGGTCCATTTCTAACCCAACCATATAAAAAATTCTTTACTCATTTATTCGTTGCCACGACCTCATCGAAAATTTCCGCCAACCTTTTCGTTTGGTCTCGTCGATTGAATTTATTGATCTCTTGCTCATTTCGCTGAAACGGCTCTTTTTTGATATGAATCTTTTCGTATAGCGCAGCAAGGCATCTTTCTATATCATCGATATCATCGGGATTGGCAACCATTCCTACACCAGTTTTATGGATAATCTCAGATACCTCTCCCTCTGGCACGATTGAAAGAATTGGTCGTTCGGCAATCAAATATTCGAATAACTTTGCTGATACCCTTTTTTCTGCCCCAGCGTTTGAATAGATAATCAATAATAGCAAGTCGGCTGATTTTTGGAGCTCGCAAGCGCTGCTATGTGATAGGTTACCTAATTGATTAATGTATAGTCTAAGATTAAGTTTTGAAATTAAGGATTTCAAAGTTTCGCTATTAGACCCAGCAAATATGATTTCAACATCAGATGGTGACAGTTTAAATTTTCCAATAAATCTAGAAAAGCCTATAAGAATATTTTTAGGACTTAAATATGGGCCAAAAAAACTTCCAGTATAAACAATTCTAAATTTGCTTTTTTCTTTGAAGTATTCATTGCTTAAATTATTCGTAAAGTCATCAGGGTCGAAACCATTATAGATTGCCTCAAATTTCGATTGACGATTTTTAGTGATAGACGTAGCGAGTACATTAACGAAAGCCTTGGTCGCTGCAATGATCTTGCTGGCACTTTCAAGAACTTTTTTCTCAAGCCTGATTTGAAATAATCTATCTAATTTGTTTCTTGGAACAAATTCAGGATTCCCTGTCCATAAATCTCTGAAATCCACTATAAATGGAATGCCAGTCGCTTTGCTTAATACGAGGGCGATAATCGAGCAAGTATGCGGACTGTCGTTGGCATAAATCAGATCGATCCCATGCCTTTTGATAATGCTTAATCCGTAAAAATAAGCGAAGGGAAACCAGCTAATAAATTCATCGGGGATGCACCAGAGCATAGAAATATTTCGCATCAATTTTTTCCGCCAGGATGGTCGTTCAATTCCCTTGCTTTTGTCTTCGCTAGTTGTACCGAAATTGGTTTTTCCAAAGCTTAGCTTATTGAGCAGTGTAAATGGCGAATAAAATGGCGTTCGATAAACGATTTCATGGCCAGTCTTGTAGTCCTGATTGGAAGGGTCCCACACTGTCCAATAGCCATTTTTTACTGTTAACACAATCGGCTGCCAACCAAATTCAGGCAAAAATTTGCAGAACTTGCTGATCCTTTGAACAGCAACTCCCCCCATAGGCGGGAAGAAATATGAAATCATCAGTACTTTTTTCATGGTTGAATCTGCAATGCCTGTTTGAATCGAATTACTTTTTGCAATAAATCGATCAATCGTTTATCCAGCGGATAGTATTTAAACAAGATATAGCTGAGCGCGCTGCTCACGGTGTAAGCACAGGTGATCGCCAGAGCCGCCCCCGTCAATCCCAGCCAGGGAATCAATATCATGTTTAATGGAATACTGACTGCTAACGAAGCCAGGCTGATGGCGGAATTAATTAACGGCTTGCCATTGCCTGAAAAATAAGTTGCCACAATGCGAGTGTAAACAAAGATGACAACCCCTGGCAGCAGAAAGTAAATGGCGTTTGCGGCTGGCAGAAACTCGTTCCCGTACAACAAACTTATGATTGGCTTGCACAACAGGGCAAGCATTCCTGCTGAAGCCGCCGTTAATAGCAAACAAATCAGCGCTGATCGGGTAATCAGCCTGGCGCTGCTTTTACCCGAAGCCGAGGCGCGGGGGAACAGGCTGGTGGCCATGGCATAGGAGATGAACCAGCACAATCCCGCCAGATTGACGGCAATCGAATAGATGCCAGTGGCACTCAATCCCAATAATAGATTGACCAAAAAAAGATCGATCTTGTAATTCATAAATTGAATCAGGTTTCCAACATAACCTTTGAAGCCATAGCGGAACATTTTTTGGGCCAGCTCCTTGGTCCCATTAAATTGAATCCGCGTTCCTTCGGCCTGAACAAAAATTGCTCCTGTACCAATGGCGATGAAAAGCGATGCCACATAAGAAATAAAAATGCCCCAAATTTGCCACTTCAAAATCATGAGGCAGAAATATAGGACGATGATTTGAAAGAAAAGTTGAATCAGGATCAGTACATTATATTTCACGATTTTCAAACAGCCCTGAAAATAGGAGCTGATCAGCCGCAGGCCTAAGACAAGCGGCACAATAAATACTGCGCCAAGCGATAAGCTCAAATCAAGTTCGCTTTTGGCGAAGATGGCGTCGCCCCATAACCAGACGATGGGCGTAAAAATGAACAGGGCGATCAAGCCCAGCCCTATCGTCGCATAAAGGATGACCGAAAGGATTTGCCCTTTGGAGTGATTTCCCTGGCCCAGATAATAGACGCTGGCGGCGTCCAGTCCCAGGTTAGAGAGCAGCGCCAGGTAATCGATAATCATTAAAATAATCGCCCAGGCGCCTTTGCCTTCGGGACCCAATGCCCTAGCGATCATTACGCCGATAATGAGATAGCCGATGTTGGCGACGATCAAGCTGACGAATGAAACCGTGCTTTCTCTGAATAGGCTCATCGCTCAAGCACCGCCCGGTATTGTTCGATGATTTGATCNGTGATGCGATCCCAGGAGTAATTCAATCCTGCATGTCGAATGACNTTTTGGTCCCATTTTTTATTTAGCGCCCATTCTAATTTTAGCGCTAGGTCATTGGCATCCCCTGGCTCAAATAAGAATCCGATGTCATCCGATGTAATGATGTCCACGATGCCCCCTGTTCTGGCGCCAACAACTGGCACACCGCAGGCAAGGGCTTCGATCAAAACGACCCCAAAGCCTTCTTGTCTGCTGGGAAGACAAAGCAGCTTTGCTGTTGGAATAATTTTAGCGATAACTGAATTTTCGATGGGTCCAAGAAAATGAACGCGATCGCTGATTCCTAATTGATTGGCTAATGAATGAAGTTCGCGCTTCAAAATGCCCTCACCTATTATTTTTAAATGGACATTTAATCCTGATCCTGAAATTTGCCGAAACGCCTGGAGCAACAGATCTATGCCTTTCAATTCGATTAGATTTCCCACAAAAACAATATCGCATTTACTATTGGAATTGTCCGAGGGGGAAAAAAGCTTGGTATCGATGCCATTGGGAATAACCACAATTTTTTGTTGACACATGCCTTGCGCCATCAGCACCTGTTTGAGGTGCTGGCTGACGCAGATAATACGCTCAGCGCGCAACAATCCGAGATCCCGATGGTGCTTTCGTCGATGTGCGATATGCGTTGGGACAAAGTTTTCTAAAATATCTGAGCCGTGAACCGTAAGCAGATAGGGCTTTTTAAATATCTTCGAAAGGCGACTTGCAATATATCCCGATGGATGGGCAAAATGCGCATGGATGAGATCGAATTCAAGTCTATTGCGCCGAATGGTAACAAAGGCCGCTAAGAACATCAGGTAATCAGCAATATATTTGTTCACCCCAGGAAAATAGCGATGAGATTTTGGAAAATAGACCGAGTACCCATCAACTTGCCATTTAGCTGGAAACTGATGGCTAAATTTTAGCTTTTCACGATGACGGGGAATGGGTAACAGCACTTCAATCGGAACAATAATGTTCAATTGGACGTGTCTCGAAAGTGCTCTGGCCTGGGCAGCAATGAACGGATAAAAATGTTTTATTGCTGGGGCTGGATGTCCATTAGCAATCACCAGCACTTTTATTTTATGTTGCAAATTGAACATATTCCAATATTTTTTTGTTATGACAACTGCATAATTACCTGTAAAATTATCCATCTACTCATCAGCGAATGGGAGATAGACATCATAGCCGTGTGATTGCTTTCAATACAACAAAAGAGAGAATTGCGTTATTGATAAACGTTAGGATAAATTTTAGTCGATCCCCTGTTTTGTTCGGCGACGAATATAATCATGGCAAATAATACCCAAAAGGCAGTCCAAATTTGCTCCAGTCCGATAAGAGCATCCACTGCGCCATGAATGAATAGTCCGATCCCTGCGCCCAAACCTCCCAAGGCTATGGCCCTGTACCAGTGGTTTTGAGTTCGCTGAAATGTGACGAAACCCCAATAGCAGAGCTGTCCCAGGAAATAGACAAGCAGAATCAGCGCCGGGATGCCATTTTGTACGGCGAAATAGAGGTACATATTATGCGGTGTCTGTCCGACTTCACCTTCGTTGGGATTATCCAGCACCGCCATGCCTGTTCCTAATATTGGATTTTTAAAAGCGATTTCCAAAAAAGTGTCCCATCTTTTTTGTCGAAATGCAAATTCCTCAACCTGTGAAGGCTTTGAGATGCTCTTGGCCCTTGAGGCAATTTTGCTTTTCTGGGTCGATGGCATGAGGATGAACGCCAGCGCGAGGATGCCAGCACCCATGCCGATGACTTTTTTCTTTTTCGCCAAGATGCCCATGAGCACTGTCGATCCCGAAAAAGCCACCCATCCGCCGCGAGACATTGTACATAGCAAGGCTGTAATTTGAACGGCTAAAGAGACGAGTGTANCATGCCACAATCGATTTCGTGGCGTGCAAAAGAGAATCCCTAACGAGATAGCTATGGTAATAACGAGATAGCCCGCGAAACCGTTAGGATGGGTGAAAGGACCAAAAGCGCGTAAAACGCCAGTCACATTCTCGGCAGTGAATAGGTCTTTATAAAGCAATAGGCTTTCTAAATTGATCCCGTAATGGAACGGATGCCAGGGCGTACCAGTAGTCGTTTGAACAATGCCCCCCAAGCCGGCAATCGTGGTAGAAACCAATATCATCCAGATCATGTTTTTGCTGAGCAACTGGCTTTTTGTCNGCAAAAGTACAAATATTAATGGGAAAATTAGCAAAAACCTTAACACCGATCGGTACAAGTGCCAGGGAATTTTCGCTGGATCTGAACTGAAATATGGCGAATGAATATAGGCGGCGCACATGAACAGCGCCAACAATGACCAAGGAATGATATGGGGAATTCGAGGGAGTCGGGTTTTGCGATTTAAAAATCGATTCAATAGGATGCTAATGAAACCAACCGCAACCAGCAAAGAAGTGGTTCCCACTTTGATGCCAGCAAGCTGCGGCATTTCCCATTCCAGATGAAAGGGAAGAAGAAAGCCGAGGACTATTGCGACAATCTCCGGTTTTATCAATCCGATGAAGCCCAGAATTAATAAAATAAGCAGACCCAGGGTAATCTTGATTGAAAATGAAAGTGCAAAGAGGCCAATAGAGCATCCAATCGCAGCATAAATTAAGATAGAGCTGCGCGATTTTAAATGAGCCCAAATATTTTCATTTGCATCTGAGGCAGTTGAAATCGGATTGAAAAGATATGTCTGAATTGCTTTATCCATTTCGGGTTTAAAAAATTCAGGGATTTTTTATCGTTTTAAATTTAAGCTAAAAGTCTTACGACTTAATTCCTGTCTTAAAAGCCTTACGGCTTAATTCCTGTCTTATTTTCGTTTTTATGATTCAACTCGAAGCCTGTTAAATTCTTTTATAAATCCCCTCAGGTATAAAAAACCGCCGCTCATTCAGCACCACGCCCAGCAGCTTCGCACCGGCATCCTGGAGCCGGAGCTTCGCCTCGTCAATCACTTCCAACCGCGTTTGGTTGGCTTTGACCATAAAGAGCACCCCATCGGCCAATCGGGATAGCGATAGCGTTCCAGGATGGTCCAGCACGGCCGGGGCGTCGATTAGGATATATGAAAAATTTTCCTTGAGCCGGGCCAACAGGTCCGCTATCCCGCCAGAGGCCCAGATGTCATGGCTATTTGGATACTGGCTGCCAGCGGTGATCAAATATAGCTGACCAGCGGCTAAGGCTCGCGTGAAAATCGTGTTGCTCTGGGCATTGAAAAAGAAATCAGTTATCCCGGGGCTAAGCGAGACGTTGAACAGCCGATGAAGCATCGGCCGCTCCAGGTTGCCATCGATCAGCAGCACCGTGGACTTATCCTTGGGACGGGGCTCGGATTGAAAGAATCGTTTCCCCGCTTTGGAATGGTAGCCATTGAGCGATTGGGACAGCATCAGCGCCAGAAAAAAGCTGATGGTGGTGCGGCCCTCTCTGGGAAGCGCACTGGTGATGGCGATGAGCTGAGTTCCGTGTTGGGCGTGCGCCTGCTGAATTTTTTCTTTGAGCATTGAAAATTCCTTGATCACCTCCGATGGGAGCTGATAGGGCGTCAGCGCGACTTTGGGCTGATCCATGTCCAATAAAGGCCGTGGAGCGGCGATTTTGCCCTCCTGCTGCGCTTTTTTCAATGCCTCATAGACAAATCCCATTTTCGTTCCTTAGCTCAATGAAATCTTCCCCCAATTTTTTGCTCATCATCTTATACCAGACCCTTCTTTGCCCGAGATAGCGCCATATTACCGCTGATCGATCGATCATTCAAAGTTCTGTTCGATCTGGCTATCCAGGTTGGAGCCAAGCATCCGTCGCTCCGATGTGCTCGGGGATCGTCGGCTCCTGACCGAACCATCGATTTTTCATCCAAGTAAATCGTGCCCAAAAGCGTGACATTCTTTTTTGCCCGAAAATCGGATCGCCGTAAAGACTCAGCGGGTACTGAAAAGTTTTTGACAAACTAATCAAGCAGCTTGCTCTCCGGCGCCTGTTCTTCCGAGCTTGATCTTGTTACAGCATTCTGAGAATAAGCAATCATCCCATGCCTGCGCAAGGAGGCATCTCTATTTGCATTTGTCTAAAATGAGGGTGCGCAAATAGCACTGCCGTCCAACATAATTTAAATTTTTAAGTTTGCCTCTTGCAAAATATGCCACTGAAAGCTAAATATTCGTTTTTCAAATGAGGTTCTGTTTCCACCTGTCCGCATGCTGGCGGATTTTATTTTGCTGTCCCACATGCTCGATGAGAAATCCTGTTTTGGACAAGATTGTTGTTCAATAAAGTAATAAGATTTCCATTATCACGGATTTTTATATGTTGCTAATATTTTAATCATCTTGAAATACAGGATCGATTCAGAAACCCTTATTACCCTTTGCAACCAATCCAGTCCATTAACGATGTAACCTTATTTGCTTATTGGGGCATGGTGCTGTCCAAAATGCGAAACGGAGAATCCGATTTTGGAAAAGAGTGTGCAAATAAGTGCCCGCAATCCCATGAATAACGCGGCATGATGAAATTCCGCATTTTGAAAGAGAAACTCGTTTAGCAAATCCAATCCAATCGCGCAAGGTCATAGCCTGCCTGTCGTGACGCCAAATGTTCTTAAATGAGTTCGCTCATTCAGATTCCAGATTTTGTAGGCCAGTAGTTCGATCGAGCGTCGCTTTATGCGTTTGCCATTTTCTTGGAAGCAGCTTTCGCCTGAGCTTTGTCAGCCACGAGCTATGGCCATTATTATTGCCTGCGATGCTGTCCAATGGCTTAGGCAACGGGATAGCAATGTCGCTCGAAGGCGTTTCTTGGGCGATGGTTTTGATCTGAATGTCGCGCGAAACGGTCGGTTTTGCCAACTCCATCTCCTGATAAACATCCTCGAACGCCACCTTTTTGACGATGTCAGCGGAAATGGTTCGGGCGCCGATGGAGTAGCCCATGATCAGCGCATTATCGCACAGGATATTGATGGCGCGTGGCAAACCCTGTGTGTAACCGAAGATCTCATCCACAGCGGCCGGGGCGAACAGCGGCTTTGGGCCTGAATAGCCAGCCACGGTCAGGCGATGCTGGATATATCCTTCGGTCTCCAGCCGATTGAGTCGCGCCAGATGACAGCGCAGGGCAATCCGCTGCTTTAACTGCCGCATATCCTGCCGCTCCAGCGTGTTCCCGAATTCCGGTTGGCCGATCAGTACCAGTTGGATCAATTTGGTATTGACGGTTTCCAAGTTCGAGATCAACCGGATTTCTTCCAGCAGATGCGGCTTGAGATTTTGCGCCTCATCGATGATAAGGACAGCATTCCCCCCGGACTGAAAAACGGAAATCAGATGATCGTGGAGATTGAAGATGAGCTCGGTTTTGGACTCGCTCTTGAAGAACGGGATGCCGAACTCCCTGCAAATGGATTGAAACAAACCCTTGCCGCCCAGAATGGCATGGTAAATGTAGGCCGCTTGGGTTTTCGCGTCCAATTGCTGTAACAGGGCGCGCACCAGGGTAGTTTTTCCCGTACCCACCTCGCCTGTGACAGCCACCAGGCCCCGCCTCATAGTAATACCGCAGAGCATTTGTGCCAACGCCTCCTGATGGCTGGCCGTCATGAACAAAAATTTTGGGTCTGGCGTCAGGTTAAATGGCATTTCTGCCAGACCATAGAAGTCGCAATACATCGCCGGTTCGCTTTCATCGATGAAATCATCTATGCTGACATGGTCTCCCCAGTCAACCAGCCTCCATTCCCCCAATAGCTCACCTTCAGGGAAGATTAATGGAACAAGCTGATCATTCGTGCTTTATCAGGAAACAGTTCCTCCACCGTAGTATTAAGGGCAATGGCGGCGCGGCGTTTGAAATCATCGGTGGCTTCCACGCGACCGTTTTCGACCATGGAAAGATAAGGAGGACTGCAGTTCAATATTTCGGCTAATTCATATTGTTTCAGCCCCGCCTGCCAGCGTTTGATCCTTAACAAATTTTTCATCTGTTACACTCCCAATATACTAACATAAAAACAGGTTTTCATTGGAAACGAAAGCATGGACCTATCGGTTATTCACCACCTTCAGCAAGTGGCCGGCAACTCAGACGCTTCAATGCATCGAATGCCGCAATACGAAAAAATTCAGAATAGGGGAGAGGCAATTCTTGCGATGCTGAGCTCCCCGTTTTTCATGATGCCGCAAATCACGAAATGGCAATGCGCCATCCTGCGGATGCTAGGCTATGAAAAAAAGGTCTCAAAAAGTAGGCTCAAATGTCATAGCGTCCGCCAACTGGCCATAGGCGTCAACATCAGAGTCATATTTAGGCCCATTCCCAACTTGATATTTTTATCGTTAAGAATGGAAATTAGCGCTAATAATTTGACATCTCCCTTGGCCCCCTTCAAACTGGGGAACGATAGCAATTCCCCTGCCAATTGGCGGGCGATTTAAGGGGATGATAAAAGGCTTGAGTGCCGAAAATTTTGTGGTCATTTTTAATCTGACCCAGTAGGAATAAAGATAAACAATTTTAGGTTGACGCCATTAGCCGACCAGCAGATAGCAATGACAACCTTTTTTGATTCTGAATTTTGTACCAGAAGTTAGTTCGTGCCTGACCGAAAACGACAAATATAGGCAATGGGACAATAATTTGGAATTTTGCTTCTTATGCCTCATTTATTAACCCCAACATGCCCCGCAGGCCCTGGGACTGGATGGGAAAGGCGAACTTCTTGTCTCCCACTCCTTCTTAAAGAGGGCAGGGATGAGGTCAAATAATGCGATTTTCGTTCAGAATTCAGTTAAATTTCTCAGTTAGCCAAAGAAACCAGCAATCGAGCGCCGCTAACTGGTCAGCGAGCCACCTCTTTCATGTCGATGGTCTTGATGGCTGCCCAGACTGGCAAGCCGAGGCGCTGTTCCAGCTCATCGGGCGAATTGACGGTGTGATCGAAATATTCGACCAGAAACGCCAATCCCAGGCCGCTCACCAATCCGAGCAGGATGCCCAGCAGCAGATTCATCAGCTTATTGGGTTTGATCGGTCGAACTGGCACCAGCGCTGGAGAGATGACTTTGATTTTGACGCCTCGTTCCAGCTTGGCCTGGGAGATGCGAGCTTCCTCGCGCTGTTTCAGCAGCATGGAATAGACCTCCCGATTGTCCTCGATGCCACGCGACAGCAGGGTGAGTTCATAATCTTTTTGAGCCAGGGCCTTGATCTGCTGATTCAGGTCATCGATCGCACTCTGCAGGGCTGCTTCCTCGGCTTGCAAGGCGCGGATGGAGGTCTCCTCCAGTTGGATGATCTCGTCCACCTCTTGCTCGATGCGCTTCCGCGTGCTAGCAATGGCCTGCTCTAAATTTACCACCTCTTCATATTCTGGAGTAAACTTTTGCAACAGTTGATCGCGCCGCAATTCTAAATCCAGCAGTTCGCCGCGCAGCCGCGCAATATGCTTTTCCCGGCTGAGACTATTGGCGCTTTCGGTCGCGGGGATATTGATTTTATCGCCAGTCATCCATTGGCTTTTGATCACCCTCAGCATGGCCTCCTTGCCGATCCGCTGGGTGCGCACCTGGGTGAGCGCTTTCTCATAATCTGCGATTTTGGCCAATAAAATTTCAGTTTGCGCCGCCGGGGAAAGCAATTCCTGCGCCTGCTTGAATTGGGCCTGGCGCTCCTCCAACTCCCGAAGCTTCTCCTCGGCCACCCGAATTTGTTCGCTGAAAAACTGGTACTGCGCCGATTCGCTGAACAACTGACCGCGATATTCAATATAGGCGTTGACAACGTGATTGGCCACGGCCGCGGCTCGGCTTGCATCGGTCGATTCATAACTAATGGACAGCACATTAGAATCCTTGGCATTTTCCACCTTTAATCGGCTTTGAAACGCACCAAGCATCTGGTTCCGCTGCTCCGAGCTCATTCCTTTGAATTCGGTCTGCTGGAGGCCAAGTTGATCGATGATCTTCAGCGCCACCGGGATGCTCTTGATGATCTCAATCTCAGATTTGAGCCAATCGTGCTTCTCGTACATGAAATTCAGGTTCATGCGGAACAAGAGCGATTTCTCGCTATCCAGTTCTCGCTCGACCAGCACCTTGGATTCGGCCCGATATATGGGTTTGGAAAGCCATGTCCCAACCGTGACCGTCATTATCACCCCAATAAATACAGACAGGATGATATATTTGCGTTTAAAAATGATGCTCAGAATTGTTCGCAGCGGACGGGTGAGATTGCCTGTCTCGCTGAAAGTCGATTTCATCATCATATCCAGGTTTGCTGTTTAGCCAATTTCAATGTTGTCCTTCAACTCAATGGTCCGATCACCAGGTGATGATATCTTGGCTATTGTTGCGGCTATTTTGACCGAATGCTGCTTGAATTTGAAATAACCAGAAGGTGAAACGGACGACATCGATGCAACCAGTTTTTTCTCCCGCTCGGATGATCTATTTTCGATGGCATCTCTGATTGTCAGCGCCATAAGACGAATGCATCTTTTTTCTGAAGCAAAGCCTTCGTCCAAATCGTGCTCAGGAGATCATGATGGTCAATATCCCATCAAGCCAGATGGGCCGCGCTACCATCGATTCCACCAGACCGCCCGCAAATAGATATCCAATGGCGGAATGAGCCCAGAAAATGCCTGATCGAGAAAGGTATTGATATTCGCAATAAAGGTTTTCGGAACATAGATAATGTCCTGTGCCTCAACGCGGATGTCGTTCTTTTGAATGGCATCGGTCGCATTATTGCTCAGATCAATGCGTCGCGCTTCCGGGCTACCATCTGGCCGGCGACGGATCAGCAGAATGCTTTTTAAGCCAGCCGTCTCTTTCTGACCGCCAGCCAGCGCCAGGGATTGAAGGACCGTTAGATTTCGCTGCATGGGGAATGCCCCGGGCGATTTCACTTCGCCCAGCACATAGATCTGATAGCCGCCAAAATTTCGGACGATGACGGTGACCTCTGGATCTTTGATGATCCGCGCGTACGCCTCGCGGATATGTCGGCTTAACTCGCTCGGCGTCATGCCAGCCACCACAATCTCTCCGATCTTCTGCATCGAAATTCGGCCGTCCGGCCGAACGGTTAACGTCTCATTGAACTGGCTATTGTTGAAGAATTTTATCTCGATGACATCGCCAAATCCCAATCGGTATTCGGGCTGAATGGTATCGGACTTTGCGGTGACTGGTTCGATATTCCTGATGACTGGTTTTGTCTGGCGGCCTTGGCTGGGAGGTCGAATGGCACAATCAAACTGAACCAACAGGCAAAGCGAAAGCAGTATCAGCGATATTGTCGTGACATTCAATTGGAGCTTCATATCGTGCCTCGAATCAATTTCCCAGATCTTCATTCAATAGCATTGCAGTCAATGGCCTTCGAATCAACCTCGATTCTTGAATAAATTATTTAATGTCCTGGTACACCTGCGCCTCTATAAATTTTCGAATGCAGTCTTCCTCTGAATCCATAAATAGCGGCTTCTATCGGAAAGTGCAGAAAAAAATTATCACCACCTTTGTTTTCTAGTTTCCTCGCTCCTCCTAACGAATGAATGAGCCCCTTCTGCAAGATGCCATATTCAAGCAGGCTATTTCATAATTCGCCAATTTTTCATTCGATTCGCATCGCTGATCAGCCACCAAGGTTTATTTGCCGCAGCTTCTTTGTTGCAAAGTACATCCATTTCAGATCTTCTTGTAAGGCTATGATAAGTTTTTCAGCATAATGCCATTCTGCTACTTTGCTCAGAAAAAGAAGGGATTCGATCCGCTTTGGATGAGTTTGGTTCATTTGATAAATTTTAGTTTCATGAACAAAATTCAATAGATCTTATTCACCCTCGTCGCCGATGGCGATTAGCCGATCCGAAACCTTATTCGCTTACCGTTCGGTTGCGTCATTTATTTGATCAAGCTATATGCTTCGTAATCTATTGCGCGGACTTGTGAATAGCGCAAATAAAGTGATTCTCAGTCATGAAAATGGATCGAATTCTGTTGGCCCATGGGGACCTTATCCCTTAGCCCCTTCACCTGGAATGAGAAGGGGCAGGTGTTCTCCCTCTCCTCTTAGGAGAGGGCCGGGGTGAGGTAAAATTATGCTAAATAGCTCTCTTTCTCCTTTTCCTCTTAGGAGAGCGTCGGGGTGAGATCAAATGATTCGGTTTTCGTTCGGGCACGAACCCCTCCAGCCCACTCTCGATTATGACGTGACGCGTCACACGTTTTTCGTTTTAAGGACGAAACCGAGTGTTTTCACCAGGATTTTGAGATCCATCAAAAGGCAGCATTTTTGAATATATTCGAGATCATAGTGCAAATTTTCATGAATGTGCTTTTTCCGCGAGCCGTGAAGCTGCCATAAGCCAGTGATACCGGGTTTTACCAGCAAGCGAAGCGACTCGATCATGTTATATTTTTGGACAATGAACGGCATTTCGGGGCGAGGTCCCACCAAGCTCATGTCCCCCTTCAGCACGTTAATGAGCTGCGGCAATTCATCCAGACAGAGCGAGCGGATGACTCTGCCGACCCGCGTGAGTCGGGGATCGCCATCATCGCTGGGAGAAATGGCGTACGGATCGGCATCGGCGCGCATGGTTCGGAATTTATAGATCACAAACGGCTTACCTTTCAAATCCCAGCGCCGGCGCTCCTTGAGATGGCCGTTGCTATGATAGCGCCGATTTTTACCGATTCGTTTTTGTCGAAACAACACTGGCCCAGGGGAATCGAGCTTGATTGCAATGGCGATGAGGATCATTAGCGGCATTGCAACGATCAGTCCCACCAGGGCAAAAACGATATCGATGCTTTGTTTCAAAAATGGATAATATTTCCAAGTCCGCCGCATTCCGAATCGATGCATCGGCATTGCATAAGGACGCAATGACATCGCTGGAACATGAGGCTGCACACGATCAAAATGAAGAAATCGAGCCTGCCAAATTGTGTCTTCGAGAGCCGTGCCGGCTCCTGAGTTTTCCCCCTGATTCATTTCTTTGTCCCTCTGTACTTCTGTGTGCTCTTCAAAGCAATTTTGATGCGCCGTACTGACGAGCAGAATGCAATGGAACCAAGCCAACATGCTCGTCAGAGAACCACACTTTTCCCAGGTGAGATTTCTTGGGCAAAAAATGCCTCGCGACGACTGGGTATCATACCAGGCGGCATCATCCAATCTTTGGAGAGTAGACTTTTTATCCTATCATGATCCGAATTCACTCTTGCAATTATCCATTCGACGTCGGTCAATTGGAGAGTCCGCTATTCCATCATAAGCTCTTCATCAAAAACGCTCGGTTTCGGAATCATGCCAATTGCAGATAAGGGATTAGAGATGGGCCCGCAGAAATCATATTGGGCCAATCTCCTGAATGGTACATGATGTTTAGCGGATCAACAGCAATTTGCCGCTTTGTTCGAAATCATTCACCTGAAGATGGATAATATATCCGCCGCTGCCAACGCGGTTTCCCAGTTCATCGGTCCCATTCCAGAGAATGGAATAGCTACCCGCTGACCTCGGCTCATTCAAAAGCGTTCGAACCAATTGCCCTTGCAGATTATAAATTTTGAGGCTTACGGTGCCAGGCTCCTTCATTGAGAAACCGATGCTGGTTTCGGGATTAAATGGATTGGGCCGTGCCTTTTCCAACCGATAGGTTGCGGGTGTCGATACCACAGTGACGGAAATAGGGCCATGAAAGGCTATATTGCCACTGAAATCGATCTCAGCCAATTTGTAATAGTACGTACTGCCGACATTCACCTGGCGATCGATAAATGAATAGCTTCGGAAGCGATCGGAATTGCCAGCTCCAGGGATTAATTGGGGTGTGATTTGCGTATATTCTGCAGATTCACCCTCGCTTCGATACAGGTGAAAGCCCAAATTCTCCGTTTCTGTGGCGGTCTGCCAAATCAGATGAACAGCCGCGCCATCACTTTGCGCTAAAAAGGCCGCTAATTCAATAGGCGTTTGACTCTCACCGCAGAACGTGAGGTTAGAAACAGATTTATTATCTGGCGAAGAACTGGTTCCTTCTTGCACCGCAGGACTAAAATTCTGAGTATCGGTGTTGGATCCATGCTTGATCAATACTGCTGCGATGGTCCAATTGGTGGATGTCCAGCTCACCGTCATTGGCTCGGTTGGTTCGCCCTCTTTGGTAGTCCAACCCGTGATGATCACACCATCGTTGTACTCGGGTACCCAGGTTTGCGTATTTTCATCCCATTCGAATTTGGCAATGGCTGTGCCGCAAGGGCAAGACGCCCCGCCAGCCCAACTCTGAGCGGTAGCGAGATAGAAAAAAGAGATTATTATAAGAGCTAAGCATCTTTTCATTAAATTTCCCCCTAAATTGTAAAATGAATAATTGTCGTTGCAAGAATTGGATGTCTTCATCCCGAATAAATCCTGTTGCTTGCAAATGCGTTTTATTTGTGCTCCCGATTGTGCTCAAGTTCAAAAATCAGCAGGCAGGGTCATGTTCGATTTATCAATGGCCGCGGTTATGAAAAACCTTGCTGGCAAAAGCTCTTGGCGATTGGCCATTACATAATGACCGATCACCAAGAATATAAAACTGCCGTCTTCAGCCTTATTTAAAAGCTTAGCTATTTCATCAGCGTCAGCTTCCGGCTGGCTTCAAAGCCATTGACCTTCAGCGTGCAAAGATAGGTGCCACTGGCAGCCCGAACGCCCTGATCGGTAAGGCCGTTCCAGATGAGCGAATAATTTCCTGCCAGGCGATCCTCATCCAGCAGGGTGCGAATGAGCTGTCCCTGCAGATTGTAGATCTTCAGTTCCACCCGACCCGCTTGCTTTAACGAGAAATTGATCGCAGTCTCTGGGTTGAACGGATTGGGATAGTTCTGGCTCAGAGAATAGCTGCTCGGAACAGCCTCAACCGTCACCGAAATGGGTCCGTGGAAGCGCATGTTGCCCGCAAAATCCACATCGGCCAGCTTGTAGTAATAGGTCTGACCCGGCATAACATTGCGATCGACAAACGAATAATGTCGCGCCCGATCCGAGCTGCCGCTGCCTTTGATCAGTTCGGTGGTAATTTGCTGATAATCCTTGGCAACATCCATGCTGCGGAACAGGTGGAAGCCGAGGTTCTCAGTTTCAGTGGCCGTGGACCATGCGAGGCGAACTTGATCACTAACGACCGTTGCCGTAAAGTTGCTGAGTTCTACCGGCACTGGCGCGTCGCTCCAGGACAGGCCGAT
>JGI24188J35168_1000624_pt1 | contig 21035 bp, 15 predicted proteins | sample YNPBryantNP2012_FD_35168 | JGI IMG/M metagenome (IMG submission 35168) | reverse complement strand
TGGTGCTCTCGGATGGACTGGGCACCACGCGGGCGACGGTGAACGGCGTTCAGGCGATAACCAGCACGTTGACAACCGAAGCCTTCGGCAACGCGGTGGCGCAGTGGGGCAGCAGTGCCAACCCGTATCGCTTTGCGGGGGCATGGGGCTACCGCGACGACGGGGATGCGGGGCTGCTGCACGTCGGCGCACGTTACTACGACCCGCAGGTGGGGCGGTTCATCTCGCGGGATGCGGTGCTTTCTGAGCACCCGTATCTATATTGCGAGCATGAGCCGGTTAATGCGGTAGACCCGCAAGGTTTCTTCAAGGTTAGGGTTAAGCCCTACAAAAATGGAAGGGTATAAAGGTCAGTGTAGACGAGGACAGCCTGGACATCTCCGCCCCGTGAAGTGTACATTTAATCGGTCATAACAGGCCACTCTTTCCTGTGTTGGGATGATTCCCAACACAGGAAACACAAGAAAGGAGGCAGTATGTATAAGCGCCGTGTTGTTAAGAACGTGGGTCGCCGTGCCGGTTGGTGCATTGTCGCGGTTGCCATCCTCGCCTTACTCGTCGGTTGTGGCATACCGACCTCCATAAGGCAATCTCGTGCGCAGGCGCATAGTTTTGTGTCCGCCCTGCTTGCAGGAAACTTCGCCCATGCTGAGCGCATGGTTGCGCCATCGCAACGTGGTCATATCTCAGGAGCCTATCTGCGAACGCGTTGGAAACAGCTGGAGCAGGTTATCGGTAAACCTGTTTCTGCCGCATTAGATGAGGTAGAAGTATCCAGAGAGATTTCCCATGCAGGGGGAAAGACATCTGCAGGAGGACCAAGCAGTATAGTGAAATATACTTACACTATTACGGGTAACAACAACCACGAGTCGCAGGTGATGGTCACCTTGACACAACAAGGGAGCAGGTGGGTAGTGATAGATGTGACTTTTTCCTTCTAGCGAGATGCGCTGCGGAGCGAGCATCCGTATCTGTATTGCGAGCATGAGCCGGTTAATCACGTGGCTTCGTATCGCCTAAAATGCCCCTAAAGCCGTCCTCCTCTTTGCGTCGGTGCGGTTGCCATCCGCCATTCGTCCTTACTGGTTATTCACCTCGCCGCGCGCTTCGGCTTCGATCAGACGCTGTACACGAGTCACATCGCGCGGAGCGAACGCCGCCGCGCCGAAGAGTAGCAGGATACCCGCTAACACATACACCACCGCCGCGGAAGAGATTGCCGTGCTCAGGCTACTCTTTTGGGCAATCCAGCCGATAATCACCGGCGCACTACCACCGCCGAGCCATCCTACCAGATTCATCATCCCGGCTGCGGTGCCCCGCGCTTCTGGACGGATGACGTCGTAGACTGAAGCGAAGATATTGGCATCATACAGCCCTTTGAAGAGCCCCCAAAAGGTCAATGCGAGGATTAACCCAACTATCTCGGTGGTTTGCCCGCACCACACCACGAAGATGGAACCACCAAACACCCCCAACGCCTGTATCATCATGCGACCGCCCGGAGTGCGTTTGCGCAGGGTATCGGCAAACCACCCGCCCAGCGGCGACCCCACCATGCTTGCCAGCTGCACATAGAAGGTTGCGGTAAATCCGGACATCGCCAGACTCATGTGGAACTTCTCGTACAGGAAACTGGGCATCCACGACAAGAGCACCAGCGCCACAAAGTTCGCACATAAGAACGCCAGCATCAGCAGGATAGCGGTCGGGGTTGCCCAAACGACGCGCAGGAACTCCCTGAGCGGCATCCGCTCGCGCGTACGTGCCTGCTCGGTAGCACCGAGCTCCTCGAAATCCGCTGCTCCTCTCTTCGGCTCTATCAACAGCCTGTGCAGCACAAAACCAAGCAGAATGCCCAGACCGCCGAAGACAATAAACGACCACCGCCATCCGTAGTGCTGCCCAATGAGACCGGCGAAGAAGCCCCCGGCAATGGTGCCCACGTACACGCTTGTCTGGTGCAGGCCCATCGCACGCGAGCGGGTGCGTTTGCTGTGGTAATCGCTGATGAGAGACATGGATGCCGGAAAGTAGAACGTCTCGCCCAGCCCCTCGGCTGCCCGCCAGAAGAACAGGTGCGTGAAATTGCGGGAGGTCGCGGTCAGCATACAAATCAGGCTCCAGATGTGCAGTCCTCCGATGATAGCCGCCTTGCGCCTTACCCGGTCCACGATGTTGCCGGCAAAGGGAGCCGCCAGACCATAAACCCATGCGAACGACGACCCCAGCAAGCCCTTCTGTACCTCACTCAAACCCATCTCTTTTTGCAGCAACGGAAACACCGAAAAGATTGCCTGTCGGTCGGCGTAGTTAAAGAAGGCAATCCACCACAGCATGGCGACCACCCACCACTTGTACGAAGCGCTTACTTTCGTAGACGGTTGCATGCCCTCCACCTCCAGAGAAAACAGTATGCTACCACACACGCCACTCCCGCACGCTGAGTTGACCGGTTCGTACACGCTCACGCAGGTCGTCGGGCACACGCCGGTGCGGGCATCCACAAACTCGATGCGTTCGTGGTTGTAGGTGGTTCCTTTTGCCATTCAATCCCCCTGAAGCACCCACTGCTCGTTGAAGTGGGCGTATTTAATGCACGAGCCCTTGCCCGGCTGGCTCCAGCTGTAGGTGACGTGCAGCGTACCGTCCTTCGCCTGAATGATGGAAGGATAGGAATAGGAACCTGCACCCGGCGGGTCGTTCTCCAGATACCGCTTCCACTTCCACGTCCTGCCTTCATCATCTGAAAGTAGCACCGCGAGGCGATGACGCCCCTGTTCGGTGTCGTTACACACCATCGCCCACCGCCCGCTCTGGAGGCGGATCACCTCCAGTCCGGAACCCGGGTTCGGGATATCGTCGTCCACCACAGGCGACCAGCTCATGCCGCCGTCGCGCGACTCGCTGCGCATCACCCGCTGCGGAGGTGGTCCGTTGTCGCGCATGTAGGCGACCAGCGTACCGTCGCGTTTCTGTACCAGACTGGGCTGCACCCCTCCAAAGCTGATGAGGGGGCGGCTCGCCTGCCACGTCCTGCCGCCATCGTCGCTGANTGCCATGATGGAGAANTCGAAGCCATCGGAGTAGAGAGGCACGATGATGCGCTTGTTGTTCAACACGAAGGGATGCACACGCGTCATCCAGCCCATGCGGCGGAAGTATTTGTCTGCGGCGTTTTTGCGCCGCTCGGCGAGGTACGCCAGTCCTTCCTGCCTGCGTTCGGGAGGCAGTATCTGGTCGATGCGTTTCTCGTCTTCATCGCACTGCTTTGCCACCATTTCGGCGAACTCTTCGCCCGGTTTAAGGATAAGGATATCGCTGTGCGTCCAGCGCGGCGCGCCCGTGCCACGTGGGTTATCCGAAATCTGGTACCGCAGCAACGCGGTATGCCACTGATTAGCGATAATGGCGACCCACATCAACCACAGTCTGCCCTGCGGGTCCACGAACATGCACGGGTTGCAGTCGGGGAAGCCGATGGTATCCGCCATCAGGAACCGCTCGCTCCATCTCGTTGTCCCTTTGCGCTTGCGCATGCCCTCTACCTTCACGTCATCCGCCGTACGCTCGCCCGAGCCGTTATACCAGCACACCAGCAGGTCGCCGTTGGGCAGCTCCACAATACAGGAACCGTGGTTATGCCATCGCTCCGGCGGGAAAAGGTGTTGCGACTCGTAAAACGGCTTCTGCGCCCCGGCAGGTACAGCCAGCGTCAGCAACAACATCAGTACACCCCCTGCTCGCATCGTTTATCCCTCCCATGAGTATCGTCAACCGCGACGAAGAGACCGACGGGTATTAGAACCGTGTTCGCCGCGCTATCTTTTCCTCCCTGCGCCGGGCATGCAGACCTATCTGTGTCCTGCTCCTATCCTCCCGCAAAAGCTCTCTGCGGGTTCTTTGCCGTCAACTGCTCTAACTCTCCATCCGAGAAGCCCGCCTTGCGCAGCGCGGGTATCAGGTGTGTCCACAGGGTGGTATACTCGCGAAACGTGCCTCCATTCGGCTCACCCACCTGATACCAGCCCGCGTCATGCGACACCAGCACACGGCCTAGCAAGCCCTTCTGGCGCAGGTGCAGGATGAGATCCTCATGCTGCTCCACCGTTTCAGGGGATACTCCATCGAACTCCACCCATGCACCGCGCTCTGCTGCCCATACGTGGATGGATTTATCGCTCTCCATCTGCGCGTGAACCCAGATGAACGCGGATGGACGCACCCCCATCTGCTCCAGACGCTCGATCTGCTTGCGCGCCGCCGCGCCCGGTCCCGTGTGCGAAGCGATGGTCAATCCCGTTTTGCGATGGGTCAAAGCCGCCGCCTCCAGCAGGCGCATATCCACCTCCGAAGGCTCGGGGTCGACGCCAATCTTGATGAAACCCGGGCGGATGCCTGTGCCCTCGATGCCCTTCTGCGCCTCGGTAATCCATTCGCTGGCGATTTGTTCGGCGGTGAGGGAGTGCACTCGATCGGGCAGGTACTTATCATTCGCCGCACCGTACCAGCCCGTGTTGGTGAGGATGTATAAACCGCTCGCACGGCTCAGGCGTTGCAGCAGTTTGGGGTCACGCCCCAGATAGGCAGGGGTGCAATCCACCAGCGTGCGGCAACCCGCCTGCCGCAGCCTTTGCAGGTAGGGCAAAGCGACGCGGTAGACCTCTTCGGGGTCATAACGCGACCGGCTCACCCTGTCCGCGCCGATAAAGTCCACCAGAATATGCTCGTGCGGCAGAACGACGCCCAGTTGTTCCGGCGATACGCTGCCCGTGACGGTGAAAACCTGTCGACGATTGCCCATTCACGCTACCTCCTTTGGGTAAGGCGAGATTCCGTCCGCGTCGTCAGCACTCCTCTCCTCACCTGCTACTTCATCGTCGGAACGATAATCCCGCGCAGGATAATCTTCTGCGCGAAGATGAACACCAGCAGCGTGGGCAGCGCGGCAATGACCAGACTTGCCATCCAGACCCAGGGGTAGCTGTCGCGTCCCAGCTGCCACAGGAAGACCATCATCGTCCACATTTCGGGCTTTTGTACCACGAGGAACGCCCACATGAACCCCCCATACGCGGAGGTGAAGGCGCTCAGCGCAATCACCGCCAGAATGGGCATGGACAGCGGTACGGTGATGTTCCAGAACATGCGCAGTTCGCCCGCGCCGTCCAGCATGGCCGCCTCGTACAGCTCCTGCGGCAGGCTGTCGAAGTAGCCCTTCAACAGGAAGATGCCCATACCGCTCGCCAGACCGGGCAACACGAGAGCCCAGTAGGTGTTCAGCAAGCCCAGTTCTTTAATCAGCAGGAAGTTGGGAATCATCGCCACCTCGGCGGGGAACGCCATCGTCGCCAGCAAGAAGAGCAGAATCTTGTGCGCATAGGGCAGGTTGAAGCGGGATAGCCCATATGCCGCCAGCGGCTGCACGGTGAGATGCCCCAGCACCGTCATCAGCACCAGCACGAACGTATTCCACAGAGCGCGCCCGTGAAAGAGGATGTAGTCCAGCACCAGCCGGTAGTTGCGCGTGAGGAACTCACGCCGAATCTCGTCTTTGTTTCGCCAGAAGGTGAGCACGTCCGTCTCGGCGCGGGGCGGGTAAACCTCCTCCCATTTCTGCCAATGCGTGCCGTGGGCGGCGTTCACCGCCTGCAGCGTGCCGTATTTTTTGCGCAGCCAGTCGCGCCACAACCCTTCCACCGTAACGAGACGCTTGGCTTCGGCGGGCACCACGGTGTCGGTGAACAGCACCCAGTCGGCGAAATACAGGTCGTCCTGCGGCAGGGTTGCCGGGTATNGGCTCTGAGCGAGGTAAGGTCGCTGCGGGTGGCGTTCTCGCAAGAACTGCTGCCATTGCGCATCCCAGTTCCCTTCCACGCGCACGAAGAGCAGGGGAAACCGCTCCCGCACATAGCGGTCCCACAGGGCGCGCCATCGGGGGTCTGCAGGACGCTCGCTGGGGAATAGCACGTCGTTCAACGACTGGTAGCGGGCGCCAAGCAGCGCGTTCAGCTCCTCCACCCCGCCGATGTGCCGCTCTACCCACGACAGGAAGGCATCGGTCGCCAGAATCGCCATCAGGTNGTGCGCAGGNAGGGTGCGGCGAAACTCCAGATAGAGCTGGCGCAGAGGGGCGGTCTCCTTGCGCGATTTGTGCGTCAGGTCGTATTCGAACGGGGCGACTTCGGTGAAACTGGTGTAGCTGGTGTCGTATTGGCGGTTGAAGGCATCGATGTTGTTGTGGAACCTCTCTATCAGCCAGCGTGCGTAGCGCTGATTGGTCAGGCGGGTGCGCTTGTCGTCGATGAAGTGCGCCTTCACCCATTCGTCGGGCAGGGTTCTGAGGCAAGCTAACCAGTCCTCCACGCGCTGCACCACTTTGGGGTCGCTAACGTGGTGGTCGGGTATCTGTTGCAGAAAGCGGAAGCTGGTGATGTCCAGCCGATGGATGCGCCGGGCGAGGTTGAAGTCCGCACCGTACCGGTCGTTCATCCACTTGCGGAAGAGGGCGGTGTCGTCGCGCAGGTAGGCGGGAATAACGCGCCAGTCGTCGAAGTCGGTGTCGGTGGTAATCGACGCCCCCAGCATCAGCAGGAAGGGGTAAATCATCGTCACCGAGCCCACAATCAGCACGGTGTAGATGAAGGCATACACCACCCGGGCGGTCAGTGTGCGTTGCTCGCAGGGCCCGAACAGCGCCATCGCTCATCCCTCCACCGCGTGCGCCGCGCGGAACTCCACGCGCTTCAGGATGCGCAGCTGCAGGATGGTGAAACCAATCAGCACCGACCCCAGCACCCACGCCATCGCGGTGGCGTAGCCGAAGCGCAGATACAGGAAGGCGTTCGTCCAGATGTGGATGCCCAGCACCATCGTGGAGTTGGCGGGGCCGCCGCCGGTCATGACGAACACGTTCTGCATGGCGTGGAAGCTGCCGATAAACGCGCCGATGAAGTTAATCATGATGAGCGGCTTGAGCGACGGAAACATGATGTACCATATCTTGTGCCAGAAGTTGCCGCCGTCCACCGCAATGGCTTCATACAGGTCTTCGGGTACCGTCTTCAGCGCGGCAAGGTAGATGAGACTGCCCGGTCCGGCTCCCGCCCACACGCCGGGAATCACCACACACAGCATCGCCAGCCCGGGCGTGTGCAGCCAGTCGATGTACTTCACCTCCGGCGAGACCAGTCCCAGCGCATGAAGCACAGGCATCGCAATGCGGTTCAGAAAGCCGTAGGGCGTGGGGTCATAGAACATCTTCCACAGGAACATGATGACGAGCCCGGTGGTGACCGCTGGCAGGTAGAAGATGACGCGGAAAAGGATTTTGCCCCGCGGCACCTCGTGCAACAGTAACGCCAGAAAGATAGGCGCGACGAAGCCAATAGCCAGATTCAACACCACATACAGCACCGTTGCCCGCACCGAGTTCCAGAAATCGGGACTGGTCATCACCTCGATGAAGTTTGCCAGACCCACAAACTGGCTGTTGCCGTACAGCTTGTAGTCGTAAAACGCCATTAGCGTGCCGCGAATCAGCGGCAGGTACTGCCATAGCAGCACCGTCAGCAAGGCAGGCAACATCAGCGACCATGCGAGCATGGTGGTGTAGCGGCGTTTCGCTCCCGTGCCCACGACCTGCGTTGCCCGAGTCGCCAGCGTGCCCACATGCACCTCCGACTGCTCGCGCATTGCCCACACAAAACCGTACACCACCAGCGGCGCCACCAGCAGGAAGACAACCGTACCCAGCAGGTTGCGCCGTCGCTCCACCTCCGGCGGCACCACCCGGTACAGCTTCTCGTTGACCTCGTTCATGCTGGTCTGGATGACCTTCGCGGGGTCCTTGTACTGTCCACCGTCGTAGAGAATGGTGTCAATGGGCACCGCCAGCTCATGCCCCTCCACATGCTGGTAGCAGGGGTCGTGCGGCTGGATACGCCCGTACTTCGGTGCTTCCTCCATCGCCTTGCGGAAGGTCGGCTCGTAATCCTCATACTCTTCCGTAAAACCGAACTTTTTGAGCATCTGCGGGCGGATGAGATGCGGATAACCGCTCTTGACGTAGACCTCGGTGATAATACGCTGCGCCTCCTCGCTGCAGCGGAAGACGAGATAATCCCATGCCGCTTGCAGCACCTTCGGGTCGCGTGCGGCGCGTGCGCTGATTACCCAGGCGCGCCCCCCGGTGAGTGCGGCACGCACACCGCCCTCCCCCGCGCTGGGCGGAGGACCCAGACCAATCTGGTCAGGACGCAAGCCTCCCTGTGTCAGCACCTGGTCAATCACCTGCGGGTTAATATGGTCCAGCATCATGGCGATTTCGCCTCGCAGGAACATCTCCACCGGGTCGCCCCCCACGCGCACGACGCCCACATACACCGGCTGCCCCCGCAGGTCGCGCCCACACTTCTTACAGCGAAAGCGGGTTTGCTCCGGTCTCACCGGTATCACCGTGCCACAGACGCGACAGATGATTCGTTCCACCGGCGTGCGGATGGGGTTCTCTTCTTTGCACTTCGGGCAGACGGCGACGGGCAGGTTGTTGGGCGTTTTACAGTCGGGGCAGCGTGTCCATTCCGTCCACCGCAGCTTCTTGTAGAAGCGCAGGGCACGTTGCCCTGGCTCGCGCCCGTAAGCCACTTTCCAACGCACCGGCTNGTTGGCAAGACTGCGTCCACATTTGCGGCACAGACATTGCTTGTCCTCCTGCTTGAACTCGTTCACTGTGCCATCGTAGGGGCAGGTGCGCTCCTGCAGAGTCATGTCGCCGCCCGCCTGATACACGAAGTTGGTGAAGATGTATCCTGCGGTATAACCGGTTCGCAACGCGGTGCCGTACTGTCCTGTCTGGAAGCGTGCGCCTTTCACCTGCTTTTCGGGGTCGGTCAGCCGTTGTGCGAACTCGAAGAACTCCTGCCAGTCCTTGGGGGGGCGCGGGGGCACGATGCCCGCCTCCTCGAACAGGTCACGACGGTACCACAGTCCCAGTATCCAGTAATCGCTGACCACTGCGTACAGCTTGCCATCGGGACCGCGCGCAGCGTCGTAGTGATGCTCGGTTAACCCCAATGAAGGGGGCTTCCACTGCGGGTTGCGCTTGCGGTACTCGCGGATGAGGTCATCTACCGGATAGAGCAAGCCCTGCCGGATGTAGTTCTGCACCTGCCGGATACTCAGGTCGAAGACGTCAGGCGCGCGGTCCGCCGCGAAAGCCATCATCTGCTGCGCTTCCGCCAGCCCTTCCGGAAGGGCAAGCCCCGTAACGCGCTCATATCGGTAGTTCGGATACTTTCGGAAAAAGGCGTCGAAGACCGCCAGCTCCGCCTTGTTTTGCACGCCCGTCGCGCTGCGTAGCGGAATGTTTGCCAGGCGAATGGTCACCATCTCCTGCTTCTGCGCCCGGCTGTCCGCAACCAGCAACACAAGCACCCAGAGGGCCGTCAGAATCTTCCACGAGAAACCGTGCGACCCCATCTGCTCAACACCACCTCAGCGGTAAAGGTGCCGATAACTGATGAGCTCGATACCGCGCTCACGGATGCGCTGAACCACTCGCTGGCTGGTAAAGGCATGGGTAACCGCTGCCCGCTCTTCCGCCACATGCTCGTAACCGATATGCCCCAACGCACGCATTTCCGGCGTATCCAGACCCGGATGGTCCACCAACAGCCATGTGCCCGGCGTCAGATGGTTCAGAATCTCCAGCAAGATGGCTTCCTTTTGTTCTGCACCGGCTTCCTGCCCCCCGAGCCCCGCAGTGAATTGCACGCCCTCGTGCTCCAGTGGTAGCCCGTACTCTCGCGACAGCCNCTCGGTTAACTCTCTGAGCTCGGGCGTCGCCACCGAAGTCACCATGTGGCTGGAGAGATGAGAAACCTGCGGAATGTCGTCCAGCGCGATTTCAATCTGCGCCCGCAGCTCGGCTTCCACCTCTTCCAGACGGTAGCCGCTTTCCAGAAAGCCCGTGCCCGGCGGGAAGTCGGGACGCTGGCTGGTCATTGGCAGGAAGTGCCCGCGCCGGTCGCACAGGCTGGGGGCGTGAGTCACCGGTCCCCACTTGTAACCTTCCCACTCGCTGGTCAGCGTCAGATGCACCCCCACATCCAGCCCCGGATGCTCCTTCAGCATCTGTACCGCCTCCATGTACCATGGGGCGGGAACCATCACCTCCACGCTGCGCAGAATGCCCTCACGATAACAGCGGATGCATGCCTCGTTCGCCGCGTGGCACGAGCCCATATCATCCCCACGCACAATCAGGCGGATACGCGACGCGTCGTTTGTTCCTTCCAGCACAGTTATCACCCTCGAAGAGAAACTCGGCGCGATTATTCGGTTAATCAATTCGCTCCGATCTCGACGACATCCTCCTGTATCACGCGCACGTGGCTCGCAGGAGNAAAGGCGGCATTCGGTAAAAAGATGCGTTGACGCTTATGCTAAAACGGAATCCCGAACAAATGGACCCTTGTCTGCAGACACCTGGTAAGTTCCCTGCAGGCGTGTGCAACGTGTCCGACAGGGCGCTGGGCGTGGTATATACGCCCCGCGAGCTGGTGGAGTCTATGGTGCATCTGGCGCAGCCCCCGCGCGAACGATGTCGGGTGCTGGAGCCCGCCTGTGCCGACGCTCCCTTCCTGACCGAGTTCGCCAGCCGCTACGGAACACACCACGAACTGGTCGGTGTGGAGATCGACACGGAGCGACTGGTACTGGCAAAACAACGCCTGCCCACTGCTACCTTTGTGGAAGCGGATTTCCTGCTGTGGGAACCTTCGGAGCGTTTTGATATCGTCATCGGCAACCCGCCCTACGGCATCATCGGTGATGAGAGCCANTACCCCATCCACGTGCTGCGCGAANGCAAAGCCGCCTACCGGCAACGATGCACCACCTGGCGGGGTAAGTTCAATATTTACGGGGCGTTTATCGAGCACGCCACCCGACTGCTCGTCCCAGACGGCAGGCTGGTGTTTGTGGTTCCCGCCAGCTGGCTGGTGCTGGAGGATTTCAGGCGGCTTCGCGCCTTCCTTGCAGAACAAGGTGGGCTGCGCGTTTACTATCTGGGCAAGGCGTTCCCGAAGCGCAACGTGAGCGTGGTGGTAATGGTGCTGCAAAAAGGGGCGCAGGGGCTGGAACTGTACGACGGCATGACGCACCTCGCCCTGCGCAAGAGCCGGTATTCGGGGGAAATCACCCGTTTTGAAAACGCGGAATGGCTGGAGATGGAGCAGGAGGGCGTGCCGTTGGGGGAGGTGTTCACCATCCGCTTTGCCGCTCGCAGCCCGGAGGTGCGCCGCCACCCGCTGGTGCGCCAGCAACCCCTTGCGGGAGACGTGCCCATCCTGACAGGCAGGAACCTGCACCCGGGCTGGATCGACTACGGCACCTGCTATTCGGGTTACTGGATGCCGCTGAAGCACGCCGCGGATTTGCGGGACTTCTACGGCTTCCCGCATCTGGTGGTGGCACATACCAAAGGCACGCGCGTGGTGGCTGCGGTGGACGAGCGATGCTACCCCTGGCGCGAAGAGTTCCACCTGATACCGAAGATCGAAGGCATAGACCTCCGCGCCGTCACCGAGTATTTGAACGGTGATGCGGTGCAGCGGTATGTGCAGGCGCTATATCGCGATTTCGTGCCCCATCTGACTGCGGCGATGCTGAAAAGTACGCCGTTGCCGTTGCATCTCGTGAAACATTTCTGATTTTAGCCCTGTACACGTAGCAACCTTGACGCAGCTATGACGTTTTCTCAGACACTCTGGGATACAAAGGCTTCCTCTCCATATTTTGCAAAATAGTAGTGAACGCTTCTACAGGCGATTTCGTACATGACCTCTACCATCTCGTCTTCTTTCCATGGGTTTTCCCTGAAGAAAAACGTTCCTCTGTTGAATCGCCCATAGGCACCCTCATTGAAGAGATGAACCACGTTCAGTTCTCCGAACATAGCTATCGTAATCACACGGTCCAGTATACTGCTACCTTCCGCGAAGTCGCAGCCATCCCCAAAGCACACGAACGGGAAGATAGACTCATGCATTAACGCTGTGCGGAAACCTATCACGTTTTTCCCGAGGCGATCGATCGCGTTACCACGTGCTTGCGGTGGAAGCCCTTCTCGAAGGCGCAATTCGTTGGTTCCCTGATTTTTTACCTCCACAATAAGAATAGGGTAGGTCTTCTCGCTCTTGTCCACAATAGACAGGATGCCTCCGTCCGGTTTCATTGACGAGGTGTCGAGGTGATAGTGAAACTTAACATCCGGGTAAATCTCACGAAGTAGAGCAACGATGTCTTTCAACCTCCATTCGGTATTGTGTTCAAATCGGTATTGTGTTCAAACTTGACATCCGGAAAGCGCTTTTGTAGGAGGTCGATCAGCGTGTGGAGCGCTCTGCCCAGCACGCTCTGTTGCTTCTTTGCTGTCAGGTTGATAATCGTTCCCGTTCTCTGCGTACGGAGTTGCTCCTTTCCTGCCATTCCCTATTCCTTCTTCTCCACTACGAACAGATATTCCGTTACCCTGACATCACGTTTGTGGATGTTTCTACAGCCCCGAAACACCGTGTAAGGAATTTCAAGGGTGTGAACGTAACCAATTTTTGTCAGAAGGGAATATATTTGCTCGGTTTTTACAAATCCTTCGTTGTTGTATGACAGGAGAATAAATCGGGCTTTAGTACGAAGCAGTAAGTCCCTCAGGAGGACAAAGCACTTCGACCTGACATTGTAGCCGGAACGTTGCCAGTTCTCAGGAATGCCTGAGACTTTGCTTATTCGTTCAGGCCTTTCATAACGTGCAATCAGATTGAGCATAAAGTAGTTCGAGCCGTAAGGGTGCTGGTTGTACGGCGGGTCGTAATATGCAAGGTCAAACTCTCCTAATGTGTCTATCACCTTGTTAATGTCACTTTGCAACACAAGGTACTCGCATTCGAAGTTGCTCAGGACGGGTGGTTCGAGAATGATGGGAGCCATGATGCGGGAAAGGGCATCTTCGTTCGTTCCACCGAAGCGTCCAATACCCGTCCGTCGGTCTTTATAAAAACCCTTAAAAACTCCCGCGGTATTAGCATGTACAGACGCCTCATGCAGTAACGGGGCTATGAGTAGGTCACTATATCGCTTAGGATACTGGTCGATCAGCCTTCTGTAGTTGTCGATGCGCCGCGCGTTGTCGCGTGTGTAAAACATGCGGTCATCTTTTGTAATATGGTTTTCATCCCGGGGAGCGTATAGTTCCTCGATAAAACCTATAGGTAAAGGTTCTTTCATGACGCGTTGGTTCAGGTCGTCCACAATCTCTCTCAGCTCTTGCCAGTCCACTTCACTTCTATTCGTCAAATAACATCTCCCCGTCACCGCAGCATACTCTTCGATATCGTTGGAGACAAGGCGGTTGGCATACCCCTTCAACAACCTCGACACAATACCCGACCCTGCAAAACCATCTAGAATGTCTAGTTTGGGCTTACCAAGACGCGATTTTACGATGTTCACGGCCTCAGCAATGTACGGTAGCAAAGCACGCTTGTTGCCAATTTGTGTAATTATCTGTTGGGACAGATAAGCCGGATTCTCTTGAGGAGTATTCTCGAATAAAGCAAGCTGCATGCCATGTCTCCTCCATAATCAGACGTTGTCTTACCTTCTTTTATGATAACAAACGGTCCTAATCATTGGCAACCCTCATGCCTTCAGGGCGCCGCTGGTGACGCCCTGCACGAAGGCGCGCATCCCCACTGCAAACAGCACGATGAGTGGCAGGCTGCCAATCACATAGCCCGCCAGCGTGGGTCCATAGTCCAGATTAAACTCGCCCGCGAAGCGGGTGACGCCTACCGTGAAGGTCTGCAGGCTGCTGTCGCTGATGGTCACAAGGGGCCAGATGTAGTCGTTGTAGATGCCCAGCGTGCTCATGATGGCGATGGTCGCCAGGGTGGGCAGAGAGAGCGGCAGGGCAAGGTAACGGTAAATCTGCAAATCGCCCGCGCCGTCCAGCCGCATGGCTTCGAATAGCTCGTCGGGCAGGCTGGCGAAAAAGGTTCGGCACAGCACCACTCCCAGCACCTGTCCGCCCGCCAGATAGGGCAGGATTAACGCCCAGCGCGTATTGAGCAGCCCCATGCCCTGCACCAGCGCGTAGGTGGGTATCAACGTCAGGATACCCGGCACCACCAGCAACGCCAGAATCAGTGCAAAGACCGCATCGCGCCCGCGAAAATAGAGCCGTGCCAGCGCGTAGCCCGATAGCGAACTCAGCAGCAGAACACCCGGAACAACTACCACAACGATGATGAGCGTGTTGAGCAGATAACCTTTCAGCGCAATTGCCGCCTCGCGATAGAAATCCCAGCGTGCGGGCTGCGGCAGCCCCCAAAAGCGCGTGAAGATGTCGGCGTTGGTCTTGAGCGAGAGCAACAGCATCATCACAAACGGCAGCAGCGATAGCGCGAGCAACACCATTAGCACCGCTGCTGCCAGCATCTCTCCCAAACGCACCTTCCGCCGTCTACTCGTCATATCTGTTTCTCCAGCCTCCTGCCCCAGAACAGATTCAGCAGGGACAGCGTGAAAATTGCCACGAATAGCGTCAAGCCGATGGCGGCGGCATAGCCCATGTGCCCGAAGCGAAACGCCTGAAAGTACATGTGGAGCGCAGGTACGTGCGTCGCCAGCCCGGGTCCCCCGCCCGTCAGAACAAGGATACTTCCGAAATCCTGCAAAACCCCGATGAGCGTGAGTATCACCAGCAGACGCACCTGCGGCAGCAGCAGCGGCAGGTCCACATACCAGACCCTCTTCAAACCGCCTACCCCGTCCACCTGACAGGAATCCCACACGTCGCCCGAGATGGCGTTCAGGCCGGCGAGATAGATGAGCAGCGCCAGTCCGCCCGCCCATGGAAAGCCGATACCGATAATCGCCCACAACGCGGTCCCCGAATCGCCCAGCCACGAGCGAGCCATCGCGCCCATACCCAGCGTCTCCAGTATCTGGTTCAGCAAGCCGACACTGCCGTCATAAATGAAGCTCCACAGCAACATGGTGACCATGCCGGGCACCACCATCGGCAGGATGAAGGCGGTGCGCATGACGTATTGCCAGCGCGGAGAGCGCAGGCTCATCAGCAGCTCCGCCACCAGCAGGGGCATGGTGAGCGTTTTCAGCACGTTCGCCACCAGCAGGACAAGCAGGTTGCGCAGGCTGAGGCGCAGGAACTCGTCATGCCACATCGCCACGAAGTTGCTCAGACCAATCCACTGCGGGTCTTCACCCGTCTCCCACCGCGTGAAGGCACGCGACAAGNNCAGCACCGCCGGATAGTAGNTAAACAGCGCGAGCAACACCAGCGTCGGCGCGAGCATCAGCGCAATGACCACGATGGAAGTGCGTCGTCGGCTCATGAGGGTATATCCTTCGTGCGGGGATTCATGTCCAGTTTCTGCATGGCAATCACGCGCGGCACCGCCTCTTCCATCAGTCGTTGATAACGCTTCAGAAACTCCTGCAGGGAGATGCGCCCTTCCATGTACCTCTGTGCCCACACCGTCCACTGCCATACGGACTCCTGCTCGTCCATCAGCCCCCGAAAAGAGAGTTTCTCGAAACCTCTGCCCTCAAAGGGGCGATAGTATCGCTGCAGTTCGGGTGGCATTTTGACGCCGGGGATGAGCATCGGGCCGCTGAGCGTGCGACGGTGCCGCACCGCTTCGTCCACCAGAATCTGTGCGCCCTGCGGACTGGTCAGGAACATCAGGAAGTCTATGACGCGCTGCGTCTGCTGCGGATTCTTTTTCACCACACCCAGCACTAGTCCCGGTCCGCCCACGCCCCGGAACGGCGGCACGTGGAAGCGTGAGGCGGTGAGCGGAGGCACTGCGAAGATACCCCAGTCAAAACGCGCGCGAGGCGGCAGGTCCGCCATGTCCTGCATCAAATCGCCGATGAGCCATGAACCTTCCAGCAGAATGGCAGCGCGCCCCGTCAGGAACAGGTTGTATGCGGTCACCGAGTTCGCGCCGTGAAAGCCCCTCTGCCAGTAGCGCGAGAACGTCTTGATGTGCGTGTACAGCTCGGCGAAACGCTCGCTATCAAAACAGATGACACGCCTGCGCACCGCGTCCAGCAACCTCTCACCGTTGATAATGACCAGCGAGTCGTTGTAGGGGTCGCTCAGGTTCAGGCGGAAATTCGCATTGCGCGCGGGGTCATAGTCCCAGTCGCCCGGGCGCGACATCACCAGAGGCACCCAGTGGCGCGTGTAGGCGTCGGTGAAGAAGCGCACAATCCAGCCCACCGTGCCCGACCAGTAGGAATCGGCGTTGCCCGGCACGGCAAACGGCAGGTAGCCCGACGCGCGGATGCGCTCCGCCACCGTCAGCATCTGCTCCCACGTGCGGGGAGGCTGTAAGTCCAACCTGCGGAAAAGGGTGGCATTGTAGTAGAAACCAATCTCCACGAAATCTATGGTGACGAACGAGACACCCCCTGCGGTTTTAAACTTCTCGATGAACTGCTGGTTCAGGGTCTCTATCCACGCTTTGCCCGTATAGTGATTGCGCCGTTGCAGGTAGGGCGCGAGGTTCACCAGCAAGCCCTTCTCGTACATTCCCCAGGCAAAATTGGCGTTGAAGAGGTCGGGGGCTTTGTCGCCCGCGCCCGGAATCTGCGTGCGCAGCCAGGTTTCATAGCCGTTGACGGGCATCACCTGCACCTTNACCTGAACACCCGGGTGAGCGCGTTCATACTCCCCTGCGAGGCGATAGAAGCCCTCGCGATAATTGCCGCTCACGGTGGCGAGAAATATGGTTGCCGCCTGTAGAGGCATGTCGGTTCGCCTTCCCNCGTTCGATAAATTGGTGGTGTAAAGGGAAGACTCCTGTTGGGGGGCGCCTATCGCCCATGTCCTGCCGGNTGACGGGTTTTCAGGGAACAAGATGGCGCGGGTTATAATGATTGCAAAAATCGCCTTGTACCCTTTTCAAATGAGAGAAGTTGGTGTACTATATTGGTTGAAGTGAGTGAATCACGGAAGCGGACGAAATCAGGCGGGTCAGGCGTTACGCCTTTGAGATACGTCCACCCGTCGTGGTGTACGACTAATAACGCTACGCAGAAAGGGTTACGAAGATGGCACGTTCCTATATTACGCTAGACGGTAACGAAGCAGCGGCGTATACCGCTTACCGCACCAACGAAGTGATAGCCATTTACCCCATTACCCCCTCTTCCCCTATGGGCGAATTCAGCGATGAATGGGCAGCGAAAGGTATCCCCAACATCTGGGGCACGGTGCCTCAGGTGGTGGAGATGCAATCAGAGGGGGGAGCGGCAGGAGCCGTGCATGGCTCTCTGCAGGCAGGAGCCCTGACGACTACCTTCACCTCCTCGCAGGGGCTCCTGTTGATGATTCCCAACATGTTCAAAATCGCGGGCGAGCTCACCAGTACGGTGTTCCACATCGCCGCGCGAACGGTCGCCACGCACGCGCTCTCCATTTTCGGTGACCACAGCGACGTGATGGCGTGTCGTTCCACCGGCTGGGCGATGCTCTTCTCCAACGACCCGCAGGAAGTGATGGACCTCGCGCTCATTGCCCAGGCGGCGACGCTGAAGGCGCGCGTGCCCTTCCTTCACATCTTTGATGGCTTCCGCACCTCGCACGAGATACGCAAGATCGAGCAGCTCACGGAAGACGACATGCGCGCCATGATAGACAACGACCTCGTTCGTGCCCACCGTGAGCGGGCAATGAGCCCCGACCGCCCCATCCTGCGCGGCACTGCCCAGAACCCGGACGCCTTCTTCCAGTCGCGTGAGCGTATCAACCCCTTCTACGCCGCCACGCCGGGTATCGTGGAGAAGGTGATGGGCAAATTTGCCAGCATTGTGGGCAGAGAGTATCACCTCTTCGACTACGTGGGTGCGCCCGACGCCGAGTACGTCATCATCATGATGGGGTCGGGCTGCGGCACCGCGGAAGAAACGGTGCGCGCGCTGGTGGAGAAAGGCGAAAAGGTGGGCTTAATCAAAGTGCGCCTGTATCGCCCGTTCTCGCGCGAGCACCTCATGAAAGCCTTGCCGCCCACCGTCAGGGCAATCGCCACACTGGACCGCACGAAGGAACCGGGCGCGCTGGGCGAACCGCTGTATCAGGACGTGGTGACTGCGCTGGGCGAGGCGATGATGGAAGGAACCCTGCCCTTCGAGCGTGTGCCGCGCGTCATCGGCGGGCGCTACGGGCTCTCCTCCAAGGAGTTCACGCCGGCGATGGTCAAAGCCGTCTACGACGAACTGGCGAAGGATAAGCCCAAGAACCACTTCACCGTGGGCATTATCGACGACGTTACGCACACCAGCCTCGAAGTCGACCCCAACTTCAGCACCGAGTCGCCCGATGTGGTGCGCGCGGTGTTCTGGGGACTGGGTGCAGACGGAACCGTCGGCGCAAACAAAAACTCTGTCAAGATTATCGGTGAGGAGACGCCCAACTGGGCACAGGGTTACTTCGTGTACGACTCCAAGAAGTCGGGAGCGGTGACCATCTCGCACCTGCGCTTCGGTCCACGCCCCATTCTGGGCTCTTACCTCATCCAGCGGGCGAACTTCGTGGCGTGCCACCAGTTCCATTTCCTCGAGCGCTACAACGTGCTGGAAATGGCAGAGGAAGGTGCCACCTTCCTGCTCAACAGCCCATACGGTCCCGAAGAGGTCTGGGACCACCTGCCGCGCTCGGTGCAACAGCAGATTATCGACAAAAAGCTGAAGTTCTACGTCATCAACGCGTACGACGTGGCNAAGCGCGTGGGACTGGGTGTGCGCATCAACACCATCATGCAGACCTGCTTCTTCGCCATCAGCGGCGTGCTTCCGCGCGATGAAGCCATCGCGAAGATTAAGGAAGCCATCCGCAAGACCTACGGACGACGCGGAGAGGCGGTTGTGCAGCAGAACTTCGCCGCAGTCGACGCTGCACTGGATAACCTGTTCGAGGTGAAAGTACCCGGGCAGGTCACCAGCACCTTTGACCGCCCGCCAGTGGTTCCCGACCACGCGCCAGAGTTTGTCAAGCGCGTGACGGCGGAGCTGATGGCTGGGCGAGGCGACCTGTTGCCGGTCAGCGCGTTCCCGGTGGACGGCACGTATCCCACCGGAACCGCCGCGTGGGAGAAGCGCAACATCGCACTGGAAGTACCCGTGTGGGAACCCGACTTGTGCATCCAGTGCGGCAAGTGCGTGTACATCTGCCCGCACGCCACCATCCGCGCGAAGGTCTACGACAAAGAATTGCTGGCGAACGCCCCGGCGACCTTCAAGGCGACTCCCGCCAAGTGGCGCGAGCTGCCCGATAAGATGTTCACCATTCAGGTCGCTGTGGAAGACTGTACGGGCTGCCAGCTGTGCGTGGAGGTCTGTCCGGCGAAAGACAAGAGCGACAGTTCGCGCAAGGCGCTGAACATGCGTCCGCAAATCCCGCTGCGGGAGCAGGAGCGCGCGAATTGGGAGTTCTTCCTCAGCCTACCCGATATGCCGAAGCACGACAGCCTGCGCTTCAACAACATCAAAAACGTGCAGTTGCTGCGTCCGCTGTTCGAGTTCTCCGGCGCGTGCGCCGGCTGTGGCGAAACCCCGTATGTGCGTCTGCTCACCCAGCTGTTCGGCGACCGCATCTATATCGCCAACGCGACGGGTTGTTCCAGCATCTACGGCGGCAACCTGCCCACGACTCCCTATACAAAGGACAGCGAGGGCAGAGGTCCCACCTGGAACAACTCGCTGTTTGAGGATAACGCCGAGTTCGGGTTGGGCATGAGGCTGGCAATCAACCGCCAGAACGCCTACGCACGGCAGCTGCTGGAGGAGCTGCGACCGGTGATTGCCGATGACGAACTGGTCAACGCTTTGCTCAACGCCGATCAGTCGGATGAGGCGGGNATCTATGCTCAGCGCCAGCGCGTGGCGAAACTGAAGAAGAAGCTGGCGGGCAAAAGCGAGCCGAAAGTGCGCGACCTGCTCGCCGTCGCCGATATGCTGGTGCGCAAGAGCGTGTGGATTATCGGTGGCGACGGCTGGGCGTACGACATCGGCTACGGTGGACTGGACCATGTGCTTGCCAGCGGCCAGGACGTCAATATCCTCGTGCTGGACACCGAAGTGTACTCCAACACAGGCGGACAGGCGTCCAAGTCCACGCCGATGGGAGCGGTTGCCCGCTTCGCCGCGGGGGGCAAGCCCACCGCCAAGAAAGACCTTGGCATGATGGCGATGCATTACGGCAACGTGTACATCGCGCAGGTGGCGATAGGCGCGAACGAGCTGCAAACGCTGAAGGCGTTCCAGGAAGCAGAGGCATATCCCGGGCCCTCCNTCATCATCGCCTACAGCCACTGTATCGCACACGGCATCGACATGACCAAGGGACACATCCAGCAGAAGCTGGCGGTGGATTCCGGCTACTGGCCGCTCTATCGCTACAACCCGCTGCTGGCTGCACAGGGTGAGAATCCCTTCCAGCTCGACTCGAGTGGGCCGACCGTCCCGTTCAAGGAGTATGCCTCCAAGGAAGGGCGTTACCGCNTCCTGATGCAAGCCAATCCCGAAGCTGCCGAGCGGTTGTTGCAGCAGGCGCAGCAGATTATCGAAGAGCGGTGGCGCTACTACCGCATGTTGGCGGGCAAAAACTCCGACAGCGCGAATTAGACAATGCCGGGGGTTGGCACTTGCCAGCCCCCTTTCCTGTCTGTAACGGAATAGAGAGTGAGGAGGACTATGGCAATGGATTTCAGCACGACTTACATGGGTTTGAAACTGCGAAACCCGCTGGTCGCCTCTGCGTCGCCGCTGTCGTACAAAGTGGATGGCGTCTGCAGGCTGGAAGAGGCGGGCATCGGGGCAGTGGTGATGCACTCGCTATTTGAAGAGCAAATCACCACAGAGAGTCTGCACCTCGATTTCTTCTTGACACACGGCACCGATAGCTATGCGGAAGCGCTCAGCTACTTCCCCGACCTGGGCGA
>JGI24188J35168_1000621_pt1 | contig 21091 bp, 23 predicted proteins | sample YNPBryantNP2012_FD_35168 | JGI IMG/M metagenome (IMG submission 35168) | reverse complement strand
TTTGCCGCTAACTGCCCGCAGCGGAAAGGGATGCCTCGGTCTCCACAGCGGTTTCCACAGCCCTTTCCACAGGCGCTGTCGCGCCGCTGAGCAACCCTAGCTCCCCTAAACCCGCTCGGNGTCGGCTTTTTAGCCGGCGGAAGGCTCGAAGTCCGCCACCAGCGCTTCCATGTGCTCCCAGATGTGCGAGGTGTCGTTGGCGAGGATCACCAGATCCCGCTTTTTCCCGGTGATGTCCCGGACGTGGTCGGAAAGCACGGCCTCCTTCTGGAAGCCCAGGCGCTGGAAGGCGCGCAGCGCCCCTTCCTGGTCCTCCACCACCTCGGCCACCAGCTTGTCCAAGGCCAAGCTCTGCGCCTTGCGCACCAGCTCCCGGAGCAGCGCGCTCCCCAAGCCGCGCCGTTGCCAGGCCCGGGCCACCACCAGCCGCACCCGCCCCACGTGGGTGCTCCAACCGTACTTGGGGCGGTACAAGGCACCGTATCCGACGATTTCCCCCCGNTGCTCCGCCACCAGCGTGAACGCTTGGCCGGCCTGCTTTTCGGCGAGCAGCCGCTCCACGAAGGCCCGCTGGGTCACGTCGTCCTCCAGGAAGAGCCGGTCCTCCTCGGGAAGCGCCACGAAGAAACGGTGCAGCGCCTCCGCGTCAGCCTCCACCANAGGACGCAGCACCACCTCCTGGCCGCTGGCCAGACTCACGCGGGAAGAGCCCTCAGGCCACACGGTTCCCCTCCTCCCCCAAAAGCTTGATGCCGAAGCTGTAGCCCGCTTCGAACGCCTTGAGGTTCAGCTCTTCGGTTCCCCGGGGCACCGAATCNAGCACCGCCTTGCGCGCCGCCTCGTAGGAAACCAGCTTGGTGGTGGCGGTGAAGAACCCCACCATGACGATGTTCATCACCAGCCGCCGCCCCAGCTCCTCCGCCAGGCGGGTGGCGGGCACCCCGTAGGCCTTCGCCCCCGCCGGCAGGCCGTTGCCCGGCACCACCAGCTCGCTCTCGTACAGAAGAAGCCCCCCCTCCTTGAGGGTGGGGACGAAGGTGGTGTAGGCATCTGGCGACATCACCACCAGCACGTCCGGGCGGCGCACGTAGGGGTAGCCGATGGGCTCGTCCGCCAGGGTCACCTGGGCGGAGGCGGCACTCCCCCGGGCTTCCGGGCCGAACGCCTGGATGAGCGTGGCGTGCTTGCCATCGTGGATCGCGGCGGCCTTGCCGATGATCATGCCGCAGAGGATGACCCCCTGCCCTCCCAAACCACCCACGCGGATTTCAGTCCTCATGGCGCACCCCGTACGGCGTGTAGCGCTCCCCGAAGCGCTGGGCAAAGTGCTCGTTCATGGCATCGAGCCAGGTGGGACGCTCCCGGTCCACGAACTTCCCCACCACGATCTCCCCCTGGAACGTAAGCTCCACCTCTCGGGTGTCCGCGCCGTTTTTCACCACGGACTTTTCCTTGTAGTACTTGAGCTGGTCTACCCCGTCCCCCAGGCGGTTGCGGCGGGAGTAGAGCGTGGGGCAGGGAGAAAGCACCTCCAGGAACGCGAACCCCTTCTTGGAAAGCCCTTCCTTGAACGCTTTCGCCAGCTGCCGCACGTGGTACACGGTCCAGCGAGCCACGTACACCGCGCCGCAGGAATCCGCCAGCTGCGGCAGGTTGAAGGCAGGCTCGAAGTTGCCGTAAGGCATGGTGGTTTGTGTGGCCCCCAGCGGGGTGGTGGGAGCCACCTGCCCCCCGGTCATGCCATAGGTGAAGTTGTTGATGCACACCACGAACAGGTCCATGTTGCGCCGGGCCGCGTGGATGAAGTGGTTGCCGCCGATGGCGAACAGGTCCCCATCCCCGGAAAACACCACCACCTTGAGCTCCGGGTTGCCCAGCTTGAGGCCTGTGGCGAAGGGGATGGCCCGGCCGTGGGTGGTGTGGAAGGAGTCCACGTTCAAATACCCCGCCACCCGTCCCGAGCAGCCGATCCCCGAAACCACCGCCAGCTTGTCGAGATCGAACTGCATCTCGTCCAACGCGCGGATGAACGCGTTGAGCGCGGTACCGATGCCACACCCCGGACACCAGATGTGGGGGATGCGGTCCTGCCGCAGGTAGCGGTACAGCGGGTTTTGCAGGGTCGGGAGCGTAACCTCCAAAGCCGCGGTGCTCATCGCGCCACCTCCAGGATCCTCGCCAGGATGTCCTCTACCTGGTGCACGGTGCCGCCAGCGTGGGGCACGGAAACCACNTGGGCCNTNCCNGCCACCACCCGCTCCACCTCCCGCACCATTTGCCCGAGGTTCAGCTCGGGCACCACGAACGCCTTCACCCGCTGGGCGAGCTGCGCCACTAAAGCTTCGGGGAACGGCCAGACGATCACCAGCCGCAGGTGCCCCACCTTCACCCCCGCGTGCCGGGCTTCCTCCACCGCTGCCGCGGCGATGCGCGAGGTAATGCCGTAGGAGACCACCACCACCTCGGCATCCTCCAGGTGCTCCTGGCGCACGTCCACCAGCTTGTGCGCGTTGGCGCGGATCTTTTCCACCAGACGCCGCACCAAGCGGTCCTGGGCCTGGGGGTTCATGGCGGGGTANCCCCGCTCGTCGTGGGTGAGGCCGGTGACGTGAATGCGGTACCCGTCCCCGGCCTTCACCATCTCCGGCACCAGGTCCTCCCCTGGCTCGTACGCCTTGTACTCACCGGGTTTGCGGGCGGTGAAACGCCGGGGCACCACCTCGATCTCCTCGGGCTTGGGGATCGCCACCCGCTCGGTCATGTGCCCCACCACCTCGTCCATCATGAAGAACACCGGGCAGCGGTAGAGCTCCGCCAGGTTGAACGCCTTGANCATCAAATCGAAGCACTCCTGGGGGGAGTTGGGGGAAAGCGCGATGATCCCGTAATCCCCGTGGGACCCCCAGCGCACCTGCATCATGTCCGCTTGGGCCGGGAGCGTGGGCAGCCCCGTGGAGGGGCCACCTCGCTGCACGTCCACGAACACGCAGGGGGTCTCGGTCATGGCGGCGTAGCCGATGTGCTCCATCATCAGCGAAAGCCCCGGGCCCGAGGTCACGGTCATGACCTTGTGCCCGGCCCAGGCCGCCCCGAGGATCGCGATGGAAGAAGCGATCTCGTCCTCCATCTGAATGAAAACCCCGCCCACCAGCGGGATGCGCGCCGCGAACCGCTCCACCACCTCGGTGGAAGGGGTGATGGGGTAGCCCGCGGCGAAGCGACAGCCGGCGGCGATGGCGCCCTCGCAAGCCGCGTGGTCCCCGTCAATGAAGTGCAACCCAGTGAGAACGCCCTTGGGATCCGCGTGCACCGTTCCTTTCCCCCCTTCCTAGGCAGCCGGTGCGGCGCTGCCCAGCTTTTCCAGGTCCTTGAACTTCACCCCGAAGATCGCGTAGTCCGGGCAGTACAACCCGCAGAGATCGCACCCGGTGCAGTCTTCGGGGCGCGCCAGCACCGGGTAGTGGTACCCCTTGCGGTTGAAATCCTTGGAAAACTCCAGGCAGTGGGTGGGACAAAAATCAATGCAGTAAGAGCAGCCCTTGCAAATCTCCTTGTTGAGGATGATGGTGCCTTTGCCCTTCTTTCCGGTTTCCTCGGCCATGGCTCCTGCCCCCCTCGCCCCTCATGGTAAGCCTGTTTCGCACTATGTGCAAGAGGGCACTTACGAATGAGACGCTTTCTCATATTGTTGTCACACCCCCGCTGCACCTGGAGCTTGCGAAAAGGGGTACAATCACTCCGGAGGGCCTGAAGGTGTGGCAAGAAAGCGAGCTCGTGGAAACGTTCACGGCGATCATCGCCCGGGCTTCCACCCAGCTTCCCCCTGACGTATTGGAAGCGCTCCGCAAGGCCTGGGAGCAGGAGGAGCCGGGATCCCTGGCGCAGAAAGCCCTGGACACGATCCTCAAGAACGTGGAGCTGGCCGGGGGCAACTGGCAGCCCATCTGCCAGGACACCGGCACCCCGCTGGTGTGGATCCACCACCCGGTGGGGGTTTCCACCCGCATGCTCACCCGTGCTTTCACCGAGGCGGTGAAGCAGGCCACCGCCCGACAGCTCCTGCGTCCCAACGCGGTGGACCCCCTCACCGAGAAAAACACCGGCAACGGTGCCGCTCCGGGTATCCCCACGGTGCACTGCGAGGAGTGGGACGAGCCGGATCTGGAGGTACGGCTGATCCTCAAAGGCGGGGGGTGCGAAAACGTGGGGGCGCAGTACTCGCTCCCCAACGCCGCCCTGGGGGCCGACCGCAACCTGGAGGGCGTGCGACGCTGCGTGCTGGACGCGGTGCACAAGGCCCAGGGGAAGGGGTGCGCCCCGGGGATCCTCGGGGTTTGCTTCGGCGGCGACCGGGGCTCGGGGTACGTGGAATCCAAGAGGCAGCTGCTGCGACGCCTGGACGATCGCAACCCGATCCCGGAGCTGGCGGCGCTGGAGGAGCGCTTGTTGCGGGAGGCCAACGAGCTGGGGATCGGCCCCATGGGGTTCGGGGGCAAGACCACGATCCTCGGGGTGAAGATCGGCTACCTGGGCAGGCTTCCCGCCTCCTACTTCGTCTCGGTTTCCTACATGTGCTGGGCCAACCGCCGCGCTGCCGCGCGGGTGGACCAGAAGGGGGGAATCGCATGGCTCGACTGACCCTTCCCACCGACGAAGCCACGATCCGCTCGCTGCGGGTGGGCGATTTCGTGGAGCTTTCCGGCCGGGTCATCACCGGGCGGGACGCAGCGCACCACTGGCTGGTGAAGGCTTTCCGGGAAAACGTCGCCCCGTACCTCAAGGACTCGGTGATCTACCACGTGGGCCCCGTGGTGCGGAAAAACCCCGACGGCAGCTACGTCTTCGTGGCCGCCGGCCCCACCACCTCGGCCCGGGAGGAACCCTACCAGGCGGAGGTCATCGGCATGTACGGCCTCCGGGGGGTCATCGGCAAAGGCGGCATGGGGCCCAAGACCCTGGAGGGGCTCAAAAAGCACGGCGCGGTATACTTCCACGCCATCGGCGGCGCTGCCCAGGTCCTGGCCCAGTGCGTGAAGCGGGTGGAGACCGTGTTCATGCTGGAGGAGTTCGGCGTCCCCGAAGCGCTCTGGGTCATCGAGGTGGAGAACTTCCCGGTGGTGGTCACCATGGACGCCCACGGCAACTCGCTGCACAAAGAGGTGGAAGCCCAAAGCCAGCAAAAGCTTGCCGCGCTGCTGGGCGCCTGACCCAAAACGTTTTTGACCGCGAAAGCCGCACCGGCAGCTTGCCACGTTCGTGATCGCGGCACACGCTCCATGTGGCGCTGGGCGCACCCCAATCCGCGCAGGAAGCACGGATCCGCTCTGGGGCATCGCTGGCGTTGCGGCTGCCTTCGGTTGTCGTGCCTGGCGAGCAGCATTGGGTCCGCGACCCACTGCACCCTGACCTTGGCAGGGTGAAGACCGCTGAGGCTCGTCCACTCTCTTTCGATCCGCGTTTGCAAGGGCCTTTGCAGCGAACACCGAAAGAAACCGGCCACCAGGAGCCGGCAGCCCCGTGACTGGGGAGGCAGCCAGCGCTGCTCCTGTCCTGGGATGGGGNCACCTTGGCGGGGTGGGGGGCGTGGGGGCCGGGGGGAACGTGGCACGGTTCTTGTACCATTGGCGGGCGATGGGGGGCGACCGCAGGCGCTGGCTCCGCTTGGCCGTGGAAGTCTCGCTGCTGCTGCACCTGCTGCTCCTGGCCTTGCCCGAGCGGCTCCTTTCCCCCCGGGCGGTGGCGGCGCGGCCGGCGGTGCTGCCGCCCCCGGAGGAAGAAAAGCCCGTGCGCTTCGAGCTGGTGGAGCTTCCCGACCAAAAAGAGGAGCCCCCTTCCCTACCCGATGCCCCAGCCTCCGACCTTTCCCGCCGCGCCCACGGGGGCGAGGGGGAAAGCGCTCTCCAGCCTGGCTCCCGGGGTACGAGCCCCGAGCTGCGTCTCGTGCCCCCCAACCCCGCCCCGGCCCCCGGGCAGGGGGCAGCACCTAGGGAGCTCCCTGCGCCCCAACCCCCGCAACCCCCCTCTGCCCCACCGGCGGGGACCTCCCCGGGGGAAAGTTCCGGCGTGAAGGTGCCTCCGCCCCAGGAGGAGCAGCCCCCCGCGCCCCAACCCAAACCCGCTTTGAAGGGGCTTTCCCCGTTCACCGCCCCGCAGCTGGGGGTGCTTCCCGACCGCAAGGGGGGGCAGGTGGACCTGGGGCCGCTTTCCTTCGATACCCAGTGGTACGACTGGGGTCCCTACGCCGCGGAGATGCTGCGGCGCATCCGCTACCACTGGCGCATCCCGGAGATCGCCCAGCTGGGGGTCCCCGGGGTGGTGCGCATCCGCTTTTACATCGAAAAAAACGGCCGGGTTTCGGACCTGGTCATCCTCAAGGAATCGTCGCACCCCCCCATGGATTTCGCGGCCCGGGATGCGATCCTCAACGCCTCGCCGCTGCCGCCGCTGCCCCCGGAGGTGGGGGTGGAGCGGGAGGGCGTGGTGATTACCTTTTACTACAACACGCGTCCCCCTGAGGACAGCTGAGGAGGCGAGTCGTGATTCAGTGGTTCGTGCAAGGCGGTCCGGTGATGTACCCGCTGCTGCTGCTCTCGCTTTTGGGGGTGGCCATCGTCGTGGAGCGGCTTTTGGTTTTGCGGGAAAAAACCCTCCTGGACCCGGCCCAGGTGGCGGTGCTGGGGGAGCTTCTCGCGGCGCGGGANTACGCCCGGGCTCGGGAGTACTGCGCNGNGCAGAGCGGGCCGCTGCCGGTGCTGGTGGCCACGCTTTTGGACAACCGCACCGCACCCTACGACGAGCTGAAGGAGCTTCTGGAAGACACCGGCCGCCACCAGCTGCGCTTCCTGCAGCGGGGGCTCGGGGCCTTGGCCACGGTGGTGGCGGCAGCGCCGCTTTTGGGGCTTTTGGGCACGGTGCTGGGGATGATCCAGGTGTTCGAGGCGGTTTCCCTGGCGGGAGCGGTGCGCGGCGAGCAGCTTTCCGCGGGGATCGCCCAAGCGCTCATCACCACCGCCGCGGGGCTCATCATCGCGATCCCGCTGCTGTTCTTGCACGCCTACCTGGAAGGCAGGGCCGAAGGGCTGGNGCACGCCATCGAGGCCCGCACCTTGGAGTTCCTCCACCTGGTGCGCCGACCGCCGGGGGGTTCGGGCGACAGCGAGAGGGCGTGAGCATGCGGTTCTCCCAGAGCAAAGCTCGCAAGCCGCGCATTGACATCTCGCCGCTCATTGACGTGGTGTTCCAGCTGCTGCTGTTTTACGCGGTGACCACGCAGTTCGTGACCCCGGAGCGGCTCAAGCTGCAGCTGCCCGAGGCGCGCACCGCCGAGGCGGCGAAAACCGCCCGAGAAAAGGAAGCGGAAATCCTCGTCACCGCCGCGGGCACGATCCTCGTGGGGGAGGTGGCGGTCCCCGAGGACCGGCTGGAGCGGGAAATCCGCAAGCTGCTCGCGGGCAACCCGGAACGGGGGCTCACGATCCGCGGCGACAAGGGTGCTCCCTACGGCACCGTGATGCGGGTTTTGGACGCAGCGCGGCTGGCCGGCGCCAAGAACATCAACCTGGTGGCCACCAAGCCCCCCTCATCCCAACGCTGAACGGGGGTTCGCCCTGCCACGAAGTCACGGGGGGCAGGGGTGGCGGGGGAGGCGGCGGAGCAGGGTGCGGAAAAGCTCGCGCCAGGTGGGCCAGTCGTGGCCCCCCGGGAGCACCACCACCTGGTCCGNNGGAAGCTCCGCTGCCAGAAAGCGGTGCCCCAGGGCGTAAGGGTCCTGGGCGCCGAAGCCGAGCCACAGGCGCTTTTGGGGTGCCCGGGTCTGCAGCCAGCGGGTAAGCTGCGGTGCCAACGGGTTGCCCTCCCCCAAGGAGGGGGCCTGGGCGGCCAGCTCCCGCCGACCCTGCTTGCCACCCCCCAGGTACGGGGCCAGCAGCACCAGCTTCCAGGGCCCGGGGAACGCATCGTCGGCGAGGATCGCCCCCAGCCCGCCCATGGAGATCCCCACCAGAAACGTGCACTCCCGCAGCGAAGGGGGGATGCGGGCCAGCACGTCCTCCCCCAGCCGCTGCGCGGCGCTGCCCTGGCGAAAGTAGCCCACGTGCAAATCGCACCCCCACACCTGGGCGCGCCACCCCGCCGCGGCGAGGGAAGCTAGAAAGCCTTGCCGCTGGAAATCCTCGGGGCGGTCCCAGCGGCCCGGAAGCAGCACGAACAACGCCTCGGGCGGCCCCTCCCCCACCTGCCAGCGCACCACCCGCAGCGGCACCCGGGGCGTGCTGCTGCACGCCGCAGCCAGCAGCACCCCGCCCAGGGCCAGGGTCGAAAAAAGCCCGCCCAGACCCGCCGCTGCCCCTCCCCGAAACCCCCTGCGCCTTTCCACGCCGCTCAGGGTAACGCCGCCGCCTCTAGGCTTTCTTCCGGGCCAGCAGGAACAGGTACCCAGCTCGCTTGCGGGGGGTGCGGGAACCCAAGGCCACGATGAGCTTGGCCTTGAGCGCCACCAGCGGGGAGTACCGCGCCCAGCCGGGAAACAACACCCAGCGACCGCAGAGCCGCTTGAGGAGCAGCCGGAACGCTTCCAGGAAGTGAGCCAGCTCGAAAACCGCCATGCCCAACTCGTCGAAGTAGCGCCGGCGATCGAGCACCTCCAACCCCAGATCCTGGAGCTTGGCCTCCCACTGGGCCGGGGAGAGAAAGTTGTGGTGGCGGGAGAGGCGGTTGAACCAGCGGCCGTAGGCCTCGGCCAGGCGGTGCAAACCGCAGGCGGCCAAAAGCCGCGGTGTGGCCAGCATCCCGGCAAAATCCGGGGTGGGGGTGGTGAGCACCAGAACCCCCCCAGCTCGCAAGGCGGCGGCCATGGCAGCCAGGGCCTGGTGGAAGGCAGGCACGTGCTCGATCACCGAGTTGCACACCACCGCCCCTAGGCGGCCGCGGCGCAGCGGCAAGGCCTCCAGCCCCGCTTGCAATACCAGGCGGTACACCCCTCGGTCCCGGGCTTCCCGCAGCGCCGGCCAGTCCACGTCCACCCCGAAAGCCACCTCACCGGGAAGCGCCAAGGTAGCGAAGATCCCGTCCCCGCAGCCCGCATCCAGCACCGGCTGCTCCAGAGCGAGAGGGCGGAGCATCGCCGCCTCCACGCTGCGCACCAGCGCCCGGTGGAACGGCACCTGGCAGAGGTGCTCCCGGGCGAGCTGGTAGAGGGTGCGGTCCACCCGGGGATTCTAGCGCCGCGGCGCGGTGGCCAAGCAGCGATGCCGCTTGCGGCTCAACGCCCGCAAGCCTTGGCCACCACCCCGGCCAGGAGCTGCCCCACGTGCTCGGCCACCGGGGCCAGGTCCGGGCGCTGCAGCGCTGCCAAGGCACCGGCCGGGCGCATGGCCCGCACCACAACCGCCTCCCCTTCCTGGGAAACCGTGACGTTGCAGGGCAAAAACACCCCCGCCTGGGGTTCCGCCTGAAGGACCTGGTGGGCGGAAGGTGCATGGCACGCCCCGAGGATGAGGTACGGCGACCGCTCCACCCCCAGCTTTTTCTGCAACGTGGCTTGGACGTCGATCTCGCNAAGGATCCCGAACCCGGCCTCCGCCAGCGCTTGCCTGGCCCGCTCCACGGTTTCCCCGAAACCAAAGGCCGAGGTTTCCTCGTAAGCTACGGTGGTCTCTCGCATGGTTTTCTCCCCAAAAAAACTTGCCCTAGGGCCCGCCGGGCCCCGCTAGATCCCTCAAGAGAACCCGCTGCCGCAGGAGCTGGCACCTGCGGAGCAGGAGGCCCCGCTGGAGGCGCTGGCGAAGGTGGAGAGCAGCCGCTGCACCTCGCTGCTGCCGCACCGGGGGCAAGTGACGCCCTCTTTCCCGGCCCCCATCCGCTGCCAGACCTCGAAGCGGTGGCCGCACGCTTCGCAACGGTACTCGTACAGTGGCATCGTTTACCCTCCGCAACGCCCCCAGAGTTGGTCCCAGATGTTGCTGGGAATCCCCTGGGGGAACGCTTCGTCCGTAGAAAGAATCGCCCCGCAGCTCTGGCACCGCCAGAGCAGCATCCCTCAAGTGGGAACGGGCCGCAGATGGCCCTGGCACCGGGGGCACGCGGCTACCTTGTTCTCCTTTTCCTGCTGCTTCATGGTTTTTCGCCCTTCTCTTCCTCGGCCTCGCCGCACGCCGGTTGCCGACCGCCGGTCGGCCGGGGCACCGCTCAGGTGGGGACCCCGAGGCGGGGGAGCAGGAACCACTGCAACCCCACCCAGAAGACCATGAAACCCACGAACACCAGCGCTTCCAGCACGCTAGCTCCCCTCCCCGAGCACCGCCTTGGTGCGGGAAATGGCCCGCCGCTCCTCCTCGATGCTCCGCTCGATGCCATCGCAAATCGCCCGGCAAATTTGGAACACCGAGGNGTCGGCCACCGNGTAGTACACGTTCACCCCGTCCCGTCGGCAGGTGACGAACCCCGCCTGGCGGAGCACCCCCAGGTGCTTGGAGACGTTGGCCTGGCTCCCCCCCACCGCGGCGAGGATGTCGGTAACCCGCATTTCCCCTCGCTGCAACAGGTGGAGGATCGCCAGGCGCGTAGGATCGGCCAACGACTTGAGCCTCTCGGCGATGCGTTCGAACACCAGCTCGGCGCTCGGGTCCACGGCTGCCCCCCCAGCGGCAATATAACCTTGTGCCAATAGTTGCGCAAGTTGCGCCAGCACTGCCGGGGAAAGGGACAGCCGCTTGCGCATCACAGCTTCACCTCGTTCACGTCCCAGGCCACCAGCTTGAGCTTTTCCCCGCACTCCCGGCAGAACTCCCGCAATGCGGACACGAGCTTCTCCAGGGTTTGCTCCTCGAGGATCGTGAAGATCACCGCCGAGGTCTTGGGGAAGGCCCGGGAGCCCAAGCGGGGGCCTGTGGTGCCCACCCCCACCACCCGGGGGATTTCCGTGTACCCCGCCACCCCCACGTGGTTGAGCAGCACCTCCAGCTCTTCCTTCTTGCTTTCGTCCACGATGATCATCAGAAGCTTCATGGCTCACTCCCGCAACCCCAGGGCCCGAAGGATGCTCATCATCGGGCACCAGCGGGTAAACGCCGACTGGAGCAAGTTGAGCCCCACGAAGGCGGTGAAGTAGAAGAACCCCGGGTGCACCCAGTGCCCCAGGGCCAGGGAAACCAGCACGAAAAACCCAGCGATGGCGCGCAAAGCTTCGTTCACGGTCATGGCACCCCTCCTTTACTCCGCTTCCTCCGAAGCGATCACGGTTTCCACCCCCACGGTTTTCAGGTACATGAAGTACACAAGCGGGATCACCACCAGCGTGAGCACGGTGGAGACCACCACCCCGGAAATCAGCGCCACAGCCAACCCCTGGAAGATCGGGTCCAGGAGGATCACCGCGCCACCCACCACCAGCGCCGCGGCGGTCAAAGCGATGGGCCGGAAGCGCACCGCCCCCGCCTTGATCACCGCGTTCTCCAGCGTCTCCCCCGAAGCCAGCTCCAGGTTGATGAAGTCCACGAGAAGGATGGAGTTGCGCACGATGATACCGGCGAGGGCGATGAAGCCGATCATCGAGGTGGCGGTGAAGAACACCCCGCCCAGCCCGTGGGCCGGGAGAATCCCCACCAGCGTCAGCGGGATCGGAGCCATGATGATCAGCGGCGTCACGAACGACCGGAACCACCCCACCACCAGCAGGTAGATGAGCACCAGCACCACCGCGAAGGCGATCCCCATGTCGCGGAACACCTCGTAGGTGATGTGCCACTCCCCGTCCCACTTCAAGGCGTAGCGGGTGTTGTCCTCGGGAAGGTGCGTGGAGATCACCTCTATGGGGCGGCCGTCAGGCCCTCGGAGGCTTTCGAGATCCCGCTCCATGGCGAGGATGCCGTACACCGGTGCCTCCAGCGCCCCTGCCATCTCCGCCACCACGTAGGTCACCGGCCGGAGGTTCTTGTGGTAAATGAACCGCTCCCGGTTGCCCGGCACCACCGTGGCCAGCTCCCCCAGCGGCACCAGCTGACCCTGGGCGCCGTGGAGGCGCAGGTCCAAAAGCGCCGCCAAGCTGGACCGCTGCGCCCGCTCCAAGCGGAACACCAACGGCACCGGGGTGCGGGAGCGCTCGTCGTGCAGAAGCGTCACCTCTGCCCCGTCCAGCGCCAGGCGCAGGGTGCGCACCAGCATCTCCGGGGTGATCCCCGCCCGTGCCGCCTTCTCCCGGTCCACCACGAGCTCCACCTTAGGGGCCGGATCCTCCACGTACCAGTCCACGTCCACTACGCCGGGCGTCTTGGCGAAGATCGCCCGCACCTTTTCCGCCAGCGCTAAGCGGTGGGGGAGCTCGGGCCCGTAGATTTCCGCCACCAGCGTGGAGAGCACCGGCGGGCCGGGGGGCACCTCGGTGACCTTCACGTTGGCCGGGGTGCGGGCGGCCACCGGGGCGAGGAGCTCCCGCACCGCCTTGGCGATGTCGTGGCTCGCCCTGGTGCGCTCGTGCTTTGGAAGCAGGTTCACCTGGATATCCGCCACCAGCGGCCCGGAGCGCAGGAAGTAGTGCCGCACCAAGCCGTTGAAGTTGAAAGGCGCCGAGGTGCCCACGTACACCTGCATGTCGGTCACCTCGGGCACCTGGCGCAGCGTGGCCGCGAGCTCCCGGGCCACCGCGGCGGTGGCTTCCAGCGTGCTCCCCTCGGGCATGTCGATCACCACCTGCAGCTCGCTCTTGTTGTCGTAGGGGAGCATCTTCACGGTCACCACCTCGAACGCCACCAGCGCCACCGAGCCGATGAGCAGCAGCGCTACCCCGGCGAGCAGCGCCCAGCGCCGCCAGGCGGAAGCCAAAAGCGGCGTGAAGAGCGTCTGGTAGAAGCGGTGCAGCTTGCTCTCCTCGGGGGTTTCCGCATCCGGCTCCCCTTCCGCCCCCACGTGCGCTTCAGCCCACTTGCGGAACAGCCGGTAGGTCAGCCACGGGGAAACCACGAACGCCACCAGCAGCGAGAACAGCATCGCTGCCGAGGCGTTGATGGGGATCGGCCGCATGTACGGGCCCATGAGCCCGGAAACGAAGGCCAAGGGGAGCAGCGCCGCCACCACCGTGAACGTGGCGAGGATCGTGGGGTTGCCCACCTCGTCCACCGCGTACACCGTGGTCTGCGGCGGGGGGCCCCACCCCAGCTCGTAGTGCCGGTGGATGTTCTCCACCACCACGATGGCGTCGTCCACCAGGATACCGATGGCGAATATCAGCGCGAACAGCGTCACCCGGTTGAGGGTGTAGCCGAAGAGGTAAGAGGAAGCCAGCGTCAACGCCAGCGTGGTGGGCACCGCCACCGCCACCACCACCGCCTCCCGGCGCCCCAGGGCGAACGCCATGAGCAGCACCACCGCGAAGGTGGCGATGGCCATGTGCTCGATGAGCTCCGAGGACTTCTCGTTGGCGGTGAACCCGTAGTCCCGGGTCTTGGTGAGCTTCACCGAGGAAGGCACCAGCTTCCCCGCAAGACCCGCCACGTGCCGGTCCAGCTGGCGCACCAGATCCACCGCGTTGGTGCCAGGTTTTTTGGCGATGGCCACGGTCACCGCCGGGGCGGTGAGCCCGGGGCGCAGCCCCTTGGCCGCCGCCGCCTGCCCCCCCAGCATCCAGGCGTACTGCGCCGGCTCTTCCGGCCCGTCCACCACCTCCGCCACGTCCCCCAGGTACACCGGCCGGCCCATGTACACCGCCACCACCGCCCGCCGCACCTCCTCGGCGCTGCGGAAGAACCCGGTCACCTCCACCGCCACTTCCTGGTTCGCCTGGGCGAACGACCCTGCTGGCAAGCTCCAGTTCAACCCGGCCACCGCCTGGTACGCCTGGAGCAGCGAAACGTGGTACGCGGCGAGCTTGTCCTTGTCGAAGCTTACCCGCACCACCCGCCGCTGCCCTCCCAGCACCCACACCTGGGCCACCCGAGGGTGCTTGGTGAGCTCGGCCTTGAGCTCTTCCGCCACCTGGCGCAGCACCATGGGGCTCTCGGTTTCCGACCAGAGCGTGTAGGCCAGCACCGGCACGTCGTCAATGGACCTGGGGGCCACCACCGGGGGCATCGCCCCGGGGGGCAGCGAGGGAGCCAGCTCCGCCAGCTTGCTGTGCACCCGCACCACAGCTTGGTCCGGATCGGTGCCCACGTAAAAGCGCACGATGATCATCCCCCCGGAAGGCTGGGAGGTGGAGTAGATGTACTCCACGTTGGGGATCTCGTAGAGCGCCTTCTCCAGGGGCGTCACCAGCCGCCGCTCCACCTCCTGGGCGGTGGCCCCGGGCAGCCCCACGAACACGTCCACCATGGGGACCTTGATTTGCGGCTCCTCCTCCCGGGGGGTCACCAGCACCGCGAACGCCCCCAACAGCAGCGAGAACACCACCAGAAGCGGCGTGAGCTTCGAGGTGAGGAACGCCTTGGCGATGCGCCCGGAAACCCCCAGGGGGCGCCGCGCCATGCGCAATCGCATGGCCTCCCGCAACGCTTGCTGCAGCTTGTTCCCGTTGGCCATGCCTCAAACCTCCTCCACCTTCGCCCCGTCGGCGGGCACCTGGGCGAGCCCCACCAGCACCTCCTCGTCACCGGCAAGCCCCGAAAGCACCTCCACCATGCTCCCTTCCCTGGCCCCCAGCGTCACCACCTGGGAGCGGGCCTTTCCTTCCCGATCCCGGAGCACCACCATGGCGAGCCCGCCCACCTGGAGCACCGCCTCCTGGGGCACCATTACCGCCTGCCGCGCCGGCAGCGGCAGCAAAACCCGCCCCGTGGCTCCCGCGGGCACCTCCCCCTCGGCCAGCGCCACCTTCACCGTGAAGCTGTGGGTGGCGGGATCGGCGCTGGGGGAAAGCTCCACCACCTTGCCCACGAGCTCCCGGTCCGGCTGGGCGTCCAGCACCACCGGCAAGCTCTGCCCCAGCTGCAGCCCGGCCCGGGCAAACAAGCTCTCGGGCACCGTCACCACCAGCCGCCGCCCTTGGGTGGACTCCAGCATCACCAACGGCCTACCCGGGGCCGCCAGATCCCCGGCCTCCACCAGCTTGGCCACCACGAACGCGTCGAAAGGCGCCACCACGCGGCTTTCCTTGGCCACCGAGCTGGCTGCCGCCACCGCTCCCCGGGCCTGCTGCACCGCCCCTTGCGCCTGCTCGTACTGCATGCGGGCCATGTCCAGCTCTAGCTCCGAGGCGGCCTTCTGCTCGAAAAGCGCCGCGAAGCGCTTGTAGTTGCGCTCCGCCAGCGCCAGCGCTGCCTCCGCTTGCGCCAAGGCGCCCCGGGCTTGGGCTTCCTGCCCCCGGGCGGTCTCTGGATCGATCTCCACCAAAAGCTGCCCCTTGCGCACCCGGTCCCCGGGCTTCACGTGCACCGCCACCACCGTGGCCATCACCCGGGAGGAAACCGCCGCTTGCTTTTCCGCCTCCACGGTGCCGAACACCGCGTGCCGCTCGGCTCGCTCCACCCGCACCGCTTTGGCCACCCGCGCCCGCACGGGCTGCGGGAGCTCCGCTTGCTCCTGCCGCTCCTTGCCGCCGTGGCAGGAAACCGCCACAGCTAGCGCCAACAACGCCGTCACGCTCTTCTTCATCGCTCCCTCCTCGTTGCCACCGTCACGGCAACGCCGTCTCCGGGTCCCGCCCGGCCTTCACCGCCAGGCGCAGCAGCGCCTGGTGCGCCTCGGCCCGGGCCACCAGCTCCCGGGTTTCCGCTTCCCGGCGTGCCGTGTCCGCATCCAAAAGATCGATCATCTTCACCACCCCTTGGCGGAAGCGCTCCGCGGTCACCCGCTGCACCTCCGCCGCGGCCCGCAGCGCCTTCCGGGCGGTTTCCGCCCGGCTCACCGCCACCTGGGCCTCGGTGAACGCTTGCCGCACCTCCAAAAGCACCCCCTGGGCGAAAAGCTCCACCTGCTCCCGGGCGGCCCGAGCCTCGGCGCGAGCTGCCGCCAGGGCAGCCTTGTCCGACCCCCCGGCGAACAGGTTCATGCCCACGAACGCCATCACCGTGGTGGAATCCCCGTGGGTACCGAAGAGCTTGTCGTCCACCCAGTCGGCCCGNGCCAGCAAGCCGGCTTTGGGAAGGAACGCCGCGTTCTTCGCCTGGGCCTCCAGCTCCGCCACCCGGGCCAGNTCCTGGGCCGCCTGGAGGTCGGCCCTCCCCTGGGCCGAGGCCAGGTACGCGGCAAGTTGCTCCCGGGGGGCCACCGGCTCGGGAAGCGGGGCCAGCTGGAACGTCTCCTCCTGGGCAAGCCCCAAGCGGAACGCCAGGTTCGCCCGGGCTACCTCCTCCTGCCCCTTGGCCTGGGCCAGGAGGTCCTCCAAGCGGGAAAGCTCCACCTCCGCCCGCAGGTACTCCGACTCCACCAGCATCCCCTGCTCCACGAACGCCTTGGCCATCGCCACGTGGGCTGCCACGGTTTCCCTGGCCTTTTCCAAAAGCGCCACGTACTCCCGGGCCTGGGCCAGCATCACGTACGCCTCCGCCGCCGCCAGCGCCGCTTGCCGCTCCTCCCACTCCCGACTGCGACTCCTGCTCCTGGCAAAACGCTCCGCCTGGCCGATGCGCGCCGCCAGCTCCCCGCCGGTGTAGAGCGGCAGCTGCAGCTCCAGGCGGGAAATCGCGGTATCCAGCGTGCGCGGGTCGTTGGGGTCCGCAGTCATGAAGCTGGAAAACGAAAACCGCTCCTGGTTGAGCTTCAAGGCGAACGCCTCGGCAGGGGAGTCGGTGCGGATGAACACCTCTTCCACCCGCAAGCTGGGCAGCCGGAACCCTTTCGCCTGCTGCGCCTTGGCCGCCGCCGCCTGCTCCTGGGCCTTGGCGGCTTGCACCGCCCCGTAGCGCTCCCGGGCCAGGCGCATGGCCTCCGCCAGCGTGAGCTCCCGCGCCCACCCCGCGCCCGCCACGGTCAACGCCAGCCAAACGCCGATCCAACCCTTCCTCACCATGCTCCCTCCATCGCTGGNTAGTTATAAAGCGATTGAAGCACCTTGTCAAGCCCCCCCTCGCCGACCTTGCCCGAAGCCGCTCCTCCGGCGCAAAGCTGGCCCGGCGCCCAGCGGCCACTCCCGGAGGAAAAGCCGGGCTGCGCGAGTGGAACACGGGCATTTGAGGATCTGGGGGGCGGTGGGCAGCATCTGGCCCGAGACTGCCGAGCCGCCTTGCTGGAAGGGCAAGACGCTCAACCTGTTGGACCAGCTTCCCAGGGCCCAGCACGGAGTTGCCCGGCAGATAATCCGGGCGGAGGTATACGCCCCCACTCGCGATGACGCGGGGCGGGAGCGCGCCAGCTTCGAGGCGTGGTGCCAAAGCGCGCGCACCAGCAGGGGGCGGATACCTAAGGCGGGACTGGCAGCGGATGGAGATCTTTTACCAGTTCCCCTGGGGCCACTGGGTGCACCTCCGCACCACCACCGTGGTGGGGTCGCCGTTTGCCACCTTGCGGCTTCCCGCCGATGCCGCCGAGCGCTTCGAGCGTTGCTACCCGGCCACCGCGGTGATCTGCAAAACGCTCACGGTGGTGCAGACACGGTCGCCCGGTCTCAACGAACTGCACCTGCTCGTCAAGGTCCTGGCCGTCGTCCGCTTTGTTGGTGGCATCGAACCGGCTAGGGAGGTCGCCGCTTGACCCCGATTTCCCCACCTCGCGACGGTACCTCACGTCTTTGCAGGAAAGCACCTTGTATCTTAACCACCCGTTTGACCCGCCGTATTATTTGCGCGCGCTGTTACTGGATAACGCCGCGCCGTTACTTTACGTGCGCCGCTCATAATAGGGTGCTTTTTTCTGGCCTTTCGCAACCAGCCACCCTTTCTTAACGATGGGGTTATCCACGAGAGGGGACATCTTTACACCTTGGCCTCCTGAAGAGCCCTGCTTCCTCGTTCTGAGATCTCCCAGATGCCCCGAGGCGAGTCGCTCTTCAACAGCCCCTCTCGGACCATCGTATTCCGACACCACTGCGCCGTGTTGCGCCAACGGATGGTATTAGGGTCCGAAGGTAAACGCTGATAGTCATAATCGTTCAAGATGCCCCGCATCTTTTCCTCCACAAGGTCCAGCACCCTGAAAATCTCCGCTCGCCCTCCTAATTCAACCAGCGCTTCCAGAATCGGCTTCCGAAAGGCATCTTCGCTTGTTCGTAACCCTCTTTTGAGTCTCTCCGGACGCTTTCTGCGCTTCACTGTTTTCCCCGGAGCATCACTGGTGAAGACATTTCTCCATTTGTTCTGAAGCTCCTTAACCCTTTCGCGAAAATCGCTCAGCCACGCCCCAATTTCAATCATCCTGCGAGCCTCATCGTAAGCTGCTTTTTGAAAGGCTTTGGCACCGGCATCGTTAATGCTATTGGCCACCTGCTCGATTTCCTCAAGCAGGATTTCAAAGGCGATATGTACCTCGTTAGGATCCATAGCACACGCTCCTTAAGTACAAGGCACTACCCTCACTACCTCATTCCCCCGAAAATCACTTTCCCTCACGGGAGTGCGCCTATGCTCGCCAGGTTGGAAGCGGAGCGAGACCGTGCCGCGCCTCTGCTCGGACGCCCCTCGCTGAATCTGGGCTTTGCGCTCCCGCTGGAGTTTATTCCAGGCATCCGGGTTGTCACGCAAGTGAAGAAGAGCGCATGGCAGATGGGCGAGCGAGCACAGGTTTTTCCTATCCTGCATCCGCCCTATCTCACTCAGAACTCTCTTCCAAAACCTCCGCGCTGATTTGACATAGAGTCTCTTTCACCTTATGTTCCAGCGTTGCCGGCTTGATACCACCAGATTCTGACCGCGCCTGAAGCAATACTTCTACATCGAGCTCCGCCCCATCGCTATGCAGTGGCATGATTACACCTCGGACAACATCCGAGAGTTTGTCCCATGGTACTTTGACACGAAGCCTCAGGCGATGCAGGCCCGGGCCCGGTGGCGGTCCTGGAACAGGTCCTGGCCCTCCACCTTTGCCATCGTCACCGGTAGGTGACACCTCTGTTCCCTCGCCTCCATGTGTGCCTTGACCTTGCGGGCCGAGCTCCTTGCGAACCATTACCGCCTCGGCCGTCAGAGCAGGGAGCGATTCTCTATAGTACACTCGCTCGCCGATCCTCACGGCAAAAACACCGTCGCGCACCCCCTGGCTGATCGCTCGTTCAATGACCGCCTCGCTCTCAACCATCGGTAACTGCGGATAGCGAAGAAAAGCCTCGGCAATCTCAGCCACCGGCTTTTCTTGCTCGTCCTCCCGTAGCGTTTTCTTGAGGAGGTTGTGCGGCGAGATGCGCTCCAACAAAAGTTCCTGGCTCTTCAAGTACTCGTGCACACGCTTGGCCAGCGAGCCCCTCTCGCCGATGGTGGGCAACCCCACATCGAGCCACTCCATGCCGCTTTCGCCGGGTTTAGCCAAATGCCGATACGCGGAAAGCAGGCTAAAAGGGATGCCACCCTCTACCTCCTTGACTTTGCTCTCTAGCGTTTTTTTATTCTCCTCCGACAATTGGCGCATGAGCGCTTTGTCATCGTGGATGGCGCGCAAGGCAAGCAATCGCTTGACCTTCTGGCGTAGGGAAGAAAGCTCACCTTCGTCAGCAGCCAGCACAAGGAGCGTGTTCTGATACGTGCGAAATGTCGCGCCGCACTTTTTCAACAGCTCGTCCACCAGCGCACCGGTCGCACCGGCCTGCTTTGTGTGCTCAGGCGCAAGGATCGCCAATTTGAGCTCTCTCGTATCGGGCACATCCTGGAAGGCTTTCGGCCAGAGCGTCAGGCGCAGCTCGCTGCCGGCACACTTTTCCAGTCGACCGCGGATCTCTTCCGCGACCAGCTCTTCCCCCACCGCCTCTTCTTTCTCGACGATGACGCGGTTGAGATTGGGCTGACTAGAGAAAGAATAAACGCCCCCCTCCACGTGCAGATACCACAGCTCATCCTCCAAACGGCGAAGCGCATCGCCGACAAGGGGCGGCTGAATCCCTTCTCGGAGCACCGCTAAACGCAGGCGTTGAACACTCAGTCCTTTCTTTTCACTTCCACTGAAGGAGCCGAAAAAGATGGCGGTCGCCAGCCCGCTGGCAACTCCAAAGCGGGCATATTCAGAGCCCATCTCGCGATCGATCTTTTGGGCTTTTGCGTTACCGCCGGCAATGTCAGAAGCGATGACGCCTTCGTACTCGTTGCCGATATGTTTGAGCAGCTCGCGGCGGATGGTGGAATTCGCCAAGTTGAGATGCGCCGGCTGAATGAGCGGTGCAGGATGCTGGCGTGTATACAGGTCTGCCACGACCTCTGCCAAAAGCCTGAGCACTCCACGCGTACGCTGGAAGCTGGAATAGGTGCTCCAGCGTTCGAACAAAAGGTCTATCAACTCCGGATGGAAGGGATACGCTTTGCGCAGTTTGTCCCGATACGCCGTCTCGCGCACTTCACGCGGTACGTCATCGCCAAGTCGCCCGTACATCTCCCAGAAACTTTCGGCGACTCTGCGCGCCTCGGAAGGATTCAGCGTGTCCTCAAACAGCCTGCGGCGGAGGATCTCGTAAATTTCCTCGCCCTCGACCGGCGTGTAAATCGCCTCCACGCGCCCAAAGACCTGCTGGAGTTGATAGAGCGCCCGCTCCCCTTCTTCGCCGTAAGGGGCGCTCGCAGGCAACGTCACCACCAGCACGCACTGCGGCAGCACCTTCACCGTTTCGGTCAGCTCCTGGAAAAAGGCGATCACCTGATCGCGGAAATCCCTGGCTTTCACGACGTACTCGGCCACCTCATCCATCAGGAGCAGCGTGGGCTGGTCACCGAGAAGCTGGTGAAGCCGGTCCTTGCCCGGAGAACGCCGCTTGCGGTCGTGTTCCTCTAGGAGGGTGTAGTTACCCAACTGTACGGCCAGCTCTCCCCACGGCGTCTTCCCGAGCGGATCGGCGGCAGTGCCGACAAAGGTCACCACGCGGGCTCTAGGAATCGCCCCTACCCCCGCCTGCTCTTGCACCTTTGCGATCAGCTCCCCATCACGCTCTATGTGGGGATTCTGGAAGAGGTGATACAGCGCGATGAGACTGTGGGTTTTACCCCCACCAAACGGCGTCTGAATCTGGATCACTGCTTCTCCACTGCCTTTGCCC
>JGI24188J35168_1000620_pt1 | contig 21119 bp, 17 predicted proteins | sample YNPBryantNP2012_FD_35168 | JGI IMG/M metagenome (IMG submission 35168) | reverse complement strand
TCCACCTCGACCCCCTCTTCGTTGGGGTTCTGCACCAGGATGAAGGTCTCCATGCCACCCTGGGTGCAGCCCTCGGCCAGGTACCAGGTCCTGGGAAGGCCTTCATCCTTTCTTTCGTGGCTTCTGGCCATGGGGTCCCCGATGATCGCCAGCCCCTGGTGCCATTCAGGGTTGTGAGCGCCCCTCGGGTTATATGCCGAACCGGTGTTGAACCAGCGCCGAAAGGCTTCGCCGATGGATCTGCCTTTGCCCGCCTCAAGGAAAAGGAAATCAGCGGCGTCGATCGCGCCCACTTTGGTCGAACCGAGCGCCGTGATGACGTGAGAGTCACTCATCACATAACACCCTGCAAGGAAATCCTGTTCGAGGAAATCGGCGGCGTTGCACGCCATCAGGTTGACGAAAGATGATCGAGGACGCGCCGTGTATATATCCCATGAATCCACGTTCTTTGCAAGGGTCCGGTTCTGTTCGTAGAACTCGTGGCCGTCTGCGAGGCTGTGAGCAACCACCTCCAGCCAACGATAACCGTCCTGCAGCCGCAGAAGGTAATCCTCCCTAGTGGTCTGCTCCGGATCGGAGATTACCGTCACCTCCTGGCAGGCACGAGCCATGAAGCTGGCATCCAGCTCAGCATAATTGACCCAGTCATCATCGACATAGAGGAGGGCGCGGTCAGGAAGCTCCAGGGCTCCCTCGCGGTAAAGGTGATTCTTGCGTAGGTACCGGGCGATGAATTCCGCTTCGCTCAAATCCTCATAGGTGAGATTGGAGCCGATGATCCTCCCCACCCATATCTCCAGGTCCTTTTTCCCTTCATGGGCATCGTACATACCGTCCTCGTCTTCATCAGCGAAAGTGCCGTCGAGGTCCATGAGGAAAAGATCGCAGGGGAACTCCTCGACAAACCGGCGGTCTCCCGATTGCCAGTCCATCTCGTACCAGGCGCTGGGGAAGTCACCGATCATGGTCACTCCGCTTATTCCAGCATGGTGCATTTCGCTGAGGTAGGACTTCAGGCTCTCCGCGCTGGAAAAGGTGGCTATGGCCAGCCAAGGGTCAAACCCATCCTCGCTCAGGTCCTTGAGATACTGCGCCACTTCGCCGGCGATGGCGTCGTATATGTTCTCGCTCACGAGCACAAGCACCAAGTCGCGCGAAGGGCTGACCTCATATGGCCGGAAAGCCTGCCTGATATGGTCGGGTTGAGGGGTTCTACTCTTCAGCCATTCTTGGTAGCCCATCCCGCCGTCGAGGTCGCGCTCGTTCCAAAGATCATTCCGTTGCATGTATGTGTCCGCTGCTTCGCCTGCTTCGGTGGAGCTCTCCTTTCCAGGAAAGTCCTTCCATTCGACCTTCTCGCCTCTCCTGCCCATCGCAGGAGATGCCATCGTTGACCCCGGCAGAATCAGGGTCACGATTATGATCATGCCTGTTAGTAAGCACACGTGATGAACTGGGCGTCTTTTCATCGCCTTACCTCCCTTCATGCCCCTTTGCGATCAATATTTATTATCGTAGATCGGGCGACGATGATTAACCCCGAATCCAGGTTACCATTGGAGCGAATACCTTGATTATCAAGTGGAGGGAAGGAGAAAGTCGACCTGGCCTCGTTCGAAAGAGCTGCATTCGAGGCCTTGAGCGAGGTGCTCCAGCGCTTGAAGTCGAGGGGACAGTCCCGCCTGAAGGTAAGCTCCTTGGGGAATCGCTAATTGGACCAGTCTTGGTCGTCCGTCGGAGGAGATGGTCTCCGACCCCGTGTTCAATCCACCCTTCTGTCCGACTCTCTTAAAAAAGGTCAGCAAGAGACTGGCGCAAAGCGGTTGCTTTTCTTAAGATCCGCGTGGAGGGTGTTTAGTCCTATGAGGTCCCAATGCCGTAAAGACAGATGCAGATCGGGCCTCGGTCCGACACGCTCATATCCGATCCGTGCCGGGCTCTCCCTTTCTATGGATCAGGACATCGGACAGAAGGCACGGAGTCCCCAGCGATCCAACATGGTTGGTTGAGCTGTGTTTAACCTCGAGGGAATGGGGAAATATTCGTAGATCGATATGTGCCGGAGGGGTGAGGTTGTGTTCATACCACCTCGCGCCGGCAGGTTATCCGTCGATGTCGCGGCGAGGAAAGGAGTGGGTATGGAAGCACGGGTGATAACGGTGATGATCGACGTCTACCGCATGGACGAGGCCATCAAGATCTACCAGGACAGCGTGGCGCCGGCGGTCAAGATAAGGGAGGGCGGCATCGGCACCCTGCTTCTCTGCGACCGCAGCACCGGCCGCGGCATCTCCATATCCTTCTGGGAGGACCGGGAGAGCCTGGAGGCCGCCCAGCAGAGCGGGTTCATGCAGGAACAGATCAGGAAGTTCACCGCCATGCTCATCGGCACGCCGGAGGTGGAAGCCCTGGAAGTGGTCTATAAAGACATCTGAGCGCCTGCTTTTTCACCCGACCAGCTTATGACCCTAGCTTGAAGGTTGACGTCCTCGCTCCGGAACTCCGGAAAACACGCGTTCGCCTTGCGGGGCTTGGGGACGGCNCGACCTTGCTTGCTGCGAAAAGGATCGTCCCTTAAGCGTATGCCGCCTCTATCTGGTCGCGGTATCTCTCGACTACGGCCCGCCGCTTCAACTTGAGGGTCTGGGTGAGCATACCGTTCTCCAGGGTGAAGTTCTCGGTGAGGAAGATGAACTTCTTCGGTATCTCGTAACCGCCGTACTTCCCCCTGAGGGCTTTGACCACGCGCTCCTCGATCATCCGGGTGACCTCAGGGTCCGCCGCCAGCGCCGCGGGGTCTCCCTTCTTGCCGGTTATCCGGGATACCGCCTCGAAATCGGGCACGAGGAGGCAGACGTTGAAGTCCCTGTTCTCGCCGTAGATCATGGCGTTGGCGACCATCGGTTCCAGTCCGATGTCCTCCTCGATGGCGGCGGGGAAAACGTACTTTCCGTTGAGCAGCTTGTACTGCTCTTTTACCCTCCCGGTGATCTTGAGGAAGCCGTCCTCGTCCAGCTTGCCGCAGTCACCGGTGCGGAAGCCCCCGTCCTCGGTCATCACCGCCGCCGTGGCCTCGGGCTTGTTGTGGTATCCCTTCATGACCATGGGGCCGTACACGATGATCTCGCCCTCTCCCTCTTCCGTTCCCTCCAGGGAGGTGTCGATCACTATCCTGCAGTTGGGTATGGGGGCTCCCACCGTGCCTATCTTGGATTTGCCGGGTCGGTTCATGGTGACCGCGGGCGACGTCTCGGTGAGGCCGTAGCAGTCATAGGTGGGGATGCCGATGTCGAAGAAGAACTGGGCGACCTCGGGGTTCATCATGGCGCTGCCGGTGATGGCCGCCTTGAGCCTCCCTCCGAAACGCTCGCGGATCTTTTTGAAGACGACGGCGTCGAGCGCCTTGAACTTCAGGTCGACCAGGGCACTCTTGCGTCCCTGCGCGGCCAGCTCGCGCCGCTTCTTCGCGGTATCCACGGCCATGACGAACAACTTGCGGGCGATCCCGCCCTCCTCGTCCATCTTCGCCCAGATGCCCTCATAGACCCGGTTGAAGATGCGGGGCACGGCGATGAGGGCAGTGGGCTTGGCTTTCTGCAGGTCCTCCGCGATGGTCTCGACGCTTCCCACCAGGGCGAGAGAGCCCCCCAGATAGGTGAAGTGGTTGAGGTCGGCAGTCAGGCCGTAGGAGTGCGCCCAGGGGAGGATGGCCAGGCTGCGGTCATTGTGGTCGTACTCGGGAAAGCACTTGTGGGCGTCGATGACGTTGGAGGTGAGGTTGCCGTGCGAGAGCAGCACCCCCTTGGGTTCCCCGGTGGTGCCGGAGGTGTAGATGAGCACGGCGATCTCATCCGGGCTTTCGGGCTTGACGCTGGGGACCGAGTTATCCCTGCCCAGGGCCTCCAGCGCCGCCATGGAGTCGGGGCCCTCTCCCTCGATGAGGTAGACCTTCTTCAGGTTGGGCACCTTGTCCCGGAAGGCCTCGACCTTGTCCAGGATCTCCTGCCTGGACACGAAAAGGGCCGCGATGCCGCTGTCCCTGATGATGTACTGCCAGGTGCTCGGCAGCTCCGCCTCGTACATGGGGACGAACCGGCAACCCAGGCCGTAGGTGGCGAAGGCGGCGATGGCCCATTCCACGCGGTTGTTGGCGATGATGCCCACGGTATCGCCCTTCTTCAGCCCTTCCGCGGCCAGCCCCGCTCGCAGGTCGTCCACCCGCTTGCCCGCCTGGGCGTAGGTGATCCACTCGTATTCGCCCGCGGCGTTCTTGGTGCCGATGTACTCGCGCGGGCCGTACCTGGCCACGCTGTTCTCGAACAGCTCCACNAGGTTCTGGGGTGATTCCATGCTCATCGCGCAGCCTCCTCTCCTCCAGGGCCGAATCGCATCGTTCCGCAGACCTTTCTGCTGACCGTCATCCCTTTGCCGGGTACGATGCCGGTGCCCTTCCCTCCCTGCTGCTCGTGGCCCCCTGGCTCACGGTCCGCCAGGGCAACGCNATTCTACCATTACCCGGCGCTGCCCGCACCAACCTCCAATCGGGGCCAGGCTCAAACCTCCAATCCCTCCAATCGGGGCCAGGCTTAGACCTTCAAGAAAACAGGACCCAATCCGATTGATGTTTGTCTCCCTTTAGAGGGAGGCTTAAGGGCCTCACCCAGCAAGATAGCTGTAGGCATATCTACAAGACTGGGAAGCGCACCTTCAGACCTCAACGACCCCAGGCACGATAACAGAATCCCGAGATCAGGGCTTTTCGATTATCAGCTCTAAAGCCCGCTCCCACTCACCTGCCATCGATGAGGTCGCGCAGGTACTGGAAGCCGGGGGTGATGCTCTCGTTGATGCCGGTGGGTAGGAGGGTGCGCACCGGCTGCCCCATGTTCAGGCGCCCGCCGGTCTTGAAAAGATTGGCCGTGACTTCCTTGAGCAGAGCCGCGGGGAAACCTATGGCTATTTCGTGGTCGTAGGTGCCGGAGAAGGCGCGGTCTCCCATGCCGGGGATCACCACCTGGGGCACTCCGGTGAGGAACGGCACCAAGCCGCCCTTGATGCAGGATTCCCCGAATCCCTCGAAGTGGGATTGGGGGAAGTGCTCCCCACCGTAGGCGAGGGCATGGATGATATGGGTGATGTTCTCCGCGTTGCCGTACACCAGCACGCTGTGCGGGATCATAGGGGTAGAAGGCAGGGGAGAGGCGATGAGACCGATGTATTGCGATGCCTTATCCATGTTCTCCTCCCCCAGCATGGCGAAGGCGCGGGCGCAGCGCTTCCTCTCCGCCTCCTCGTCACGGTGCCAGCCCTGGCGCATCTGGCTCTGGACGAATTCCTCCCAGGGCACGTAAACCCAGCGGTGCCAGACCGTGGCGGGCACGCAGAAGTTGTCTTCCTGGGCCATGCCCACGGTGCTGCCCCAGCGCCGAGCGTAGGTAAAAGCCTGGCACAAACTCCATTTCTGGCCTGCGGCGGAGGGTCGGACCGTGCCCTCCCCGAACTCGGCCTGGTCCTTTACGTACCTGATCGCCACCGGATAGCTGGGTAGGTGGAGGCGCTCGTATAGTTCCCTCCCGGCTTCCCTGCATTCGCCGACGTCCATGGCAGTGTTCCTTTCTCTCGGACTCGGTGGGCTGGGAGGCTTCCTTCTTGAGAGAGGCGCACAGCGGAGCATCCCTCGGTGAAGGGAAAGTCATCCCGCTGCTTTCCAGCCAAACCACTTGAAGCGACTATCACTCTACCTCCATTCCATTGTGAATGCGGCCTGGCCTCTTCCGTGAAGCCCGCCCTTTGCATGGCCTTACCGGTGATGACTCTCTCCGCTGACAAGTTAGCCTGGTGAGGCACTCTTCCCAACGCCCTGCAAGACATGGTTTGGGTTGAGGAATCCTGCGTGATGGTTGGACACTTGCAGCTGGAGAGGTGGGCGCATACCCCTCCTTTCACCGCTCAACCGGGGAGCTTCAGAGTCTCCATTATCCTCACCGGGACCTCCTTGTTGTTGAGGCCCGCGATNACAGGGAACCTGAGCTCCCTTTTCTTGCCGTCCCTGGTACGAATATAGAGCGAAGTTTCGATCATGCTGGACAGGAGCTTCATGTCCAGGGGAGCGTACTTGTAACCCTTGTGCACCGAGGCTGCCTCCAGCTCCTGCAGGGGGATGGACTCCTCCCCCTTGACCTTGTTGGTCATGGAGAGTCGCACCAGGAGGAGGCGGCGGTCCGTGAGGGCCACATAGTAGTATTTGACCCCCTTCTCCGATGCCCAGCCCATGGTCACCACCTGCTCTCCGGGCTGCAGGAAAGATGAGACCTTCTCCTGCATGTCGGCTTCGGTTATCTTGGCCATTTAACCTCCTTTCTCCCGCTTTTTCCATCGGAAGTCCGCTGGCCGGCCGGCACAGCACGGAAACGCCGGCTTGCATCCGCCTGCCGATCCGTTGACGCCTCTTTTATAGGATTTTCGTGCCCTGGCGGGCAGAGCTTTAGCCGCGGGGCCGGGGCTCAAATCCTAAGGCTGGACATTTTCCCTAGCCCCCAAATGGGGCCAGGCCCAGACCTCCAATCCCTCCAATCGGGGCCAGGCCCAGACCTCCAAGAAAGCGGGACCCCTTCAGTTTGATGTATGCCCCCTTTAGAAAGGGGCTGCGGGACCTCATCGCCGGAGCGTGGTCGGCTTATCTAATGATGGGGTTGCCCTTTTAAAACATTAACGGCACCTAACACTATGCCAGGACCCAAAATCGGTGGACTTTCGCACTTTTCCTAACTTAGCACAAGACCCACCTCCCTCAAAATAGCATGGTCATGCCGCCCGTGAAAGAACGTCGATTAAGCACTCGGCAATTTCCGGCAGGAGCGAGGGCGATTCGGAGTTCGGAAATAGTCTCTGGCGCCACAATGCACCACGCAGAGACGCCAAGGCATCCAAAAACGATGGAGTTGCCTTCTTCTGATACCAGGGCAAGGGCCTCCACGATCTCTGCGTGCCCTGCGTCTGGATGTACCAATGCCAGATAAGGGAGTAAAGCAGGAAGGAGAGGGCGGCGGCCCGCTGCGGCCCCTTCCCCCTCCAGGTCTGCGGGTCTTGGCCTCCCAGGTACTGCTTGACGTTACGGAAGGTGTCCTCGATCGCCCATCTGCCGGCATAGCGGGCAATCACCTCCCCGGGGGAGGCGGAGAGGTCGGTGGTGAAGAGGAAGTCGTCCCGCTCCCTCCCCTCCGCATCCCTGGATATCACCACGAGAATCGGTGTCTCACCGCATACCCAGTACCATAGGGCGCCCCGCGTGAGCGCGAGCCGCTCCCTCGCCTTCCCCCTCTCCCCTGTCTCCATGCGCCGCCAGCCCATCCGTGCCGTGGCCATCTCCAGGGGAGTGGGCGGCCGCTCCCCCTTCCTCCTCGGCCGGCCTCTTTGTCCTTCTTTCCTCCGCGGTGGTAGGTTGAAGAGGGCGGCGTCTCTTCTGAGCCTCGAGGTGAGGAAAACACCGCGGGGCAGCGAGCCGGCCAGGGGTGCGTAAAAGCCGTCGGCACAGAGGTCGAACTCACGGTTGGGGAACCAGGATAAGACTTCGCCGATCACCTCCCGGGCCAGGTCCAAAAGGGGCTTGCCGCCCTTTTTATGCAGGCGCATGTTCAGCGGAAGGGCCAGGGGCTCCCCTCCCCAGGGCGGATGAACCCGCAGGGAGAGGACCAGCAGGTTGAGCCCGAAGGCGTGCACCACATGCTGTCCCGTAGACCTCACCGCGTCCCTCCACCAGGCGGCATCCTCGACCCTGCGGCCGGACTTGTGGAACAGGGTGTCGTCTAAGTCCAGCGTAACCCTTCCCTCTGGGCGGAAGGCGGCCAGAAGAAGAAGGGCTAGAAGCCTCCACAGGGAGGGCATCCTCCATGCCCCCGCCCGCAGGAAGCGGTGGTAGGCGTCGTGGGCCCTCCCGCCAGAAGGCTCGGCGATCCCAAAGAGGCGGGTTATGGTCTTTCTGCCCGGACATAGCACCCAGGCACACAGGAGCCGCGCGAAGATCCCGAGGGAGGGGGCGGTGAAGACCGGAGCGAAGGAGGCCAGTGTCGCCTCCCAGGACGCGCTCATCTCCCCCCTCCCCTTCTTTCGGCCAGCATGGCTCGCAGGGTCTCGATGCCCGCAAGCGCTCGCGCCTCCAGGGCATCCCTTTCCTCCTTATAGCGGGAAAGGGCCTCGGCCACTTCGGGCACGTCCTCGGGCTTCAAGGTAAGGATGCGCATGCGCCCGCCCACGCTGTATGCGAGCGCGGGCGATTCATGCAGCTCACCCTTATGGCAGCGACAGTTCCTGTTGCCGCACCTGCGGCGGAAGGTATAGAGGGTCCCCCTCACCATAAGCCCGTCCTTCTCTCCCCCCTTACCCTTCTTGCCCATGGTCTTCACCTCCTCATAACCGTTTATGCCTACATATACAGTTTCGAGGCGCAAAGATACTAATCCTTCCCGTTCCCGGTTCTTGACCTATCTTTCAGATTGCATTGAGAATGGGCTTGGAAGGTTCTTGGGGTGAGTTAAAAAGTGCGAAAGTCCACTTTTAAGTGATTCAACGAAAATCATTTCGTGTACATTTTTAAATGAGTCAACGGGGACTTGACCCCAGGCTGAGGTCGCGCAGCTGCTCTTCGCCCAGGCCGGCCCGATGGCCTACCTCGTGCAGGATCACCTCTCTCACCCGCTCCTTGACCCGCTCCCGGTCCATCCCTTCCTCCCGCAGCTCCGCCAGGATGGGGAGCCGGTAGATGCGGATGGTGTCGGGCGGCCTCGCATGGCGGCTCCTGCCCCATTCGGTGAAGGGCACGCCCGTGTAGAGTCCCAGCAGCTGCAAGGGATGGGATAGGCCCAGCCGCCTCGCCAGCTCGGGCGGAGCCACCTCTTCCACAACCACCGCAAGGTTCTCCAACAGGCGCCGGAACCGTTCCGGGAACTCCTCCAGCAATTCCTCCACCAGCTCCTCGAAGACCTCGCGCTCCACCATGTCCATCAAGTCCGGCGGACTCGCTTCAATCCTCCACCATCAATATCTCCACGTCTCCCTGGCGGAAGAAGCGCCTCGCCTGCAGGGCCACGAAGATGTCCATCATCCCCACCAAGATGAAATAGACCCCCACCACCACCGCGAAGACAAAGGCAGTAGGTTCGGTGTACAGCATGAGCAGGAAGCCGACCAAGATGGAGAGCGACCCGTCCAGAGCCAGTATCCATCGGAACCTGAAGCCGGGCGGGAACAGGGAAGAGGCGGCGACCTCCCCCACTCCCGACACCATCAGCCAGAGCGCCAGGAGAAGGGCGGCGAGCATGCCCGTCCTGTAGGTGCGGGCCAGCGCCATCAGCCCTACGAACACGCCGATGAGAGTAAGGGCGAGGGACCATCCCCATCTCCGACCCTCCATGATGTCGCGCAAGAGGTTGACCCCCCAGACCGCCCCGAACACCAGGGCGAAAACGCCGAAGAGCTTGATGACCGCCTTCAGGGTGATGTCCGGCCATACCACCAGCAGCAGCCCGAAGAGCAGGCCGAGCAAGCCTTTCAGAAGCATCGAGACCCAGTTCCTAACGATGAGGTTATCTTTCATACGCCACTCCTTTCGCTACACCGATGATACCACCCGCGAACGGCGGCGAAACCCGCGGACCCCGACCCGCTGCCGTCCCCGATCGTTCCCTCCCGGTATAATCCAACCATGAGGATAGGCTACCCGTGCATCAACCTCTCGCTGGAATGCCGCAGCTCCCGCACTTTCCGCCTGCGCAACTACTCGCCGGAGCGCCTGCGGGAAACGCTCTCCGGTAACCTGGACTGCCTGCGACGCGTCCTGCTCTGGAACCGGGAGCGCGGCATCCTCTACTTCCGCATAACCTCCGACCTGGTCCCCTTCGCCTCCCACCCGGTGATGGACGTAGCTTGGCAGGAGGAGTTCCGGTCCCGGTTCGAGGCGCTGGGGCGGCTGGTGAGGCGCAGCGGGATGCGGGTGACCATGCACCCCGACCAGTTCGTCCTGCTGAACACCCCGCGCGAGCAAGTCCTGAAGAACAGCTTGAGCGAGCTTTCCTACCACGCCGAATTGCTGGACCTCATGGGGGCCGACCTCACCTGCAAGATACAGATCCACCTGGGCGGGGTGTACGGTGACAGGAAGGCCGGCATGGAGCGTTTCGTCCAAAGGTACGGCGAGCTGCCGGAGGCGGTGAGGCGCCGCCTGGTCATCGAGAACGACGACCGCTCTTACGGGCTGGCGGAATGCCTGGAGGTGAGCAGCCGATGCGGGGTCCCGGTGGTACTGGACGTCCTCCACCACCGCGTGCTCAACCGCGGGGAGTCCCTGCGAGAGGCCTTAAATGCCGCCGCATCTACCTGGAGCAGCGGGGACGGACCGCCCATGGTGGATTATTCCAGCCAGAGGAAGGGGGGCCGGCCGGGCGCGCACGCCGACGAGCTGGACGCGGGGGACTTCCGCCGCTTCCTGCAGGCCGCCCGGGGGCTCGATCCCGACGTCATGCTGGAGTTGAAGGACAAGGAGCGCAGCGCCCTGGCGGCGCTGTCCGCGTTGAAAGGAGGGAACCATGCCTGAGGGAACGAATGACCCAGGCAAGAAGGGAACGGCGCTGGTGACCGGGGCCTCCTCCGGCATCGGGGAGGCCTTCTGCCGCGCCCTGGCCGGGCGGGGACACCCCTTGGTGATGGTGGCGCGCCGGCGCGAGGGACTGGAGTCGCTGGCGAAAGAACTTTCCTCGCGCCACGGCATCAGCGCCGAAACGCTGCCCGCCGACCTCTCCACCGAGGAGGGGATGGAGTCGGTGGCTGGGTTCATCGCGCGGAGCGAGGACCTGGAAGTGCTGGTGAACAGCGCCGGCGACGCCATTGACGGTCACTTCGACCGAACCGACGTGCGGCGCCAGATGGAGTCGGTGCGCCTGCACGACCTGGCGGTGGTCCGCCTCACCCATGCGGCTCTGCCCGGGATGAAGCAGCGGCGCCGCGGCGATGTCATCAACCTCTCCTCCATGGCCGCCTTCTTCCCCTTTCCGGGCAGCGCCGTTTACAGCGCTTGCAAGGCCTTCACCGCCGCCTTCACCGAGACGCTGGCGCTCGAGCTCAGGGGCACCGGGGTGCGGGTGCAAGCCCTCTGTCCCGGATTCACCCATACCCAGTTCCACCAGCGTATGGGCATGGACGTGTCCTCCATCCCCGAGTGGATGTGGATGAACCCCGAAGAGGTGGTGGCCGAATCGCTGCGCGCGCTGGAAAGGGGAAGGGTCATTTGCATCCCCGGGCGGCTCAACCGCCTGATGGCGGCATCTTTCCGTCTCCCGCAGCCCCTGCTGCAAAGGGGTTCCTGGATGCTGTACCGCCTCTTGGAACTCAGCCGCTCCCGACGGGCCTGATCGTCTGCAGACCCGAGAAGTTGGGGAGACGCCGGGGAAACGCCGCCGGCCCTCCCGTTGACGCTCAGTCACCGCTCCATTAGACTTTAAATGCGCCGCGAGCGTAGCCGCGGAGACCCCAACGGAGAAGCGGGCCAAAGAGGGTCTTCAGAGAATGCGGCAGTGTCATTGCATCAAAGCAAGGAGGAAGGGCGGGATGAAAGGTAATTGGGGAAAGGTACTGCTGGTGGACCTGAGCAAGGGCACCACCGAGGATGTCGAGATACCCGAGAAGGATTACCGCGATTATCTAGGCGGAAGCGGGCTCGCCGCCAAGTGGTTCTTCGACCACCAGGGCTGGAAAGCCGATCCGCTCTCCCCCGACAATCCTTTCATGGTCATGTGCGGTCCCCTATCCGGCCTCAACCTCCCCGGGGCCAGCCGGCTGGAGTTCTGCGCCCGCTCCCCTCTCACCGGTATCTGGGGAGAATCGAGCATGGGCGGACACTTCGCCCCCCAGCTCAAGGCCACCGGCTATGACGGCATCATCTTCACCGGCGCCTCCGAAAAGCCGGTCTATCTCTACGTCACGGACAAAGGGGCGGAGATACGCGACGCCTCCCACCTCTGGGGCAAAGACACCTACGAGGCCGAGGAGCTGCTCAAGCAGGAGGTGGGGGACAAGCGGGCCCAGGTGGCCTGCATCGGCCCCGCCGGAGAGAACATGGTGCTTTACGCGGGGGTCTTCAACGACAAGGGTTCCACCGCCGGACGCTGCGGCATGGGCGCGGTGATGGGCTCCAAGAAGCTCAAGGCGGTGGTGGCGCGGGGTTCTCTCAAGCCGGAGTTGGCCGACGAAGAGGCCCTCAAAAGGATCCGGGAGGAGATCCGCGAGGCCCTCAAGTTCAGCCTGGTGGCGGACGGCCTCAAGGCCTTCGGTTCCAACGTGCACATGGAATACGGCATGGCCATCGGCGATGTGCCCACCAAGAACTGGCAGGTGGCCTACTGGCAGAACGGGCCGGACAAGCTGGCGGGATCGGTGGTGGCGGAGACCCGCCTCACCAAGAACCATGCCTGCTACGGGTGCCCCATCTCCTGCAAGCGCATCGTCGAGGTGAAAGAGGGGCCCTTCGCCATGCCCGAGGGTCCGGGCTCCGAGTACGAAGGGGCGGCGGCTCTGGGGACCCTGCTCTATATGGACAACCTGGACGCCAACCTGAAGGCCAACGAGTTGTGCAACCGCTACGGCATGGACGTCATCTCCACCGGATCCACCATCGCCTGGTCCATAGAGGCCTACGAAAAAGGGTTGCTCACCGACGAGCAGACCGGGGGCCTCAAACTCTCCTGGAATAATCCGGAGATGCTCCCGGAGCTGATCCGGCGCATCGCCTACCGCGAGGGGTTGGGCGACATCCTGGCCGAGGGCACCCGCCGCGCATCCGAGAAGTTCGGGGGCAAGGAGTTCGCCATCCACGTCAAGGGGCTGGAATGCCCCATGCACGACCCCCGTGCCCTCTGGGGAATGTCCCTCACATACGCCACCTCCATCCGCGGCGCCTGCCACTGCGCCGACGCCAACCTCTACGCGGACATGGGGCTCATCACCCACGATGAGCTGGGGATCAAGCGCTCGTGGCCCTTCAAGTCCAAGGGCAAGGCGGCCCAGACGGTGGGCTCCCAGGTGAAGAGCGTCATCTCCAACTCCGCGGTCATCTGCGAGTACGTGACCGTGGCGGCTTTCTGCGGCATCAAGGATATGGCCGAGATGATCAATGCGGTTACCGGCTTCGGTTACGACGTCAACTCCCTGCGCGACACCGCCGACCGCATCTGGTACATCAAGCGGGCCATCGGCAACCTCTGCGGGGCCACCCGGGAGGAAGACCAGCTCCCCCGGCGGATCCTGGAGCCGCACCCCGAGGGGGTCACCCCCAACCTCACCAGCGCCCTCTTCCCCACCTACATCACCATGAAGCCCGCGGGTAAGCTGCGCAACACCAAGATCCACGAGATCACTGCGAACATGGCCACCAAGTACCTCTTCCCCAACATCGACCGCCTCCTGCGCGGCCTGCGCTTCATCCCCGGGCTGGCGGGGCACGAGCGCCGGCTCAAGCGGGGCGACCAGGCGGAGAGGTCCCGCAGCACCGTCCCCTTCCAAGAGATGCTGGAGGAGTATTACCGCCTGCGGGACATCGACGAGAAGGGCCGCCCCAGCCGGGCCCGCCTGGAGTCCCTGGGCATGAAGGAAGTGGCCGACGCCCTGCACGGCTGAGCCCCCGGACGGGAGGCGGGGTCAGCGGTGTCGCTCTTCTCGCGGGCGGAGCCGAGGGGAACGGTAACGGTCAAGCTGCACAGCCTGCTGCGCAAGGAGGCGGGCGAGGGGCAGTTCACCTGCATGGCGGGAAGCGTGAAGGAGGTCCTCGAGGAGGTGCGCGGCCGCTACGGTCCGGGAGTCGAGCGTTACCTGCGGGAGAGCGTGGTCATGGTCAACGGTCGCCGCGCTGCCGACCTCAAGGGAACCCGCACCCGGCTGAAGGACGGGGACGAGGTGGCCATATACCCCCGTATCGCTGGCGGTTGAGGCGCCCGTCCACCGTGCGGAGCAGTGGGTCCGCACGGCCACGGGCTGGTTCTGCGCTCCTCAGGAAGGACCGCTTCTCTCATGGTCGAGGCTGACTGGAATTATTCGAGAGGGGGCGATAGAGGATGAGTGATACCGATTTCTTCCGGGGAAAGAAGGCCGTGGTGACGGGAGCCGGGTCGGGCATCGGGAGGGCCCTGGCACTGGCCTTGGCCGAAAGGGGCTGCGACATCGCTGTCACCGACATCCGCCAGGAACGCCTCGACCATGTGGTCGAGGAATTGANAGCCANGGGGGTGGATGCGGCCGGGTGGCGGGTGGACCACTCCCGGCAAGAGGAGGTCGCCTCCTTCGCTGATTCGTACTTCCGGGAGTGGAGCAGGGTGGACATCCTCTGCTCCAACGCCGGCGTGGGCCTGGGCGCCCGCTTCCTGGAGACCACCTTGGAGGACTGGGAGTGGGTATTGGGGGTGAATTTGTGGGGCTGCATCTACATGATGCACTTTTTCCTGCCCCGCATGGTGGAAGGGGGCGGCGGCTCCGTTCTCATCACCTGTTCCGACGCGGGGCTCTTCTCCATCCCGGGCATGGCCGCTTACCAGACCTCAAAGTACGGGGTGATGGGGCTGGGGGAGACCCTGCGCATGGAGCTTTACGAGCAGAACATCAGGGTTAGTTTGCTCTGCCCGGGGATAATCAACACCAACATCATCGAGGACGGGCGCGTCCGCCTCCTCAACAGCAAGGGCCGGGACTCCCGTGCGGCCATCCAGAAGTTCTACCGGGAGAAGGGAGTGGACCCCTCGGTGGTGGCGGAAGCGGGGCTGCGGGCCCTGGAGAAGGATCGCGGCATCACCATGGTGCCCTGGNCCCATTCCGGACCCCAGTACTTGCTGAAGCGCCTCTCTCCCTCTCTCTACCACGGCATCTTCCGTTTCCTGTGGAAGCAGGGTATCCTGCATAAGGTCTTCGGCGCCGAGCGCTAAAGCCAGTTGTCAGAGGCGGTAGGCGGAAGCCATCTCTTTAAGGCGCTGGGCCAGGGAGGCCAGCTGTTCGCTGGTGGCAGCCAGCTCCTGCATGGAGGCGGACTGCTCCTCCGCCGCGGCGGAGATCTCCTCGCTGGTGGCGGCGTGCTGCTCGGAGATGTTGCGGATGTTTTCCATGGCCTCCAAGCCCTGCTCGATGAGCTCCAGATGGCGCCGGGTGGTCTCCGCCACTGCGGTGGAGAGTTCCTCGGCCCTGCGGACGAATTCGTAGATCCTCTCCAGGGACTGCCCGGCCACCTCCACCGCCTGCATCCCGGCGTGCACGTCCTCGGTTCCGCGCATGGTGATGTCCACCGCCGCCGCCGCGTTGCGCTGGATCTCCCGCACCAGCCCGGAGATGCGCGCGGTGGACTGCGCCGACTCCTCCGCCAGCTTGCGCACCTCCTCCGCCACCACCGAGAAGCCGCGGCCGTGTTCCTGGGCCCGCGCCGCCTCGATGGCGGCGTTGAGAGCCAGCAGGTTGGTCTGGTCGGCGATGTTGTCGATTATCTCCACGATCACCCCGATCTCCCCGGTCTGGGCTCCCAGGGACTGGATGATGGAGGCGGTCTCGTTGATGCTGTCCCTCACCGCCCGCATCTTCTCCACCGCCTCCTGAGCGTCTTTCCTGCCCTCCTCCGCCAGCTTGCTGGAGGCCCGTGAGGCCTCCGCCCCCTCATCCGCCNGGTGAGAACTGGTCTCCAGGGCCTGGTAGATGTCCTCGATGAGCTTGAAGACGCTCTCGGCGGTGCGGGACTGAGCAGCGGCGTTCTCCGCCAGCTGCTGGATGACCGAGGAGAGCTGCTCCACCGAGGCCTGCAGCTCCTCGGTGGTGGCGGAGACCCCCTCCGCTCCCTCGCTGGTCTCCTCGGCCGCCCGTAGGGAATCGGAACTGAGGCGGTGGAGGTTGTCCACCATGATCGAGAAGGACAGGGTGAGGTAGCCGACCTCGTCGGCCGCCGCCGGATCCACCTTCACGGTGAGGTCGCCCCCAGCCACCTCCGCGGCCGCCTCCTCCAGCCGGTGCAGGGGCACGGTGAAGCTGTCCGCGGTCATCTTGGTGAGGAGCATCCCCACGGTGAGAAAGAGTGCTCCCAGCAGGACGAATAACCCGAGGTTGGTCAGGTTATAGCGCATGAAGGGGGCCAGGGGCGCCACCTCCACCAGGATATATCCTGTGCCGGGGACCGACGCCGCGGCGGCGACAAGGTCACTGCGGCGGGAGAGGGCCGTGGCGTTCCCCTTGCGCAGCTCCTCCAGGGCTTTCTCGGNCTTTTCGCGGTCCACCCCCGCTCCCTTGACGATTTCAAGAACCGGCTGNCCCGCCTCGTCCAGGAGCACCAGGAGGCCGTCCTCGGCGGGGGTCACCGCCTCCCGGAGGGCCTCTTCGAATCCCTCTCGGCTCTCCCGGGACTCCGCGGCCAGCTGCTGGACTTCCCCCAGGCAGCGGTCCCTGAGGTCGTTTCGCACGTTGAAGAAAGACACCAGGGCGGAGGTGACCCACCCCAGGATGAGCGGCACCAGCAGGAACAGGGCGGCCAGAGCGAAGATGCGCCCCCGCAGGCTGAGGCCGCGGGCCCGCCGGTCCATGGGAAAAACTGCGTAGTAGGCGGAGCGCAGCGGCTTCATCACGCTGAAGATGATGTATGCCTGCAGGTATCCGCATACTAGGGAGATGGAGAAGCCGGTGGCGAAATAATAGAACGACAGCCAGGGATTGTACTCCGCAGCCAGGTAGATCACCAGGGTGGCTAAGGCGTTCCCCAGGCTCAAAGCCAGGAAGGCGCTCATCCCCATGTAAAGGGGATACCTCTCCATGAAGAGCTGCTCCCGCTTCCCGGGAACGCGGCTCCCACTGCCCCCCTCGACCAGGGGGAGCAGGCTGCGGTTGAGGCGGCGGTAAAGAGACAGCAGCACAAGAAGATATGGGATTATCAGGGCAGCGAAGCCGATGGCGAAGGTGATGCCGTACCAACCGATCATGCGCCCGTCGAAGCGGAAGAAGACCACCGCGCTGAGGAAGGTGAGCGCCAGGTAGAGCGGCAGGGTGGTGGCGAACCCGATGGCGTGCACTCGCAGCATCAGGCGCTCCAGTTTATTCTTGTCCATATCCCTGCACCTCTCTCATCCACTCGCCGCGGCTGCCCCTCACCCAGCGGCAGTCGCCTTCATGTCTCAGCTTACGCTCCACCACGCTTTTATCGACCGCGGGGCGGTGAAGACTTGATACCACCCCGGCATTATTCAATCGTTCAATCGGGGTCAGACACCAAAACTTCAATTCTTCAAGCCGGGGTCAGGCCCGACTCCCTCAAAACTCCAGCGGTTCTTCCATGCCATCGCCCTGGAAGAAGCGGATCCCTCCCTCGCGGCATCGCCGCAGGAACTCAGTGGGAGGAAGGCAAGCTTCCGGCCCCATGACCCCCTTCTTGCCCACCTTCCCTTCCCCCAGCATCTGCACCGCCACCGAACAGGGCAGGCCGGTGAGCAGATCCATGTGGGCCACTGCCCCCAAAGCCCTATGCTTCCACCTTCCGCCCACCTTGCCGGCGAGGTCCACCCGGCAGGCCGAGGCGGTCTCCTTCGGCCGGTCCAGCTTCTCCAGATAGGGCAGAATGGCATTGAAGAAGCGCGAGAGCAGCTCGGTGCCAGTCAGCGAGGTGGAGAGCCGCAGGCGGGACATGAGGATGCCCAGCACGTTGAAGTAATTCTCCTTCAGGCCTCCTTTGAGGGTGACGTTGCGGACATTGAGGTTGCGGGGGATGGTCACCGGCTCGGGATGCCCCAGGTTGTACACGAAGACCTCGCCCACCGGTTGGGGAAAGCGAACCAACTCCCGCTCCGAGCCAGCATCCACCCAGGCGGTGCGCCCATCCCGGAAGGTGGGTACCGAGCCGGCGAAGATATGGATGGTGTGGAAGGTGACCGCCTTCCCCTCGGTGTCGGAGGTATGGCATCCCCAGGCCACGTTGACGCTGTCCAGCTCGTCGAAGCCCTCCGCTCCCCAAGCCGCCAGCATGTTGGTCACCCCGGGGGTCCATCCCACGCCGGTGATCACGCTCACCCCGGCATTGCGGGCCTCCCCGTCCAGCCGCAACACTTCCCCCGCGGCGTCGTAATCGTCGCAGATGCTGACGTAGTCCACCCCCGCCTCGATGCAGGCACAGGCCATCTTCACCTCGTAGCGGTAGAAGGGCCCCACTGTTCCCATGGCCACGTCGAAACCACGCACCGCCTTGACCAATGCATCATGATTGTTCGCATCCACCTTGACCGCTCGGCACTTCTCCCCCAGCTGCGAGGCCAGGTCCCTTGCCGCCTCGAGGTTGTGATCGGCGATGACCAGTTTCTCTACCTTTTCCCGAGAGGCCAGGTCCCGCACCCCGCGTCTTCCCATGGCTCCCGCTCCTCCCAGCGCTATGATTCTCACCTTGGGCCCTCCTTTCCATCCTTCCCTTCGGAAACGACGCCCGGCAGCGCTTCCTCCGATTTCATAGACCGTCCGCCCGATTAATTTAACAGAAGGTTAATCCGTCGAGGGGCAAAGCGTCAATGGGCCGGCGGGCCCCCATTCCCCGCCCCGCGCCGGCCAGCCGTCATGCAGTTAATGGGGTCCGGGGGATAGCCTTGAAGGCGTCTTCGCCCTCAACCGTGCTCGTGATCATGAGGATGCTGGTGAGGGTGCGTATGGATGTGTTGATGCTCGTGTTCGTGCATGGAGGCGTGTTCCCTGGCGGCCTCCACCTGCAGGCTCACCGCCGCCTCCACCGCTCCGGCGGCCTCTTGCGAGGCGGCATGGAGCGCCTCCCGCAACCCGGCCAGGCGGCGCGCCACCTCCTCCCAGCCCAGGTTGCCCGCGAGCGCCTCGAGCTGGGAGGCAGCCTCGGCCTCCGCTCCGAGGCGGCGCATGCAGTCGCGCAGCGCCAGCTTGAGCAGCAGGGGCGCTCGGTCCGCGTGGTGCTCGCTCATCGCTCCTCCTCTCGAAATCGCCCGGAATTGCCTTTAGGCGACATCTTATCACCCAGCAATGGGGCAGGGGACTTCCACGCCTGAAGGAGGTATGTCGCCGCGCCCTCGTCCANGACCGCCCACTCGAAGCCGGCCGCGACCAACTCCGCGAAAATTTGCTCTTCACCGGGCATCCCTGATCCCACGGCACAGGAGGGCGATAGGGCCTCCAGGCCGCGGTACACCTCCTCGCGGGGCCAAGCGAACCCGATGCTGAGCCGACCCCCCGGACGGAGGACCCGGAACGCCTCCCCCAGGAACATGGAAGGTTGGGAGAAGAGGTGAAAACTGTTATGGCAGATAACCTCTTCGAAAGAACCGCCGGGAAAGGGCATGCGGGCCGCGTCAGCCCAAACGAACGCCAAGCCAGGCAGACTGTGGCGGATCCGCGCCTCCTCCAGCATCTTCTCCGCGATGTCCAGCGCCACCAGCCGGCCCGTGCGCCCCACCGCCTCCGCCAGCCAGGGGATGAGCACCCCGGTACCGCATCCCACGTCCAGCACCCGGCTGCCCGGCCTTATCCTCAGAGAGCGCACCAGCTCGCGCCCGCGCTCCCGGGCCCCAGGATCCATGACGCTATCCCAGGAAGACGACAGACGGTTGAAGTACACCCTGGCCTGGGCAGTCGCGACGTCCCTCAGACCTGCCTCCGCCGACATGCTCAATGCCGCTTTCCTCCATCCAAGAGAAAAGCCACGAAGGCACTCGGCCTTCGTGGCCCCGTTCACCCTTATTCCGGCTGACTTCCAACGAGCGGGTCCTCCCGCCCCTACACAAGGCGATTATAGGAGGGCGCGGGGCGAGGGTCAATGACGCTTCACGTCGTGAAGACTGCCCTACGGCGCGGATCGGGCATGGACTTTCAGCGATTGGGGTATCATTAGTGGTGCGTTCACTGGTCCCATCGCGGCAGCGGAACGCGTTTGCAGCCGACATTCGCTATTGCGCGAGCCGCGCGGGAGAAAGGGAGGTGGTCTGGATGCTGGGGAAGCGGTACGCGAAGGTTTTTGCCTCGCTGGCCTGTGCGGCGCTGCTATGCGGCCTGCTGCCGCTGCTGCCGGGGAGAACACAGGCGCGGGCCGACGGGGGNATTAAATACTTCACCATTCTCCACACCAACGACGAGCACTCCGAGGTCATCCCNGCCGACGTCTCCATCGACTTTCCCACCTATCCCACCACCGGCGGTTTCTCCCGCATCGCCCACGAGATCGCACGCATCGAGGCGGAGAAGGCGGCAACGGGAGAGCCGGTACTGGTCACCAACTCCGGCGATTTTTCCCAGGGCACCCTCTTCGCCTGGCTGGAGACCAACGCGGCGACCGAGCTCTCCCTCATGCAGGGGATCGGATACGACGCGGTGGCCCTGGGCAACCACGAGTTCGACGAGGGAGCGGGTTACCGGGCCATGGCCCTGGGGCAAGCCAAAGCACTGGGAGTCACCCTCCCGGTGCTCTGCTCCAACATCCGCTTCGATGACACCAACCCGGAGGCGGCGGCCCTGCACGCCCTGTGGTCGGAGGAGGACAAGGGGGGCACCGAGCTGGCCATTCAGCCCTATACAGTGAAAACCCTCTCCAACGGCCTGAAAGTGGGGTTCTTCGGGCTGATGGGGGTGGAGGCGGAGGCGGTGGCCCCCATGGCCGCCAAGACCGGGGTTACCTTCGGCAACGTCATCGACCCGGAGACGGGCCTGCCCGACGAGGAGCAAAGTTTCCTGCGCCGCGTCTTCACCGCCCAAAACATGATTAACACCCTCAGGGGGAAGGGCTGCGAGGTGGTGGTCTGCCTCAGCCACATGGGGACCGAAGAGGAGTTGATGCTCACCCAGTTCGTGAGCGGGCTGGATGTCATCCTGGGCGGCCACAGCCACGACCTCGACTACCCGCCCATCATCAAGAACGGGGTCATCTACGCGCAGGCGGGCGCATATTCGAAGTACTTGGGCGAACTGGAGCTGGCCTACGACCCGGAAGCCGCCGGGCCCAAGGTATCGCTGCGCTACGGGCATGCCATCGACATGGATGACCGCATCCCCACCGTCCCCGCGGTGGACGCCATCATCGCCAACTATGTCGCCGCCCTCAACGGGCTGACCGGCATGGACATCAT
>JGI24188J35168_1000612_pt1 | contig 21187 bp, 21 predicted proteins | sample YNPBryantNP2012_FD_35168 | JGI IMG/M metagenome (IMG submission 35168) | reverse complement strand
GGAATGCTTGCTGTTGCAGCTTGCCCGGAAAACCGACGAGGACCCGCAAACCCTTGCGCTGGCGAAGCGGTTGGTGGCGGAAGCGTTCCCCCTGCTGTTGCAGCAGGATTGGGATGCGCTGGCGGCCCGCCTCGGAGCAGCCCCCGAGGCGCTCCGCGCTGCGCTGGCGCTGTTGCGCAAGCTGCCGCTCCACCCTGGGGCTGCCCTGGGGCCGGAGGAAGCGAGCCCCGTGGAGCCCGAGGTGATCGTGCGCAAGGTGAACGGCCGCTGGCAGGTGGAGCTGGTGGACGACAACCTCCCCAGGGTGCACCTCTCCCCCCGCTACCTGCGGCTTCTGGAAAGCCATCGCCACGACCGAGAGACCGTGGAGTTCGTGCGGGAGCGCATGCGCCAAGCGCTTTGGTTCCTCCGGGCGGTGGACCAGCGCCACAGGACCGTGCTGCGGGTGGCCCAAGCCATCGTCCGTGCCCAGGAAGGGTTCCTGGAGGAGGGGATCCGGGCGCTAAAGCCCATGACGCTGAAGGAGCTGGCGGACGAGCTGGGGCTTTCGGAAAGCACCGTGAGCCGCGTGGTGCAAGGCAAGTACATGGACACGCCCCGCGGGGTGCTACCGTTCAAGTTCTTCTTCCACTCGGGGTTGAGCCACGCGCTCCAAGGGGAGGTCTCCTCGGTGGTGGTGAAGGAAAAGATCCGCGAGCTGATCCTCGGGGAGGATGCCGAAAAGCCGCTGGCGGATTCCCGCATCGCCCGGCTGCTGAACCGCCAGGGGATCCGCATCGCCCGGCGCACCGTGGCCAAGTACCGGGAGGAGATGGGGATCCCCTCCTCGGAGCTGCGCAAAAAAGGGGGGTGGATGCGGGCGGTTGCAGAGGCGGGTAAAATAGCGCCCAGGTAGGGAGGCAACGGTGGACTTCGAAATCGTCACGCGGAACCTCGAGCTTTCACCCAGGGACGAAGCGTTCATCAAGAAGAAGGCAGCGAAGCTGGCCAAGTACTTCCGGGACGTGCACGAGGCCCGGCTCACCTTTTCCCAGGAAAAGCACCGGGTGAGCGTGGACGGGTACATCCGTGCCAAGGGGAACGAGCTGGCCGCCTCGGCGGAAAGCCCCGAATGGTCGGTGGCGTTCCAAGAGGTGCTGCATAGGCTCGAGGAGCAGGCACGGCGCACCAAGCAGAAGGTCACCGACCGGCGGCAGAAAGGGCAAGCTCGGGAGCTTTCCTGGGAGCTGCGGGTGGTGGAAGCGGAATCAGTGCGCTCGGGCAGCCCGCGCATCGTGGAAACCAAGTACGTCCCCGTGCGTCCCATGACCGTGGAAGAGGCGGCGCTGGAGCTGGATTCCACCAAGCAGGACTTCATCGTTTTCCGGGATGCCGAGACCAACGAGGTGAACGTGCTGTACCGCCGCAGGGACAACACCTACGGCTTGGTGACCCCGGAGAGCTGACCCGCGGGCTTTCCTGTGAGACTCGACCATCTCCTCGCACCGGAGCACGTGCTCCTGGACATCCCCGCTCGCACCCGGGAAGAGGTGCTCTACTACGTGGCCCAAGCGTTGGAGCGCAGCGGTGTGGTGACCAGCGCCGAAGACCTGGTAGACCACCTGCTGGAGCGGGAGCGGTTGGGGGCCACCTTGGTGGGGCAGGAAGCGGCGATCCCCCATTGCAAGGTCCCGTCGCTGCGCCACGTGGTGGTGGCGTTCGCCCGCACCCAGGAAAGCGTGCCTTTCGACCCCGAAGGGAAGGAGCGGGTGAGGCTTTTCTTCTTCGTGCTCTCGCCCCCGGACGAGCCCGCTGCCCACCTCCAGGTGCTGGCGGAAATCGCCCGCATCCTCCGGGACAAGGAAACCCAAGGGGAGCTGGCCAAGGTGAAAACCGCCCCGGAACTTCTGGCGCTTTTGTCCCGGCGGGACGTACCATGAGCGCCGGCAGGCCACCCCTCACCACCCGGGAGCTTCTGGCCGATCCTCGGTTGCAAGCGCTGGCGTTCTCCTTGCCGGTGGCCAGTGAAGCGGCGCTCGACCGGCGAATCGAAAGCCCCCGCCTGCAAAAACCCGGGTTGGCGCTGGCGGGTTTCCTCGCCTCGTTGCGCCCCGGGAGGGTGCAGGTGATCGGCGCCAGCGAAGCGGATTTTCTCCAGACCCTCCCCGAGGCGCTGCGCCGGGAGCGGGTGCAGCAGTTGGTGGCCAGCTTGCCCCCCCTGGTGGTGATCAGCAAGGGGAGCGCCAGAGCCACCGCGCTGTTCGCCCCGGCGTGCCGCGACCATCAGGTAGCCCTGGCGGTGACCGAGGCCAACACCTCCGAGCTCATCGAGCGGCTTTCCTCCACCTTGGAGGTGCTCCTAGCCCCCCGTACCCGGCTGCACGGGGACCTTCTGGACATCTTCGCGGTGGGGGTGCTCCTGGTGGGGGATTCCGGCTTGGGCAAGAGCGAGTGTGCCCTGGAGCTTATTTACCGCGGCCACAGGCTCGTGGCGGACGACGTGGTGGAGGTTTTGCGCATCCGCCAGGACCAGCTGGTGGGGCAGGCGCCTTCCCGCAGCAAGGGGTTTTTGGAGGTGCGGGGGCTGGGGATCATCAACATTGACCAGCTCTTCGGCGCTGCGGCGGTGCGGGATTTCAAGCCCGTAGACCTGGTGATCCGCTTGGTGAGCGAGGAAACCACGCCGGTGGAGCGGCTGGGGATGGAGCAGCGCTTCACGGAAATCCTCGGGGTGCGACGCCCGCTGTTGGAGGTGCCGGTGGCTGCCGGTCGCAGCCTTTCGCTTTTGGTGGAGTGCGCGGCCCGGCGCTACCTGCTGCAGCAGCGAGGGGTGGCCGACCTGGCCAGGGCGTTCGTGGAAGCGCACGATCGGGGGCTCGACCTGGATCGGCCATGAGCGAGCAGGCCCACCCGCGCGCCATCGTGGTGACGGGGCTTTCGGGGGCAGGGAAGAGCATCGTCACCCGCTGCTTCGAGGACCTCGGGTTCACCTGCGTGGACAACCTCCCCCTGGAGCTCATCGAGCCGCTTTTCGAGCGGGTGTTCCGCGAGCCCGGCCCCCCCTGGGTGGTGGTGGTGGACGTGCGCACCCCCGCGTTTGCCGCGAGCTTCCCCGCCGTCATGGAGCGGCTGCGGCAGCGGTTCGCCCAGGTGGAGCTGCTGTTCGTGGAAGCCACGGACGAAGCCATCGTGCGCCGTTTCCAGGAAACCCGCCGCCCCCACCCGTTCCGTCACCTGGACCTGCCGGAAGCGGTGGCCCGGGAGCGGGAAACGCTGCTGCCGATCCGCGCCATCGCCANCCAAGTGCTAGACACCACCAACTTCACCCCCCACGAGCTCCGGGCCGAGGTGGCCCGGCGCTTCGGCACCACGGAGCTGGCCCAGCCGCTGGTGGTGCGCTGCGAGAGCTTCGGGTTCAAGTTCGGCTTGCCCCCGGACGCCACCTTGGTGTTCGACGTGCGCTTTTTGCCCAACCCGTTCTTCGTGCCGGAGCTGCGGCCGCTGCCGGGGGATCACCCCCAGGTGGCCGCTTGGCTTGCCTCCCACGGGGAGGTGGAGGCGACCTACCAGAAGCTCAAGGGGCTGGTGGAGGACCTCCTGCCGGCCTACAAGCGGGAGCAAAAGACCTACGTGGTGGTGGCGTTCGGCTGCACCGGGGGGCGCCACCGCTCGGTATACTTAGCTGCCAGGCTGGGGGAGGACCTGCAAAAGGCCGGATGGCTCGTGCGGGTGCACCACCGTGATCGGGAGCGGGAAGCCTGAGCAGGAGGGTCGGAAAGGAAAGCCATGGTGGGGATCCTCATCGTCTCGCACGGCCGGCTGGCGGAAGAGCTGCTCGCCGCCGGGAAGAAGATCGACAGCTCCTTGTCCCAGCAGGCAAAAGCCCTGTCCTTGGAGTGGAACGTGGACCCCGAAGAGGCACGCCGGGAAATCGCCCGGGCGCTCAAGGAGCTGGATTCCGGGGAAGGCGTGGTGGTGCTCACCGACATGTTCGGCGGCACCCCCACCAACCTCTCCTTGGGCTACCTGGACCCGGCCCGATCGGAGCTGGTCACCGGCGTGAACTTGCCGATGGTGGTGAAGCTCGCCTCGCTGCGCCACAGCTCCGACCTGCCGTTGAAGGCCCTGGCCCGGGCGGTGGCGGAAAAGGGGCAAAAGAGCATTTACGTGGTAAGCGACGTGCTGGAGCGCAAAGGTGGAAAAGCCAGCTAAGCTCGAGGTCACCGTGGAGCTCGTGAACCGCCTGGGCCTCCATGCCCGGGCAGCCTCCAAGTTCGTCCAGGAAGCCTCGCGTTTCGTGGCGGAGATCCGCGTGCGGCACAACGACGAGGAGGTGAACGGCAAGTCCATCCTCGGCCTGCTGCTCCTGGCCGCCCCCTTCGGCTCCCGCCTGGTGATCACCGCCGAGGGGGAGGATGCTGCCGAGGCCCTGGCAGCTTTGGAAAAGCTCGTGGCCGACCGCTTCGGAGAGCCCAATTGAGCGGTAGCCTCACGCTAGCCGGACTTCCGGTTTCCCCGGGTATTGCCATCGGCGAGCCGCTGGTGGTGGAAAACCGCCCGCTACCGGTGGTGCGGGTGAGCATCCCAGAAAACCACGTGGAGGAGGAGATCGCCCGGCTGCGGGAGGCGGCGCGGCGCGTGGAGGAGCAGCTGGTTTCGTTGCGGGAAGCAGCTGGGGCGCGCATGGGGCCGGAGTTCGCGGCGATCCTCGAGGCCCACCGCCTGTTCCTCCAGGACCCGGTGCTCACCCAGGAAATCGAGGAGGTGATCCGCAAGGATCGGGTTTGCGCCGAGTGGGCGTTGGAAGAGGTGGTGCAGCGCTTTCTCCAGCGCTTCGAGCAGCTGGCCGATGTCTACCTGCGGGAGCGGCAGGTGGACCTTTTGGACGTGGCAGGGCATTGGCAGCGGGAGCTCCAAGGGAGGCCCCCCTTGGCCACCACCGACGGCGCCCCCCGGGTGCTGGTGGCCGATGACATCCCCCCATCCCAAGCCATTCACCTGGCCTCGGGGAACGTGATCGGTTTTGCTGCCGAGGCAGGGGGCGCCACCTCCCACACCACGATCATCGCCAAGTCCCTGGGGATCCCCGCGGTGGTGGGGGTGGAGGGGCTGGTGGAAGCGGTGCGCCGGGGAGGGCTGGTGATCGTGGACGGGTTCGAGGGGCACGTGCTGGTGAACCCCGAGCCCGCCCTGGTGGAGGTTTACCGCTGGCGCGGCCAGGAGCACGCCCGCCGGCAGCAGGAGCTTTTGGCCCAGTCCCACTTGCCTGCCGAAACCCCGGACGGGTTTCGCGTGGCGCTTTTCGCCAACGTGGACCTGTTGCACGAGCTTGCCGCAGCGCAGCAGGCGGGGGCCGAAGGGGTGGGGCTGTTCCGCTCGGAGTTCCTGTTCATGCAAGCAGCCCCTCTGCTCCCCGACGAGGAGGCCCAGGTCCAGGTGTACCGCAAGCTGGCCGCGGCGTTTCCCGGCCGCAAGGTAACGATCCGCACCTACGATCTGGGGGGGAGGAAGCTCGCCCGGGAGATCCTCGGCCAGCTCGAGGCCAACCCTGCCCTGGGCCTGCGGGGGGTGCGCCTTTCCCTGGCCCGCCCGGAGTTTTTCCGCACCCAGCTGCGAGCGCTGCTGCGGGTGGCGGGGGAGTTCCCCGGGCAAGTACGGATCATGGTCCCCATGGTGGGCCACCTGGAGGAGATCCGCACAGTGAAGGTGCTGCTCCAGCGGCTGCAGGCGGAGCTTGCCCAGGAGGGGCATGTCGTGCCGGAGGCGGTGGAGCTGGGGGCCATGGTGGAGGTCCCCGCCGCCGCGGTGGTGGCGGAGCACCTGGCCAAGGAGGTGGCGTTTTTCTCCGTGGGAACCAACGACCTCACCCAGTACACCTTGGCGGTGGATCGGGCCAACACCGAGCTGGCCTCCATCTACCGGCCGTTCCATCCGGCGGTGCTGCGGCTCATCCAGCGGGTGATCGAGGCGGGGCAGCGGGCGGGTATCCCGGTCTCCGTGTGCGGCGAGCTGGCGGCGGACCCCTTGGCGGTGCCGGTGCTTTTAGGTATGGGTCTGCGGGAGTTTTCCATGCACCCCCCGGCGCTTCCGGTGGTGCGCACCTTGGTGCGCGCCATCCCTTACGCCGAGGCTAAGCGGGTGGCGCGGAAAGCCCTGGCCTTCGCCACCGCCAAAGAGGTGGAGGAGTTCCTCTTGGAGCGATTTTCGGTGCTTTTGGCCCGCCTCAAAGTGAGGGTGCGCCTATGAGCCGCTTCGTACCCAAGCCCTGGGGGCAGGAGGAGATCTTCGCCGAGACCCCCTACTACGTGGGCAAGATCCTCACGGTGCACGCCGGCCACGCCCTGTCGTTGCAGTACCACCAGCGGAAGGTGGAAACCATGCGCGTGCTTTCTGGGGAAGGGGAGTTCCACCTGGGAGAGCTGCCCGCGGGAACCCCGCTGCGGGTGGTGCCAGCTAAAGCCGGGGACGTGTTTCACATTACCCCGGGGACCGTGCACCGGGTGGTGGCCACCTCGGAGCTGGTGATCCTCGAGGTCTCCACCCCGCACCTGGACGACGTGGTGCGCCTCGAGGACCGCTACGGCCGCCAAGGCACCTCGGAGCCGTGAGCCTATGCGCCGCCTCCCGTTCCTCGGCACGGTAGCCCCCGCCAACTTTCCCAGCGAGGCGCAAAGCACCGGCTCGCCCCGCGAGCGAGGCCGTTCTTTGCGGCTTCTGGTGCCGGCCCTTTTGCTGCTGGCAGCGGTGGCCGTCTGGGCGCAGGAAAAGCCCACCCCCACACCTACCCCCAGCACGCTTTCCGACGTGGCCCGCACCATCAAGCTCAAGCTCCCCCCAGGCACCCGCAAGCTGGACAACGAGGCCGTGAAGCGCTTGGGGGAGGGGGTGGTCCTCACCACCGCCCCCAACCCAGCTTCCAAGAAACCCCCCACCTCCCCAGGAAGCCCCCAACGGGAAGCTTGGCAGAGCCGGTACCAAGAAGCCCGGGCCCGGGTGCTGGGGCTGGAGCTTTTGGTCCAGCGCCTGGAGGGTCAGCTGCGGGGAGGGGCAGGGCAGGGGGCCGAAGCGAGCATCCTGGAAAAGAGCCTGCGGCGCGCCCGCACCGAGCTGGAGCTGATGCGCGGTGCTCCGGAGAACGTGCAGCGGGAAGCCCTGGCGGCGGGTGGCAAGGCGGAGTGGTTCGCCAACCTTCCCACCCCCGAGCCCATCTTCCCTTCCTGGGTGGAGCAGCGCTAGGCCGCTTGCGGAAAGGCCCGAAAGCCGGCAAAATGATAGGGCTAGACAGACGTGCCATGGGCCGCTGTCGCCGTTTGGGGGAGCTCGCGAAGTGAAGACCTACTGGATCGAGACCTGGGGTTGCCAGATGAACGTGCTCGACTCCGAGCACCTGGCGGGGATGCTGCAAGCCCACGGGCTTTCCCCGGTGGACGGGCCTGCCGCTGCGGACGTGGTGCTGCTCAACACCTGCGCGGTGCGGGAAAAAGCGGTGCAGAAGGTGCTTTCCCGCCTCGGGGAGCTGCGTTTCCAGAAGGAAAGGTCGGGGAAGCCCCAGGTGGTGGGGCTGTGCGGCTGCGTGGCCGAGCAGGAAGGGGCACAGCTTCTAAGCAAGGCCAGGGTCCTGGACTTCGTGCTGGGGCCGGGTCGGCTGGGGCAGCTCCCCGCGGCCCTGGCGGCGGTAGCCCAGGGGAGGAGGGTTTCCCTCACCGGTTTTTCCGAGACCCGGGACCTGGACACGCACCTCATTGCCCGCTCCTCCTCCGCCCGCCAGTACGTCACCGCGATCCACGGCTGCAACCAGCACTGCACCTTCTGCATCGTGCCTTACACCCGGGGCAAGGAGATCAGCCGCCCGCTGCGACAAATCCTCGCGGAGGTGCGCAGCCTGGTGGATCGGGGCACCTTGGAGGTAACGCTTTTGGGGCAAACCATCAACGCCTACCGCTGCCCGGAAAGCGGTGCCGATTTTGCCGATCTGCTTGCCGCGGTGTGCCACGTGGAGGGGCTGTGGAGGGTGCAGTTCATCACCTCCCACCCGCGGTTCTTTACCCCGAAGCTGGTGGAGACCATCGCCAAGCTGCCGCGGCTCGGCACCTACCTCCACCTGCCGTTCCAAGCCGGGTCCAACCGCATCCTGAAAGCCATGCGGCGCCGGTACACCCGGGAGCAGTACCTGGAGCTCATCGCTCGCCTGCGGGAGGCGCGGCCGGAGCTCGCCTTTTCCACCGATGTAATCGTGGGTTTCCCGGGCGAAAGCGAAGAAGATTTCGAACAAACCCTGGATATCGTGGAAAAAGTTCGCTTTTCCCAGCTTTATGGCTTTATCTTTTCGCCACGGCCCAAAACCCCAGCGGCGCGCTACCCCAACAGGGTACCCCGGGAGGTGGCAGGGGAGAGGCTGGAGCGCCTTTTCGCGCTGCAAGCGGGCATTTCCCTGGCATCGAACCAAGCGCTCATCGGCAAGAGCGTGGAGGTTTTGGTGGACGGACCAGCCAAGCGGGGCGAGAACCTCTGGCAGGGGCGGGGCGAGGACAACCGGGTGGTGAACTTCCCCGCCTGGGAACGGATTCGCCCTGGGGAGCTGGTGAAGGTGCGCATTACCGGGGCCACCGCCCATGCCCTCCTGGGGGAGCGGGCGGACCTGCCAGCGCGCCCCGCGCNGCTGCCGCTGCCCATGACCCCTCGCTCGGTGGCTTGACAGCTGGGCCTGGGGGCCTATCTTGGATAGCGAAGGGGGCAAACGCGATGGAACAGCACCTGGTAGAGATCAAAGGGCTCATCCTCGACCCGGTTTCCAACACCCCCATCGTCATCCTCAAGAAGGCTGACGCCAACGTGCTGCTTCCCATCTGGATCGGGGTTTTCGAAGCCAACGCCATCGCCATGGAGCTGGAGGGGGTGCAAACGCCCCGCCCCATGACGCACGACCTCATGCGCTCGGTGATCGAGGCGTTGGGGGCCGTGGTGGAGGGGGTGCTGGTGCACTCCCTGGTGGAAAACACCTTCCACGCCACGGTGCTGTTGCGCACCGCCGAGGGCAAGCGGGTGGAGGTGGATGCCCGCCCCTCCGACGCCATCGCCCTGGCCTTGCGCGCCCGGGCCCCCATCAAGGTGGCGGAGGCGGTGTTCCAGCAAGCCCACGCCCTGGAGGTGCGGGAAGGGGGAAGCGAGGACGAGCGCCTCAAGGAGTGGCTGGACTCCCTGGGCCCCGAGGACATCGGCAAGTACAAGATGTAGCGAACCGCCAAGCTACCACCCTGGGGAGGGTGGCGTTCCTCCCTCCCAGGGATCGTGGTAAGCTTGCGCCACGGCGAGCTCGTTTTCCTGCGGGCTCAGGTGTGCGAAAGCGCGTGCNGTTTTCGGGAAGGGGAAAGCGGGAAAGATGATCATCGCCATCGCCAACCAAAAGGGAGGGGTGGGTAAGACCACCACAGCCATCAACTTAGCTGCAGCGTTCGCGTTGAAAGGGTTGCGGACCCTTCTGGTGGATCTTGACCCCCAGGCCAACGCCACCATGTCGTTCGTGGAGGTGCACGAGCTGCAGCACAGCATGTACGACGTGCTGGTGAACCAGCTGCCGCTGCGGGACATCCTGGTCGCCACCCACCTGGAGAAGCTGCAGCTCGCCCCGGCGCGGATCGCGCTGGCCAAGCTGGAAGCTGCGCTGGTGGGGGAGTTGGACGCCCACTTCCGGCTCAAGGACAAGCTGCAGCCGGTGGCCGAGGAGTACGACGCGGTGATCGTGGACACCCCGCCCACCCTGGGGCTTCTCACCGTGAACGCCATGGTGGCAGCCACGCACCTGCTCATCCCCATCCAGTCTTCCTACTTTGCCCTGGAGGGGACCGACGACTTGCTGGAGACCGTGGACAAGATCAAGGCCCGGGCCAACCCAGACCTGCAGCTCTTGGGCGCGGTGATCACGCTCTTCGACAAGCGCACGGTGCTGGCTCGCGATATCCACGAGCAGATCGCCAAGGTGTTCGGCGACAAGCTGTTCCGCACGGTGATTTCCCGCTCGGTGCGCTTGGAAGAAAGCCCCGCCTACCGCGCCTCGATCTTCGAGCACGCCCCCGAATCCTCCGGGGCCATGGAGTACTACGCGCTGTGCGAGGAGGTGATGGCCCGTGTCTAGCCGCCGCGGTCTGCCGGACTTCCGCAAGATGCGCCACGATCGCCACTTCGTGGAGGAGCTGGCCTCCAAGTCCGTGGTGGGGGTGGGGCTGATGATCCCGGTGGCGCAAATCGAAACCAACAGGGAGCAACCCCGTTCCCAGCTGGGGGACCTGGAGGAGCTCACCGAGTCCATCCGCCAGAAGGGGGTTCTGGAGCCGCTCCTGGTGCGCAAGGTGGGTCCCTCCCGCTACCAGCTGGTGGCGGGGGAGCGGCGCTTTCACGCGGCCATCGCTGCTGGTCTTACGGAGGTTCCCTGCGTGGAGCTTTCCCTCAGCGACCAGGAGGCTCTGGAGGTGGCGCTGGTGGAGAACCTCCAGCGCCGGGATTTGAGCCCCTTCGAAGAGGCGGAGGGGTACCGCACCCTGGTGGAAAAGTACGGCTACACCCACGAGGACGTGGCCCGGGCCGTGGGGAAATCCCGCACCTCGGTTACCGAAACCCTCACGCTGCTCAACATCCCGCCGGCGATCCGCGATCTTTGTCGGCATGCCGACATCACCGCCAAGAGCAAACTCCTGGTGATCGCCCGGGCCAAGACCATTGACGAGATGGAGCGCTTGGTGCAAGCGGTGCTCGAGGAGGGAGCCGATCGCGCAGCGCTCCGCGCCCTCAAGGCTCAGGAGCAAGCCCCCGAGCAGCCCCCGGAGCAGGACGACACCCACGAACCACCCAGCACCAAAGGGTTCCGGCCCATCCAGCTCCGTTACCGCCCCAGCCCCACCGCCCCGGTGCGCATTTCCCTCACCGTGGCCAAACCCGGGGTCAGCCGGGAAGAGATCCTCCAGGCCCTGGAAGAGCTGCTGCAGCGGCTGCGGCAAGGGGAGTTCGACGATCGCCTGGCCGCTGGGAGCTGAACCCCGCCTCACCGAAGCCAATGGCCTGCTGAAGGCGAAAGCCACCCCCTGGAGGCAAACCTCGCAAGCGCATGCGGAGCCGCGAAACCCGCAGCGGCGCCGACGAAACCTCCAGCAACGCAGCACGGCGAATCTCGTGTCTCCAAAAAAAACCAGCGCTGATCCGGCCGAGAGCGCGCACGGCTCTTTCGACGACGAAGGTGACACCGCGCTGAGCGCAGGTCGTTGAAGCAGGTCCTGGGGAAGGGCCATGATGAGCGCCCGCGCCAAAGAAGGGAGAATCCGCCCGTGTTCGTTGCTGGCAGGAAGCTTCAGCCCGACTCATGCGCGAGCAGCATCAGTGATTTGACATAATATATCTTATCGGACCTTCTGCACCAAACCGCGCTTTGTGGAAACCGCTGGCCCTGTGGAAACTCCTGTGGATCCCCCAGCTCGGCCTACCACCGCCGCGGCAGGACCCCAAGCCCCGCAGCTGATCTGGTCCATGCGCTACACTTGGCGCTCGTATGCGGCGGCTTCCTTGGATCCTGGGCCGGGCGGTGCTGCGGGAGGCTTTTGCCCCGTTCCTCCTGGCCACAGCGGTCACCACGTTCCTGTTGGTGGTGCGGTTCCTTTTTACCTTCGCGGAGCTCTTGGTTTCCCGGGATGCCTCCACCTGGGACGTGGTGAAGCTTTTGGCCTACTCGTTGCCCCACGTGCTGGTGCTCACCTTGCCCATGGCGCTGCTGTTCGCCGGGGTGCTGCTGGTTTCCCGCTGGTCCGCGGATTCCGAGGTGGTTGCCCTTGCCGCTTGCGGGGTGCGCCCCTCCTGGCTCTGGAGGCCGCTCGCTTTCTTCGGCTTGGTGGTTTTTTTCGTGGATGCTTCGCTGGCCCTCTGGGTGCTCCCTGCCGCCAACCGCGCGTTCCAGGAAACCACGCGGAAGATGTACTTCGCGGCAGCTCGGGCCGGGCTGGAGCCCCGGGTGTTCAACACCGCGTTCACCGGCCAGCTGGTGTACGTGGACCGCATCGAGCCAGGGGGCGAATGGCGGGGCGTGCTGGTGGTGGACCTCACCGATGCTGCCCAGGACACCTTGGTCACCGCCGAGCGGGGGGTGCTGGTGGAGGACACCGCCACGGCAGAGCTCTGGCTGAACCTGCGGCAAGCCACGGTGCACACGGTGCGCCCGGAGCGCCCCGACCGTTACCAGCGCACCCGAAACGCAGAAATGCGCATCCTCCTCCAAGCGCCGGTGGCCACCGACGTGGTGGTGCGTTACGGGCCCCGGGAAGCCACCACCCGGGAGCTCCTGACCCGCGCCCGGGATCCCCAGGAGCCCGCCCCCGAGCGGAAAGAGGCCTGGGTGGAGCTCCACAAACGCGTGGCGCTCCCCGCCGCTACGCTGGTTTTCTCGCTGCTCGCCTACCCCCTGGGGGTGCGCAACCGCCGGGGGGGCAAGGGTTACGGGCTGACGGTTTCGGTGCTGGTGGTGGTGGGCTATTACGTGCTGCTGAACAACGGGGAGATTCTTGCCCGCAGCGGCAAGCTGCCGGTGGCGCTGGGGGTGTGGCTGCCCAACCTGGCGGTGGTAGCTTTGGCGTTAGCGCTCTTCCGCTGGCAAGCCAGGCGTCCAGCGCTCCAGCCCCAAGGCCCCTCCCCGCTTTTGGTCTTTTGGGAAAAGCTCCTCGCTCTGGGGCGGCGGCTTTCTTTCCGCCGGCAGCCGGCGCGGGCAAACGAGCGCCCATGGCAGGGCCAGCGCTGTGCCCCGCCGCTTTTCCTCGGTTGCGTGGACCGCTTCTTGCTCCGCCAGACCGTGCGGTTTTTCCTCCTGGTGCTTTTGGCGGTGTGCGGCCTTTACGTGGCGGTGAACCTCTCGGAGCAAATCGAAGAGATCCAGCGGAACAACGTGCCTCTGGTGGTGGTGGCGAGCTTCTACCTCTACCTTTTGCCGCAGATCCTCCACGACACGCTCCCCTTGGCTTACCTCATCGCGTTTTTGGGCACCGCAGCGGTGCTGGAGAAGAACAACGAGACCGTGGCCCTGAAAGCTGCGGGCATTTCCCTGGCCCGGGTAGCCACACCGCTTTTGACGTTGGGGTTTTTCCTGAGCCTGGGGCTTTTCCTCATGGACGAGACCATCGTGCAGAAGGCCAACCGCACCAGCCAGAAGCTGGAGGACATCATCAAGGGCCACAAAGGGCCCCGGGGCTACCGCTTCACCGATCAGTCTTTCCTTTTCCTCCCCGACGGGCGCACCGTGGTGAACTTCCTGCTCTTCGACAGCGAGCGCAAGCTGCTGGTGCGTCCCTCGGTGTACGTGCTGGACGACACCTTGGCGCTGCGGGCACGGTGGTTCGCGCAAAAGGCCAGCTACGCCGGCGGTCGCTGGGTGGGCGAGCGGGTATGGAGCCGCACGTTCCTCGCCGACGGCACCGAGGACTTCATGCCCCCGCAAGCCCAGGCAGTGCTCCCCATCACCGCGCCCCCAGAGTACTTCGGCAAGGAGTTCCGCAAGCCTTCCCAGATGAGCTTGCGGGAGCTCGCCCGCTACATCCGCCGTCTGCAAACCGCGGGGTACAAGGTGGACAAGCTGGTGGTGCAGCTGCACCAGAAGGTGGCCTACCCGCTGAGCTTGCTGCTGCTCCCCTGGCTGGCCCTCCCCTACGCGTTCCGCCTGGGCCGGCGGGGTACGGTGATGGGGATCGCCACTGCCTTGGTGTTGGCCATGGGGTACTTCTCCCTCACCGCCCTGGCCACCAAGCTGGGGGAAGTGGCGCTGCTTCCCCCGGCCCTGGCTGCCTGGGCTCCCACGGTGACGTTCTTCCTCCTGGCCTTGAACCGGCAAACCACGCTGCGCACCTGATGTCGGCATGCCGACGTGCCTCGGGGGCTTTTTTGGGGCCCAGGGCGAAGCCAAACAAAAAAGGGCGCAGCGAGCTGCGCCCTGGAATCCCCGAGCCCGCTCAGCTCAAGCGGCGAGCACCTTGGCGATGCGCTCCAGCGCCCAGTCAACTTCCTCCTTGGTGATCACCAGCGGCGGGGCGAAGCGGATGGTGTTCACGTGGGTTTCCTTGCAGAGCAGCCCCTGCTTTTGCAGCGCTTCGCAGAAACCGCGAGCGCCACCGGCTTCCGGCAGCAGCTCCACGCCAATCCACAGCCCCTTGCCCCGCACCTCCTTCACGTGCCGGGAAGGAATCTGCCGCAGCTTCTCCAGGAAGTAGCTCCCCAGGCGAGCGGAGTTTTCCACCATCCCCTCCTCCACCAGCACCTGCAGGGCCACCCGCGCCACCGCACAAGCCAAGGGGTTGCCCCCGAAGGTGGAGCCGTGGTCCCCGGGACGGAACACCCCCATCACCTCGTCGTCAGCGAGGATGCCGGAAATCGGCACGCACCCACCCCCCAGGGCCTTGCCGATGATCACCACATCGGGGCGAACCCCCTCGTGCTCGTAGGCGAAGAGCTTGCCGGTGCGCCCCAGCCCCGACTGGATCTCGTCCACCATGAGCAGCACCCGGTGCTTGGCGGTGAGCTCCCGCAGCCCGGCAAGGAACCCCGCCGGGGGCACGATGATCCCGCCTTCCCCTTGAATGGGTTCCACCAGCACCGCCGCGGTGTGCTGGTTGATCGCTGCGGCCACCGCATCCAGGTCACCGTAAGGCACGATGCGAAACCCCGGGGTGAACGGACCGAACCCCTCCCGGTACTGCTCCTCGGTGGAAAAGCTCACGATGGTGGTGGTGCGGCCGTGGAAGTTCCCCTCGAAAGCAATAATTTCCGCGCTGTCCCTGGGCACCCCCTTCACCGTGTAAGCCCACTTCCGGGCGGCCTTGATGGCGGTTTCCACCGCCTCGGCACCGCTGTTCATCGGCAAAAAGCGGGCAAACCCGGTCAGCTCGCAAAGCTGCTGACACAGCGGGCCCAGCTGGTCGTTACGGAACGCCCGGGAGGTGAGGGTGACCCGGTCCGCCTGCTCCTTGAGGGCTGCCACGATCTTGGGGTGGCAGTGCCCTTGGTTCACCGCGGAATACGCGGCGAGGAAGTCCAGGTACTTGTTCCCCTCCACGTCCCACACCCAAACCCCCGAGGCCCGGGTGATCACCACGTCCAGGGGGTGGTAGTTGTGGGCCCCGTACTTTTCCTCCAGGGCGATGAGCTCTTGGGCGGAAAGCGTCGGACGATTTTGGCTCATGGGTTTCCTCCGTGGTGGCGGGGCTGCCGCCTGGGCAAAGATAGTGAAAATGGCTTACAAGTTCAAGGGAGGGGCTCAGGTGCCGTTGAAAACGTACTCCACGGTACCCAGGCCCAGCAGCGCTTTGAGCCGGGGCAGCAGCTTTTCCGGGTCCACCCCCCGCACCCGGGCGGGGAGCAGCTCCGCTTGGAACGCCTCCCCCAAAAGCCGCAAGCGCACGGGGAGGCTGCCGGAGCACTCCTCCAAGATGGCCAGAAGCTCCTCCATGTGCTCCTCGGCGCCGAAGCGCTCCAAGGGCAAGGTGATGCGCAGCGCCGCGGCCTTGCGCGCCTCGATCCCCTCCAACGGGGTGGCGCTTTCCACCCGCAGCTCCACCTTCTCCCCCCGGGGGTTCTTGCTCAAGCTGGCCACCACCCGCAACGCCTTGCCGTTTTCCAAAACCCCCGCAAGCCGCTCGTAAGCATCGGGGAACACCACCGCGCTCACCGAGGTGCTCTGGTCCTCCAGGGCAAAACGGGCCATGAGCCGCCCCGCTTGGCCGTTTTTTTCCTTGGTCTTGAGCGTGGCGAGCCCGGTCACCAGCCCTGCCACGGTGACCTCCCGCTCCCCCGCCTCCCACGCCTCCTCCAGCTGCGCCAAGGGCCGGGTGCCCAGGTATTCCAACACCTTTTCGTAACGGTCCAAAGGGTGGCCGGAAAGGTAAAACCCCAGGGTTTCCCGCTCCCCCGCTAGCAATTGTTGGGCTGGCATGGGCTCCAGGGTTTGCGGATCCGGCAGCCCGTCCCCTTCCTCCACCTCCAGCCCGAAGAGAAACCCTTGCCCCACCTCCAAGGCTTGCCGCTGGCGACTCGCCCGCTCCACGAGCCAGTCCAGCTTTTCCAAAAGCGCCCCGCGGTGGGGGTAGAGGGTGTCCAAGCTGCCGGAGCGGATCAGGCTTTCCAGCACCCGACGGTTCACCGCCCGCTCGGGCAACGCCCGGAGGAACCCCACCACCGAGGCAAAGCCGCCGCACGCTTCCCTGGCCTTGAGGATCGCGGCCACCGCGGCTTCCCCCAGCCCCTTCACCGCCGCGAGCCCCACGCGGATCGCCTCCCCCTCTACGGAAAACGCCGCCTGGGAGCGGTTCACGTCCGGGGGCAGGATGCGGATCCCCTTGCTTTTCAGCAGGTTCACGTAAAAAGCCAAGGTGTCGGTATCGTCCACTTGGCTCGAGAGCGTGGCCGCCCAGAAGTGCAGCGGGTAGTGAGCTTTGAGGTACGCGGTTTGGTACGCCACCAGCGCGTAAGCCACCGAATGGGACTTGTTGAACCCGTACTGGGCGAAGGGCACGATTTGCTCCCAGAGGGCCTGCACCTTCCCCCGGTCGTACCCTTTGGCCACCGCCCCTTCCACGAACGCCTGCCCCTGCTCGTCAATGAGCTCCTTGATCTTCTTCCCCATGGCCTTGCGGAGCGTGTCGGCGGCGGCCATGGTGAACCCGGCGATCTCCACCGCGATGCGCATCACCTGCTCTTGGTAGACGATCACCCCGTAGGTTTCCGCGAGGATCTTCTCCAGCTCCGGGAAGATGTACACGATGGGCGTGCGCCCGGCTTTCCTGTCGGCGAAGTCCGCGATCCAGTTCATGGGCCCGGGGCGGTACAGGGCGTTGAGGGCCGCCAGGTCCTCGAAGCGGGAAGGCTTGGTGGTGACCAAAAGCTGCCGCATCCCCGCGGACTCGAACTGGAAGATCCCCTCGGTTTCGCCGCTCGAGAAAAGCTCGAAGACCTGCGGGTCGTCCAGGCTCAGCTCCCGCAAGTTGGGGCGGGGAAGCCCGGAGCGCTCGATGCTCGCCAGCGTGTCCTCCATGATGGTCAAGGTCTTGAGCCCCANAAGGTCCATCTTCAGCAGGCCGAGCTTTTCGATGACGTCCTTGTCGAACTGCGNGACGATTTCATCCCGGTTGGTGCGGTAGAGGGGGACGATCTCCCGCACCGGCCGGGGGGCGATCACCACCCCTGCGGCGTGCATCCCGCAGTGCCGGGCCAACCCCTCCAAGCGCTTGCCGATAGCCACCAGCTGCCCTACCCGGGGATCCTTCTCGCACGCCTCGGCCAACGCTGGGGACTGGGCCAGGGCTTCGTCCAGGGTCACCCCCAGGGTTTCCGGGACCAGGCGAGCGATGCGGTCGGTTTCCGAGAAGCTCATGCCCATCACCCGGCCCACGTCGCGGATCACCGAGCGGGCCTGGAGCACGTTGAACGTGGCGATCTGGCACACGTTTTCTTCGCCGTAGAGCTTGCGCACGTGCTCGATCACTTCCTCCCGGCGCCTCTTGCAAAAGTCAATGTCAATATCCGGCATGCTGATGCGCTCGGGGTTGAGGAACCGCTCGAAAAGCAGGTCGTACTCCAGCGGGTCTATGTCCGTGATCTCCAAGGCGTAGGAGACCAAGGAGCCGGCGGCGCTCCCCCGCCCCGGNCCCACCGGGATCCCGGCCTTGCGGGCGAAGTTCACGAAGTCCCAGACGATGAGGAAGTACCCCTCGAACCCCACCTCGTGGATCACCTTGAGCTCGTACTCCAGACGCTGCCAGTACTCCTTGGGGGCGTGGCGCTTCTTCCCTGGCGCCTCCAGCNGCCGGCGCAGCCCCTCCCGGGCCATTTCCGCCAAAAACTCCTGGGCGCTGACCCCTTCGGGGAGGCCGGGGTAGCGGGGCAGCAACGGCTTGTGCTCCTCGGGGAGGAAGCGGCAGCGCTTGGCGATTTCGCTGGTGATCGCCAGCGCCTGGGGGAGGTCCGGGAAAAGCTTGGCCATCTCCTCCGGGGTCTTGACGTAGAACTCGTCGTTGTACGCGTAGTCCGCGGCCAGCTGCTGGAGCGTCTTGTTCTGGCCGATGCCGATGAGCACCCGGTGGGCATCCACGTCCTCNCGGCGGTGGAAGTGGCAGTCGTTGGTGGCCACCAGCGGCACCCCGGTGCGGGCCGCCAGCGTCGCAAGCCCCTCCCGCACCACCGCCTCCTCCGGCAACCCGTGGTCCTGGATTTCCAGGAAGAAGTTGCCCTTGCCGAAGATCTCCAGGTACTGCTCCACCGCCTGGGCTGCCCGCTGGAAATCGCCAGCCAAAAGCGCCTGGGGAATTTCCCCAGCGAGACACCCGGAAAGCGCGATGAGCCCTTCGGAATAACGGGCCAGGAGCTCCTTGTCCACCCGGGGGCGGTGGTAGAACCCTTCCAGGTACGAGAGCGTGGAAAGCTGCATGAGGTTGTGCCACCCCGTGGCGTTTTCCACCAGCACCGTGAGGTGGTGGTAGGGCTTCTGCCGCCCGTAGGGGTTACCCTGGCGCTCGAAGCGGCTCCCCGGCGCCACGTACAGCTCGCAGCCGAGGATCGGCTTGATCCCCTGCTTGCGGGCTGCGGCCACGAACTCGAACGTGCCGAAGAGGTTCCCGTGGTCGGTGAGCGCCACCGCCTCCATGCCGGCTTGGGCCACTTGCTTGGCCAGCTCCTCGGGGCGGATGGTGGCGTCCAGCAGCGAGTAGTGGGAGTGCAGGTGCAGGTGCACGAACGGTTCCGCCATGCCCGGCATTGTAGTACGGGCCGATGGAGCGGATTTCGACTTAGTAGCCTGAAATCAAAGGCTTAGCGCTGATGCACAAACATTATGTCAAGCGTTTCCGTCCCCAGCGGAGTCGCTCAGCGCACCTGTTCCAAGCGAGCGAGCCAAGTGGTCACCGGCACCCGGTCCACGAACATCACCCCGCTGGAAAGCAGCACCCCCGAGGCCTGCACCGCGTAGGTTTCGGTCCCCACGATGCGGCGATCCGGGGAGCTGTAGTGAAACACCAAAAGCTGCGGCGTCCAAAACCCGTTGCCCAAAAGCACGGTGCCCAACGGGATCGAGTCCATGTGGAAGCGCAGCTGCCCGGGAGCCACCAGGTCCAAGGTGAACTCCGTGGCCACCGGCCGGGAGCCAGGATCCTCGGCGTCCCGCACCTCCCCCACCACCCGGAGGGTTTCCGGGAACTGCTCGTGGGCTGCCACCTCGGTGCTGCCGAAAACCTTTTGCGCCGCCCCCTGCGCGGGGTAGTAATCCCCCGTCAACAGCCAAGAGCCGGGAACCAGGAACGGGTGCAGGAGTTCCTTCACGGGGCTATTCTACGCTCGATGCGCCACCCGCTCCCCTACCAGCCCGCCTGTCCGGTGTGCGGCGATCCCGCGGTGAACCCCCAAACCCTGGGGCTGCGCTTTGCCTTGGAGCTGCCCTCCGGCGTGGTTTCCTGCCCGGTTCGGTGGGCGAGCAGGCACCTGGGGTTTTTGGGGCGGGTGCACGGGGGGCTGGTGGCGCTGGTGCTGGACGAGGCCATGGCCTGGGCCGCCGCAGCCGCGGTGGGAAGCTTCTGCACCACCGGGGAGCTGCGCCTCAAGCTCCTCCAGGCGGTTCCCCCGGAAACCGAGCTGGCGGTGCGGGCATGGAGCGAGAAGACCTGGGGCAGGTACGTGCGCACCGCTTCCCAGCTGGTGGACGCTGCCGGCGAGGTCCTCGCCGAGGCAAGCGCCAGCTTCGCCGCCATGCCCCGGGAGGAAAGCCACGCCTTGAAACGCTTCTTGGTGTTTCGCCCGGGGGATTACGACGTGCTCCACCCCCTCCCCCCGGCTTCCGGGTAGGAAGGCCCCATGGGCGCGCCAGCGGCATCGGCGAAAGCCCAAAAGCGGCCCAGCCTCCCCTGGCCGGTGTTGCTGGCCTTTCTAGCGGTGCTTTTCCACATGCTGCTTTTCGACCGCGGGCTCGGCTGAGCTTCTCTTCGACCCTCGCCTCCCCCTGGAACGTGCTCTTTGCACCGCGCCACGGGTTTTTCCTCTTTCACCCTGCTGGCCTTTTGGCGGTGCTGGGGCTCGTGGCGCTGGCGGTCTCGGGGGGCAGCGCTTCGCGGCGCCAAGCGGCGATTTTGGGGCTTTTGTGGTTTTTTGCGGCGGCGCTGCTCCACGGGTGCTGGTCCGCATGGGCCAACGAAGGAGGCTGGGGCCAACGCTTCCTCGCCGAGCCCACCGCCGTCCTAGCCCTGGGCTTCGCGGGGTTGCTGGAGCGGCCCAAAGCCCGGGCCGGGCGGGTCGCCGCGATGCTGGCGAGCCTGGCCTTCGGCTACGTGCTGTTCTTCGCCGCGGTGGCCGAGCTGGTGCAGCCGCCCCGAGGGTTCCCCTGGCCGCAAACGCTCGCCGACTACCGCCCGCTGCTCACCCACCCACCTTCTTGGAGCGAGCTGCGAAGCGGCTTGCTGCGAGCCTCCGCCTCCCTCCGCTTGCTCTGCGGCAACCCAGCGGGAGCGAACCTCTAGCTGGCGATCTCCGAGAACCTGGGACCATCCGCTGTCGCCGATCGCGCAGCTTCGCCCGAGAAGCCTTTCAGCCCAGAGTTGGCTCTAGCGAGCAGACCCGCGAGAAGCCAGCTTGTGCGGCCCGCGGCGATTCCCCCGACCTATCGGCGGGTTTGCGCTGGTGAGCGCCCAGTGGTGTACGCCGCGTGGCCACCAAAAGACGGTAATTTCCAACCGCTCCGGTGCTGGCAACAGCAGGTGCCCGAGCCGCTCCCCTACTCGCACTCTCCGCCCCGCTCGGCGAAGGCTGCGCCACAAAGCAAAGACTCAGAGCTTCCGCAGATTCTTCCGCCACCAGCCAGGGGGCTGCATAGGCTCAAAAACCTTTGGCACTCCCAGGATTGAGGAGGGGTGCCACGCGAGTGCAGCGCATCGGATACCGCAACCCGAGTGCCAAAGGTACTGGACCCATACAACCTGAGCCGGGGGTACGCGAAGGTGACGGTGGTCTCAGGCAGCGGGGTGATGGCGCTGGCTTCGGTGGTGGACAACGTGACCAACGACCCCACCACGGTGCGCATGGTACGGCCGTAGCGCCTGCCGCTGCGGTCCGAAGGCCCGCATGGGAAGGAGGGCTCCGGCCCTCCTTTCTTGGTTTCTCTCTCCAGGCAGAGGTATTGCTTGGCCCTCCGTGTCCCCGTCTGCAGGCTTGCTGG
>JGI24188J35168_1000602_pt1 | contig 21344 bp, 21 predicted proteins | sample YNPBryantNP2012_FD_35168 | JGI IMG/M metagenome (IMG submission 35168) | reverse complement strand
GCGTGGAGCCGCTGTTCAACGTGCCGGCTTGCGTGCTGTTCGGCCGCAAGACCCCGCATCCTCCCGCCTTCGGTGGGGTGAGGGGGGAGCTCCTCTCCGGCCGCTTGCCCCGCCGCAACGCCAGCTTGCTCGAAGCCGAGGCAGTGCTGAAGGTCGAGGAGGTGCAGTTCTTCCTCAACCAGCGAGGCAAACGCTCGTTTTGGGGTACGAAAGGAAGCGTTCGCGGCGCTGTCAGCCCCTATAAAAAGCGCTTCTTCCAGGGAGCGACCATCGTTCCCCGTGCCTTCTGGTTCGTGGAGGTGGCCCCCTCGCCCCTGGGCTTCGACCCCAACCTGCCGCCGCTGTTGACCTCCCGCCGGGCCCAGGAGCAAGCCAAGGACGCCTACCGGGGCATCGTTTTCAAGGGCAACGTGGAAAGCCGCTTCCTCTACGCCACCCTGCTCTCCACCGACCTCCTGCCCTTCGGCCACCTGGACTACCGGCTGGTGGTGTTGCCCATTGAGCCGGAGGGGGACCATTACCGATTGCTCACCGCGGACCAGGCCAGGCGGCGCGGCTACATTTGGCTGGCGGAGTGGCTAGAGCGAGTCCAGGCCGAATGGGAGAAACGGCGCGGGGCGAAGGCAACGAGGATGGATGCGTTGGCGTGGCTGGACTACCGCCGCAAAGCTTCAAGTCAGAATCCTGAAACCGTTTACCGGGTGATCTACCCGGCATCTGCCACCTACGTGTGCGCCTGCGTCGTGAAGAATCGCCCCGTGGAGTTTGAGAGGGGGGGGCCAACCCTCCAAGCAGCGGGCTTCGTGGTGGATTACGTCACCTACAGCCTGGAAACCGAGGACGAGGGCGAAGCTTACTACCTCGCGGCCGTGCTTAATGCGCCCACGACGGATAACCTCATTAAGCCTGCCCAGGCCCGAGGCTTGTGGGGGCCGCGCCATATCTGCAAAAAAGCCCTCGACCTGCCCATCCCCCAGTTCGATCCGGCGCAGGCGGAGCACCGGCGGTTGGCGGAGTTGGGCAAGGCGTGCAGCGAGCGGGTAGCGGCGTGGCTGGCCGCCGCTGGGCCGGGGAAGACCCAGAGCATCGGCCGGCTTCGGGGGGTGGTGCGGGAAATGCTGAAGGAGGAACTGGCGGAGATAGACGAGTGCACCGCGCGGATCCTGGGCATGGGAACGGGTAGCGGCTGAACGCCGCTTCGTGCCGTGCCGGCCTGGCTCGCCCGGAACTTAGGCTTTCACCTGCAAGTTACCGGGCAGCTCCTCCACCGCCAGGGCCAAAGCCCGGCTCAGCTCCTCCGGGGTTTTGGCCGACAAAAGCCCCGCCACGGTGTTGCGCCGCCGGCAAATCCAAGAAAGCCGGGCGAGCCAGCGCAGGTGCGCCTGGTCCCGGCGGAACGCCAGCAGGAAGAAGAGGTGCGTGGGGCTTTCGTCGGGAGAGCCGAACGGCACCCCCCGCTTGGAGCGGGCCAGCGCCAGGAACTGCCTGGGGAACCTGGCCGGGTCCCGGTGCCGGGCGTGGAGGAAAGCCACGCCGTTGGGCATGGCGGTGGGCACCATGCGCTCCCGCTCGGTGAGCGCGGTTTCCAACCAGCGGGCGTCGGTCACCATGCCCTTTTGCGCCACGAACTCCACGATCTCGGCGATGACCTCCTCGCGATTGGTGGCCCGCAAGCTGTCCAGCACGTGATCCGGGCCGAAGATGTCCTCCAACCTGGGATCGTTCGGCTCCTGGCCAACGTTGGTTGCTGCCACGCGTGCCTCCCCGCCCTCCTGGGCCACCGCATTCTACCTCATGCCGCAAGCGAGGCCGCAGCGCGCCGCAACTCCTCCCAGGCGGTGCGCAGCACCTGCCCGTCGGTTTGTTGGTTCCCTACCGCCAANTGCAGCGCGAAGCGCTCCCGGAGCACCGTGTGGGACAAGAACACCTTTCCCCCGCTGTTGACCGTCTGCAAAAGCTTGCGGTTGGCTTCTTCCAGGGCCTTTTCCTCTCGGAGGTGCGGGGGGTGCCAGCGGAAGTTCACCACGGAAAAAGGCACCGGGGCCAGAAGCTCGAACTCCTCCGCTTCCTCCACCCACCGGGCGAACTGCTGCGCCAGGNCCACGTGGCGGCGGATCACCTNCGCCAGGCCCCGGGTACCGAACGCCCGGAACACGAACCACAGCTTGAGCGCCCGGAAACGCCGCCCCAGCTGGAACGTGTAGTCCATGAGGTCCACGGCTCCCCGGGTGTCGGTGGCCAGGTAAGCGGGAAGCANCGCGTACGCCTGGCGGAACGCCTGGGGGTGGGCGGTGAAAAGGCAGGAGCAGTCCAACGGGGTGAACAGCCACTTGTGGGGGTTGGCCACGAAGGAATCGGCGCGCTCGCACCCCGCCACCGCCCAGCGAAACTCCTCCGCCACCGCGGCGCTGCCCGCGTAGGCGGCATCCACGTGCAGCCAGATCCCTTCCCTGTGGCAAAGCGCCGCGATTTCCGGGACCGGGTCCACCGAGGTGGAGGAGGTGGTGCCCACCGTGGCCACCACCGCCATGGGCACCACCCCTTGGCGCCGGTCCTCCAGCACCGCCGCCTCCAGCGCATCCACCCGCATCCTGAACTGCTGGTCCGTGGGGATGCGCCGCACCGCCTGGCGTCCNAGCCCCAGGACCATGGCCGCCTTGTCCACCGAGGAGTGGGCTTCCTGGGAGCAGTACACNGCAAGCTGCGGCCCCCCGGCCAACCCCCGNTCCCGGACCCCGGGGACCGCCCGCTCNCGGGCAGCCCCCAGGGCGAGCAGCGTGGAGGTGGAAGCGGTGTCNGCGATCATGCCGAACCAGCTGGCGGGCAGCCCCATNGCTTGGGCGTACCAGGAGGTAACCACCTGCTCCAGCTCGGTGAGGGCAGGGCAGGTCTTCCACAGCATGCCGTTCACGTTGAGCGCGGCGGCCACCAGCTCCCCGGCCACCCCCGGCGCCGAGCCGGTGATGCCGAAGTAGCCGAGAAAACCCGGGTGGTTCCAATGGGTGACCGCCGGGAGCACCAGCCGCTCCAGATCGGCAAACCACGCCTCGGGAGGCTCCGGCTCCACCGGAGGTGCCGCGGGGAGCTGGGAGGCGAGCCACCCCGGCGGGGTGCTGGCGAGCACCGGCAGCTCGGGCACCCGCTGGCGGTAGCCCAGCACCCAGCGGTGGGCCAGCTCCAAGAGCTTCCCCCAGGCGAAAGCGGAGCTGGGGGGCTCGTTCATTCGGCTTTGCGGAACTTGATGGAGCACCCCAGGGCCTTGGTTTCCGCCACCGGGATCGGCTTGCCCACCACCAGCGCTGCCAGGGCATCCGCCAGGAAGCGTTGCTTCACCTCCTCGGGCTTTTCCGCGTTGTCATCAATGGCCCCGTGGTACACCAGCTTGCCGCTGGCATCGAACAGAAACACCTCGGGGGTGCGGGTGGCGCCGAACGCCCGAGCCAGCCGCGACGTGGCATCCACCACGTACGGGAAACGGTAGCCGTGCTCCTTGGCCTGGGCCACCATGTGATCGAAGTCGTCCTCGGGGTAGGCGGCGGGGTCGTTGGCGTTCACCGCCACCACCCCCACCCCTTTGCCCAAGTACTCGTTCCCCAGCGCTACCATCCGGGCCTGCCAGGCCTTCACCCAGGGGCAGTGGTTGCAGGAGAAGATCACCAAAAGCCCCTTGGGCCCGAACGCCTCCCGCAGGGAAAGCTCCTTGCCATCCACGTTGCGCATCTTCACCTGGGCCACCGCTTCCGGCAGGCTTTCCCCGGGCTTAACGGCGAAGGCCCAGGATGCCGAAAGCATCAGCACCACCGCTGCCAGTTGTTTCATCGCTTGCCTCCTTTCCCCCGGCGTGCCTCCGCCAGGGCTTCTTNCAGCTCTTTTCGGGTTACCTTGCGCTCGAAGAACGCCACCAGCCGCCCTTGGCGGTCGAAGACGAAGGTGGCCGGGAGGCTGCCGCTCCAAGCTTCGGCCAGCGTGGCGATGAACTCCTGGTCCCCGCCTTGCTTGAGGTAGGTGGGGAAATCCACGCCATGCTCCGCCAAAAACCGCTCCACCAGCTCCCGGCGGCTGGCGAAGTCCGCGGAAACCAGCAGCACCTTGGCGTCTTCTCGGTGAGCGCGGGCAAAGGCGAGGATCTCCGGGAACTCCTCCACGCAAGGACGACACCAGGTAGCCCACACGTTCACCACTACCGGCACCCCTTGCCCCCGCAAGAGCTGCCCCAGCTCCTGCGGGGTGATCGGTTGCAGCGCCGCAGCCACCAGCACCAANCCCANCATCGCGCTTGTATACGCGCCCACCGCCCGCAGGGTTGCAACCTGAGCTCCAGGGTGCGCCCCACCGCCCGAGCCTCGCCCGCTGGCTTGGCTCACTCCGGAAAACGACGCACCAAGTTGAAACCGAGCCTGGCGTCCCGCAGCCGCAACCCGCCGGGGAAATCGCTCCCCGGCCAGAGGTCGGAAGTGGTGGCCCGGCTGTTTCCCAGGTAAATCACGAAGCTGTGGCCAGGCACGCCCTTGGAAACCCCCAGCGCCCAAGCCGCGGCTGCACGCCTCGCCCGGGGGTTCTCGGGAACGAGCTCCAAAAGCACCCGCCAGCGCCTGGGCCCGTGCCACACTACCCCGAACCCCACGTTGGCAGCTCGGCGCAGCGTGGGCGTGTCCGACACCCAGGTGGGCACCACGAGAACCTCCAGCGCCCGACCGGTCTTCCAGGAGGCGGCCGCTTGCAGGAAACCCGCCCAGCGGCTGCCCCCCACCGGGCGCAAACGGTACACCCCCCCACCCCGCACCGCCACCGTGGCGCCGAGCGTTTGCCGCGGCAAACCCACCTTCCCGGCGAGCTCCACGGTCTTCAGGTACGAGCTGCGGTAAAGCTCCATTTGCCGGAAGCGCCCCAAACCCAAGGCGAGGCCGATCCCCACGTCCGCGGGTCCGTCGAGCCCGAAGAGGTTCTCGCCCCCAGCGGCGTCCACGGGCTGGGAAAAACGGTGGGTGAAAAGGACCTCCAAGGTCATGGGCCCCACCAGCGCCGCGCTGGGCAGGTTCAAAAGCCGCGCATCGTTGGCCGCTTGCTGCGCGAANGCAGCGCTGGCGAAGCAAAAGGCGAGCAAGAGCTTCCTCATGGAAAGCCTCCTAGTCCCTGGGTGCGCCGCGGCGCACCCAGTCGATCACCAGCTGCCGCTCGGCAGCCCCGAGGCTGCCCCCCAGGGGCATGGGGGAGCCGGCGATATCCGGGTCGCCCCGAAGCTTTTTCACCAGGTACGAACGGTCCGGGTCGAAGGGGGCTACCCGCAGCAGCTCGGGCCGCTGGGTGGAGCGGGCGTTCACGGTGCTGGCGTAGGCGGCTCCCGCTTCCAGGCTCATGCCCGCCGCTGGGCTCTCTCCGGCGTGGCAGCCGCGCAGCGCGCAGGAAGGGAGGAAAACCTCCCCCAAAACCCGGGAGAAGGTGGCTTCGGGATCGGGTGGCCCTTGGCTGCCTTCGGTGGGCAGGCGCTTCCGCTCGCCACAGCTGCAGAGGGCCACGGCCGCAAGCAGCAGCGTGAGCCGGCGCATGGTCAGTTGTTCGGTGCCCCGGCGAGGATCCAGCCCCGCACCCGGTCGAGCTCGCTCTGGGTCAAGAACGGCCCGCCAGCGGGCATCCGCGCCCCGGAAATGCCGCTGCCCACGAGCTTGCGGTAGAGGTAGGAGTTGTCGGGATCGCCGGGCTTGACGCGCATGAGGGAAGGGTTCTCGGAGGAGGGCACGTTCACGGTGCTGGAGTAGGTTTGCCCAGCTCGCAGGTCCAAGCCACCGCCGCTCGGGGGGTGGCAGCCGGAGCAGCGCGGCGTGAAGATGTCGTTTTGTAGCTGGGTGAGGGTTGGGGCGGCAGTGGCCACGCTCACCTGGAGCGTGGCGCTGGCGCTGCCCCCGCGACCGTCGCTGGCGGTGACCGTTACCGTGAAGTTCCCCGGGTTCGCGTAAGCATGGGAGACCACCAAGCTGTTGGTGGTATCGGTCACACCGTCCCCGAAATCCCAAGCTACCGTGAGCGGGTCGCCATCGGGATCGCTGGCGGTGGCTTGGAACTGGATCATTTGCCCCACCTGGGCGTTCACCGGAGGGGTGGGGCTGGTGATCGCTACCACCGGCGGGTGGTTGCCGGGGGCTGGAGGCACCGCCAGTTCCCGGGGGGCGGGCTGGGCAGGCTGGTACAAGCCATCGTCGGTGCGGTTGTCCACCACCGAGCTGTAGAAAAACACCGGCTCGCTAGCTTCGAAGGCAACGGCGAAGCTGTCCTGGGTGGCCTGCGCCCCAGGGACCTCCAGGAGCGCGTCGTAAGCTGCCAAGTCGTCGCTCCACGGCTGCAGCGTGAGGGTTTTCGCCTGGAGGGTACTCCCATCGGGCTTGATCACCCTGGTTTGCACGGTGACCACTCGGGGGTTGGGGTTGAACCACCCCAGGTTGGTACGCCAGCCGCTGCCGCTGCTCTTCGGGCGATGGGCCTGGTACACGAGGACCCCGGAGGAAAGCGCCTGGGCAAGGGGCAGCCCCTGGGCGAACTGGCCGAAGGTGCCGCCGCCCGTGGACCGCTGGTCGTTGAAGATGTTCACGCCGCAGGCGATGGGGCCAGAGGGTAGCAAGCGCACCGCCCCACGGCCGGAAGCACCGAAGAGGTCCGCTACCACGTTGGCGAAGCTGGCAACCCCGTAGGGGGCCACGGTAAAGCGCACGATCTTCGCCGGGGCAAAGCGCGCGTCGCGGCTTGCCGGGTACCACTCCCCCCACACCTCCACTTCCCGATCCGTGAGGTTGGCCACCGCCGCCGCGGTGCGGAACAAGCTGGGGGGCAACCCCGGCACATCGGCCACCACCGGGAGGTGCAGCGGCTCCCCGGGTTCCTCCAGCTGTCCCCGCACTGCCCCGGCGGGAAACTCGGCGGTATGCACGTTCACGTAAAAGCCTTGCGGGTACGTGTCGAGCTGATTGGCGACGCTGGCGTTCAGCGGCACCGCCCCCACCGCTACCCCGTTGGAAAACGCCGCAGCCAGGTCCACCACCACCGGGCCAGCCTCCCCCGCTCGCCCGCCGTGGATGTGCGCCGCGGTAACCGCAGCCAGGTTGCGCACCCTCAAGTAGTACACGAGCTTGTCCCCTCGGGGAAGCAGCAACGCCACGCCAGCCCCGTCAGGGTCTCCCACGGTGGGTCTTTCCTTTTCTCCAGCGAGAAACGAGATCCAGTGGCGCACTCCAGAGGCTTCCGCCAGAAGCTGCCCACGGACAGCCCCCGCGGGGAACTCGCTGGTGTGCAGGTTNACGTAAAAATCCGTGGGGGCATCCCGCAGCGCTGCAGCCACGCTGGCGTCCAGAGCGAACGAGCCCCAGGCCGCCCAGCCGGAACCCACGGGGGAAAAGCTGGAGGCCAGGGTTGCCACCGGGTCCCCAGTCTGCCCTTGGCGCCCCTGGTGGATGTGCGCCACCGTGGGCTGCGGCAGCCCGTCGGCGTAAAGGAAAAACGTCAGGTTGTTGCCCTCCAGCACCAGCAGAGCAACGCCAGCTGCGTCCCCGTCGCCTCCCCCCGCCTCCCTGCTCCCCAAAAGCGAGGCGGTGAAGGTTTGCCCGTGCAGCGGGGCAACGAGGACGTAAGCCAAAAGAAAGCACGCGAGCCGGTGCAGCGTGAGTCCCCCCTTTCCTCCGAAAGCCGCTCGAGCCTGCATCTTGCCCCTTGCAACGCCCGGGTAACGCCGCGATATTCCACCGCATCCCCCGGCTCGCTCTCAGGGGGTCAGCGCGCTCGTTGTGGGGGGATGGCGCTGCCGGGAAGCCGAGCCTCCAGGTGGGGCAGCTCCGGGTGGTCTGGAGCGAGGGTTCTGGCTTTGGCCAGCGCCGCCCCCGCCTCCGCAGGCCGACCCGTGGCGAGGAAAACCTTGGCCAGGTTCACCCAAGGTTGGGCGTAGCTGGCATCCAACGCCGCTGCCTCCCGGAGCAAGCGCTCCGCTTCCTGGAAACGGCGCAGCTGGGCCAACGCGGCACCCAGGTTGTTGGCCACCACCGGGTCCCGGGCTTGTTGCCAGGCCTCCTGGTAGGCCGTCACCGCTTGCTCGGCGCGCCCCAGCTTGAAAAGCGCATCCCCCAAAAAGCGAAAGCTTTCCGGGGCAGCCCCGGGAAGCTGGCAGGACTTGGCGAAAAGGCTCGCTGCCGCCGCAAAGTCCCCCTGCTGGAAGCGCAGCCGGCCCCAAGCCAGGTACACCGCGCTCCAACTGGGGGCAAGCCTGGCAGCCTCGGCAAAGTGGCGCTCGGCCAGCGCTCGATCCCCGCCTGCCGCCGCAGCTTCCGCGAGCCGCAGCTGCGCTTCGGCGCTTTCCGGCGCGAGCTCGGCGGCTTTGCGGAAAAAGGCCAGGGCCCGCTGCGGATCTTGCGCCCGGGCGAGGTAAAAATCGCCCAAGCTGATGTACGTGGAGCTGGCTTGGACCCGCTTTTCCACCAAGGGCAGTTGGGTGGCGAGCCACCCGGCCAACGCTGGCAGCANCAGCAAAGCCTTCTCGCGGAGAGCCACTGGCTCGAAGAGCTTGCCCAGAGCGCAGCCGGCGAACGGCAAAAGCAGCAGCACCAGCGGAAAGCGGTAGCGGCCCAGCACGAAGAACAGCGCGAGGCTTACAAGGTACACCGGCAAGCCGGCGAAAAGCGGCAGGAGCCTGCGCCAGGCGCGGCGGGACGCCACCCAGCCGGCGAGGCCTGCGGCAAAGACCAGGGGAAAACGCAAGAAAGCCACCCGCAGCGCTGGCAGCTGCTCCTGCCGGCCGTAAAAATCGTCCACGTCGGCCACCTCCACGCCGTTGATCGCCAAAAGCAGCTTCTTGCCCAAAAGCAGCAGCCACTGCACCGGGGAGCCGGCGATAAACCGCAGCGCTTGTCCGGCCCAAAATCGCGAAACCTCGTGGGCCGTGGCTGGGCGCCCCAGCGCTTGCTCGGCCAGTTTCCTGGCATCCTCCCTTTCGAAGCGCGGGTGGCCCCTGCCCGGCAGCAGCGGTTGGTAGAAACCCGTGGCGTGGGGGTTGTTCCCGATGTAAGTTGGGCCCGAACTGCGCCGTGGTGAGCGCGAACTCGCCCCCCACCGCCAGGTTCCTGAAAGCCACAAGGGCAAGCGGCAACGCAAGGCCAATGCAAAAAGCCGCAAGCAGGCGAGCTCGCAAATCCCGTTCCGACGATCGTCTCCACCACAGCCACAACGGCACCAGCAGCACCAACGGCAGCGCGTTTTCCCGGTTGAGCACCAAAAGCGCTCCCGAAAATCCCGCGATTACCCCGGCAAACACACCGCCGCCGCGCTCCAGCAGCGCCAAAGCGAAAAGCCACGCACTCACCAAGAAAGCATCCACCGCTGCCTTTTGGATCACCCCCTCGTAAAACGTGGCAGGCCCAAAAAGCGCCAAGAGCAGCCCAGCGATGGTGCCCGCCCGAGCATCGAAGAACACCCGGGCAGCCCGGGCCAGGAGCAGGCAGGCGAGCGTCCCCAAAAGCGCTTGGGCCACGAAAACCGCCCTCGGATCAGCCCCCGCCAAGCCGTACACCGCGGCCATGAAGTAGGGGTACAGGGGGCTTTGGTAAAAAACCCCTTGGGTTCGGGAAAGCAGGTCCCCGCTCACGATGGCCCGGGCCCAGGCGTCGTAGGCCTCCCCGTCCCCCACGATCCAGGAAGCGAAAGGCGACCCCAGAAGCTGGCCAAGGTGCGCCGCGCGCACCGCCGCTGCTGCCAGGACAATACCCAGATCCCAGCGACTCGCCCCTGCCCGCCACCAGGGGCCGGTGGCAGCTTCGCCGGCCTGAGGTGCACTGGAAGCCTTGGTCCCGCGTCCCATCCGCTTCGCTCCGAAGAAAGGTTACGCTCCCGACACCCCCACCCGCAACACCGAGTGTTGCCTCACAAAATGCCCACGCCCGCCGCGAGTGGTTGGCTAACCAACGCCCCCGTGCCCTCACGGCTGCTGCGTCCCGGTGAAAAGGACTTCGAGGCAGGGGATCGCAACAGGTTCGCTTATCGCCGTGAAGGCTACCTCCTTCCTCGTCGCTCAACCACCCGACTTCCCGGAAGGCAGGTCGCGAGGCGACAGGAGCCCCTGAGAGCAAGGAAGGGAGAGCGGGCAACGTGCTGTCTTCGGGAAACGCGCGGGCGGGGAGGGCTGGACAGCCTCTGGCTTACGGAAAAACGCGCCGCGAGGTCAAAGCGAAGGCTCGGCGCCAAGCTCAGCCGCAAGCTCCCGGACGAGCCCTCACATCCCCACGGGGACCTTGCGCACCTCCACCAGCGCGTGCGCCGCCACCTGCCGCCCGTCCTTCAGCTTCCCCACCATGGGAATGCGCACGAACACCCGATCCCGCTCGACCCCAGAGCTGTTCTAGCTGGCCTTCTGGCACGTGACCAAAAGCCGCCTCACCGCCTCCGCAGGGCGCACCGACTGGAAGCTTTGCCTTCCCGTTCCTGCTCCTTTCGTGCCTGTTCGTAGCNGCCTTCCTCCTCGGGGAGTGTTCCCCGTTTCGCGAAAGTCGGGCCGCGAGGCAACCATCCATGGCTTGCGTAGGTTATTGGTGAGGCACGGTGAACTGCATAAGCTCAAAAACCTTTGGCACTCGCAGGATTGAGGAGGGGTGGCATGCGAGTGCAGCACATGGGATACCGGATCCGGGGGTTTTACAAGGTCGCCGCTTTGGGGCATCTTTGGGACATGACGCCCAAAGATGCTGAGCGACGCCTTGAGATTCTTCGTTACTTCGAGAAGTACGGCCTGGCACCGACCACCGACGCCTTCCACGTCTCCCGCCGCACGCTCGAGCGTAGAAGGCCGCGCTCAAGGCCCAGGGTGGCAACCCCGCCGCCCTGGCGGCAAAATCCTCTGCCCCCAAGAGGCGAAGAACCCCCAAGACCGATCCTCGCCTGGTGAACGAGATCTGCCGCCTGCGCACGCTCTACCCGAACCTCGGCAAGGCCAAGCTGCACGTGCTGCTCGCCCCCTGGTGCGCCCAGCACGGCNTCGCGCTGCCCAGCGTCTCCACCATCGGGCGCATCATCGCCCGCGCTCCCGACAAGATGCGCCAGGCTCCCAGCCGCATCGATCGCCGTGGGCGAGCGAAGCCCCTGCNGCGGCANACCAAGACCAGAAAACCCAAGCAGGCCTCGGCCCGGCCCCTGGAGGTGCTGGCCTGCTCTACCCGCGAGCGCATCCGCGACGGGATACGCCGCTACCTCATCACCTTCACCGATCCGGTCTCCCACTTCGCCTTCGCCGTGGCACTGCCCTCCAAGCACGCCCGCCACACCGCGCGCGCCCTGGATTTGGCCTTGTCCTTGCTGCCCCAGACCCCCAAGATCCTGCTTTCCGACAACGGCAGCGAGTTCGAAGGCGACTTCGCCCGGCTCCTCACCGAACGCGGCATCGGCCGCTGGTACACCTACCCCAAAACGCCGAAGATGAACGCCCACGCCGAGCGCTTCAACCGCACGATCCAGGAGTCCTTCGTGGACTACCACGAGGACCTGCTCTTCACCGACCTCGCCCTCTTCAACCGCAAACTCGCCGATTGGCTCGTCGTCTCCAACGCCCAGCGCCCCCACCATTCCCTCGGCCAGCAATCTCCGCTATCCTTCCTCCTGCAGCATCAACCCGAGTGCCAAAGGTACTGGACCCATACACGGCCTTGACAGGGTCCCGGGGTGTGCTCTAGATTTTCCTTGCGGCGGCAAGCCGCCCGCGAGCGGGCATAACTCAGCTGGTAGAGTGTCAGCTTCCCAAGCTGAAAGTCGCGGGTTCGAATCCCGTTGCCCGCTCCACCCAGGAGGGTAGCGTGGCCGGCCTCATGCGCGAACATCCCCAGGAACACCGTCCCACCGCCAGCATCACGGTCATTGCCCGGGACTCCCGGCTCAAGGGGGAGCTCGTGGGAACCGCGGGGGTCCGCATCGAAGGGCAAGTGGAAGGAAACGTCACCGTGGATGGACCCGTGGAGGTGGCGGAGGGGGCGAAGCTCCAAGGGGAGGTCAAGGGCCGCACGGTGAAGGTGGGGGGCGAGGTGCTGGGGAACATTCACGCCATGGAGCTGGTGGAGCTTCTGGCCAGCGCCTCGGTGANGGGGGACCTGCACACCCCCTCGCTGCACGTGGTGGAAGGGGCGCANCTGGAGGGGCAGGTGCACATGGACGCCCGCCCTGGAGGCAAACCCCAGGAAAAGCCCAAGTCCTAACAGCCGACCAACTTAGCCCTCTCCCTTGACAGCCGCAGCGGGTGTATACTGTGCTCGGGGAGAGAAGGCATGAGCGCCTGCGCTGCGATCGATGTGGAGATCTTCGGGCGGCGCTACCGCTTGCGCTCCACCCAGGAAGGCGAGGACCTGGTGCCCATCGCCGCCTTCGTGGACCGGCGCATGCGGGAGCTCGCCCAGCATCTCCCCCAGGTGGACCCTGGGAGGCTCGCGGTGCTGGCGGCGTTGAACATCGCGGAAGAGCTTTTCCGCGAGCGGAAAACGGATCCTGGTACGCGGACCGAGAAGCTTCGGGAGCGTGTGGAAGGGTTGATTGCGAAGGTAGATGCTGCTTTGGGAGCTTCGCCATGAGGTTCCGGGCAGCGAAGTTGGAGGCCCCTGCGCGGCAAGTGATGAGCGAAACTACCCTTGGACCAACACCTACTTGCGGGGTGCCGGGTCCCGCCACCCCGATCGAGCCATGCGGCGAGTGACGGATGGCGGGTAGGCTCCCAACCTGTGGCTAACAGGTTCAAGTAGGATTGCTCACACGGCCGTTGCGGGGGCCTGCAATAAAAGGCCCCACCCTCGCGCATCCCCCCGCGTGCCTTTCGATCCTTGAAAGGGGGGAACATGGCTTTTCCGGTGATGCTTGCTGTGGCAGGTCTGCTAATCCTGCTCGGTGGGGTTTTCCTCGCCACCGCGGTGCGCTTGCGCCGCCAGGCGCGGGCCCAGGCAACCCAGGCTGAGCTCGAGGCCAAGAAGCTTTTGGCAGCGGCGGAGCAAGAGGCGCAGCAGCGCCTGCAAGATGCCCAACTGGCAGCCCGGGAAAAGCTGCTGGCCGCCAGGTCCGAGTTCGAGCGGGAAAGCCGCGCGGTTCGCGAGGAGCTTTTGGGCTTGGAGCGGCGGTTGAGCCAGCGGGAGGGGGAGCTGGCCGCCTCCCGCCAGGAGCTGGCGGCCAAGGAAGCGGCGTTGGCGGCTTTGGAAAAGCAGCTGGCGGAGCGGGAAACGCAGCTTTCCCTCCAGGAGGATGCGGTGGCTGCCATGGTGGCCGAGGCCCGGACCCAGCTGGAGCGCATCGCNGGGCTTTCCGCCGAGCAAGCCAAGCAGGAGCTGATCAAGGCCATGGAGAACGAGGCCCGCATGGAGGCGGCCAAGCTGGTGCGGCGCATCGAGGAGGAGGCTACCCAGGAGGCCAACAACCGGGCGCGGAAGATCATCGCCACCGCCATCCAGCGGCTGGCCGCGGAGTACGTGGCGGAAACCACGGTCTCGGTGGTGGATCTCCCCAACGACGAGATGAAGGGGCGCATCATCGGCCGGGAGGGGCGCAACATCCGCGCCTTGGAGAACGCCACCGGCGTGGACCTCATCGTGGACGACACCCCGGGAGCGGTGACGCTCTCCTGCTTCGATCCGTTGCGCCGGGAGGTGGCGCGCCTGGCCTTGGAGCGGCTCATGGCTGACGGGCGCATCCACCCTGCCCGCATCGAGGAGGTGGTGGCCAAGGTGCAGGCGGAGCTGGAGGAAAAGATGTTCCGGGACGGGGAAGCGGCGGCCATGGAGATGGGGTTCCCCGACCTGCACCCAGAGCTCATGAAGCTGCTTGGGCGGCTGCAGTACCGCACCTCCTACGGGCAGAACATCCTGGCCCACTCCAAGGAGGTGGCGCGCATCGCCGCNCACCTCGCCGAGGAGCTGGGAGCCAACGTGAAGGTGGCCAAACGGGCGGCGCTGCTCCACGACATCGGCAAGGCCGTGGANCGGGAGATGGAGGGCACGCACCTCACCATCGGCCGGGACCTGCTGCGGCAGTACNGGGAAAGCGAGGAGGTGATCCACGCCATGGAGTGCCACCACGGCGACGTGGACCCCCGGACCTTGGAAGCCATCATCGTCACCGCGGCGGACGCGATTTCCGCGGCGCGCCCCGGGGCNCGGCGGGAGGTGCTGGAGAGCTACCTCAAGCGCCTGCAGCAGCTGGANGCTTTGGCCGCGGAGTTTTCCGGGGTGCAGAAGGCTTACGCCATCCAAGCGGGGCGGGAGCTGCGGATCATCGTGGAGGCGGAGCGCATCTCCGACGACGAGGCGGTGTGGCTTTCCAGGGACATCGCCCGGCGCATCGAAAAGGAGCTCTCCTACCCGGGGCAGATCAAGGTGACGGTAATCCGCGAAACCCGGGCGGTGGAGTACGCCAAGTAGCGGCACCTCCCGGGCCGAAGCTAAATGCCGTAAAGCGAGCCCAGGGCCTGGGCCAGGGCGGCGGGGGTGAGGCGCTGCGCGCGGCGCGCCGCTTCCGCGCCAGCTTGCTGGCGCAGCGCTGGGTCTTCTCGGTAGCGGCGCAGCAGCACCGCCAAAGCCGCCGCGTCCCCCCGGGGCCAGAGATCGCCGGTGCGCCCCGGCTCCACCAGATCGCGGATCCCCGGCACGTCCACCGCCAGCGCCGGAACCCCACAGGCCGCCGCTTCCGCCACCGCCCGGTGGGCCCAGTCCGAGCCCGGTTCCGGGAAAACGAACACGTCCATGGCGGAAAGCAGCAGCTCCAAACCGTCCTCCACGTACCCGGGGAACACCACTCGCTCCCGCACGCCGAGCTTGGTGGCAAGCGCCACAAGACGCTCCAGCCNGGGCCCCTTCCCCACCACCACCCCCCAGCACCCCGGCACCGCCGCCAGCGCGTGGAGCAGCAGGTCCTGGCCCCGCCCGGCGTCCAGCTTCCCCACGGTCCCGGCCACGAACGCTTCCTGGGGGATGCCCAGTTTTGCCCGCACCTCCGCCGCAGGCAGCGGACGGAACCGCGGCTCGAGGGCTAAAGGCAACGGAACCACCCGGGAGCGGGGGGCCAGCCTGCGAGCCGCGGGCACCATGGCGGTGTTGGCGAGCCCCACCCCTTCCACCGCGCGGAACAGCAAGGCATGGTAGGGGTCGCGGCGCAGGTGAGCCGGGTGGTGCACCGAGCGGAACAACCGCGGCCGGAAAGGCAAGCGGCGCTGGACCCACCAGGCCAGCAAGTGATCGTGGGGCAGGTGAGCGTGGAGCAGCTGGCAGGAGGCCGCCAGCTCCGCAAGCTCCCGGAGCACCCGGCGCACCGTGGCCAGGGAGCGCTCCTTCTCCAGGATCGGGTGCGCCCAGGGGTACGAGGCGAGGCGGGTTTCCAGGTTGCGCCCGGGGCGGAACGCCAAATGGGCGTCCATCCCAGCCTGGCGCAACGCCTCCACCGCTTGCAGCGCGGTGGCAGCCGCGCCGGTCCAACGGTCCGCTGCCACCAGGTGCAGCACGCGCATGGGCGCTATCTTGCCCCGGAGCCAGGGCCGGGACAAGGGGCGCGGCGCGGGGAGGGGATGGTGCTAGCATCCCGTGGGAGGCAACCATGGCGGTGGATCGGGAACTCCTGGAGCTTTTGATTTGCCCCTCCTGCCAGGGGGAGCTGGAGGTGGTGGCGTTGGAGCCGGCGGTGCGGACCGTGCTGGTGGAGCGGTACCGGGAAAAGTTCCGGGACGAGGAGCCGGTGGTGGAGGAAGGGCTGCGCTGCCGCAGCTGCGGGTACGTGTACCCGGTGGTCTCGGACATCCCGGTGATGCTGGTGGAGGACGCGCTGCCGCCGGCGCAGCAGTAGCCGTGGGGGCTGCGGGACTGGCCGCAGGGGCGCTGGCCGCCGGCGCGGTGTTTTCCTCCCGCCTGGCGGTGGCGAACCCGCTGTTCTTGCTGGCGGCGGTGGNGGCGCTGGTGGCGCTGCGCCGGGGGGAGCTGGCGGGCCGCCCCTGGGGGCGGTGGCTTGCGGGCCCCAGCCTGCTGTTCGTGGGGGCTTCCGTGGTTTCCGCGCTGGCCTCCCAGGACCCCCTCACCAGCGTGCAGCAGCTGCCGCGCCTTTTGGTCTTTGCGCTGATACCGCTAGCAGCAGCGCTTTCCACCGAGTACTTCTTGCGCTTTTTGGCCTGGGGGCTTGCGGTGGTGACGTCGGTGCTCGCGGTTTGGGGGGTGTGGCAGTACTTCCACGGTTTCGACTCGCTGGCGCAGCGCATCCGCGGTCCCCTGTCCCACTACATGACCTACGCCGGCTGGCTGCTGCTGGCGGCGGTGGTGTTGCTGGGGTTGGCGCTGCTCACCCCGATCCCCGGGCGATGGCTGCTCCTGGTGCCGGTGGCGGCGGCGCTTGCGGCTTTAGCGCTTTCCTTCACCCGCAACGCCTGGGTGGGGTTCGCCGCGGGGGTGCTGGCGCTGGCGGCGTGCTGGCGCCGGCGTTTGCTTCTGGTGTACCCGCTGCTGTTGCTGGCGGTGCTGTTGGTTTTTCCCCGGAGCGTGCGGGAGCGGCTTTTTTCCACGCTGGACTTGCGCCAGCACGCCAACTACGACCGGCTGTGCATGCTTTACTCCGGGTTGCAAATGGTGCGGGACCACCCCTTCACCGGTGTGGGGCTGGANATGGTCCCCAAGCTGTACCCGCTCTACCGCCGGGACGACGCCCCCCGCTACCGGGTCCCGCACCTCCACAACAACCCGCTGCAAATCGCTGCGGAGCGCGGGCTCGTGGCGCTTTTGGCGTACCTTTGGCTGGTGGGGGCGTTCTTGGTGACGGCTTTTCGCAGCTTGCCGCGCAGCTCCGGCGAGGCGCGGGCTTGGGTGGCGGCGGTGGCCTCGGCGGTGGTGGCCATCACCGTGGCTGGGCTTTTCGAGTACAACTTCTGGGACGCGGAGATCCAGTACCTCACCTTCCTGCTCATGGGGGCAGCGGCAGGGCTGGGGGAGCGGGCAGCGTGAGGGTCTTTCAGGTTTCCGAGCTGGTGGAAGCCATCAACGCCCAGCTGGCGGCGTTCGGGGAGGTTTGGGTGCGGGGGGAGCTTTCCGGGGTGAAGGTGGCTGCCTCCGGCCACCGCTACTTCACGCTGAAGGACCCCCAGGGGCAGCTTGCCTGCGTCATGTGGGCTTCCCGGGCGGACCGCCTGCGTTTCAAGCTGGCGGACGGACTCGCGGTGCTGGTGCGGGGGGTGCTGGAGGTTTACCCGCAGCGGGGCAGCTTGCAGCTCCTGGTTCAGGAGCTCGTTCCGGAAGGGGTGGGGGAGCTGCAGCTGGCGTTCGAGCAGCTGAAGGCCAAGCTTTCTGCCGAAGGGCTTTTCGCCCCCGAGCGCAAGCGCCCCATGCCCGCCTTGCCCCAGCGCTTGGGGCTGGTGACCTCCCCGAAGGGGGCNGCGGTGCGGGACGTGCTCAAGGTGCTCTCCCGCTGGCCCCACCTCCAGGTGCTGCTGTACCCGGTGCGCGTTCAGGGGAAGGGAGCGGAGGGGGAGATCGCCCGGGCCCTGCGCTACCTGGGCAAGCTCGGCTTTTGCGACGTGATCCTCCTGGTGCGCGGCGGCGGGTCGCTGGAGGACCTCTGGGCGTTCAACGAGGAGGTGGTGGCCCGGGCCATCGCGGCCAGCCCCATCCCGGTGATTTCCGGGGTGGGGCACGAGGTGGATTTCACCATTGCCGATTTCGTGGCCGACATCCGCGCCGCCACCCCCACCCAGGCCGCGGAGCTGGTGGTGGCCCAGCTGGAGCGGCAGGCGCGGCGCGTGGAGGACGGTTTCGCGGCGCTGCAGCGGGCGTGGCAGCGGCGCTTTGCCTCGGTGGCCAACCGGCTGGCGCTGGCAAGCGGTGCCCGGGGGCTCGCGGTGTTCCCGGCGCGCTTGCAGCACCTGGCCACGCGCTTGGACTCCTGGCGGGCCAGCTTGCCGCGGCTTTTGCGCAACCTGGTGCATTTGCGTCACCGCCGCTTCGCCACCGCCCAGGCGCACCTCCTGGGTTGGCCGGTGCGCTTCGGCGCGGCGAAGCAAAGGCAGGTGCTGGCTTCCCACATGGCCATGGCCCGGGAGCGCTTGAAGGCGCTGCTGCTGCGCCGCAGCTTGGAGGTGGCGGCCAAGGCCAGGGCGCTGCAGGCCCTCTCCCCCCTGGCGGTGCTGCGGCGAGGGTACTCCATCACCACCCGGGAGGGGGACCAAACGCCGCTGCGGAGCGCCAGCGAGGTGACGGTGGGGGAGCGGGTGGTGGTGCGCCTGGCGGAGGGGCGGCTGCGCACGCTGGTGGTGGGGCACCTGGCCGGGAGCCAGGCCACGTTGTTCGAAGACCCGGGGAGGGGCGATGAGCAAGGAGAGCTTTGAGCAAGCTTTGGCGGAGCTGGAAGGGATCGTGGCCCGGTTGGAGGACGAGAACGTACCGCTGGAGGAGGCGCTGAAGCTCTTCGAGCGGGGGGTGAAGCTGGCCCGCCGGCTGCGCGGCCAGCTCACCGCCGTGGAGCGGCGGGTGGAGCAGCTCTTGGCGGAGGCGGCGGAAGGGGAACAACCCCCCACCGCGCCCTTCGTGGCGGAGAGCGAAGGTGATTGAGGCGTTCCTCGCCGCCGAGCGGCAGCGCATTGACCAAGCGCTGGCGCGGCTGCTCCCCGGGGAGGAGGAGTGGCCCCAGGAGCTGCACCGCGCCATGCGCTACGCGGTGCTGGCGGGGGGCAAGCGTTTGCGGCCGATCCTCCTGCGCCTCGGGCACCGGCTCGCTGGGGGCGATCCGCAGCAGGTGCTGGAGGTGGCTTGTGCCGTGGAGCTCATGCACACCTACTCCCTGGTGCACGACGATCTCCCGGCCATGGACAACGATACGCTGCGGCGGGGCAAGCCTACGGTGCACGTGGTTTTCGGCGAGGCTCTGGCGATCCTCGCGGGGGATGCCCTGCTCACCGAGGGGTTCAGGCTGGCGGCCCGCTTCCCCGAGGGGGAAGCTTGGGCGGCCCGGCGCGCCCAGGTCTGCCAGCTCCTGGCGGAAGCGTTGGGTTCCCGGGGGATGGTGGGGGGGCAGGTGGAGGACCTGCAAGCCACCGGGGCGCTGCCGGATTCCCAGCGCCTCGAGCGCATCCACCTGGCCAAGACCGCGGCGTTGCTCGCCGCCTGTCTTGCGGCGGGGGCGGTGCTGGCGGGGGCTTCTGGGCCTTTCGTGTCGCGGCTTGCGGCGTTTGGTCGGCAGTTGGGGCTTGCCTTCCAGATTGCCGATGACATCCTGGATGTCACCGGGACGCCAGAGCTTTTGGGCAAAAGCCCTGGCAAGGACCAGGCTCAGGAGAAGCTCACCTATCCTAAGGTGTTCGGCCTTGAGGCGAGCTACCGCCAGCTGCAAGCGCTTGCGGAAAGCCTGGCCAACGAAGCTCGGGAGCTCGACCCCCAGGGGGTTTTGCCGGCGCTGGTGGAGTACATCGCCCAGCGCCGGGGTTAAGGGTGGGCTCCTCGGGAGGCGGGGGGATGGGGAAGGTGCGGCTGGATGAGCTGCTGGTGCGGCGCGGGTTGGCCCCCTCCCGGCAGAAGGCGCAAGGGCTGATCCTCGCCGGCAGGGTGCGGGTGGCCGGGGCGCTGGTGGACAAGCCNGGGAAAGCCGTTCCCGAGGACGCGGTGATCCAGGTGGAGCAGCCGGAGCACCCTTGGGTTTCCCGGGGCGGCGTGAAGCTGGACGGGGCGCTCGCTGCCCTTGGCGTTTCCGTGGAGGGGTGCCGCTGCTTGGACGTGGGCGCCTCCACCGGGGGGTTCACCCACGTCTTGCTGGCCCGGGGGGCCAAGGAGGTGGTGGCGGTGGACGTGGGGCGCGGCCAGCTGGCCTGGGAGCTGCGCCAGGACCCCAGGGTGCGGGTGGTGGAGGGGGTGAACGCCCGCTACCTCCGTCCTGAGCAGGTGGACCCGCCGTTCGACCTGGTCACCGTGGACGTTTCCTTCATTTCCCTGCGCCTGGTGCTACCGGCCCTGGTACCGCTGCTCGCGCCGCGAGGCAGGATCCTGGCGCTGGTGAAGCCGCAGTTCGAGGTAGGGAAGGGGCAGGTGGGCAAAGGGGGTGTGGTGCGGGATCCCGCTTTGCGGGAGCAAGCCATCGCCCAGGTGGCTGCTTTTGCCGAAACCTTGGGGCTTTCGCTCCAGGGGCGCTGCCCTTCGCCGCTTCCCGGTCCCGCCGGTAACCTGGAGGAGTTCCTGCTTCTCGGCGCCAGTTGACTTCGCTGCGAGGAAGGCCTAGGGCGCGTTCAAGGAGGATCCCATGAAAGTGAAAGCGGCAACGAACCGTGCGTTAGGGCTCTTGTGCTCGTTGTGGGCCGCCTTGGCCGCAGGCATGCAGCCGGGCCCGGCCCCCATGCCGGGGGTTGCCCCTGGAGCTGGGATGGAGGGGCTCCCGCCCCTCTGGCTTCCGGGACCGGAAGCTGCCCAGGCGGATCTGGCCGCCCAGGCGCTTGCCACCAACAATGTGCAGGAAAAGCAGTTCGTGGTGCACTGGCTGTACCACTACACCGGCATCGGTGCCAGCATCGCAGAGGATCCCGTGGGAGAAGCCGGCATCACCGGGCGTTGCTCCAACATGCCCATCACCGATGCCCCCAACGCCCCCAGCATGTACGTCACGTATTCTTGGGGCGAGACAATTTCCACAAGTTATTACCAGGCGCCGCGGGACGAAAGCAGCTGCACCACCCGCACCAACGATGTGACGTTTTACAAGCTCACCTGGGTCAAATCCCCCACCGCCCAGAGCGTCCAGGCGTGGTTCGGCTCCTCCGACTACTTCAAGCTCTGGATCAACGGGAACCTGGTGGGTTCCCGCACCACCGGTGGGCCCAAGCCTTACACCGAGGAGGAGTACAAGTACCCGGTGACGCTTGCGGCAGGGTGGAACCTCATCGTGGTGCGCCAGACCTTTCCCCAGCTGGGCCCCAGCAACGACCCGAACCCCGACAACCTGTACAAGTATTTCTCGTTGCGTTTCGTGAAGGATAGCAGCGGCACCCCGGTCACCAACCTGGTGGCTACCTTCGATCCCGATCCTGCCTGCGGCGAGCCGGCCAGGGACAAGGCTTACTCACGAAGGTTTTGATCCCCTCGGTGGCGCACCTTCCGGGAACCGGTGGCTCCCAGTGGCGCACCGATCTGGAGATTTACAACGGCTTTCCTTGGGCTTTCGAGTGGCGGCTCGACTACTTCAGAGAAGGCAACGCCTCCGGCACCCCCGACAGCAGCAAGACGCTGACCCTGGCGCCCTATGAAAGCCGCGTGCTGGTGGACGCTTTGCCGAGCTTTTTCGGCATCAGCGGGGACCAAAAAGGGTACGCCTGGGTGGCGGGGCCTTACTATTACTGGCTCACGAAATGGGAT
>JGI24188J35168_1000601_pt1 | contig 21364 bp, 18 predicted proteins | sample YNPBryantNP2012_FD_35168 | JGI IMG/M metagenome (IMG submission 35168) | reverse complement strand
CTCCCCAGCCCCCCCCCCGCTGGGGGGAGGGAGTCCGGCTCCTCCCCCCAGCGGGGGGAGGTTAGGAGGGAGGGGTCAGCGCCGCATGCGCGTAGGTGAGCAGCCTATGATCACGGTAGCCGTCCATGCGGCTCGCGCCGCACAACGCCGCAATGAACATATGGGTGTTCCTGGGAGGGCTGCGCCCTCCCACACCCTCCCAGGGGCCGGGGCCTGGGTGCGCGGGCCTCCGGCCCGCGTCCGCTGAGGGATGGGGAAACCCGGTTTCCCCATGCCCCTCTTCGAGCGCCTATGTTCACGTTAGCCATCTATGCGGCTCGCGCCGCACCCCGACGGGATGAACATAACTCTTGGGAGGGCTACGCCCTCCCAGACCCTCCCACCGGGTGGGGGGATAGCGCCACCACCGTCTCAACATGGGGCGTCTGCGGAAAGAGGTCAAGCGGCTGCACCTGCTCAAGGCGATAGCCGGCGGCCAGGAGCGGGGCCAGGTCGCGCCCGAGGATGCCGGGATGGCAGGAGATGTAGACCACGCGCGGCGGCGCCAGGCGCGCCAGGGCCTCCAGCACCGTGGGATGGCAACCTCGGCGGGGCGGGTCGAGCAGCACGCCATCGAAGGGACCAGCAAGGCCGGGGAGGACGCGCTCGACCGCGCCCTGAACGAACCGAACGTTCCTGATGTCGTTGAGGGCGGCGCTGCGCTCGCCGTCGGCCACGGCGGCCGCGTGCTCCTCCACCGCGATCACCTCGGCCCCGGCGGCAGCCAGGGGCAGGGCAAAGGCCCCGGCGCCGGCGTAGAGGTCAAGCAGGCGCATACCGGGGGCCGGGCAAAGGGCGGCGCGGGCCAGGTCGAGCATGCGCCCGGCCTGCGGCAGGTTGACCTGAAAGAAGGTGGTTGGCGCCAGTTCGAAGAGCGTACCCTGCAGTTCTTCCAGGAGACTGGCAACCCCCGAGGCCGCGCCGCGCCAGTCGCGGCCCTCAACCGCCACACCGGCCAGGGCAGGCACGTGGGCGCGCCAGGCCTCGGCGAGCAGCAGCAGATCCAGCGCGGGAACCTCGCGCATGGGGCGCAACACCCCCAGGACATAGCCAAAGGCCACGCTGGCCCGCAGCGTCACCCCGGTAAGCACGCCGGAGGGCAGAATGGCGCGCAGACCCGCCAGGGCCTCGTTGAGCGCCGGCAACAGCAGCGGATCCTCCGGCAGATCGGCCACCACGCGGGTGCCGGCGACGTGATAGCCAATCTGGCGATCCTCCACGTGCAGGTGGGCGCTATTGCGGTAGCCCCAGGGACGCGGGGCGGCAATCACCGGAGCCACCGGCGGATCGGGCGCCCCGGCAAGCTTGACCAGTTGCTCGCGCACGATCGTCGCCTTGAGGCGCAGTTGCGCCGGGTAGGCGATATGCTGCCACGGCGCGTGATCACCGTCGCTCAGGCGCGGGGCGACCCGTTCGGGCGAAGGCTCGAGCACCGTGTCCACCTGGCCGCGGGCATAACTCGGATGGCGCTCGTACAACCGCACCCGCACGCGTTCCCCCGGCAGGCCGCCCCGGGCGAAGACCACCAGACCATCGTGGCGCCCCACCCCGTCGCCACCCTGGGCCACCGAATCGACCACCAGTTCAAGCGTCTCATCACCGGCCATCGTTGTTGCCCCTGTCGATCCGGCGTCCTGGGAGGGTTGCGGCGTTCTAGCCCTCTCCGGCACGGGCCGGAGGAAACTCGGGTGCCCCTCTTCTCAGCGCAACTCGAAGACCTCCTTCTCGACCAGTTCGATCTGCACCGGGTACGTGCCGGTAAAACAGCCCTTGCAGAACTCGCCGGGGGCCTGGCGGGTGGAGCGGATGAGGCCCTCCAGGCTGAGGTAGGCCAGACTATCGGCCCCGAGATGGGCGCAGATTTCGGGGATGCTCATACGGTGGGCGATGAGTTCAGGGTAAGTGGCCATATCCACGCCGAGGAAACATGGGTGGCGGATAGGCGGCGAGGAGACCCGGATATGGACCTCGCGGGCGCCGGCTTCGCGAAGCAGGCGCACAATCGGGCCGCTGGTGTTGCCGCGCACGATACTATCATCAACCAGCACCACCCGCTTGCCGGCCAGGTTGTCGGGTAAGGCGTTGAACTTCAGGTTTATGCCTACTTTTCGCACATGATCATCGGGCTGAATAAATGTTCGCCCAATGTAGCGATTTTTGATCAGCCCCTCGGAGTACGGAATACCCGACTCCTGGGCATAACCGATCGCGGCGGGGGTCGCGCTATCGGGCACTGCGATGACCACATCGGCGTCGGCGGGGGCCTCGCGGGCCAGCTCGCGGCCCTGCGCAACGCGCACGGCGTGCAGGGCCGTTCCATGGAGCACGCTATCCGGGCGGGCGAAGTAGATGTACTCGAAGAGACACTCCGCCCGGTGCGGGGCGGGCATCAGCGCCACGGTGCGGGGGCCATCCTCGGTCATGGCCACAATCTCGCCGGGTTCGACCTCGCGCACGAACTCGGCCCCGATAGGCCCAAACGCGCAACTCTCCGAGGCCGTTACCCAGCCCCGCTCGCCCAGGCGCCCCAGGCAGAGGGGGTGCAACCCCAGCGGATCGCGCACGGCGTAGAGCGTCTCGCGGGTAAGCACGGTCAGACAGTAGGCGCCCTGCGCGCGGACCATGAACACGCGCAGTTTTTCCTCCCAGGTGCGGCCCTCACCCCCGGCAAGCATCTGCGTAATCACCTCGGAGTCGCTGCTGCTGGTGAGACCGACGCCGCGGTTGAGCAACTCGCGGCGCAGGGCGGCGGCATTGGTCAGATTGCCGTTATGGCCCACGGCCAGCGGGCCGAGGGCGCTCTCGACCACAAAGGGCTGCGCGTTCTCGAGGCGCGAGGAGCCGGTGGTCGAGTAGCGGGTATGGCCGATCGCCATAAAGCCGGTGAGCGGGCGCAGTTTCTCCTCGTTGAAGACCTGGGCCACCAGGCCCATCTCCTTGTGGTAGCGGATGGCGCGCCCGTTGGATACGGCGATCCCCGCGCTCTCCTGCCCGCGATGCTGCAAGGCATACAGGCCGAAAAAGGTCAGCCGCGCGACATCGGCATCGGGATGCACGATGCCAAAAATGCCGCACTCGTGACCGGGTTTATCATCAGACTGGTCAGTCTCAGACGGTTCAGAACCCAGACGGGCAGCAGCGGTCATGGTTCCATGTTCCTCCACGGGCGAACGGGCCCGTTGGCGCCGGTACGATCCAGGAAGCTCTCAATGCGGGCGCGCGGCGCGATCCTGGCATTGGCAAGCGACATTGCTGTGATGGTCCAGGCTATGGTTCGCAGGGAACGTACCTTCGCAGCGTTCTGCCCCTCTCCCGGCCTCCCCCCGCTGGGGGGAGGAGCCCGGTTCTCTCCCCCAGCAAGGAAGGGTTTAGGGGCGAACAGAACATCCGAGCCAATGCGACTTCTACCGCATTGGGACGCCCCGGCGCGCGGCTCTGGTCGCCCCTCTCCCGCGCGCGGGAGAGGGGCAGGGGGTGAGGGCCAATCAGCGCATCCCAACGCCATAAAGCCCCTCGACGCGCATGTGTTCTGTCCGCCCCTAAAGCAGGGAAGGGGCGGGGTTCGGCACGAGCCGGGAGCATACCACCTGGCCCTGCTGAAACCATGTCCAGGGCGAGGTTCCCCCCTGCGTTCCCGCTGGCGGGGCGCGGGGAGGCGGCGCTTCCTCGCACCTCCCGCTCCGCCCGCGGCGGCAGACTCCGGCAGCCTGCGCCAGGGCGCGCCCCCACCAGGGGGGAATCGGGGTACGCGGGGAAGCTGCGCCTCCCCGCACCTCTCCACCGCGTATGTCCTGTAACTAAAGTATAACACAGGCCGAAGAAAGGAACAGGAAGGGCAACAGGGTCGTAGGGCTACGTCAACGTCGTCCGCCCAGCGACTGAAGCCGCGGGCTAGCCTCTGCGAAGCCCGCCAGCGCGGGCTCGACAGGCCACGCAGGTGGCCTTCGCACCAGGAGCCGAGGCGTTTACGCCCACGGCGCGGACGATCAACCGGACGTTGACGTAGCCCTAACAGGGTCGCCTCCCGATCGGCGATAGGTCCGGGTATGGTACAATATCACTCCGTGGTTGCGCCGCGTATGGATGGCAACTGCGCAACTCCTGGCATAGAGAGGAAAGATCGCGTGGAAATCGCGCTGTTCATCGCCCTGATCGTTATTAGCGCGGTGCTGATCGCCCTGGTCGTCTTGCAGGCCCGCAGCCCGGGGATGGCCAACCGCGACACCAGCTCGATCTACCGCACCCGCCGCGGCCTGGAAAAGACCCTGTACCAGGCCACCCTGGTCCTGAGCGTGTCATTTTTGCTGCTCTCGCTGATCGCCAGTCTGCCGATTTTTGGGTAAGTGGGGAACCCCGGGTTCCCGGCCCGTAACCAGGCGAGCAAAGCCGGTTGTGGAGACGGCTGCGCCCTCCCCGACCCTCTCCCAGGCCAGGGGCGTGGGGAACTCCGGGTTCCCCGCCCCCTCTAACCGGGCGAGGAACGAGCATTCCTGGGAGGACCTGGCCTTCCCAGATCCTCCCATCTGTGAGGGGCGCGCAAGCCCATGGCCCGTCGCATTCGCTGGCAAATCGTTATCGCCGCGCTGAGCATGCTGTTGATCGCCGGTTTGCTCGGCGCGGTGGCCCTGCGCAACGCCTCGGTGGCGACGCCCCTGGTCGGCGGCTCCTACGTCGAAGCGGTGGTCGGCGCGCCGGAACGCCCCGTCCCACTGCTCAACGATCCGCTCGCCGATCCGGTGGGCCGCGACCTGATCGCGCTGATCTTCGATGGTCTGGTGCGTATCGGCGCCGATGGGTTGATCGAACCGGCCCTGGCCGAGTCATACGAGGTTGACGCTAGCGGCACGGTGTACCAGTTCAACCTGCGACGCAATGTCGCCTGGCATGATGGCCGGCCCTTCACCGCCGACGATGTGGTCTTCACCCTGCGCACCCTCCAGGTGGCCGATCAGCCCGGCGAACCGGCCCTCGCCGCCGTCTGGCAGGATGTGCTGGTGGACCGGCTGGACGCCTATACCGTTCGCGCCACCCTGACCGCGCCGTTCGCGCCGTTCCTCAGCATGGCTCGCGTGCCTATCCTGCCCGCGCACGTGTTCGCCGGCAACCCGCCCGAAGCCTGGATCGCCGGATCAACCGCCGAACGCCTGGTGGGCACCGGTCCGTACCGCCTGGTTGAACTACGTGAGGACCGCGCCATGCTCGCGGCATATGAGGGCTACTTCGGCGGCCGGCCCTACATCGAGCGCCTCGAATTGCGCTTCATCGCCTCGCCCGAAGCCGCCTTCGCCGCCCTCTCCCGCGGCGACGCGATGGCCTTCGGCGCTCGCCTCACCGGAACCGCCGCGATCGACGATCTGCCCGCCGGCGTCCGCGGCGCGGTTGTGCCTCTCGATGAGTACACCATCCTGAGTTTCAACCTGCGGCGCCCGCCGCTCGACAAGCTCAACCTGCGCCGCGCCCTGGCCCACGGCCTGAACAAAGACGCGCTGATCGAACGCGCCCTGAACGGCACGGCAATGCCCCTCGATACGCCCATCCTCCCCGGCTGGTGGGCCTATGACCCCCAGGCGCGCTGGTACGCGCCCGACCCCGCCACCGCCGGGCGCATCCTCAGCGAATCGGGCTTCGACCGCGGCGCCGACGGTGCGCTCGCGCGCGACGGTCGCCCCCTGGCCCTGGAGTTGCTGGTGGACAATGAGCCGAAGCGCCGCGCCGTCGCCGACGAGATCGCCCGCCAGTGGAGCGAGTTGGGGCTGCGCATCAGCGTGGTCGAACTGGATGGGCCAGCATTACAGGNCCGGCTGCGCGCCCACGACTTCGACATGGCCCTGCATACCTGGACGCGCCTTGGCCCCGACCCCGACCCCTTCGCCCTCTGGCACTCCAGCCGCGCCGACAGCGGGCTGAACTACGCGGGCCTGGCCGATCAAGAGATTGACGATCTCCTCACCAACGCCCGCGTCGAGAACGAACTCGCCTCCCGCAGCGCCGACTATGCCGCCTTCCAACGGCGCTGGATCAGCCTGGCGCCGGGCATCACCCTCTACCAGCCGCTGTATCGCTTCGCCGCCGTTGCGGCCCTCGACGGCACCGGTCTCGACGACCCTGAGAACAGCCTGCACCACTTGCTTATCGGGCGCGAGGACCGCTACCGCAGTGTGACGCGCTGGTTCCTCAAGAGCTACCGCGAGATCCAGGGCGAGGTTCGCTGAACGCGGGGCGGGAGAGCGCCATCCGGCCGGGGCATGGGCACCCTCCGCCGCCATCCGGCCGGGGTATGGGGAAAGCCAGTTTCCCCATGCCCTGGCAACCGACGGGACGACCCTCCGCCGCCCATCCGGCCCGCGTGTGGGGAAACCCGGTTTCCCCACGCCCCCACGGGATGCACAAAGGTTGTGCCTGGGCGGGCGCCACCCGCCCCACCCTCCCACAGGCCGGGGTGTGGGGGAACCCGGTTTCGTGTCACAAGCGCAGATCGCGCAGATCGAACACCGGCCCATCCCTGCAAGCGGGACGGGCGCCATCGCGGGTCTCAACCAGACAACCCTGGCACGTGCCCACGCCGCAGGGCATTGCGCCGGGCAGAGCGACCTGCGCGAAGCCCCGTTCCCAGCGCAACGTGCCGGCGCGCACCATCTCGACCACGGGCGGCAACAGGGGCGCCGCCAACCCCAGGCAGCATTGATCGGCCCAGCCGAGCGCTCCTCGGCTCAGCGTGGGGCCGCCCGGCTGAGTCGCGACAAGCAGCGCCGGCAGATCGGCCTCGCCGCCCGCGCTGGTTAGATACTCGACATCGGAGGGCAGCAAGAAGGGCGGCGGCAGCACGTCGGCGCCAGGGGCAGCCACCAGCAGCACCACGGCGATTCCTCGCGCCACGGCGGCACGGGCCAGGTAAAGCAACCCCGGCACGGCGGAACCGGCCCCGGCCAGCAGCAGGTTGCGCGTCGGCTCGGCGAGGGTGAAGCCGTTCCCCACCGGACCATAGACATCCAGCCGCACCCCCGGCGGCTGCGCGGCGAGCCAGGCCAGGCCACGTTCTTCGGGGGCCAGCAGCACCTCGACCACACCGGCGCGCGCGTCGGCCCCGGCGGGAAACAGCGTCCGCCGCAGGAGCGGATCGTCGCTGCCGGGGGGCGCGCAGCGCGCCAGCAGGGCCTGCCCGGGGCGCGCGGCGCGCGCCAGATCCGGGGCATGCCAGCGGGCCAGCGTCAGAGCGCCGAGGTCGAGCCGCTCCAGGACGACGGGTTCGTGGTATGGCATCGTTGAGTGCCCGCGTGTGCCGGGCTGTGCGCGGTACAGCGTTGCCGGCAAAACGCAGCCGGCACGTAATGGATTGTAACACGCCGCTTACAACTCCCGTAAACATAGGCCCTCGGAGGGAGCGTGGGGAAACCGGGTTTCCCCACGCCCCCGCCCACGGGTTTGGGAGGGCCTGGCCCTCACGCAGGGGATGGGGAAACCAGGTTTCCCCATCCCCTCACCCTCTCCCGCCGGGGGCAGGAACCGGGATCCTCCCTCCAGCAGGGGAGGCCGGGAGAGGGGCGGAACGCTGCGTTCCCGGGCTCCTCCCCCCAGCGGGGGGAGGCTGGGAGGGGGGCGGAACGCTGCGAATGGAGAGTCTCCTGACGAACCTTGTCTACGCCCCCACCCCCCGGCGCGGGCCGGTGATGGTATACTCTGCCTGTTGCCGACACGCGCAAGCCGCCGTTCGCCTTCGCGGATACGGCCATGGCATAGAAGCTAGAACGCCCGCTTCTATCGTGAACATGGGGGAACCAGGTTCCCCCATCCCCCCCGCCCGCAGGAGGGGTTGAGCGGGCGCAGCCTTCACGCAGGGGGGTGGGGAAACCGGGTTTCCCTTCCCCCCGCCCGCAGGGGGGTGGGGAAACCGGGTTTTCCCATTCCCTCACCCGCGGGAGGGTCTGGGAGGGCTTTGCCCTCCCAGGAGAACCCTGTGATCCCCTTGCGGATGCGGGCCGGAGGCCCGCGCACCCGGGCCCCGACCTACGGGAGGGTCTGGGAGAGCTGCGCCCTCCCAGGAACAACCTTTTTTCATCCCGTCGGGGTGCGGCGCGAGCCGCATGGACGGCTGAACCATGCCTGAGGGAGTTATGCCAGCCGAAGTCATCGCCGAGGTTGCCCTGAGCGCCGGTGGAGGAGCGCCGCCAGTGCTCTCCTACCGTGTCCCGCCGCGGCTCCATGGCCTGGTGCGCCCCGGGCAACTGGTCTGGGCGCCGCTGCGCCACAGCCAGGTGCAGGGGGTGGTGCTGGGCCTGGCGGCGCCCGCCGCGCCCGCGGAGTTGCGCGATCTGATCGGCCTGGCCGACCCCGAGGCGGTGATCACCGAGACCGGGTTGCGGCTGGCGGCATGGGTCGCCACGACCTACCGCGCGCCGCTCTATGCGGTGTTGAGCCTGCTGTTGCCCCCTGGCACGGGCCAGAAGAGCGCGACCACCTGGCGCGCCACACCCGCCGGGCTGAACGCCGACCTGGGCGCGCTCCCCGAACGCGAGCGGGCGATCCTGTACTACCTGCGCACCCGCGGCGAACTGGACGAAGCGGCGTTGCGCCGGGCGCTGCGCGGCAGCGACGCCGAGTTGCGCGCCGCCTACGCCGCCCTGGCCGGGCGCGGCCTGATTGTCGCCGGCGCCGCCACGACGCCCCCCCGGGTGCGGCCCCGCCTGGAACGGCTGGTGCGGCTGGAAGCGCCCCTGGCGACGCTGCCCCAGACCCTGGAGGCCCTGCGGCGCGCGCCGCGCCAGCGCGCTGTGCTGGAATGGCTCGCCACCCGTCACCACGAAGGACATGAGGCGACGCCCCGCGCCCACCCCCTGGCAGAACTCTACGCCGCCACCGGCGCGAACGCTGCCCTGCTGCGCGCCCTCGAGCGGCGCGGTCTGGTGTCCCTCGAAACCCGTGAGGTGCAGCGCGATCCGCTGAGCGTCGCCGTGCCGCCCGACCAGCCGCCGCCGCTGACCCCGGCGCAACGCGCGGCCTATGAGGCTATCGTCCAGGCCCTGGAAACGGCCGCGCGCCGCGAGGAACCGGCCGGCGCGGGGAGCGCCGACGCGCCGGTCTTCCTCCTCCACGGGATCACCGGCAGCGGCAAGACCGAGATCTACCTGCGGGCCATCGCCCGCACCCTGCGATTGGGCCGCCAGGCCCTGGTGCTGGTGCCCGAGATCGCCCTGACCACGCAACTGGTGCGCCGCTTCGCCGCCCGCTTCCCGGGCCAACTGGCCGTGCTACACAGCGGCCTGGGCCTGGGCGAACGCTATGATGCCTGGCGCCGCCTGCGCCGGGGCGAAGCCGCCGTGGCGATCGGCTCGCGCTCGGCGGTCTTCGCGCCGCTGGAGCGCGTGGGGTTGGTGATTGTTGACGAGGAGCACGAACTGAGCTACAAGCACGAGGCCGGCCCCCGCTACCACGCCCGCGACACGGCGCTGCGCCTCGCTGCCCTGAGCGGCGCGGTCACCCTGCTGGGCAGCGCCACCCCGGCGGTAGAGAGCTATCAGGCCGCGCGGGAGGGCCGCTACCGCCTGCTGGAACTCCCGGAGCGCATCGGCGGGGCCATCGGCGCCGACGGGTTGCCCCGCTCGCGCCCCCTGCCGCTGCCGCCGGTGCGGATCGTAGATATGCGCGACGAACTCCAGCAGGGCAACGCCTCGATCTTCAGCCAGCCACTCCAACAGGCCCTCGCCGCCACCCTGGCACGAGGCGAGCAGGCCATGCTCTTCCTCAACCGGCGCGGCGCGGCCTCCTTCGTCATGTGCCGCGATTGTGGCTATGTGGCGACTTGTGACGCCTGCTCCAACCCGCTGACGCTCCACTACGACGCCGGAGACACCGGCGCGGGCCAGGCGACCGTGCTGATCTGCCACGCCTGTGGCGCGCGCGCCGCGCCGCCGGTGATCTGCCCGCGCTGCCTGAGCGCCCGCGTGCGCAGCTTCGGTGTCGGCACCCAGCGCGTGGCCGAGGAGGTGCGGGCGCTCTTTCCATCCGCGCGGGTGCTGCGCTGGGATCGTGATAGCGCCAGCGGCAAAGGCGCCCATGAGCGGCTGCTCGACGCCCTGCTGCGCCACGAGGCCGACGTGATCGTCGGCACGCAGATGATCGCCAAGGGCCTCGATTTGCCCCTGGTCACCCTGGTCGGCGTCGTGGCCGCCGACACCGGCCTGCACCTGCCCGATTTTCGCAGCGGCGAACGGGCCTTTCAACTGCTCACCCAGGTGGCCGGGCGAGCCGGCAGGCGCTTCGAGGGCGCCCAGGTGCTCATCCAGACCTACAACCCCGAGCATTATGCCCTGCTCGCCGCCCAGGAGCACGACTACCAGCGCTTTTTCGCCCAGGAGATCGCCTTTCGCCGCGCGACGAGCTACCCGCCCTTCAGCCGGCTGGTGCGCCTGGTGCATGCCGCCGAGAACCCCCGCGCTGCGCAGCGCGAAGCCGAACGCCTGGCCGGACGGGCGCGCGCCCTGCTCCAGCGGCGCGAACTGGCGGGCTGGAGCCTGATCGGGCCGGCGCCCGCCTTCATCCAGCGCGCCCGCGGGCGCTGGCGCTGGCACCTCGTGCTGCGCGCCGCCCCCCCCGCCGACGAACGCGCCATCAATGCCGCCCTCGACGCCCTTGAACCGCTCTACGGCTGGAGCGTTGATGTTGACCCGGTGCATGTGTTGTGATCGGCGCCTGTCGGCATACCCTCCTACGGGCAGGGGGGTGGGGAAACCCGGTTTCCCCACCCCCCTGCGCACGGGCTGCGCCCGCCCAAACCCTCCCACCGGGTGGGGGGGTGGGGAAACCCGGTTTCCCCACCCCCCTGGGTGAAGGCTGCGCCCGCCCAAACCCTCCCACCGGGTGGGGGGGTGGGGAAACCCGGTTTCCTCACCCCCCTGCGGGCGGGCGAGGCCCTCCCGCGGGCGGGGGGATGGGGGAACCCGGTTCCCCCATTTTAAGCAAGGGGACGGGGCCACCCCTTTCCCCGATGATGGAATCAACCCTATGGTATAATCGTTACTATGGAGCAGCGCTGGTCCTCCAATGAGGACGTGGCCCTCCCACCGGGTGAGGGGATGGGGAAACCCGGTTTCCCCAGATCCCTGCTTGAGGGCTTTGCCCCCTCCACTGCACACGTTCTGTTACGTAACGGGCCGCGCAGCGAAACCATGCCTCCACCAGAAGAAAGCATGACCTATGGCCATACGGCGCGTTTTCCGCATTGATAACGAAGAGGACAAGAAAATCCTCAAGACCCATTGCCGCCCGGTGAAGCTGCCCGACCCGGGCCTGAAGCGCCTGGTGGCGGACATGTTCGAGACCATGCACGCCAACAACGGGGTGGGTCTGGCGGCGCCGCAGATCGGGCTGCCCATCCGCCTGTGCGTCGTCGAACTGCCACCAGAGATCGAGGAGCGCGAGGACGGGACCACCGTGGTGCTTGCCCCGGCGCAGCAGTTTGTGTTGATTAATCCGAAGATCGTAAAGAGCAGCGGCGAAGAGGTGTTACGCGAGGAAGGCTGCCTGAGCCTGCCCGGCTGGTACGGCCAGGTGCCCCGGCAGACCTGGGTGACGGTCGAGTTTCAGGACCTCGGCGGGAAATGGCTGCGACTGCGACGCGCCGATGGCCTGCTCGGCTGGGCCATCCAGCACGAAGTTGACCATCTGAATGGCATTCTGTTCACCGAACGCATTCGCGATCTCTCCACCCTGCGCGAGGTGAGCCGAACCCCTGAGAGCAACGAAGTAGCTGCATAGCCATGAACATCGCGGTCCTCGCCGATATTCACGCCAACCCCGCAGCGCTGCATGCCGTCATCGAAGATATCGACTCCTGGTCGCCTGATCTGGTCATCGTCGCCGGCGATATGGTCGGGCGTGGCCCCCTGTCGCGTGTGTGCCTCGAACTGGTGTTGCGTATGCGTGACGAGCGCGGCTGGCGCGTGATCCGCGGCAATCACGAGCGCTACGTGCTGCTCTACGAACAGGAACGCCGGCGCCCCGACTTTCCCACCAGCGGCCCGCAGTTCGAAGTGAGCCGCGTGGCCGCCTGGACCCACGGCCAGGTTGCCGATATGATCCCCCAGATCACCGCCCTCCCCGAACACCTCATCCTCGACCTCGACGGTGAACGCCTGGCGATCTACCACGCCTCGGTGCGCCACGACCGCGACGGCATCTACCGCGGCGCGCCACTCGATGAGGTGCGCGCGCAGATCGATCCCGCGGCGGCGGTCTTCTGCGCCGGCCATACCCACACCCCGCTGGTGCGCCAGGTGGACTCAACCCTCGTCGTGAATACCGGCTCGGTGGGGCTGCCCTTCGATGGCGACACCCGCGCCGCGTACGCCCGGCTCACCCGTGGGCCGCGGGGCTGGCGGGCCTCCATCAGGCGCGTGCGCTACGACGTCGGCATCACCGAACGGGCCTTCGCCGAGAGCGGCATGCTGGAGGCGGTGGGGTCCTACGCCCACTTGATGTTGCGCGAACTCCGCACCGGGCAGTCGTACCTGTTCGATTTCATCCCCGCCTACCATCATCGCATTCTCTCCGGCGCCATCAGCCTGGAAGAGGCTGTCCGCGATTTCCTCACCCGGGTCGAGCGGGCCGCCTGAGGGAGTGTGAAGGTGTAGTAACTGTTTACACCTGGAGGAACACACGCGCCCTGGAGCAAGGGCGGGACGTCCTCGCCGCGTCTCCGCGGGCAAGATGGTCTTTGAATACATACTCCGCTCTCGCCCGCGCCGGCGGGCTTCGCATCCCCTAGCCGAGGGCTTATGGTCTTTGAATACATCATCCGCTCTAGGCCGCGCAGGCGGCCTTCGCATCCGCTAGCCGAGGGCTTCAGCCCCACGGCCAGCCCGGCATACCGGATTAATTTTTCAAAGACCATTAGTCCGACGGCTAGCGCGGGATAGCGGATGAATTGCTCAAAGACCATTAGCCCCACGGCCAGCCCGGCATAGCGGATGAATTGCTCAAAGACCATGATGCCCGCGCTCCCGCGAGAAATGTGTGGTAAAAATCCATACCTGGTGCTCTCCCTCACGGGCAAGCTGCCCGCCCTCCCGGGAGAAATGTGAACACTTGCTGTCATCCAGACAAATGGCGACTCCACACCTCCACACCTCCACACCTCCACACCTCCACACCTACCCCTCCCCCACCCGCTGACCGGCGGTGGCCTCCAGGGCCGCGATGAGGCCGGCGAGCAGGGCATTGATCGGCGTCGGCACGCCCAGACGGGCGCCTTCGCGGGCCACGGCGCCGTTGATCGCGTCGATCTCCGTCGGCGCGCCTCGCAGCACGTCTTGCAGGGTCGAGGAACGATTGGCCGCCGTGGCGCGGGCCACGTCGAGCGCGTGTTCGACCGGGTCAGCATAGGGAAGATGCACGCCCAGCGCGGCGGCCACCTCCGCGGCCTCGCGCGCTGCCGCCGCCAGCAACTCACGCGCGGCGAGCGCCTCGACGAGCGCGCCGTTGGGCACGCGCAGCAGCGCCGTCAAGGCATTGATCCCCGCGTTGACGATCAATTTGCCCCACACCAACCCCGCGACATCCTCGCGCACCTCGGCGGGCAGGCCGGCACGGGTAAACAGGTCGGCCAGCGCGACGGCCATGGCCCGGTCAGGAGCGGCGCCGAAGAGCGTCGGCCCCTGACCGGCGTGACGCACGCGCCCCGGGCCGAGCAGCGTGCCCCCCAGCGCGGTGACCCCCTGGCCCACGCGCTCCTCGCCCAGGGCCTCGACCAGAATCTCGCGATTGCCCAGACCATTCTGGAGCGTGTAGGCCACCCCGGCGCCGGCCAGCACCGTCCGGGCGACCGTGGCGGCCCAGGGCGTCTGCCGGGACTTGACCAGCACCAGGGCCGCCTCAACCGGGCCAGCCAGCGCCGGGTCGCTTACGGCGCGCACCGGGCGCGCCGCCTCGACGCCCTCGCGCTCGCAGCGCAGCCCGTGGACGGCCATGACCGCCACGTGCTCGGTCCAGGGATCCACCAGCACCACATCGGCCACCGCCGAGAGATAAAAGCCGATCACCCCGCCCAGGGCGCCGGCGCCGATCAGAGCTACGCGCATGCGAATCACCTCCGCAGTCGTAACGTGAAAATAGGCTCTCGAAGAGGGGCATGGGGAAACCGGGTTTCCCCATCCCTCAGCGGACGCGGGCCGGAGGCCCGCGCACCCAGGCGCCGCCCCCTGGGAGGGTCTGGGAGGGCTGCGCCCTCCCAGGAAGTAGTTTCATCCCGTCGGGGTGCGGCGGAGCCGCATGGGGGTCTGGGGTGACCCACACGGAGGGCGGGACGCCCTCGTCGCGTCTCCGCGGGCAAGCTGCCCGCGCTCCCAGGAGACACGTGAACACGTACCTGTCACATTCCGCCTTGCGCGGCGAGTCGAAGTGGGGTAGAATCGGCGCTATCCCGCCCTGTCCCTCAGGGTGAAGCGCATGCCCGCGCCCCCCTGCCCCCAGGCTCTGGCAACCCCGGCACGGGAGGCGGCGTGCCGCGTCCCTGCAAGCACGAGGAGGCTTTGTGTCGATCGAAAGCGAAATCATCCACGCCGATCACGAGCACCTGCTCCATCCGTTGTACCACCCCAGCGCCCACAAGACGCCAATCGTCTGGGTTGAGGGCCGGGGCGCGATGGTGAAGGATGTCACCGGCAAGGAGTACATTGACGGCCTGAGCGGTCTCTGGAACGTCAACGTGGGCCACGGGCGCGAGGAACTCGCCGAGGCCGCCGCGGCCCAGATGCGCCAGCTCGCCTTCTACTCGGGCTACGTCGGCTCCACCAACCTGCCGGCGATCCATCTGGCCGAGAAACTATCCGACCTCTTTTACCCCTCCATCAACACGTTCTTCTTCACCAGCGGCGGCGCCGAGAGCACCGAGACGTCGTTCAAGACGGCGCGCTTCTACTGGAAGGCCGTCGGCAAGCCCGACAAGGTCAAGTTTATCTCGCGCATGAAGGGCTACCACGGGGTGACCATGGCCGCCATGGCCGCGACGGGTCTGCCGGCCTACTGGCCCATGTTCGAGCCGCGGATGCCCGGCATTGTCCACATCGAGTCGCCCTATCCCTACCGCTTTGTGAACAAAACGCCCGGGGTGAGCGATGGGGTGGCCGCGGCCAATCTGCTCGAAGAGGCCATTCTGCGCGAGGGTCCCGAGACGGTCGCCGCCTTCATTGCCGAGCCGATCCAGGGCGCGGGTGGGGTCATTCCGCCCCAGGACGACTACTTCCGGCGCGTTCGCGAGATCTGCGACACCTACGAGGTGTTGTTGATCGCCGACGAGGTGATCACCGGCTTCGGGCGCACCGGGCGCTGGTTCGGTCTGGAGCACTACGGCGTCGAGCCGGATATGGTGCAGTTCGCCAAGGGGATCACCTCGGGCTACGTCCCCCTGGGCGGGGTCGGGATCAGTGACGCGATCCGCAACGTCATCGAAAGCGTGCCGCCGGAGAAGCGCTGGATGCACGCCTTTACCTATTCGGGGCATCCCACGGCCTGCGCCGTGGCCCTGGCCAACATCGCCATCATCGAGCGCGAGGGGCTGGTCGAGCGGGCCGCCGAAGTCGGGGCGCATCTCAACGCGGCGCTCAAGGAACTGGAAGAAATGCCCGTCGTCGGCAACGTGCGCGGCAAGGGCATGATGGCGGCGGTGGAACTGGTCGCCGACAAAGCCAGCAAGGAACCTTTCCCCGCCTCAGCCAACGTCGGCCTGCGCGTCCAGCAGGAGATGACCGCCCGCGGGTTGTTCACCCGCGTCATCGGCGATACGATCTGCATCGCCCCGCCCCTGGTCACCCCGGTGGAGACGATTGACCGCCTGGTGCAGATCGTCGGCGAGTCCATCGCTGCCGTGGCGCCGTAGGGCGAACAACCGCTCGCCCCACGATGCCCCGAATGCCCCCGTGGGGGCGAACAACCGTTCGCCCCACTACAGGTTCGCCCCCAGCACCACATTATCAATCAGGCGCACGCTGCCGAGACGCACAGCCAGCGACACCAGCGCGCCCCGTTCGCCGACGCGCTCGAGTTCGCGCAGGGTGATCGGATCGGCGACGCTGACATACTCGGGGCGCAGCAACGGTTCGGCGTCGAGCACGGCGATCACCGCCTGGCGCAGGGCCTCGGCGTTGCGTTCGCCCGCCAGGTAGCGCTCCTCCGCGGCCCGCAAGCCCCGGTAGATCGCCGGGGCCGCCCGCCGTTCCTCGGGTGTCAGGTAGGTGTTCCGGCTGCTCATTGCCAGACCGTCGGCCTCGCGCACCGTCGGCAGCACCACTATCGTCGTGGGGATGTTCAAATCGCGCGCCATCTGGCGCACCACCACGGTTTGCTGGGCGTCTTTCTGGCCGAAGTAGGCCCGCGTTGGCTGCACAATGTTCAACAACTTGCATACCACCGTCGCGACACCCCGAAAATGACCCGGCCGCGCGGCGCCCTCCAGGACCTCGTCGGCGGCCGGCAGCACCACGTAGGTGCCGTACCCTTCGGGGTACATCTCTTCCCGCGCGGGGGCAAAGACCAGATCGACCGCCTCGCGTTCGAGCAGGGCCAGATCGCGCTCCATGTCGCGGGGGTAGCGCTCGAAATCCTCGCGCGGGCCGAACTGGGTCGGGTTGACGAAGATGCTCACCGCCACCGCCGGACACTCCGCGCGGGCCTGGCGGATCAGGCTGAGGTGCCCCTCGTGCAGGTAGCCCATGGTGGGCACGAAGCCCAGGACGTCGAAGGCGGCGCGAGCCTGTCGAAAGGCGGCAATGGTCGTTATGACCTGCATGGGCATGCCCCCGGTGTACACGGTTTGAGCCTGGTTCAGACCTCACCTTAACCCTGGCGCCTGACCTGCTCGAGGGCGGCGCGCAAGGCAGCTTCGTCCATAGTTGAACTATGCTCGGCGGCGGGAAAAGTCCCCGCGCGCACCTCGGCAACATAGCTGGCAAGGGCGGCGCCGATGGTCTCGGCGAGGGTGGCGTAGCGTTTGGCGTGCCGCGGCACGAAATCGCTGTAGAGACCGAGGAGATCGTGCCACACCTGCACCTGACCATCACAGTCAACCCCTGCGCCAATGCCAATGGTGGGGATGCGCAAGCGGCTGGTAATCTCCCGGGCCAGGGGCGCGGGCAGCAACTCCAGCACAATCGCGAAGGCCCCGGCAGCTTCCAGGGCCAGGGCATCCTCGATCAGGCGCGCGGCCTGCTCGGCGCTGCGGCCCTGCACCCGCGTGCCGATCTGGTGCACCGACTGCGGCGTGAACCCGATGTGCCCCATCACCGGCACCCCCAGTTCCACCAGGCGCGCCACAATCGGCGCCACCGCGACGCCCCCTTCCAGTTTGACCGCCTGCGCCCCGGCTTCCTGAATCACTCGCCGCGTCGCGGCAATGGCCTCGTCTACGTTGGTGTAGGTCAGAAACGGCAGATCGCCAATCACCAGCGCGTGCTCACTGCCACGAACAACGGCCCGAATATGGTGCACCATCTCATCGAGCGTCACCGGCACCGTCGAGGAGTGACCGAGCACCACCATCCCCAGCGAGTCGCCGACCAGCAGCAGCGGCACACCGGCGCGATCGGCAATCTGCGCCGATGTATAATCATAGGCCGTTACCATCGGGATGCGCTCGCCGCGGGCCTTCATCTTCTGCACCTCAAGGATCGTGATGCGCACGGGCGCCTCCTTTGTACACGCTGCGCGCCAACCGGAGCAGGATGGACCGGATTCGAGAGGAATTGTAGCACATTGCCACCCCGACGATGGGGAAACGGATTCCCCCACACCCGGGGCCGATACAACGTCTGTCTGCCGCGACCGGCGCCCCGGCGCCGGCCGGGCCATCCCCGGGTCACCCGCTTCGGGTATGGTAGAGCAGCACCGTCGTGATCGCATAGATCGCGATGATCCCCAGCGAGTCGCGGGCGACCAGGAAGGCTTTTCGCTCCAGACGATAGACCAGACCAACCACCGCGATCGCCGTCATCGCAATGGCGCCGATCGCGGCAAGCATATGGCTCGCAGAGACCGCGGCCAGCAGCGGGCCGGGGGTGTAGAACAGATCATCAAGGGCCAGGATCAACCCGACGTTGAACAGATTGCTGCCGAAGATGTTCCCCACAGCCATATCCACCGCGTTCATCCACAGGGCCGCAACTGCGACGACCACCTCGGGCAGCAAGGTGGTCAGGGCGACGAAAATAGTGCCGAAGAAGGTCTGGCCCAGCCCGGTCATGGCCGCCAGTTCCGCGCTGAGACCGGGCAAATAGGTGGCGGCGACGATCACCAGCAGCGCGTTGAGGCTGAAGCGCGTAACAGCATAGCGGAAAGTGACGTGCTCGTAGTTGACNGCCTCAGCCACCTCTTCGACGAAGGCCGCGATGCGGCGCCGCTCGTAGATGAAAATGGTGCGCATCGCGAAGAGATAGATGACGAAGAAGGCCACACTGGCCACGCTGACCGGGCCGATGGCCGGGATGCTCTCCGCGGCCACAATGCTGATGCACACCAGCGCCAGCGCCAGAATGCCGAAGGCCGCGGTCAACACCTGGCCCTGGTAGACCCGCGCGGTGATCGGCGCCGAACCGCCGAGCGCGTCGAGGAGCGCGATAATCAAGATGTTGAACATGCAACTGCCCAGGATGTCGCCCATGGCGATGTCAGGAACCCGGTAGACCGCCACGGCGCTGAATCCAGTGAAGAGTTCTGGCAGTGAGGTCACCGAGGCCAATAGAACGACCCCGATCCAGTTCCGGCCCATGCCGGTCTTTTCCGCAAGAATGTCACCGTACGTTGAGAGTTGCACTCCGCCGACGAGCACAGCCACGCTGCAAAGGATAAATAATAGCCAGGTGAGCATCGAGGACCTTTCAACTTCGGTGCGATGCAAGCTGGATGCCCGGCGCCGGTGGGTTCCATCCACCGGTCCTTCCTGGGAGGGCTGCGCCCCCAAACCCTCCCGCGGGCGGGGGTGTGGGGAAACCGGGTTTCCCCACACCCCTCTCCAGGGAACGATGTTGAGCGGATCAATTTCTCAATGACCATCACGCCCCGGCTACGGTGGCGCGCCCCCCTCCCAACCTCCCCCCGCGCTGGGGGGAGGCGCGCGGTTCCCTCCCCCAGCGGGGGAGGGTCAGGGAGGGGGCGGGTCGGGACGCGCCGCTTCCGGCGGTGCCGCGCTCCCGAACCCTGGTCGCACGGGGTGCACGGGGGGGGGCGTGCAGAACTTTCACGTCACACCCCTGAGATCGATCTTCCCCGCCTTGCGACCCATTGGCAGAGAGGCTATACTTGCCAGCAACCCATTCTCTCACATCCAGGGAGGGCCGATGCAGCAGTTCAAACGTTCAACGGCCATTGTGGCCGGATGGTTCCTCACCGTGTTTGCGTCGCTCGCCCTCCTGCCGGGCAGCGCCGTTTTCGGCACCGGGGGGATCGCCTCCTCAACATCGGTGCATCTGCCATTGGTGATCCGGCCGCCGTCACAAGCCGGATGGCTTGATTATGTCAATTACTACCGGGCCATGGCCAGACTGCCGCCAGTCACCGAGAATACAAGTTGGAGTTACGGCAACACCCTGCACGCGCGTTACATGGTCAAGAACGATATCGTCGAACACGCCGAGGACCCGGGCAATCCGTGGTACACTCCCGAAGGTCTGGCCGCTGCTCAATCGAGCAATCTCGTCGCTCATTATGACGTCAACACCCCCGATGAGTGGGCCATCGATATGTGGATGCAAGGCCCTTTTCACGCGATCGGCGTGATTGACCCCAGATTGCTGCAGGTGGGCTATGGGAGCTATCGCGAGGCCAATGGGGGCCTGCAAATGGGAGCGGGATTGGATGTGCTCCGCGGGCTGGGCAGGCTTCCTGCATCGGTGACCTTCCCCGTGCAATGGCCCGCCGATGGCGCGATAGTGCCCCTGACTGCCCATCGAGGCGAGTACCCCAGTCCGCTCACCAGTTGTCCGGGTTACGGCAGCCCGAGCGGGCTGCCGATCATCCTGCAACTCGGCCCTGGAGATCGGACGCCCAGCGTTACCGCCTCGGCGTTTCTGCAGGGCAGTACGTCGCTTGCGCATTGCGTGTTCGATGAAACCAGTTATGTCAACTCTGATCCCGAGCAACAGGCCCTGGGGCGCGCCATTCTCAACTCTCGCGACGCCATTGTCGTGATCCCCCGCAGCCCGCTTGCGCCAGGGACACGCTATACTGTGTCCGTCACCGCGAATGGCGCAACGTACACCTGGTCGTTTACGGTCTCAAGCAGCGCCACGATGGTTGCGGAGTAAGAAGGAGGCAAACCTATGCGCGTCAAGATCGGCACGTCGGCCGATTTTCCCGAGGCGACCCTGGTGGAAGTGACCGGCAAGAACATCAATCTGGTGGCTGCGCGGATCAATGGCAAGATCTACGCGGCCTACGGCCTGTGCCCGCACCTCAACCTGCCCCTGAACCGCAGCCAGCTCGAGGGCAGCACGCTGACGTGCTCCTGGCACGGTTCACAGTTTGACCTGACCACCGGCAAGAATCTGGACTGGGTGCGCGGTCTTGGCGGCATGCGCCTCCCCGGCTGGTCGCGCGCCCTGATTGCCCTGGGCAAGGAGCCAACGCCCCTGACTACCTACCCGGTCACCGAGGAGCAGGGTGAAGTGTTTGTGGATGTGTAAGCTCTGAGGAGGAGCGCGGGAGGCTGCGCCTGCCCGCGCCCCCTCCACTGCCTACGTCACTTGAAGGTATTTGTCCATGAGAGGACGCATAAACATCGCCCTGGTGAGCAACGATGGAACCCGGCTAAGCCGTCACTTCGGGCGCGCGCGGAGCTACGTGGTAGCAACTATCGAGGATGGGCGCGAAGTGGCCCGTGAGATGCGCGCCAAACCCGCGCATCACGGCCACAGCCACCCTATCCATGGCCCGGATGAGGCCGGCGAGGGCCAGCATACACACGACCATGACGCCATGCTGGCGCCCATCGTTGACTGTGCGGTCGTCATTGCCAATGGCATCGGCGCGCCAATGAGCCAGCGCGTGCGCCAGGCGGGACTGCAACTCATCTGCACGCCCATCCTCAGCGTGGACGAGGTCATTGCCGCCTATCTGGCCGGGACGCTTGAGGACCATCCGGAGTTGATCCACTAACGTGAATATAGGCTGCTGGAGCAGGGATGTGGGGAAACCACGTTTCCCCGCGCCCCTGCCTCCGGGAGGGCCTCGCCCTCACGCAGGGGGATGGGAAAACCCGGTTTCCCCATCCCCCCACCCGGTGGGAGGGTGTGGGAGGGCGCAGCCCCTGCCTGGAGGCGGGCCGGCGTAGGGGCGGGGGAAACCC
>JGI24188J35168_1000595_pt1 | contig 21478 bp, 20 predicted proteins | sample YNPBryantNP2012_FD_35168 | JGI IMG/M metagenome (IMG submission 35168) | reverse complement strand
CATGGGCGAGCTGGAGACGGCCCTCTATCGGCAGGTCCTGCAGCAGGTGGCCGCCGCCAGCGACCGGCTCACGGCCACTGCCCGCGCTCTGGCCGAACTGGATGTCTACGCGGCCCTGGCAGAGGTGGCGGAGCGGAATCGCTACGTGCGGCCCGTCCTCACGGCCGGCGACGAGATCCACATCGTGGCCGGTCGCCACCCGGTGGTGGAACTGACGGCCGGCGAGCCGTTCGTCCCCAACGACGTGCGCCTGAGTAACACCGATTGCCAGATCATCGTCCTCACCGGCCCCAATATGAGCGGCAAAAGCACATTTCTAAGACAAGTTGCTTTGATTTGCCTGATGGCCCAGATCGGCAGCTTCGTCCCGGCCGATTCGGCCACCATCGGCCTGGTGGACCGCATCTTCACCCGCGTGGGGGCGCAGGACGACATCGCCACCGGCCAGAGCACGTTCATGGTGGAGATGGTGGAGACGGCGCTGATCCTCCAGCACGCCTCGCCGCGCAGCCTGATCATCCTGGACGAGATCGGCCGGGGCACGTCCACCTATGACGGCGTCGCCATCGCCCGCGCCGTGGTGGAGTATCTGCACAACAACCCCCGCGTGGCCGCCAAGACCCTCTTCGCCACCCACTACCACGAGCTGACGGAACTGGCGAGCATCCTGCCCCGGGTGCGCAACTTTAACGTGGCCGTGCTGGAGGAGGGCCGCGAGGTGGTCTTTCTGCGCCGGGTGGTGCCCGGCGGGGCCGACCGCTCGTATGGCATCCACGTGGCGCGCATGGCCGGCGTCCCCCAGGCCGTCACCCACCGGGCCGAGGAGGTACTGGCCGAGTTGGAGAGCCTGGGCGATGAGAAACGCCGCCGCGAGGCGATGGGCCGGCAGCTCCGGGCGCAGCAACTCTCCTTCTTACCCACTGAACCCCATCCGGTGGTAGAAACCCTGCGCAAACTCCGAATAGAGGAGCTATCGCCGTTGGAGGCCATCACCAGGCTCTACGAGCTACAGCGGCAGGTGCGGGAAGATAGCTCATAGATGTCTCTCGTCACTATCACCCTCGTCCTCCTCAGCGCCCTGGCCCACGTGGGTTGGAACCTGCTCGTCAAGGTCAGCCCCCACAAGGCCGCCTTCATGTGGTGGGCGCTGCTGAGCGCGGTGGTGCTGGCCTTGCCATTCGCCTTCGGCGACCTGGCACGCACATGGAACTGGGCAGTTGCGCCNGTGCTCGTCGTGAGCGGGCTGTTCGAGGTCGGTTACATCGTGGCGGTGACGCGCGCCTATGACCTCGGCGACCTGTCGCTGGTCTATCCCCTGGCGCGTGGCTCTGCGCCGGTGTTCACCGTCGTCGGCGGCCTGCTGTTGTTCAGCGACCACCCTACTCCCGTCGGCTACCTGGGCGTCGGTGTGATCGTGCTCGGCATCGGCCTGGCAAGCCGCGATGCCGGTCCATCGCCCGCCATCTCCCTTGTTCCGCCGGCGGTCGGCCGTCAGTTATCGGGCCGCAAGCGCCAGGTGTTGAGCGCGGCCGGACAGTCCGTGATCCTGTCGCTCCTGGGTGGGTTGTGCCTGGCCGGCTACTCGCTGAGCGATAAGTATGGCATGACCCTGGTGTCGCCGCTGCCATACAACTTCTGGATCTTCCTGGCGATGGTCATGTTCCTCACGCCCTACGTCTGGCGACGTTCCACGGCCTGGACGGTCTGGCAGGAATGGCGGGCGCACTGGTGGCGGATGATCGGGGGTGGCGTGCTGATCTTTGGCGCGTATATCTTTGTCCTGCAGGCCCTGGCGATGGCTCCGGCCGGCTATGTGATCGCCGTGCGCGGTGTGGGCGTGGTCTTTAGCGCCGTGCTGGGCTGGCTGCTGCTGCACGAGTCCTTCGGGCTGCGGCGCGTGCTGGCGGCGTTGCTGATGGCGGCCGGAGTAGCTTGCCTGGCTGTGGAGGGGTAGCTCAAAGTATGGTAGCTAAGCCAGGGCGATCTGTGGTATAATAGGAGCCAGGTCACGAACCGGCGGCCCCCTGGGTGAGGATTCAAGACGCCTGGTGTGAGGGGAAAACTCTCCCCGGCCGGAGCCGCCAGTTTATCCAGCCCCTGGCAACAAACCAGATAGCACTGAAAACTTTGAGGTGTTCAACATGAGTGTTGACCTGCGTAGCTATGTCTTTATTGATAGCCTCCAACCCCAGATGGCAGCCTTTATCGGCTCCACGGCCCGGGGCTTTTTGCCCCTGGCCGGCGACGCCAGCCTGTGGGTAGAGATCTCGCCAGGCATCGAGATCAACCGTATCACCGATATCGCCCTCAAGGCTACCCATGTGCGGCCGGCCGTCCAGGTGGTAGAGCGACTCTATGGCTTGTTGGAGGTCCATTCTCCCTCCCAGGCCGATGTGCGGGCGGCCGGTGCGGCGATCCTGGCGGCCCTGGACCTGCGGCCAGAGGACCGCTGGAAACCCACCATCTACTCCAGCCAGATCATCCGCCACGTGGACGGCCATCAGGCGCAACTGGTGAACCGCAACCGCAACGGCTCCATGCTCATCGCCGGGCAGACGCTCTATATAATGGAGGTAGCCCCGGCTGCTTACGCGGTGCTGGCGGCCAATGAAGCCGAGAAGGCCGCTCACATCACCATCATCGAGGTACGCCCCTTTGGCTCCTTCGGCCGGGTCTACCTGGGCGGCGAAGAGCGCGACATCATGGCCGGCTACGGCGCGGCCGTGGCGGCGGTGGAGGGCGTGACTGGCCGGGTGGTGGAGGGCAAGAAACAAGAGTAACAATACGATCGGCTGCCAGCCGCTTTCTAACCCGCAGAAGGGTACAGAGCAGCCGTTACGAAATCTTTAGCATCACAAGGAGGTCAACTGATGGCAGAAGCATTGGGCATGATCGAGACCAAAGGATTCGCGGCGATGGTAGAAGCCTCAGACGCGATGGTCAAGGCGGCCAAGGTGGAACTGGTCCACTATGAGCGCATCGGCGGTGGCTATGTGACGGCCATCGTGCGCGGCGATGTGGCGGCGGTCAAGGCAGCCGTGGAGGCTGGCGCACGCGGCGCCGAAAAAGTCGGCGAGGTCGTCTCCGTCCATGTGATCCCACGCCCGCATCCGAACATTGACCTGGTGCTGCCCCTGGGTCGCAAGGAGGCCGTGGAGGAAGAGTTGGGCTTGAAAAAGAGCAAATGAGCATTTGCATACTTGCAGGGGGTGAGTGATGCTGCTGGGCAAAGTGGTGGGCACCCTCGTCGCCACACGCAAGGACGAGAAATTGGAGGGCCTCAAGTTCCTGGTGGTACGCCAGCTCAACGTGGAGAACCAGGAGACTGGCGGCTATGTCATCGCCGTGGATAGTGTCCAGGCCGGCATAGGTGACGTGGTGCTCTTTGCCACCGGTTCCTCCGCCCGCCAGACAGTGCTGACGGACAGGCGGCCCTGCGATGCAGTGATCATGGCCGTGGTGGATACCTGGGAGGTGGACGGCATGGTCAAGTATCGTAAAACGTGAAACGTGAGGCGGGGTGGGTGAGACGTGACTACGATGCTGGATGAGGATCGGATTCGCACCATCGTGCAGCGGGTGGTGGCGCAGATGGGGCCCGGGGAGGCCGCCGACCGTTCTGACCTGCCCCCCCGGCCCCTACGAGGGAAGGGGGAGAGCGAGCCCCCTCCCCGCCTCGGAGAGGGGACGGGGGTGAGATCGCCCGGCGCCTTTTCCGATGTGGACTCGGCCGTAGCTGCGGCCCGGACTGCCCAAAGAGCGTGGGGCGCCTTGACCCTGGAACGGCGCGGCGAGATACTGGCCGCCCTGCGTCAGGCTGTCCGCGACAACGCCGCGCTACTGGCCCGGCTGGCCCATGAGGAGACCGGCCTGGGCCGGCTGGAAGATAAAACCCAGAAGAACCTGCTGGTGGCGAACAAGACCCCTGGCATCGAGGACCTGCGCCCCCTGGCCTGGAGCGGCGACCGGGGACTCACCCTGGTGGAGCCGGCTCCCTATGGCGTGGTGGGCGCCATCACCCCGATCACCAACCCCACCTCCACCATCATCTGCAACGCTATCGGCATCCTGGCGGCCGGCAACACCGCCGTCTTTAACGCCCACCCCGGGGCCAAAGCCGTGAGTGCGACCACCATCGCCCTGCTGAATCGGGTCATCGTGGCCGCCGGCGGCCCGCCCAACACCCTGACCTGCCCCCTGGAACCGACCATCGCCAGCGCGCAGGCCCTCATGCGTCACCCCAACATCCGGTTGCTCATCGTCACCGGCGGGCCGGGCGTGGTCCGTGAGGCCATGCACAGCGGCAAGAAGGCCATCTGCGCCGGGCCGGGCAACCCGCCGGTCGTGGTGGACGAGACGGCCGATCTGGATCAGGCCGGGCGGGATATTGTGTTCGGGGCCGGGTTCGACAACAACGTGGTCTGCGTGCTGGAAAAAGAGATCTTTGCCGTGGACACCATCGCCGACGGCCTCAAGGCCGTCATGAAGCGGCACGGGGCCGTGGAGATCACCTCCTGGCAACTGGCCCGGCTGATGAAGGTCATCTTCCAGGAGATCAAAGGCCCGCGCGAGGAGGGCGTCATCAACAAGGATTGGGTGGGCCAGAACGCCGGCCGTATCCTGAAGGAGATCGGCGTGGCGGCCGGCGATGAGGTCCGCATCATCATCGCTGAGGTGGACGCCGATCACCCCCTGGTCTGGACCGAGCAACTCATGCCGGTGATCCCGCTGGTGCGCGTCCGTAACGCCGATGAGGCCATTGACCTGGCGATCGCCGCCGAGGGCGGCCGGGGCCACACGGCCATCATGCACTCCAAACATCTGGATCACCTGAGCCGTATGGCCCGGGAGGTCAATACCACGATCTTTATCAAGAACGGCCCCTCGCTGGCCGGCCTGGGCTTTGGCGGTGAGGGCTACACCTCCTTCAGCATCGCCAGCCCCACCGGCGAGGGCCTGACTTCCGCTAAAGACTTTAGCCGGGTACGCCGCTGCACCCTGGTGGACTCGTTCCGGATCGTGTAGGATTGCCCCTTCCAGGGAGAAGAACCAGCGGCCTGTAGCCACCGACTTTTTGAGATACCGAATGACTATGACAGGCAAAAGACCAATCCTGACCTGGGAACAACAGGTCCAGCAACTTCGCCAGCGGCACGTGCGGGCCTGGCTGGTGGACGTTTTCACTAATCTCCCGCTCCTCTTGGGCCTCTTATTGGTGGGGGGGGTGTTGTTCGTGGCGCTGTATGCGCCGGACCTGGCCCCACGCAACCCCCTGGAAGTCCGGCCCGTTATGACCATCGAGGGCCAGCGCCTGGCCCCCCCATTCCCCCCGTCCAACACTTTCCCCCTGGGCAGCGATCCGCAGGGCCGGGACATCTTGAGCCTGATCATCTATGGCACGCGCCAGACCCTGGTGATCTGCGTCCTGGTAGTGCTGGCGCGGCTCATCATGGGCCTGCTGATGGGGGCCATCGCCGGCTGGTATCATAACTCGCGGGCGGACCGCCTCATCATGAGCCTCAGCGAGTTCACCTCGGCCTTCCCCACCCTGATCCTGGCCATCGTGTTGATCCTGCTGCTGGACATCCGACGTGGCCTGCCCACGTTCATCCTCGCCCTGGGGTTAGTCGGCTGGGCCGAGATCGCCCAATATTTCCGCAGCGAGTTCATCATCATCAAGGAACAGCCCTACATCGAGGGGGCCAGGGTTATCGGCCTGAGCCGGCTGAGCACCCTGTTCCGCCATGCCCTGCCCAATGTGATCCCTTCCCTGGTGGCGTTGACGGCCCTGGAGATGAGCGCGGTCTTGTTGATCCTGGGCGAGTTGGGTTTTTTGAACATCTTTATCGGCAGCGGGACCACGAGCACAGACATCACCGACCGACCCGTGTCGTACCTGGATGTGCCGGAATGGGGGGGAATGCTGGCTGGCTCCTGGCGTTACATCCGCAACCGCTATTGGATCCCGCTCTANCCGGCCGTCGCCTTTTTCATCGCCATCTTTGCCTTCAACCTGCTGGGTGAGGGCCTGCGCCGCCTCATCGAACGGGGGCGCGCGCCGGTGCATGTCTTCTACAGCAAGCACACCATTGCCCTTATCGCCGCCATCGTGCTGGCCCTCATGACGGTGATGAATAACGTCGGCCCCCGGGCCACGATGATGCGCACGGCCCTGGCCTTCGACGAACAGCAGACTCTGGCGACCATCAAGGAGTTGGCCGGGGACAAATACGATGGCCGACGCACGGGCAGCCCGGGAGAGTGGGCCGCCGCAGAGTGGATCGCGGCGCAATTCCGTGAGCTGGGCCTGGAGCCGATGGGGGAGGATGGCACATACTTTCAGGAGTTTCCGGTCAACTACCAGAATCTGGCAGCTACACCGACCCTGGTCGTCGAGAACCAACAGGGCCAGCCGATCCTGGTCGGCGAGCACCGCGTCAATTTCCGCGAGTTAGTGGGGTATCATGCCGGCGAAGGCCAGGTGGAGCACGCCGAGGTCGTCTTTGTTGGCGGGGGGCGCTATGATTTCAAACTCAAGATCGATGATCTGGCGAACATTGATCTGCGCGGCCGGGTAATCCTGACCACCGGCGCCGGTGGCATCTACGAGATCGCCAGGCGGGCCGTCGAGCGCGGAGCCATTGGCATCCTGCTTCCCACCCGCAGCGAACACAGCGTGCGCATGAAAGGCTCCTACGCCAACGATGAGGCCGAGCCGCGTATCCCGGCGTTCGTCATCTCGGAGGCCGTGGCCGACAGGTTGCTGGCGCCGGCGGGCCACCGGATGCGGGACCTGTGGACCCTGGAGGAACGCGGTGAGACCCTGCCGCGCTTTGCTACCGGGTCCCGGGTCTCCATGAGCCTGGAACTGGAGCGGCGGCCGGCCACCTCACGCAACGTCCTGGGCTACTGGCCGGGCGCCGATCCCAACTATGCCTGGCAGATCGTCATCATCGGCGGGCATTATGACCACCTGGGACGCGACCCGGATGGCACGGTGTTCGCCGGGGCCTACGATAACGCCTCCGGCGTGGCCACGGTCCTGGAGATCGCCCGACTATGGCGCGAGCACGGCTTCCGACCGCCGCGCAGCGTGCTGTTCGCCGCCTGGGGCGGCGAGGAACAGGGGCTGCTCGGCTCATACTACTTTGTCCAANATCCNACCTCGCGCATNGCGTTGCCCAATGTCACNGCCGTGATCACCGTGGATGCCGTTGGCCGGGGTTATCCCAACGACGTNTCCATCACCAAGCCGGGCATACCGGAGGCNCGCACCCTCTATTTCCTGAGCCAGGAGGCAGCCCAACGCATGGGTGTGGGTACGCGGGACTCCGGCTACGGCCATGGGGGCAGTGACCACGCCCCATTCCTGGAGATCGGCATCCCCGCCGTGCTCATCATCCAGGATGGCGACCCGGGGGCCTTGCACGTGCCCACCGATACCGTGGAGCACATCCAGTTACCACTCCTGGAGGAGGCCGGTCAGGTGGCGGCCATGACCGCCATGTTGGCTACAGTGGGGCACTGAGCCTGGCCCCTTTGGCCGGATACTGATACCGCCCTGGCTGATGCGCCAGAGGGACCTCATAGTGCAGGGGTTCACGGCGGTCGAAAGACGGAGCTATGGCTTATTATTACGCGCTGACGATCTTTCTTTCAGCTTTTCTGCTTTTTCAGATCCAGCCTTTGATCAGCAAGTATATCCTGCCCTGGTTCGGGGGAACGCCAGCGGTCTGGTCTACAGCGATGCTTTTCTTCCAGGTCCTGCTACTGGGTGGTTACACCTACGCTTATGGGCTTGGTGACCGATTGCCCACTCGCAAACAGGGTATCGTACACCTGATGCTGCTCGGCTTCTCCCTGGGTCTACTCCTGGTGACGGCGTTGGCCTGGGCTTCGCCCCTCACACCCGATGCCAGTTGGAAACCACACGGTACCGAGGCCCCGGTCTGGCATATTCTCAGCCTTCTGGCAGTCTCGGTGGGGTTGCCTTATTTTATTCTCTCCACAAACAGCCCCCTGATGCAAGCCTGGTTTCACCATGCCTACCCTGGGCGCTCCCCCTATCGCTTGTACGCGCTCTCGAACATCGGCTCGTTGCTGGCGCTCATCAGTTACCCTTTCCTGATCGAGCCTTTGCTGGCCTTGAAGACCCAGGCCAAACTCTGGACGGCAGGCTATGTGATCTTTGCGGTCTGCGCGGGCTATGGAGCCTTCAGGATGATGCGCAGGAGAGCGAACATTGATGAACAACAGGCCGACCCCGACACCCGGTCTCTGGCAGATGAGGCAACGCGACCGCGCGCGGGCCTCTATGTCCTCTGGACTGCTCTGGCTGCCTGTGCTTCGGTCATGCTGCTCGCCGTCACCAGTCAGATCACCCAGGAAGTGGCCGTCATTCCCTTTCTGTGGATTCTGCCGCTGACGCTTTATCTCCTGTCGTTCATTCTCTGCTTCTCAAGCGACCGATGGTACTCCCGCCCGGGGTACGCCATCGCCCTTCTGGTCAGTAGCGTGCTATACTGTTGGATTCTGGCCCTGGTGAAAGTCGCTGTGGTGAACCAGATCTTTGTGTACTCCTTGCTCCTCTTTAGTTGCTGCATGATCTGTCATGGGGAATTGGTGCGTCTCAAGCCCCACCCCCGTTATCTAACCTCGTTTTATTTGATGACCGCGGCGGGCGGCGCGATAGGGGGGAGCATGGTGACCCTGATCGCCCCGCACATCTTCACCGGTTTCTGGGAACTGCCCCTGGGGCTACTTGGTTGCTGGGTACTCCTGCTGGTTGCCTCCCAGGTCAACAAACCGGCGACCCAAACCCGGCGTCAGGCCCTGTTCGTCGCCGCCCTGGTGATGAGCATCATTGCCGGGCTGAGTATCGTCCTCTTCTCCTATATCCAGATGCTGTCCACGAATGTGCTGGAAGCCTCTCGCAACTTCTACGGAGTTCTGCGCGTGCAAGAGGCCAACACCAATAGCCCAGATCAGCGTTCCTACGTGCTGGTCCATGGCGCCACTCTCCATGGATTCCAGTTCCAAGAGGGCGAAAAGCGTCGCCAGCCCACAGCGTATTTTACCGAGGACAGTGGGGTCGGCCTGGCTTTGCTCCACCACCCCAAACGCGACTCTGGGCTAAGGGTCGGCATTGTCGGCCTGGGCGTGGGCACGCTGGCAGCTTACGGGCGCCCGGGGGACACGTTTCGCTTCTACGAGATCAATCCTGATGTGATTCGCCTGGCAGAGGGGGCTGGGGGCTACTTCACTTACCTGAAGGATTGTCCGGCGCAAAAGACGATCGTGCCGGGCGATGCCCGGCTCTCGTTGGAGCGAGAATTGGCCGCCGGTGAACCGCACCGGTTCGACCTGCTGGTTATAGACGCCTTCAACAGTGACGCCATCCCCGTTCATCTGTTGACCGAGGAAGCCTTTGCTACCTATCTGGAGCATCTTCAGCCAGATGGGATCCTGGCCCTGAACATCACCAACCGCCACCTCGACTTGCGACCGGTGGTATGGGAGCTGGCGGATCATTTCCAACTCGATACGGCCCTGGTCGAAACGCCGGGGGATAACAAGACTAGCTATACATCATCCTGGATACTGGCAACTCGCAACGTGGGGTTCCTCAATCTACCAGCGATTGCCAGCCGAAGCACTCCTCGCCCGCAGGGCACCAGCCACGTTCGGCTATGGACCGATGACTATAGCAATCTGTTTCAATTATTAAGGTGAGAGCACAGCCTGTTTCGACAGGGCGACACCCCTCCTCATCGGCCCGGCCATCGCCACCCAGTTCACCATCTCATTCCTGTATGCCTGGAACTCGTTCATCTGGCCACTGGTCATCATCCATAACAAGGTGAACTATGTGGTGACCCTGGGCCTGGCCGACATCCAGGGCGGCTATCACGCGCAACCGCCCCTGGTCCTGGCCGGCGCAACCCTGGCTATCCTGCCGACGGTGCTGGTCTTTCTCCTGGCCCAACGCTGGTTCGTGGAGGGGATCGCCACGACCGGGCTGAAGGGGTAATGCGATCGGTCCGCCAAGTCGGCAGGCTATCTCCACCAAGAATGCAACATGGCCCCGGGGGTTTCCCGGGGCCATGACTTATGCGGTTATGATCTCAGCGGACCTGCCCGGCCAGGAAATCGGCCACCAGGTCCGCCATGTGCTCCAGGCCGGGGTTGAAAAAGTGGTCTGTGCCGGGGAGGATGTGCAGGACGGTGGGGGCCGCCAGGCTGGCGGCAAAGGCCCGCACAGCCACGGCGGGGCTGATGTGGTCCCGGTCGCCCACGACAATGCAGACCGGGCCGGTGAATCCGGCCAGGAGATCAGGGTTCAGGACCCGGCCAGGTGGCGCGATGAGGGCCAATGCCCGAATGCGCGGCTCGCGTGGGGCCTGGTGAAGGACCACGGCGGCCCCAAAGGAATAGCCGGCCAGCGCCAGGCGATCCNCGGCGATGACCGGCTGGTTGGTCAGGAAATCGAGCGCCCCGGCCACATCGTCCGCCGCCCCTTTATCTACAGAAGGGCGGCGGGCATCGCCCTGTTCGGCGCGGCCCTCGTCGAACTGCTCGCGGAAGTTGATGCGCAGGGCGACCACGTTGCGCCGGAGCAGCGCCCGCACGACGGCCAGCACCCGGGGGTCGTCCATGCAACCACCGGCGAGGGGGTGGGGATGGCAAACCACGACGGCCGGGTGCGGGCCGGGGCCGGCCGGCAGGTGCAACCGGCCCACCAGCGGGACCCCATCGCGGCTGGTGAAAGCGACGGGTTGCTCCATCACTCATCCCCCCAGCCAATGTAGGGCCTGCCAGGTCCGCTCCTCCACCGTGGCGGCCGGGGCAGCGGGCAGGGCGGCCACGGCGGCCCGGGCCTCGGCGGCAGAATAGCCCAGACTCAGGAGCGCAGCCACCACCTCCCGGTCCACCGGCGTCAACTCGCGGGCAGCCGCCGCCGGCAGGGCCACGCCCACCTTGTCCTTCAGGCTAAAGGCCAGCTTCTCCGCCAGCTTTTTGCCGATGCCCGGCACGCTGCGCAGCACGTCCATCTGATTGTTGGCGATGGCGCTACGCAGCACATCCACTGACGCCGCCGACAGGATGTTCAACGCCACGCGAGGTCCCACCCCTGGGACGGTGAGCAGCAGCTCAAAGAACTCCAGCTCTGCCTCGGTGGCAAAACCATAGAGGGCCAGAGCGTCCTCGCGGACATGCAGGTGGGTGAAAAGATCAACCTCCTGGCCCAATTCGCCCATCTGGTTCAGGGTGGATCGGGGCGCAAAGACACGCAGCCGCACCCCGCCTACCTGGATGAGCAGGTGGTCATCGCCCTGGCCGGCGAGTTTGCCCCGTATTCCCGCGATCATGCTCGTTCCCCCGGCAGGCATCAAGACCCCAGGGGCGGGATGGTCACCTGCAAGATATAGTCGGCGGCGACACCCCCCTCGGATTTGAGGTCAATGTGATAATCCTGCGTGGTGGGCAGGGTGCCACTCCAACTGGTGGCCCCGGCGTGGTCAGAGAGGAGCACCGTCCCGTCCACGCCCCAGATCACCAGGATCACGTTCCCCTGCGGCGACGACACGTTCACCGCCAGGGCCTGGCCGGCCATCACTCCCACAACGTAGCGGACAATCCCGCCAGCCGCGACCTGGCCCTGGGTCACGGCTGTCAGGCTGTTAGGTGGGAATTGGATGCGCTGGGGTTGCGGCTCATAGCCGGGCGCGGTAGGGGTGGGCGTGGCCACCAGCACNGTCACCGGCGGCCCCGGCGGGGTCGGTGAGGTNGCCGGGGGNGGCCCGAACAGGTTGCANGCCGGCCCCAGGANCATGATGGCGAGCCAGAACCCGGCCAATAGCATGTGTTGTGGTTTCATAATTAACCCCCTCAAAAATACGCCTCCTGCGCTTCTAACTCGTTGCCGCGCTCTGCGTGGCAACGACAACGCAGCCTGGCCTCTGGCGCGTCAACGCAGAGCATGGGCGAATACGCCCCCTGCGCGCGGTGGGACAATCCACCGCCGGCCTGCTGGATTGTAACCCGTTGGGAGCGGGAGCAGGTTGGTTATTTTCATGCCACGGAGCGCGCCCGGCACGTGAGCATCTCCTCTAATCAGGCTGTATCCGGCCAGGAGTCATTACCAGCCACTGCTCGCCGGTCACAGCGTTGCCACAGATAGGCTTCCACGGCCTGGCGGGTAGTCTTCCACTGGCGCCCTTCACGCCAGCCCGCGATCTTGCCGCTGCGAAGCAGTTGCTGCATACGCGGGATTGTCACCCCGGCGATAGCGGCAGCACGTGGTACAGTCATAGCCTCGTCTGGTTCAGCCGGCATATCGTTCCTCCAGAAGAGTATCAGTGGATGAAGATAGGGCTTTCGCGGAAGTCATCCCTGGGAATCCCATCTACCGGGCCTTATTATACCGGCTCTGAGGCTGTGAGATATGGGGCTGGCGTTGTATTTGTCTTTCAGACCAGGGTCGTATCTGGCCGGGACACCGATAAGGGGGTATATAAAAAACCAAACCCCCAATGGCCCCCTGGCAGGTGGGGCCGGGAACCATAGGGGGAACGGCGGGGGACCTGGCCCCCGGTGAACTCGTTTTTATCGGCGCGGCCTTGCACCTCCTCGCGCGCAGGCGGCGCAGCGCCTGGTTTGGGGCAGGATCTCCAACCGTTCCGGCTCGATAGGGTTGCCGCACATCTCACATACGCCATACGTGCCAGCAGTCAGGCTTTCCAGGGCTTCGCGAAGTTGTTCCACCTTTTGCTCTGCCCGTTGAAGCAGGGCCAGGTTGATCTCCCATTGCACGATAGCTGGGTCCCCTTCGCCCAGGCCGTAGTCGGCCTTGTCACCCAGTCGTCGTCTCAATTTTTCCACTTCGGCCTGCGCTTCCGCCAGCTCTTTTTGCAGACGTTCCTGATCGGTTGTTGTCACAGTGCCCCTCCCAGCTTCAACCCAGGAGGCCATAACGAGGTCCATCACTGCCGCCTGGTTGTTCGCGCATGTTCCTTGGCTTGCTTGCGCCGGGCCTTGCGAATGGCCTTGGCTCGCCGTTTGCGGCGTTCTTCACTCTTGCTGACGTACCACCGTTTGCGGCGGTATGTGCTCAGGACGCCGCTCTTCATCACATCCTTGCGAAATCGCTTGAGCAGGCTCTCTTGCGATTCGCCGGGTCTGAGTTCCACGGTCATGCCTTGATTCACCTCCTCCTGAATGGATTCTATTTTTCATTTGTTGTATTGACTTCGGGGGACGCGCTTGAGGCTAAGGCCCAGCCGGCGGCGAACCGGCTCGACGCGGATGATAACCACGTCTACAGTCTCGCCCTCGGCCACCACGTTGCGCGGGTGCATGAAATCACCCTCCGCCAATTCCGAGACATGGATCAACCCCTCNAGGCCACCGTCCANCCGGACAAAGGCCCCGTAATCCACCACGTGGGTGATCGTGCCGCGCACCAGTTGCCCAACCTGAAACCGTTGGGCAACCGAATCCCAGGGGTTGGGCCGGGTCTGCTTGATGCTCAAGCCCACGTGCTGACGCACCTGGTCCACGTTCAGGACTTTGACCTCGACTTCCTGACCGACTGTCAGTACCTGCTGGGGATGCGGAACATGGTACCAGGCGATCTCCGATACGTGGACCAGCCCCTCGATCCCGCCCAGGTCCACAAAGGCTCCGAAATCGCATAACCTGGTCACCGTGCCCCGGCGCACCTGTCCCACCTGCAATGATCGTAGCAAACTGGCCCCGTCTTGTTCGCGCGGCTGAGACGTGGCTGGCCGTTCTCCGCCGGTCTGACCAAACACNGCCCGTTGCTCATCAATCGCGNGTCTCCATTCTGCGATCAGGTCTTGCTCGTCATCCCGGGCCGGGGCTGCNCGCGTCATCCAAACATTCATTGCCGATCCTTCCCAATCCAATCCAGAACCCAACTGCTCACCCTGAACTCTCCCGCCGTTTAGAGTACCCTCCCGCAGGTTTTTGAACCGGCGGGAGAATAGCCTTTTTTACCCCAGACCACAAAAAAACTCGGCTTCTGACAGCATAGAATTGTCAGGCCCAGCCGAGCTTCATCCCACTACATGAACAGGCTCATCCCGCCAGGCATTCCGCCGGGATCGGGTCGCCCTCTGCCAGGATCAGATACTGAAACTGCGCCGTCTGGCCTGGTCTGGCCCGCCTTGTACCCGGCGGCTTACAAAGCCATCCAGCGCTCGCGTGTAACGAACGGCTTAGACCTCCTTAGTCTCCCGTGATGTCTATTCCCGGATAAGATCAGGGAGTAAATACTCCCTCTGCGGCGGCTCACCACCTTTCCTTGCTTTCCTGGGGATAATTATACTCTAACTGGCCGAACTTGTCAACAAATGCCCAAGGCGGAAGGCGAAACAGACGCCTGGCTTGACAAACTTGCCCCAAGTCGGTACAATCCCACCGTCGGTTCTGAACAATATTTTCAAGGAGGAATAGGGGCGATGAAGCAACGGACTCAGGCCGAACCATACAAGATCAAGATGGTGGAACCCATCAAGATGACCACCCGGGAGGAACGCCAGAAGTGCATCGAGGAGGCTGGCTATAATACGTTCCTGCTCCGCAGCGAGGACGTGTACATTGACCTGCTCACCGACAGCGGCACGTCGGCTATGAGCGACCGGCAATGGGCCGGGATCATGATGGGCGATGAGGCTTATGCCGGTAGCCGCAACTTTTACAACCTGGAACGGGCCGTGCAGGATGTGTATGGTTTCCGATATACGGTTCCCACCCACCAGGGACGCGGGGCAGAGCACATCACTTCTCAGATCCGGATCAAGCCCGGCCAGTATGTGCCGATGAACATGTATTTCACCACCACCCGCGAGCACGTGGAACGGGCCGGGGGCATCTTTGCCGACGTGATCATTGATGAGGCCCATGACCCAGAGAGCTGGCATCCGTTCAAGGGCAATGTGGATTTGAACAAGCTCCAGGCCCTTTACGACCGGGTGGGGCGGGACGGGATCGCCTACATCTCTATGGCCCCGTGTGTGAACATGGCCGGCGGCCAGCCCTTCAGTATGGCGAACCTGCGGGCGGTGAAAGCCTGGGCTGATGAGCATGGCAACATCCCCCTCCTCTTCGATGCCACTCGCGCCCTGGAGAATGCCTATTTCATCCAGCAACGCGAAGAGGGTTACGCTGGCAAATCGGTCCGGGAGATCCTCAAGGAGATGATGAGCTACGCCGAGAGTATCTGGGTCAGTTCCAAGAAGGATAACCTGGTGAACATCGGCGGGTTCATCGCCACCAATAACGAATGGTTCTTTACCAAAGCCAAAGAGTGGGTGGTGATCTTTGAGGGATTGCATACCTATGGTGGCCTGGCCGGGCGGGACCTGGAAGCCATTGCCATCGGCATCCGGGAGATGGTGGAGAGCGACCATCACGTGGCAGCCCGGGTACGCCAGGTGGAGTATCTGGGCCACAAGCTGCTGGAGGCTGGGGTGCCCATCGTGGTGCCCATCGGCGGGCACGCGGTATTCCTGGATGCCCGGCGGTTTCTGCCCCATATCCCGCAGGACCAGTTCCCGGCCCAGGCCCTGGCGGCCGCGCTCTATGTGGATAGCGGGGTGCGGGCGATGGAACGGGGCATCGTCTCGGCCGGCCGGGACCCCAAAACCGGGGAGCACAAGTATCCCCGGCTAGAGTTGGTACGTCTCACCATCCCCCGCCGGGTCTACACTAACCTGCACATGGATGTGGTGGCCGAGTCGGTCATCGAGTTATACGAGCATCGGGATCAAATCCGGGGTCTGCGGATGGTGTACGAACCGCCCACGTTGCGCTTCTTCCAGGCGCGGTTTGAGCCATTGTAGAAACCAGAGACCCGTTTCCAGGGAGGAAACGGGTCTCTGGCTTCAGGTCTGCGTTGGCGTCATATCTCCTGGCGACCGGCGATGGCCCGACCCAGGGTCACCTCGTCGGCATACTCCAGGTCGCCGCCCACCGGCAGGCCCCGGGCCAGCCGGGTCACGCGCACGCCCAGGGGGGTGATGAGCCGGGCGATATACATGGCCGTGGCCTCGCCCTCCAGGTTGGGGTTGGTGGCCAGCACCACCTCGTCCACGCCACCGGCCCGCAGCCGGGTCAGCAACGCCTCGATGCGCAAGTCTTCCGGGCCGATACCATCCACCGGCGAGATCACGCCGTGCAACACGTGGTACAACCCGTGATATTCCCGCGTGCGTTCCAGGGCCGATACGTCCAGCGGCTCCTCCACCACGCAGATGCGCCGGCGGTCGCGGGACTCGTCGCCACAGATAGCGCAAGGGTCGGTCACCGTAATATTGTGGCACAGGGAACAGTAGGTGATCTGGGCCCGCAGGCCGGCAATGGCTTCGGCCAGCTCTGTCACCTCTTCGAGCGGCGCGCGCACCAGGTAAAACGTAAGACGTTGGGCCGTCTTGGGGCCGATGCCCGGCAGCCGCCGAAACGCCTCGATGAGCCGGGAGACCGGGGGGATGAGCGTGGAGCGGGGTGTTTCTGCCGTCATACCACCTTCATCCTTCGTCCTTCACATCAGGCCGGGGATCTTCAGGCCGCCGGTCACGGCGCTCACGCGCTCAGCAGCCAGTTCCTGCGCCTTTTCCTGGGCTTCATTGAAGGCAGCAACGATGAGGTCTTGGAGCATCTCCACATCTTCCGGGTCCACCACGGCCGGGTCAATGGTGAGGCCCAACACCTTCTGATGGCCGTTCATCTCCACTCGTACCATGCCTCCGCCAGCCGTCCCCTCCACGACCTCTTCAGCCAGGGCGGCCTGGGCCTCCAGTAACCTTTTCTGCATTTGCTGGGCTTGCTTGATGAGGTTCATGCTACCACGCATCAGTGTGTTCCTCCTGTGAGATGATTGGTTTTCTTGACCCGGCCGCCCATGCCCATAACAGCCTGCAAGAACGGGTCATCGCCCACCTGGTCGCCCGGCGGGTTCTCCGTGGCCAGGACAAACTGAGCCTGGCAGGCCCGGCCTAATTCCTGGCTCAGCACTTCTTCCACAACGCGCTTGTTTTGGGGCGTGTCCAGCTGGTCCTTGTGAAAGGAATACTGCAATGCGATCACTATGGTATTGTTGTCCACGGCGCGGACCTGGCCGCTGCGCAAGAGAGCCTGGACGCGGGGGCTTTTGCCCCGGGCCAGGTTGACGATCTGGTTCCACCGGGCCTGGACCTGCTCGACGGTCAGAGGATCGGAGGGGGCGAGCGGCGAAGGACCGGCCGGCTGGGCCGGGGCTGGACTGGCCGGCGCGGTTGTCGGGCGCGACGAGCGGGCCGGGGCTGGAGTGGCCGGCGCGGTTGGCGGGCGCGGCGAGCGGACCGGAGCAGGACTGGCCGGCGTCGAAATGACCGTTTCGGAGAGCGGGGGGGCAGTGGTGGGTGGTGACGGCAATGTGGCCTCCACAAAGGCCAGCTCTAACGGCAACAGAGGCTCGCCCCGACTGCTGGCCCGCAGGTCCTGATCGGCCTGGTTAAAGAGACGGATGGCCCGCACCAGAGCCGGGATGGTGGTCCGTGCGGCCTGGGCCTGCATTATCTCGACCATATCGGCCGTGACGTTAAGCAGTTCCGCGCCATCGCCGGCCGCCTTCAGGAGCAAGAGACCACGCAGGTGCTCCACCACCTGGCGGTTGAACTGGCGCAGATCGGCCCCCGCGTCGCAGACCTGCCCCAGGAGGCGCAGGCCCTCGGCGGTGGCGCCGGCCAGCCAGTGGTCCACCAACTGGCCCACGGCCTCGCTGCCGACGGCGCCCAGGATGCGGCGGGTCTGCTCCAACGTGACCGTCTCACTGGCCTGGGTCAACTGGTCCAGCAGGCTGATGGCGTCGCGCAGGGAGCCGGTGGCGGCCCGGCCGATGAACTCCAGGGCGGCCGGTTCGGCGGTGAATCCCTCAGCCTGGCAGATCTTTTGCAGGTGGCCGACGATCTGGGGCAGGGAGATACGCCGGAAATCAAAGCGCTGGCAACGGGAGAGGACGGTGGGGGGAATCTTGTGGGGTTCGGTGGTCGCCAGGACAAAGATCACGTGGGCCGGTGGCTCCTCTAACGTCTTCAGCAGGGCGTTAAAGGCCTCGTTGGTGAGCATGTGGCTCTCGTCCACGACGTAGAACTTGGTGCGCATCTCGGTGGGGGCGTAGTGCACCTTCTCGCGCAGGTCCCGGATCTCGTCAATGCCCCGGTTGCTGGCCGCGTCAATCTCGATGAGGTCCATAGCCCGGCCCTCGTTGATGCTCTGGCAGATGGCGCAACGGTTACAAGGACGCTCTTCAAGCGGGGCCAGGCAGTTGACCGCTTTGGCCAGGATGCGGGCTACCGTCGTCTTGCCAGTGCCACGGGGGCCACAGAACAGGTAGGCATGAGCCACCCGGCCGGTGCGCAGGGCGTTGCGCAACGTGGTGACCACGTGTTCCTGCCCCACCAGCTCGTCGAAATCGCGGCTACGCCATTTGCGATAGAGTGCCTGCCAGGCCATACGTCCCCCAGTCGTGTTCAGCCAGGAGGTAGTTTACCACCGATGGGCCGGGAATGCAAGCGGGCCGGCTACCGATTCATTTCCATACCAGGGCCAACCGGCTGCGCGTCACGCCGTCCAGCGACGTGTAGAGTAGCGTCTGGCCGTGAAGCACCACCAGGTCGGCATGGCCCAGGCCGATGTTGCCGGGGAGATCCACCAGTATGGGACCGGGATATTTTTCCCACGGCCCGTCAATCTGGTCGGTGCGGCTGCGGGCCAACCCCAGGCCGAATTGGGTATCGCCCGGGTCGCCCGGCCCCGGCCCGCGCAAGCCTTCGTAGAGCATGTAGTAGCGGTTGCCGATCCGCTGGACCTCGGCCGCGCTGATGATGCGAAAGTCAAAGTAGGGATTCGTCTGGGGGCCTTTCTCGTCGAGGGGGCCGTATTCGGGAGCGCCAGTGAAGAGCGGGTTGTGCGAACACTTGCGGAGCTGGGCGGCCGGCGCGTCCACGGCACCGTAGTAGCAGCCCATGCTGGCCGGGTTCTGGCCCAGGCCCATGAACACATAGAGGCGATCCCCTTCCACGTATACCCCCGGCGGCCCCCCGACCAGGCAATCGTAAAAGTGCGACGCGTGCGGGTGATCCCCGATGCGCTCGGCCGGCGTGCAGTCTCGCAACTGGAGTTGCCAGATGCCCGTCAAGGGTACCACCTCCGGGGCGCTCCACGTAAGCCCGTCGGTCGAGCGGCGCAGCATGACGCGGGCCCGGTATTCGTAGACCAGGATCATCGTCTGGCCGTTGTAGGCCACCCGGGGGTATTGCTGCTGGTCAATATGGTCGCGCTTGGAGTCACAGGGGCAGTCCAGGCACCGGAACAGGCAGACCGGCGGCTCATCGTGGTGGAACGTATACCCGCCGTCATCGCTGCGATAGATCACCGTGCAGCCGGGGAACTCCACCGGGTTGCCGCAACGGTCCACCGTGCCGGCCGAGCGGTCGCTGGCGTGAAGATAGGACCACAGCTCGCCGTTGCGCATGACGATGGTGTCCGATTCGCCCAGAGGCAGCCCGGTATCCGCGACCTCCACGACGAACCGGGCGCGTCCGTCCCAGAGATCGGCCAGGGTGGGGTGTCCGCCGGTGCCAGGTTGTTCCTGAACCACCAGGAGATGAGCCGGCGTAGGCCTGGGGGTCGCAGTGGGCGAGGCGGTGGGCGCCAGGGTGGCGGTGGGACCAGCAGTGGCAGACGCAGGCGACGTGGGTGGGGGTGTTGTTGGTTTCGCCGTCGCCGTGGGGGTGTCCACCAGCGCCCCCGGCATGACCGTGACTGTCGGGGCCGGGTCTGCCACTTGGGGGTGGGGTGTAGCGGCTGACGATGGCGACTGTGAAGAAGTCGGGGGTGCGCCTGGGCCGGGGTAGAGCAGCGCGATCACGAAACAGGTCCCGGCCAGCAGGCCGCACCCCGCCAGCACGCCGATGCCCAGGCCAACCCATGACTCGCCAAACCGTTGCGGACGTGTCTTCCCCATTGTGCATCCCAGGGTTTTGTCAAGGCAACCGGCCTTCAGCACACCGCCGTGAACGAGACGACGGCTCCTGGCTACGCGCTATGGATTGGTCACGGCTATGCGCTGCAACATCTCTATTACCTGCCGCCTGTTCGATCGGGAGGGGGTCTCAGGCCAGCAATTCCAGCCGGGCCAGCGCCTCAAAGTAGCGCACCACCAGTTCGACGTCGCGCTGGCCGGTCTCTAATTCCACCAGGTCTATGATCTCGGCCAGGGTGCGCTGACCATCGGCCCAGTAGAGGGCCACGACGGGGAGCAACCAGGCGGCTGGTCGGTCCTTCTGCAAACGCCACAGGGCCTCACGCTCCGCGAGGGGAAGCTTCTGGAACCAGCCGTGGGTGGCAATCGGCCCGCGATAGAGACGGCGGGGGCGCATCTGGGTGGCGCGCTCGTCCCATTCGGTGCGTTCCGGGGACGGGGCCGGCGTTTGGGCGGGCACCCACGCCTGGGCGGCGGCGCCCTCGGCGGCGGCCACCCAGTCAAGCCTGGGCTTGGCTCGCCGGGCCTCGGCTACCAGGTCGTTCACAAAATCGGTCTCTGGGGTCAACCGGCCCAACGTCGCCAGGGCCACGGCCAGGCGGTCGGCCTGGTAGTCCAGCAGGCGTGTCACCGCCACGCGACCCGGCGACCCTTCCAATACCGCCGTCACCTGATCCTGGGCCAGCCGGGCCAGCCGGCCCTTGAAGCGGGCCAGCATCTCGTGGCCCANCCACNGCGCTTCGGGCCGGCCGGCGTGGGCCAGAAAGTCCAGGTATGTGGCGGCGATGGTGGCGGCGCGGGCCAGGGCCGCCGGGTCNGTCTTGTCCGGCGTATCCTGGCTGGTATGATAGAACACGTCGGGCCACTGGATGAGCATGGGACACGGCACGCCCACAGTGGGATCGCCCAGGATATAGTGGTCGCTGCCGCCGCTGAAAGGGGATAAGGCGTGGCGGAAGAGGGCATACCCGCCCAGGCCGCTGTGGGTCTGGGCGCCGNTGGNGAGGGCCTCCATGATGGCAGCCGCCAGGTCGCCGGCAAAGTTGGGCGCNGCCTGGGGCGGCTGTTCCACCAGCAGCACGCTCTTGCACTGGTCCTGGTCCTGGCCTACCATGTCCAGGTTCAGGGCGGCCACGATGCGGGGGATGCGGTCCTCGTGGGTAGCCAGGTAAGCGTAGGTGCCGGCCATCTCGGGTACCAGAAGGAAGCGCAGGCCCCGACGCGGTGGAGGGAGGGTGCCGTCGTCGTAAAGTCGCCGCAACACACGGGCCGTCTCCAGCAAGGCGGCGGAACCGGAGGCGTTGTCGTTGGCTGACGGCTCCGGGTGGCAGAGATGCGCCACCAGCAATACTTCCTCGTCCGTCTGGCCGGGGATAAAGGCGTCCACCACCTCGATGGTGCCGTCGTAGAGCCGGGCGTCCACGTGGGCGC
>JGI24188J35168_1000592_pt1 | contig 21537 bp, 36 predicted proteins | sample YNPBryantNP2012_FD_35168 | JGI IMG/M metagenome (IMG submission 35168) | reverse complement strand
GATTGCGCCGGTGGCGTTGGAAAAAGAGCTTCGGTTTGCCATTCGAGAAGGCGGGCGCACCGTGGGCGCCGGCGTGGTCACCGATATCATCGAGTAAAGGCCAACGTCACNAAAGCCATGGGGTCCCCGACCGAGTATGCGCGGCGGGGACCCAAATTATGGGAACAGACGCCATGATGAATCAGAGAATACGCATCCGCTTGAAAGCCTACGACCACAAGCTTCTTGACCAGGCGGCCGCAGAAATCGTCAATACGGCCAAGAAAACGGGAGCCCATGTGGCCGGCCCCATTCCTTTGCCGACGAAAATTCACCGCTATACGGTGCTGCGTTCCGTTCATATCGACAAGAAGTCCAGGGAGCAGTTTGAGATCCGTGTTCACAAGCGGTTGGTGGACATTCTGGAGCCGACCCAACAGACGGTGGATTCCCTGATGAAGCTGGATCTGTCCGCCGGGGTCGATGTGGAAATCAAACTGTAAGGCCGCTTCGAGCGGAAGAGCCGAGCCCAAGAGAGCTGAGAAAATGGTGAAGGCATTATTAGGACGAAAGCTCGGGATGACACAGGTCTTCGCGGAAGACGGGAGCGTGGTTCCCGTCACGGTGGTCCAGGCCGGTCCGTGTGTCGTCACCCAGGTCAAAGTTCCCGCACGGGACGGGTACAGCGCCGTGCAGATCGGCTTTGGGGAACAGAAGGAAAAGAAGGTCACGCGCCCCCTCAAAGGTCATTTGGACAAGGTGGGAAAGGGGTACTTTCGGATTTTGAGGGAGGTGCGTGTCGAGAATCCCGATGAGTTCCAGCCGGGCCAGGTGCTGGACACCGGTGTGTTTCTTATCGGAGACCGAGTGGATGTGACGGGGATCAGCAAGGGCAAGGGCTTTGCCGGAACCGTCAAACGCTGGGGTTTCAGCCGCGGTCCGGTGACGCACGGATGCAAGAACATCCGGGAACCGGGTTCCACCGGATGCGCCACCTTTCCGGGTCGCGTCATCAAGGGCAAAAAGATGGCGGGCCAAAAAGGCAACAAGCGGGCTACCGTGCTGAATCTGAAAATCGTCGACGTGCGACCCGAAGAAAATNTCCTTCTGATCAAAGGAGCCGTGCCCGGAGGCACCAATGGCTTCCTGCTGATCCGCAAGACCAATCGGGTTCGATGACGCCCGCGCCCCGGTGAGTGGAGGACGAGAGGGAACACATCATGCCAACGGTGGAAATCTTCGACATGAATCGACAGGTCGTGGGGCAGATGGAGCTTCGCGACGACATTTTCGACGTCCCGGCCAACCCCCATGTGGTGCATGAGGTGGTTTTGTACCAACTGGCCAAGCGTCGCCGGGGAACGGCAAAAACCAAGGGCCGCAGCGAAGTCTCCGGCGGGGGCAAAAAGCCGTGGCGCCAAAAAGGCACGGGCCGGGCTCGAGCCGGCACGTCCCGATCCCCCCTGTGGCGGGGCGGCGGCACCATTCACGGGCCGCAGCCGCGATCTTACGAGATGCGGGTTCCAAAGAAGGTGCGGCGCCTGGCGCTCAAGGTGATCCTGAGCCAGAAGCTGCGCGAACAGGCCTTGGTGGTCGTGGACCAGCTGAGCTTTCCGGAGATCAAGACCAAGAACTTCTTTTCGTGGATGCAGCGCTTCGAACTGCACAAGCCCCTTGTGGTCATCGCCGGGAAGGACGAGGTCGTGGAAAAATCGGCGCGCAANATCCCCGACGTGAAGGTGCTGCGCTGTGAAGGCCTGAACGCTTTCGACATGCTCAAACATGGAAATGTGGTCCTGACCAAAGACACCGTTTCCAAAATAGAGGAGTCCTTGGGGTGATGCGGGACAAAACCTATTCCATATTGAAGCGCCCCTTGATCACGGAAAAGAGCACGCTGGAAAAGGAGCAATACAACAAGCTCCATTTCGAGGTGGATCGGCGGGCCAATAAGATCNAGATCAAAGAGGCCGTGGAGAAGATCTTCAAGGTGGACGTGCTGGAGGTGCGCACCCTGACGGTCAAAGGGCACAACAAACGGGTGGGGCGCCACACCATCCGCACGCCCGACTGGAAGAAGGCCATTGTGACGATCAAACCCGGCCAGAGGGTCGAGTTTTTCGAAGGCGTCTAAGCAGGCGACAAGGGCCTCGGGCGACCGAAACCGCGTAAGACGGGGCGGAGCGATCCGAGGACCGGATGAGGGTGAGTCATGGGCATCAGGAAAGTCAAACCGCGCAGCGCCGGGACCCGGTTCGTGACCTATCCGACCTTTGAGGAAGTCACGAAGAAGGAACCGGAAAAGAGTCTCGTGGAGCCGCTCAGGAAAAAGGGCGGCCGCAACAACTACGGCCGTGTGACGGCGCGGCATCGTGGCGGCGGCCACAAGAGGCTCTACCGCATCATCGACTTCAAGCGGGACAAGGAAGGGGTGCCGGCCAAGGTGGCGGCCATCGAATACGATCCCAACCGGTCGGCGCGCATCGCGCTGCTCCATTATGTGGACGGCGAAAAGCGCTACATTTTGGCNCCCTTGGGTCTGCAGGTGGGCGATACCGTGCTGACGGGGCGGGAGGCGGATGTGAAGCCNGGCAACTGCCTTCCTTTGGAAAGCATCCCCTTGGGCACCGTGGTCCACAACGTGGAAATGATTCCCGGCAAAGGCGGCCAATTGGCCCGATCGGCTGGAGCCGGCGCCCAGCTCATGGCCAAGGAAGGCCGGTACGCGACGCTGCGGATGCCGTCGGGCGAAATGCGCATGGTCTTGGCGCNNTGTAAGGCGACCATCGGCCAGGTGGGCAACATCGATCACGAAAACATCAGCCTGGGCAAAGCCGGGCGAAGCCGCTGGCTGGGCCGCCGGCCCCACGTGCGCGGCGTGGCCATGAACCCTGTGGACCATCCCATGGGTGGCGGCGAGGGGCGCAGTTCCGGCGGGCGGCATCCGTGCACGCCGTGGGGCAAGCCNACCAAGGGATACCGGACGCGCAAGGCCAAGAACAGCGATCGGCTCATCGTGCGACGCCGAAAGTCATAGCGTAAGGAGGGTAAGGTGCCTCGCTCGTTAAGAAAGGGACCCTTTGTGGACGATCACCTGGTGNAGAAGGTGCTCACAGCCAAGGAGACCGGCGACCGAAAGGTGATCAAGACATGGTCTCGGCGCTCCACCATTCTTCCCGATTTCGTGGGGCTGACCATCGCCGTNCACAACGGCAAGAAGTTCATTCCCGTTTTTATCACGGAGAACATGGTGGGCCACAAGCTGGGTGAGTTTTCGCCCACGCGAACCTTCTACGGCCATGCCGGGGATAAGAAGTCCAAGGTCAAGGGGAAAAAGTGATGGAAGTGAGAGCGGTTTCCAAATACCTGCGCATCTCTCCGCGTAAGGCGCGCTTGGTGGCCGACCTGGTCCGCAGCAAGGGCGTGGACGAAGCATTGACCATTTTGAAGTACACCCCCAAGAAAGGGGCGCGGTTGTTGTCCAAGACGCTGCGTTCCGCCATGGCCAACGCGGAAAACACCAAGACCATGGATATGGAAGGCCTCTACATCAAGGAAGTTTACGTCAACGAAGGGCCGCGGCTGAAGCGGTGGAGGCCTCGCGCCATGGGCCGGGCGACCCGGATTTTGAAACGCACGAGCCATATCACGGTGGTTCTCGGGGAAAAGTAATTGGTTTGTCACAGGACCTCGGAGGTGGAGATTGGGACAGAAGGTCAATCCAAAAGGTTTTCGTCTCGGCGTCATCCGAACCTGGGATTCCAAGTGGTTCGCGTCCAAGGGTTACGCCAAGCTGGCTTATGAAGACCGAAAGATTCGCGATTTCATCAAAAAGCGGCTGTACCACGCCGGGATCGCCAAGGTGGAAATCGAAAGGGCGGCGAACAAGGCCAAGATTCGCATTCATACGGCCCGCCCAGGCATCGTGATCGGCAAGAAAGGGGCGGAAATCGAGGCCTTGCGCCGGGAGCTGGAAAAGAAGTTCACCCGGGAGATCCTGATCGACATTCAGGAGGTGCGGCGCCCCGAACTGGACGCCGTGCTGGTGGCGGAAAACATCGCCTTGCAATTGGAACGGCGGGTCGCCTTTCGTCGAGCCATGAAACGCGCGGTGACCTCAGCCTTGAAATTCGGCGCCAAAGGCATTCGCGTGGCGTGCGCCGGACGGCTGGGAGGGGCGGAAATGGCGCGGCGGGAATGGTATCGCGAAGGTCGCGTTCCTCTCCACACGCTTCGAGCCGATATCGACTATGCCGTGGCCGTGGCCCGAACCACCTACGGTGTGATCGGGGTCAAGGTATGGATTTTCAAAGGGGAAGTGCTCCCGTAAGGGCGGCGGGCCTTTTCCGGGGGCTCGGGACAAGGGCGGCGTCCGGTAAAAGGCGAGACCCTGCGGGTCAGAGTCGAGGAGACGATCCATGTTAGCGCCGAAACGAGTCAAATACCGCAAGCAGCAAAAAGGCCGCATGAGGGGGATGGCCTCCCGAGGAAACCAGCTGAGCTTTGGGGACTTCGGGATCAAGGCTCTGGAGCCCGGCCGCATCACCTCGCGGCAAATCGAGGCGGCCCGCGTGGCCATCACCCGATACGTCAAGCGCGGCGGGAAGATCTGGATCCGCATTTTTCCGGACAAACCCATTACCAAGAAGCCCGCGGAAACCCGCATGGGCAAGGGCAAAGGGGCCCCCGAAGGATGGGTGGCGGTGGTCAAGCCGGGGCGCATCCTTTATGAACTCAAGGGCGTCACAGAGGAAATCGCCAAGGAAGCCTGCCGGCTGGCGGGACACAAGCTTCCGGTGGCGACACGGTTTGTGTCGAGGCAGGATGTGTTATGAAAGCAGCGACCTTGCGTGACATGAGTGTGGACGAATTGCGGCAGAAACTGGCGGAACTGCGGGAATCGCTGTTTAATCTCAAGTTTCAGCACGCCACCGGGCAGCTGGAAAACACGGCGCAGCTGAAACGGCACAAGCGGGACATCGCCAGAGTATTGACCGTGTTGCGTGAAAAGCAAAACGTCGGTGAGGCGTAAGAGGCATGCCCATGGAAGAGCGGACAACGAAGAGGAAGACCCGCGTCGGCACCGTGGTCAGCGACCGGATGAACAAAACGGTGGTCGTCCGCGTGGAGCGGCTTGTCAAGCACCCCAAGTACGGCAAGTATATGCGGCGCCGCAACAAGTTCAAAGCCCATGACGAAGAAAACCAATGCCGCATCGGGGATCGGGTGCTTATCGAAGAGAGCCGCCCTCTGAGCAAGACGAAACACTGGGTGGTCGTCAAGATCTTGGAACGGGCCGCCGTCTAGAACACCCCCGAAGGGCCTCGAGCCCATGTGGGGGGTGGGGTGAAGGCAGTGAAGGGAGGCCATCATGATTCAGGCTGAAACACAACTGAATGCCGCGGACAACTCGGGGGCGAAGCGTCTCTACTGCATCAAAGTCCTCGGCGGAACCCGCAAGCGGTATGCGACGGTTGGAGATATCATCGTGGTGTCAGTCAAGGAAGCCATCCCCAATTCCAAGGTCAAGAAGGGGGATGTGATGCGGGCCGTGGTGGTGCGAACGACGAAAGAGGTGCGGCGCCCGGACGGGTCCTACATCAAGTTCGATGACAATTCGGCCGTCTTAATCAATGCCGCCAAGGAACCGATCGGGACGCGCATTTTCGGCCCGGTGGCCCGTGAGCTTCGCGCCAAGCAGTTCATGAAAATCGTGTCGCTGGCCCCGGAAGTGCTTTAGCGAAAAGGGTGGGGAAGGTCGCCAATGGCTGTCAGCAAAAAGTACCACATCAAGAAGAACGACACGGTGATGGTGATCGCCGGCAAGGAAAAGGGCAAGTCGGGCAAAGTGCTTCGGATCCTTACCAAGAAGGATCGGGCCGTGGTGGAAAAGCTCAACATGGTCAAGCGGCACATGCGCCCGGGCGCCCACAGCCGGCAAGGCGGAATTGTGGAAAAGGAAGCGCCGATTCACATTTCCAATCTCATGGTCATTTGCAGCAAGTGCACAGATCCGACCCGTGTGGGCTATAAGAACCTCGAAGACGGCCGCAAAGTGCGATTCTGCAAGAAATGCGGTGAGCTCATCGACGGTTGACGTCCACGGCTCCGGGCGGAGTGGAGGCGTTCATGGCACGTTTGCGCGAGTTGTACGTCAAGGAAGTGGCCCCGCAGCTGGCCGAAAAGTTTCAGTACAAAAGCCCGATGCAAATCCCAAGGCTTCAGAAGATCGTGCTCAATATGGGCCTNGGGGAAGCGATTCAAAACGTCAAAATCCTGGAAACCGCATCGGATGAACTGGCCCAGATCAGCGGCCAAAAGCCGGTGATCACACGGGCGCGCTTGAGCATTGCGGCTTTTAAGCTGCGCAAGGGAATGCCCATTGGGTGCATGGTGACCCTGCGCGGGGATCGCATGTACGAGTTCTACGACAAGCTGGTGAACATCGCCCTGCCGCGGGTGCGCGACTTTCGGGGCGTGTCCCCCAAGTCCTTTGACGGGCGCGGCAATTACACGCTGGGGGTTCGGGAACACATTATCTTTCCGGAAATCGACTACGATAAGATCGATAAGATCAAGGGACTGAACATCACCATCGTAACCACGGCCCAAACCGACGACGAAGCGCGCGAGCTGTTGGCTCTGTTGGGAATGCCGTTCAGAAAGTAGCGAGGAAGGGTGAGAAGGAGGCAGCCTTGGCCAAGAAATCCATGATCGCAAAAGCCCAAAGAAAGCCCAAATTCGCGGTGAGAGCCTACAATAGGTGCCCGCTGTGCGGACGGCCGCGTGCGTATCTGCGCAAATTCGGCATGTGCCGTATCTGCTTCCGAAATATGGCTCTCAACGGCGAGCTTCCCGGCGTCGTTAAGTCCAGTTGGTAGGAGCCGGAAGGAAGAAAAGGAGAGGACTTCTATGGTGATGACGGACCCCATTGCCGACTTTCTCAATCGCATTAAAAACGCCCATCGGGCGCGCTTCGATAAGGTGGACGTGCCGGCCTCACGCATCAAGGTGGAATTGGCGCGGATTCTCAAGGAAGAAGGCTACATCAAGCATTTCAAGCTCATTAAGGACAACAAGCAGGGCGTCCTGAGAATCCATCTGAAATACGGGCCTGAGCGCGAGGCGGCCATTCGGGACATGCGCCGCATCAGCAAGCCCAGTCGGCGGATCTATGTGGGATCCAAAGACATCCCCCGGGTCCTGAACGGGCTGGGGATCGCCATCCTGTCCACCTCGCGGGGCATCCTGACGGATAAGCAGGCGAGGCAGGCGGGCGTTGGCGGGGAACTGATCTGCAGCGTGTGGTGAACACAGGTAAAGGAGTTGTGAGATGTCTCGCATCGGCAAGAACCCCATCCCGATTCCCAAAGGGGTGGAAGTCAAGCTTCAGGGTGACCTGGTCACCGTGAAGGGGCCCAAGGGCCTTTTGGAACGGCGCGTTCCGGCGGAAGTGTCCGTCGCCGTGGAAAGCGGCCAGATCATCGTGCGCCGAAAGGACGATGAACGTCGATCCCGGTCTTTGCATGGGCTCATGCGGGTTTTGCTCCACAACATGGTGACGGGTGTAAGCGAGGGCTTCGCCAAGGTCCTGGAAATCCAAGGTGTGGGCTACCGCTGCGATGTGGCCAACAATGTGCTCAACTTCACCTTGGGACATTCTCACCCGCTGAGTTTCCCCTTGCCCGAAGGGGTCAAGGCCTCCGTGGAAAAGCAGACGGTGATCCGGCTGGAAGCTGTCGATAAGGAACTCTTGGGCCAGACCGCGGCGAACATCAAGGCCCTGCGCCCTGTGGAACCGTACAAGGGCAAAGGGATTCGATACGCGAACCAATGGGTCCGGCGAAAAGCCGGCAAGACCGGTTCCAAGAAGAAATAGGGGAAGGACATATGGGCTCCAAGACGAATCCCAGCGTGGCGGCGCGCCTGAAGCGCAAGCGGCGGATCCGCACAAAGGTCCACGGCACGCCCGAGCGGCCTCGACTGACGGTGTACAAAAGCCTCAAGCACATCTACGCTCAAATCATCGACGACACGACGGGCATGACAGTGGCTGCGGCGTCGACCCTTTCGCCGGAATTCAAGGCCCTGGATCCCGTCAAGGGTAAGGTGGGGGCTGCGGAAAAGGTGGGCCAGCTCGTAGCCAAAAAAGCCTTGGATAAAGGGGTCACCAAAGTGGTGTTCGATCGGAACGGGTTCATCTACCACGGGCGGATTCGCGCTGTGGCGGACGGAGCGCGGGCCGCGGGACTGGAATTCTGACCGACACTGGCGGGCAAGGAGGCGTATCTTGGCACCTCTCGAATCACAGGATGTACAGTACATCGACAAAATCGTTCACATCAGCCGCGTGGCCAAAGTGGTCAAAGGGGGCCGGCGGTTTTCTTTCAGCGCCATCGTCATTGTTGGGGACGGTAACGGGCGCGTGGGTTTTTCCCTGGGCAAGGCCAATGAAGTGCCGGAGGCGATCCGCAAAGGTCTGGAGGGAGCCAAGCGGGACATGTTCGATGTCCCGCTGGTCCAGGGGACGTTGCCCCACGAGGTGTTGGGCAGGTTCGGCGCCTCCTCGGTGGTGCTCAAACCCGCCTCCCCGGGGACGGGAGTCATCGCGGGCGGGGCGGTGCGGGCCATCATGGAAGCAGCCGGAGTAACGGATGTGCTCACCAAGTGCCTGGGGTCGCGCAATCCCCATAACGTGGTCAAAGCCACCATCGCCGGGCTGAAGGCCTTGAGGAGTCCGGAGCGGATTGCCAAAACCCGAGGGGTGGATGTGACGGAAGGCAAGGTTCAAGGAGCCGGGAGGTGATCCATGGCGCAGATGATTCGAATCAAACTGGTGCGCAGCCCCATCGGTCGGCCTGAAAAACATCGCAAAATCCTTCAGGCCCTGGGGCTGACGCGACTGCAAAAGGAAGTGACGCTGCCCGCCATCCCTCCGGTTGTGGGTGCGGTGAAAAAGGTCAATCACTTGGTTCAGGTGAGCGAAGCCTGATCGAGACGAGACGACAAAAACGGGTGAATGCCATGCGACTGAATGAATTGAAACCGGCGGCCGGTTCGCGAAAAGAGCGCAAGCGTATCGGCCGAGGGTCTGGATCCGGCTTGGGAAAGATGGCCGGCAAAGGGCACAAGGGGCAGAAAGCGCGAGCTGGCGGGGGTGTGGTGCCGTGGTTTGAAGGCGGTCAGATGCCCCTGCAGCGCCGTGTGCCCAAGAGGGGATTCAACAACATCTTCCGAAAAGTGTATACCGTGGTCAATGTGGGGGATCTGGAACGGTTCGAGGCGGGAAGCCGCGTAGGCCCCGAGGAATTGATCCGGGCTGGATTGGCCAAGAAAAAGGCCGACGGCGTCAAGCTCCTTGGAGATGGAGAGCTGAAGGTGTCCTTGGCCGTGCGCGTCAACAAGGCGAGCGCCTCGGCCGTGGCGAAGGTGGAAGCGGCTGGCGGGACGGTGGAAATCCTTAGCTGAGAGGAACAAGCGGGTGCTCACGGGCTTCCAAAATATCGGTAAAATTCCCGAGCTGAAACGGCGTATCGGCGCGACCCTGCTTCTATTGGCCGTTTACCGGATCGGCGTCCACGTGCCGACGCCGGGTATCAACCGGGAGGCGTTGGCCGCCTTCTTCGCGGCGGCCCAGGGAACGCTCCTGGGGCTCTTTAACATGTTCTCCGGCGGCGCCATGCAGCAACTGTCTGTTTTCTCGCTGGGGATCATGCCCTACATCAGCTCCTCCATCATCCTTCAACTGCTGACGGTGGTGATTCCCCACCTGGAGCGGCTAAGCAAGGAAGGGGAGGCCGGCCGCAAGAAGATCACGCAGTACACCCGCTACGGCACGGTGGTTCTGAGCATCATTCAGGGCTTTGGGATCGCCTTTGGCTTGGAAGGCATGACCGGACCCGGGGGCGAACCCGTGGTGCTCGCGCCGGGATGGGCCTTTCGCCTCATCACGGTGATTACCCTGACGGCGGGAACGGCCTTCATCATGTGGTTGGGGGAGCAAATCACGGAACGAGGCATTGGCAACGGGATCTCGCTCATTATCTTTGCCGGGATTGTGGCCGGCATGCCCACGGCTGTGGGAAATACGCTGAGGCTCATGCAGACCGGGGAAATGAGCGCTTTTAAGGCCCTCATTCTTTTGGTCATCATGGTCGTCGTGGTTGGCTTCATCGTCCATGTGGAACGGGGGCAGCGGCGGATTCCCGTCCAGTACGCCAAAAGGGTCGTGGGGCGACGCATGTACGGTGGGCAGAGCACGCATCTTCCTCTGAAGATCAACACCTCTGGTGTGATTCCGCCCATTTTCGCCTCGTCCATCATCATGTTCCCGGCTACGGTGGCCAATTTCATCCAGGTGCCGTGGATGCAGAATATCGCCAGGATGCTCATGCCCGGCCATTGGCTCTACACGGTGCTCTACGTAGGCTTCATTATTTTCTTTTGCTATTTTTATACCGCCATTGTTTTCAACCCCATGGACGTGGCGGACAATATGAAAAAATACGGAGGCTTTATTCCCGGCATTCGACCTGGAAGGCCCACGGCGGAATACATCGATAAGGTCTTGAGTCGCATTACCCTGGGTGGGGCCCTATATGTGTCCATTGTGTGTGTCCTGCCGAGTATTTTCACCCAAAACTTCAATGTGCCTTTTTATTTCGGCGGCACGGCCCTACTCATCGTCGTCGGCGTAGCCATGGATACGGTGGGGCAAATCGAAGCCCATATGCTGACACGACATTACGAGGGATTCCTGAAATCGGGGCGGATTCGAGGACGCCGATAACGGCACGCGGCGCCTCGGCAAAGGCAAGCGTGGGGGCACAAGGGACGTGCCGCCCGGGTAGTCTCGTAGGGGGTTTTCTGGAACGGTTGTGAGGCCGACGGACAGGGAGGGAGACGATGAACATCATTTTGTTGGGACCGCCGGGTGCAGGAAAAGGGACGCAAGCCAAACGCATGATCGAACGCTATGGGATTCCGCAGATTTCCACGGGGGACATGCTGCGGGCCGCCCTGAAGGCCGGCACTCCCCTGGGCCTCGAAGCCAAGAAGTANATGGACAAAGGGGCCCTTGTGCCCGATGCGGTGGTGGTCGGCCTGGTGAAGGAAAGAATCCAAGAGGATGATTGCCGAAAGGGCTACATGCTGGACGGTTTTCCGCGCAACGTGAGCCAGGCGGAAACCCTGGACGGCATGCTGAAGGAGTTGGGCCAGAAGATCGATCATGTGGTGTGCATCGAAGTTCCTGATCAGGAATTGATCCAGCGGTTGACCGGCAGGCGTACGTGCCGGGAATGCGGTGCGGGCTATCACGTCATGTTCGATCCTCCGAAAAAAGACGGGGTCTGCGACAAGTGCGGCGGGCAACTTTATCAGCGTGACGACGACAATGAAGCGACGGTGACGTCGCGGCTCAAGGTGTACGCCGACCAAACGAAGCCGCTCATCGAATACTACGAAAAGCAGGGCAAACTGCGGAAGGTCGACGGCATGGGTTCCATCGACGAGATTTTCGAGCGCATCAAGGCCGTATTGGGTTAGAGGGCGTTTTGATCATTCTCAAGACCCGAGAAGAAATTGAAAAAATCCGTAAAGCGTGTCTGATCGTCGCGGAGGTTCTGGAGCGGCTCCGGGAGATGGTGGCTCCGGGGGTCACCACGTGGGATCTGAACGCCGTCAGTGAAGAAGAGGCACAGAAGCGGGGAGCCGTGCCGGCCTTCAAGGGCTATCACGGCTTCCCTTATGCGCTGTGCACCTCGGTCAACGAGGAAGTGGTGCACGGCATGCCCAACAAGACGAGAATTCTTCGGGAAGGGGACATCGTCAGCGTGGATTTCGGCGTGGTGGTAGACGGATTTTATGGGGACGCGGCGGTCACCCTTCCCGTGGGACGCATTTCCGAAGAGGCCGTGCGGTTGTGCCGTGTCACGCAGGAAGCCCTGGATCGAGCCATCGCCCAGGCGGTGGTGGGCAATCGCCTTTCGGACATTTCCCACGCCGTGCAAGCCCATGTGGAGCCCTTTGGCTACTCGGTGGTGCGGGAATTCGTGGGACACGGCATCGGGCGCAACCTTCATGAAAGCCCCCAAATTCCCAATTTCGGTCCTCCCGGACGCGGCGTGAAACTCAAGCCGGGCATGGTGTTTGCCATCGAACCCATGATCAACCAAGGGGTTCCGGATATCCGTATTCTGGAAGATCGCTGGACGGCTGTCACGGCGGACGGGAAGCTTTCGGCCCACTTCGAACACACGGTGGCGGTGACAGAAAACGGTCCGGACGTGCTGTCCCGGCTGGCGTGAAAGCCCTTTACAGAGCGAATTCGAGCGCCTATAATGGCNCGTTTNCGTGGATACGGAACAAGACCGGGACCTGAATAGAGGAAGACCCCATGGCCAAGGAAGAAGCGATTGAGGTAGAAGGCACGGTCATTGAGCCTTTGCCCAACGCCATGTTTCGCGTCGAGCTGGAAAACGGCCACCGTGTGCTCGCCCANATCTCGGGAAAAATGCGCATGCACTTCATTCGCATTTTGCCCGGCGACAAGGTGACGGTGGAGCTTTCCCCCTACGACCTGACCCGGGGCCGAATCATTTATAGAGCCAAGAGCTGACGAGGCAACATGCCGCTGTGCAGAAGGGAGTGAACCATGAAGGTGCGGGCGTCAGTGAAGGTCATTTGCCGCAAGTGCAAGATCATTCGACGACACGGCCAGGTGCGCGTCATCTGCGAGAATCCGAAGCATAAACAGCGTCAAGGCTAACTGGAGGACACGGCATTGGCACGGATTGCAGGCATCGACTTACCGAAAAACAAGCGCATGGAAATCGCTCTGACCTACATCTACGGCATCGGGCGAAGCACGGCTTTGAAGATCCTGGAAGAAGCCAAAGTGGATCCGGGGACCAAATCCGATGACTTGACGGAAGAGCAGATTACGGCCGTCCGCCGTGTGATCGATACGCATTACAAGGTGGAAGGGGATCTTCGGGCCGAAGTGTCCATGAACATCAAGCGCCTGATGGATTTGGGCTGCTACCGGGGCCTGAGGCATCGGCGCGGCTTGCCCGTCAGGGGGCAACGCACCCATACCAATGCCAGGACGCGCAAGGGTCCTCGTCGATCGGTTATCGGAAAACGCAAAAAGTAAGGGATGGGAGGCAGAATGGCACGGGGCAGAGGTGGTCCGCGAAAGAAAAAAGAGCGGAAAAACATTCAGAACGGGATCGCGCACATCCGTTCGACCTTCAACAACACCATCGTGACGATCACGGACATGAGCGGCAATACGCTCTCATGGGCCAGCGGCGGCAATCAAGGCTTCAAGGGCTCACGGAAGAGCACGCCGTTCGCCGCGCAGACTGCGGCGCAGGCGGCCGCCAAGGCGGCCATGGAACACGGCCTGCAGAACGTGGAAGTCTACGTCAAAGGGCCCGGATCGGGCCGTGAGGCGGCCCTGAGGGCCCTTCAGGCGGCAGGGTTGAATGTGACGGTGATCCGAGATGTCACCCCCATCCCGCACAACGGATGTCGGCCGCCCAAGCGCCGTCGCGTATAACGGCCCCATCGTTCGGCGCCTCGGCGGCGCCTTGCTCATAAGGAGGAATAAGTCTTGGCTCGATATACTGGTCCGCAATGCCGGCTTTGTCGTCGGGAAAGCATGAAGCTTTACCTGAAAGGNGATCGTTGCTATTCGGATAAATGCGCCTTTGANCGCCGCAATTATGCGCCGGGGCAGCATGGACAGCGGCGCGGAAANCTGTCCGACTACGGGGTTCAGCTTCGAGAAAAGCAAAAAATCAAAAGGATGTACGGCCTGCAGGAAAAGCAGTTCAAGGCTTACTTCAAGGAAGCGGATCGTCAAAAGGGTGTGACGGGCGTGAACTTCCTGATCCTTTTGGAACGCCGCCTGGACAATACGGTCTTCCGGCTGGGTTTTGCCAACTCGCGTTCCCAGGCACGCCAGTTGGTGCGGCACAACCACTTCCTGGTCAACGGCCGAAAGGTGAACATTCCGTCCTATCTGCTGCGCCCGGGCGATGTGATCGCCGTGCGGGAAAAGAGCCGGCAGTTGGAAGTCATTAACGAAGCGCTGGACGCTCTGCCGCGCCGCGGGCTGGTTCCCTGGCTGGAACTGGACAAAGAGGCCTACCGGGGAACGTTCCGCAGCCTTCCGACACGGGAAGAAATGCCACTGCCTGTGCAAGAGCACTTGGTGGTCGAATTCTACTCGAAGTAACATTGCATTGACATTCTAGGTCATGGGCAGAGGGTCCACCGACACGGCAGGGTCCTCTGTCCGTTTTCTGAGGCCTGTTGTTGGGGCGAAGGCTTCGACAGGGGGCCGAAGGGGTTATGAGGACGGGTATGGAGAAAAACTGGCGCGAGTTGATTCGACCGAAGCCCCTGGCGGTGGAGCCTGGGGAGGACCCGACGCGCTATGCTAAGTTCACGTGTGAGCCGCTAGAGCGCGGTTTCGGAACGACGTTGGGCAATGCGCTGCGGCGGGTGCTGCTCTCATCCCTGCGGGGTGCTGCCATCACCGCCGTCAAGATCGACGGGGTGCTCCACGAATTTTCGTCGGCTCCGGGCGTGGTGGAGGACGTGACGGACATCGTGCTCAATCTGAAGGAAGTACGCTTGCGCCTCAACGGGGACGGGCCGAAACACCTTATCTTGGAAAAATCCGGGGAAGGACCCGTGACAGCCGGGGATATTCGAACGGATGCTTCCGTGACCATCTTGAACCCGGCAAAACAGATCTGCACCCTGGCCCGGGACGGCAAAGTCCGCATGGAATTGGTGGTGGAAGAAGGCAAAGGGTATGAACCGGCTGAATGGGATCCGGAAAAGATCGAAACCATCGGGACGATCCCCATCGATGCCATTTTCACCCCCGTGCGCAAGGTCAGTTACACCGTGAGCCAGGCCCGCGTCGGCCAGCGGACAGACTATGATAAGCTGACCATGGAAATCTGGACCGACGGGAGCATCACGCCTGAGGACGCCTTGGCCATGGCGGCTAAAATCCTTAAGGATCAGTTGAGCGTCTTCGTGAACTTCGAGGACTACGAGGCGCCGACGTTCGCGGAAGAAGCGGGTGAAGAGCCGGTGCTCAACGAGAATCTGTTCCGCAGTGTGGATGAACTGGAACTGTCCGTGCGCAGCGCCAACTGCCTGAAAAACGCCGACATCCGCTACATCGGCGAGCTCGTGCAAAAGACCGAATCGGAGATGCTTCGGACGAAAAACTTCGGCCGNAAATCGCTTAACGAAATNAAGGAAATCCTGGCCGAAATGGGCCTATCCCTGGGCATGAAGCTGGACAATTTCCCGAGCCGTGAAGAGATCGAACAGCGAAGAAAGGAAGAGGAATAGCCATGCGCCACAGGAAATCGGGTCGGAAGCTCAACAGGACTTCCAGCCACCGGTCGGCCATGTTTCGCAATATGGTGACGTCGCTGCTGGAGCATGAACGGATCGTGACCACCGTGCCCAAGGCCAAGGAAATCCGGCGCTGGGCCGACTCCATGATCACCCTGGGAAAACGGGGAGACCTTCACGCCCGCCGCCAGGCNNTNGCCGTTGTGCGCCGTAAGGACGTGGTGCACAAGCTCTTTGCAGAGCTTGGGCCGCGTTACCAGACCCGGCAGGGGGGCTACACGCGGATCGTGAAGATGGGCTTTCGCAAAGGGGACGGGGCACCCATGTGCCTGATCGAGCTGACAGGCGCCGAGATCAAGGCCAAACCCAAGAAGAAAACTCGCTCCCAGGAGCAAGCCGCCGCAGAGGCGTAGGAGCGTGCCGGAGCATGGAACCGGTGCGAGCGGGTTCCGCCGCGACCCTGCACCGCACCTTTCCCTGCGTGCACACAATCAACGGTTGGAGAATCTTTGGCAAAGCCGCCGCGTTCTTTTGCCCGTTCCGGCGGCACGGCAAAAAACAGCCCGGCGCGAGAAGCCACCGGGCTTTTTTTATGCCGGCCGAAGCGCGAGGCTGAAAACTTCCCCTTTCAGACCGTGGGGCGACTGAGGTAGAAGAGGCAGTGGGCGCAGGTGAAGCCGGCCCACAAACCTTTGGCGGCCTTGTCCAGGCACGCGTCGTAGTGGGGACAGCCGAAATGGCGCACGCCCCGCCCCTCGCGGCAGGCCACGGGATTGGGCGCGGCTTGCACGTCAGATCGGTGCGGCGCGCTGCGGGAAACTCCGGCAGTTCGTGCGCGCGGCATAAACAAACCTCCTTCGCCAAACGGAATCACACAATTATCAAAATGATTAATCACGAGCGGACGGAATGCAAGGGATGTTCCCCGAGCCGGGCGGTCACGAAGAGGTGAGGCGATGAAAGCGGTAGCGCAGCGGCTAAAAAAGATCCGCAACATCGGGATCATCGCGCACATCGATGCGGGAAAAACCACGGTGAGCGAGCGCATCCTCTATTACACGGGACGGTCTCACAAGATCGGCGAGGTGCACGAAGGGACCACCGTGATGGACTGGATGGAACAGGAGCAGGAGCGCGGCATTACCATCACGTCCGCCGTGACGACGTGCGAATGGAACGGCTACCAGATTCAGCTTATCGACACGCCGGGCCATGTGGATTTTACCATCGAGGTGGAGCGGTCGCTGCGCGTTTTGGACGGGGCCGTGGCCGTCTTTTGCGCCGTCGGCGGGGTGGAGCCCCAATCGGAGACCGTGTGGCGGCAGGCGGATAAATACCGAGTGCCGAAAATCGCCTTCGTCAACAAGATGGATCGCATCGGGGCCGATTTCCGCCATGTGCTGGACCAGATGCGGGAAAAACTCCAGGCCGATCCCATCGCGGTCCAGATTCCCGTGGGACGGGAGTCTGATTTCCGCGGCGTGGTGGATCTCATCCACANGCGCCAGATTGTCTGGAAAGACGAAACGTTGGGCGCGGAATACACCTACTTGCCCATCGACCCTCAGTGGGCCGACGCTGCCGCCGAAGCTCGGGACGAGCTTTTGGCCAAGGTGGCGGAACGGGACGACGGAATCATGGAAAAATACGTGGAAGGGCAGCCCGTGGCTCCGGAGGACATCGAACGCGTTCTGCGCCGCCTCACCCTGGATCTGGAAGCCGTGCCGGTCCTCTGTGGTGCCGCATTGCGAAATAAGGGGATTCAGCCGCTTCTGGACGCCGTGGTCCAGTTCCTTCCATGTCCTCTGGATATTCCTCCGGTTCAGGGAATTGATCCCGTCACGCAACAACCCGTCCAGCGCCTTGCCGACGACAACGAACCTCTGGCAGCCCTGGCCTTCAAGATTTTCATGGATCAAGGCCGTAAGCTGACCTACGCTCGAATCTATTCGGGAAAGCTTCGGGCCGGTGACACGGTTTACAATGCCAGGCAGCGCACGCGGGAAAAACTTTCCCGCATCTTTCGCATGCACGCCAACAAGCGGGAACGGCTCGAAGAGGCTGGAGCCGGCAGCATCGTCGCCCTGATGGGACTGAAATCCGCCGGAACCGGCGATACCCTCTGCGACGAGAAAAATCCCATCCTCTTGGAACCCATCGACATTTACGAACCGGTACTGGCTGTGGCCGTAGAACCCAAGACGCGAGCGGACCAGGAAAAGCTGGCCGACGCCTTAGCGAAACTGGCCGACGAAGACCCGACTTTTCGCTACAAGGAGGACCCGGACACAGGGCAGATGGTCATCCGCGGCATGGGGGAACTCCATCTGGAGATCCTGCTGAGTCGTTTGGAGCGGGACTATGCCGTGGGAGTGAATGCCGGAAAACCCCAGGTGGTCTATCGCGAAACGATCCAAAAGGCGGCCTTGGGCCGAGGAGTTTTCGAGCGGGAAATCGGCGGGACCAAACATTTTGCCGTCGTGGAACTCAGCTTGGAACCCCGGGAGCGGGGCAAGGGCAACCGGGTCATCCATCGCGTGCGGGACGCCTCCATTCCGGAAGCGTGGCTTCCCGTGGTGGAGGCCGGCGTGATGGATGCCTTCACCAGCGGGGATCTTATGGGCTACCCCGTGGTGGATGTGGAAGTGGCCGTCATCGGAGGGGAACACCGCGAAGGCCTGTCCACGGAATTGGCCTATCGGGTGGCGGCCTCCATGGCCTTTCGGGACGCCTTCAACAAGGGGGAACCCATCCTGTTGGAACCCTACATGCGCGTGGAGGTGCTCACCCCCGACGAATTCTTGGGCGACGTCATCGCCGATTTGAATCTGCGCAAGGCCCGCATTGAGGGCATTACGGCTAAGAAAGGCATCCAGGTTGTGGACGCTACGGTCGCCCTGTCCAAGATGTTTGGCTATTCCACGGCATTGCGATCCGCCAGCCAGGGCCGGGCCACCTTTACCATGCAGTTTTTCCGCTACGACGCGCTCAGTTCTTAAAAAGACGTTGCCTCCTGGCGTGCGCCGTGCTAAATGGAACCGCTTTAGAGCGAAACGGCAGGTTCCCGACCCAATCCAACCCGTGCGGTCGGCCGGAGGCCGCAGGGGTCGATTCCAACGGAAACCCCGCGAGGGTTTTTTTGTTGCTGAAAGGCAGGTGAATTCTGGATGACCGAACCGGAGGCCAGGGAGAGTTTCGAAAAGAAGATCCGCAAATTGCGAAAGGACTTCCAAAAGAACGTCCAGCCCGTTTTGCGGCGGCACAACTATTATCTCTCCAAGGGGGAACGCCGCCGCATCAAGCGGAAAAAAGCCATTAAAAGGATCCAACGTCGGATGCGTCGCCTGCAGGGCATGTAAAAGCTTGCACGGTGCTCTATCCGGCGTTCGCGTCTCCAAAAGAGACCGTCGCGCCCGGTCGGTGAGCCTGCAGTTTGCCATAAAAAAACCCCGGAGGTTTCCGGGGTTTTTTTTGCTCTTTATTTGCGGAAAACGGGGGGCCGGCCGGCCCCCGTTTTGTTTAGAGTTTGCCCAGGATATTTCGGGAGATGACCAAGCGCATGATTTCGTTGGTGCCTTCGTAAATCTGGGTGATCTTGGCATCCCGCAGATGCCGTTCCATGGGGTATTCCTTGCAATAGCCATAGCCTCCCAGGATCTGGACGCCTTCGACGGCGGCCCACATGGCCGTGTCCGAAGCGTACATTTTGGCCATGGCGGCTTCCTTTTCGTACCCACGCTTATTTTGTTCAAGCCAGGCAGCCCTGAGGGTCAGCAGTTCAGCAGCGTCCAGTTGGGTGGCGATGTCCGCCAGTTTCCATTGGATGGCCTGGAAGGAAGCGATGGGCCGACCGAATTGTTCCCGCGTTTTGCTGTAGGCGATGGCTTCTTCGAGAACCGCACGGCCGATGCCGATGGCCTGAGAGGCGATGCCGATGCGACCNCCGTCCAGTGTGGTGAGCATTTGTTTNAACCCTTCGCCTTCCTTGCCCAGAAGGTTTTCCTTGGGGATTCGAGCATCTTCGAAGATAAGTTCCGCCGTTCCCGACGCGTTGATTCCGAGCTTTTCTTCGACCCGGCCGACGCGGAAACCCGGCGTGTTGTGCAGATCCACCAGAAAGGAACTGATCCCTTTNTAGCCTTTTTCCTTGTCGGTGACGGCCGCCAGCACGCAATAGCGCGCCACGTTGCCGTTGGTGATGAATTTCTTTTCCCCGTTGATGACCCATTCATTGCCGTCCAAAACGGCCGTGGTGCGCATGCGGGCCGGGTCGGATCCNGCGCCGGCTTCGGTGAGGCCGTAACAGCCCAGGTACTCGCCGCTTGCCACCGGAGTCAGAAACTGCTGTTTCTGTTCTTCCGTCCCATAGGTGTACACGGGAAAGTTGTACAAGCTGTTGCACACGCTCATGATGACGCCGCAAGAAGCGCACGCTTTGGAAATTTCAATCATGGCCAGCACATAGCAGATATAGTCCATGCCGGCTCCACCGTATTCCGGCGGAATGGTGATGCCCATAAGGCCCAGTTCGCCCATCTTTTTCACGATTTCTTCCGGGTGGCGATGGGTGCGGTCCAGTTCGGCGGCCACGGGGGCGATTTCCCTTTCGGCGAACTTGCGCGCCATGTCCTGGATCATCTTTTGCTCTTCGGTGAGTTCAAAATGCATGGTTTTCGTCCTCCAAAGCGATGATTTGTCTTGACAAGGAACGGCATTCTAGGCGGTGAAGGATCCCTTGAACTGGGGTTTCCTTTTTTCCAGGAAAGCCGCAGCCCCTTCCTTGGCGTCTTCACTGGCGAAGCACAAACCAAAGGCTTCCACTTCCAGGGCGCATCCGGTCTTGAGGTCCGCATCCATGCCGCGGTCCACCACGGTCTTGATGGCCCGCAGGGCCAAAGCGCTTTTGGCGGCCATGGCCTTGGCCGCCTTCATGGTTTCGTCCAGCAGNGTTTCCGCCGGGAAAACTTTGGCCACAAGGCCCAGCTGGAGGGCCGTTGCCGCATCGATCATTTCCCCGCTCATGCACAGTTCCTTGGCCTTNGCGCGGCCTACAAGCCGCGCGAGCCGCTGGGTGCCGCCGAAACCAGGCAGAATGCCCAGGTTGATTTCCGGTTGGCCGAACTTGGCCTTTTCGGAGGCGTAAATGAAATCGCAGCTCATGGCCAGTTCCAGACCGCCGCCCAAGGCGAAGCCGTTGACGCAGGCAATGACGGGCTTGGGAAGAGCTTCCAGACCGAAAAACACGTCTTGGCCTTTTTGAGCGAAGAGGCGGGCCTGCAAGGGGTTCATCTTGGGAAATTCGCTGATGTCGGCCCCGGCCACAAAAGCTTTGTCGCCGGCCCCGGTCAAGACCAGCACGCGAATGGCATCGTCTTGGCGAACCCGTCGCACGGCTTCGTCGAGTTCTTCCAGGGTTGCCGGATTGAGCGCGTTGAGGGATTTGGGGCGGTTGATCGTCACCAAAGCCACCTGGTCACGCACCTCGAAAAGAATGTTTTCCAATGCCATGGCGGGACGTCTCCTTTGCAGCGGTTAGCGTTCGATGGTCACGGCGCAGCCTTGACCCCCTCCAATGCACAGGGTGGCCAAGCCCTTGCGGGCATTGCGCTTAGTCATTTCGTGGAGCAGCGTGGTGAGAATCCGGGCGCCGGAGGCTCCGATGGGGTGGCCGAGGGCGATGGCCCCGCCGTTGACGTTGACGATGTCGGGGTTCCAGCCCAGTTCCTTGTTCACGGCCAGGGCTTGTGCGGCGAAGGCTTCGTTGGCTTCCACCAGATCCACATCCTGCACGGACCAGCCGGCCTTTTGCAACGCCTTGCGGCTTGCAGGAATGGGGCCCGTGCCCATGATGGCCGGATCCACACCGGCAGAGGCGTACGAGCGGATGGCGCCCAGCGGGGTGAGTCCCAAAGAGGCAGCTTTCTTTTCCGACATGACGATGAGCACGGCCGCACCGTCGTTAATGCCCGAGGCGTTCCCTGCCGTCACGGTCCCATCCTTCTTAAAGGCCGGCGGCAATTTGGCCAAGGCTTCCAAAGTTGTTCCGAACCGGGGGTGTTCGTCCGTATCAAACATCACGGGAGGGCCTTTGCGCTGAGGGATTTCCACGGGAACGATTTCGTCTTTGAAGCGGCCTGCCTTGATGGCCGCTTCGGCTTTGGCCTGGCT
>JGI24188J35168_1000590_pt1 | contig 21608 bp, 19 predicted proteins | sample YNPBryantNP2012_FD_35168 | JGI IMG/M metagenome (IMG submission 35168) | reverse complement strand
CAACCGCCACTACCTCCCTCCGCTGCGGCTTGCCAGCGCCGTGGTGCCGCCCCCTGGGGCGCCTGAGGGTGGGGGCTGGGAGGGGGTGGCGTTTCAGGAGGTGGCGGTGGGGGAGGTGCCGGCGGCGCTGGGGGGTAGCGGCCGCTGGGAGGTCCTGGAGCGGCGCCCCTGGAAGCTGCGGGTTCGGGTGGAGGCCAGCGGGCAGGTGCTGGCGCTCTGGCACGCCCCGTACACCACCGGCTGGCGCGCCTTCCTGGACGGCAACCCCGCGGCGCTGCAGCTTTGCAACCTGGGGGCCATGGGGGTGGTGGTCCCCCAGGGGACCCACGAGGTGTGCTGGCGCTACCATCCCCCNGGCTTGCTGAGCGGCTTGCTGGCGGGGCTTTGTCTTGCGGCCTTGGCCCTGGCGGGGCTTGGGCGNAGGGGGTCGTGAGGTTCGCCGTGGAGCAGGAGCTGGTTCCCTACGAGCCGGGCTTTCCCCCCGGCAGCCGCTGGCTGGTGGTGGCGCCCCACCCGGACGACGAGACCGTGGGGGCGGGGGCCACCTTGGCCCTGGGGGTGGCGCGAGGCGTGGCGGTGCGGGTGGTGGTGCTCACCGACGGCCAGGCCCAAGGGGAGCCGGAGGTGCGCCGGCGGGAAGCGCTGGCAGCGGCGGCGGTGCTGGGGGTCACCCAGGTGGGCTTCGCTGGTCTTGCGGATCGAAACCTGGCCGCCCAGGTCCGCCGGGTGGTGGAGCTTTTGCAGCGGGAGCTGGCAGCGTTCCCGGCGGATCTGGTTTTTCTCCCCTCTCCCGTGGAGCTGCACCCGGACCACCGGGCCACCGCTTGGGCAGGGCAGCGAGCGTTGCGGAAGCTTTTGCGCTGGGGGGTTCGCTCCGGCCCTCCCCGCTGGGTGGCGTTTTACGAGGTGGGCAGTGCGCTCTGGCCCAACTTGTTGGTGGCGGGGGATGCGGCATGGGAGCAAAAGCGCCGCGCCCTAGCTTGCTACGCCTCGCAGCTTGCGGTGCGGGGGTACGACCGGGTCATGGAGGGGCTGGGGGCGTTTCGCTCCCTCACGCTCTCCGGGGTGGAGCGGGCGGAGGCTTTCGTGCTGCTTCCGGCCCGCTCGCTGCTGCTCCGCTCGTTCCGCTCCTGGCAGCGCATGGTTTCCCCACCCCGGGGCTAGCGCGCGAGAGTCCTCCCTCCAGGACACCCTCCCGCGTTCTGGCGTCACCGCCAGCGGACAGTTGCCAAGCGAGCGTTCCGGGCCTAGTTTGGCATTGGGCTTGCATTACGCAGGCCCGGAGGGTGTGCCATGAGGAGCAAGGTGTTCGCGATGCTGCCGTTGCTGCTGGTTGGCGCGGCCACGGCCCAGGCCCACGGGCGAGTGCGGGTGCACGTGGGGCTGGCCTGGGGGTGGTGGTACCCCTGGTGGTGGGAGCCGGTGGTGGTGCGGCCGGTGGTGGTGGAGGCCAGAACCCCGGATCTAGCGGTGGTGGATACCGACGTGAGCCCGGAGCACGCCCGGGTGCTTCTGGACGGACAGCTCATCGGCACCGCCGATGACTTCGACGGCAACCCCGATTACCTCTACCTCAAGCCGGGGCGCTATACGCTGGAGTTCGTGCTCCCTGGGTACGAGAGCCAGCGGATCGAGGTGGACGCCCAGCCGGGACGGTACTTCCCGATTTCCTTCGAGCTTGCCCGCAAGGGCGGGGAGAAACCAGCCCCTTGGTACGACCGCCCCGAAGGGCTGCCGGTGGCCAGGGTCTTCGGGAAGGACGTGAGGAAAGCCCCGGAGCCGGCGCGCCCCGATCCCACGCTGCGGCCGGAGCTCCGCGCCCGCCCCGAGCCCGCCGAGCGCCGGGGGAAGGCCGCGTTGCGCTTCGCGGTGGAGCCTGCGCAAGCTGCAGTGTACCTGGACGGGGAGTTCCTGGGGACCGCCGAGGAGCTCTCCCAGCTGGTGCGGCCCCTTTCGGTGGAGCCCGGGGAGCACCTGGTGGAGGTCATGGCGCCGGGTCAGCCCACCGAGCGCCGCACCGTGAAGGTGGAGGAAGGGCAGGTCTTCGAGGTACAGGTGAAGCTCGGCGGGGGGGCTGGACAAAACCCATCCGGCGACTTATAATGGTGGCAGCTGAGGAAGGAGGGCGGCGGATCAGGCATCCAGTCAGGCAAAGCCAACCAAACGTAAGCCTGCCAAACGGTGCCTTCCGAACGACGTCCCGCCAAACGAAGGCCGACCTAACTCGCTTGGTCGTAGCCGCCCTTCGCTGTGGATACTAGCCGCCGGGTAAACTCCCGGCGGTTTTTTTGCACCCCGCCCCGCACCCCCCGGGACCCGCCTAGCCTGGCGCGGGCCCGGCCCAGGGGAGCTTTCCCCCGAGCTTGCTTCGAAGCTTCGCGCTTGTCCCGCCCCGGGCCGCGCGGTGTGCCTGCTCGCTACCGCGCAGCCACCGAAGGCCCCAAAAGGCCTACGGCGCACGCTTCCAAGGGCAGCCGCAGCCGTTCCGCAAGGCTGCGGGCCACGAGCCACCCTTCGGCCGCCGCCAGCAGCGCTTCCGCCCGCTCCCCCTGAGCCTGGCGCGCTTCCAGCAACGCCAGGCTGGCGAACGCCGCGGTGCGCTCCGGGGCCTCCCGGGCCATGGCGGCAAGACGCAGCAGGGCCAGGAGGTCCCCCTCCAGGACTTGGCGCAGCAGCTCCCTTGCCTGGACCAAGAACGCCTCCCCCTCCTCCCCTTCCCCGGCCAACACCCCCAGGGAGGCGGGTACCGCGGCGGCCAAGGCCTGGCCCAAGCTCCCGAACCCTGCGGCGCTGGAGGCCGGGGGAGGCGGGACGCGCAACCGCACCGCCCGGGAAACGATGGTGGGGAGCACCCGGAGGGGGTTGGCGGCCAGCAGCAGCCAGTGGGCGTGGGGAACCGGCTCCTCCAGGGTCTTGAGCAGCGCCGAGGCGGCGTAGAGGTTGAGGGGGGGTGTGTGGGCGTTGGCCAGCACGTAAACCCGCTTGCGCCCCTCGAACGGCACTTGGCGGAAGCTGGCCAGCACCTCCTGCACGTCCTCCATGCGGATCTCCTGGTGCCCCACCCCCACGCTCACCACCTGCAGGTCGGGGTGCACCCCCTGGCGCACCCGCTGGCAAGCGTGGCACTGGCAGGCGAGCCTCCCTTCGGGGCAGATGAGCATGGCAGCCAGCTCCACCGCCATGGCCTCGCGGCCGGAGAGTGGCTCCCCCACCAGCATGGCGGTGGCGGGAAAAGCCCCGGCGGCGATGGCCTTTGCCGCCCCCGCCAAAAGCGTCTGCAGCTGCGGGAAGCGGGCGGCCTCCAGGGCAGAAGCGGGGAAAGGCCAGAGGGTGGTCACGGGAGCAAATCCTCCAGGGCTTCCAGGACCCGGGCGTGCACCTGGCTCGGGGTCCCCTCCCCGTCCACCAACCGCACCCGCTGCGGCTCCCGGGCAGCCAGCCGAAGGAACGCCTGGGCTACCCGGCGGTGGAACGCCTCCGCCTCGTCCTCGAAGCGGCGGTTTTCCGGTCCCGTGGAGGGGCGCTGCCGGGCCCGGGCCAAGGCGCGGCTTACGGGGAGCTGGAGCACCAAGGTGCGGTGGGGGGAAAGCCCCCCGGTGGCCAGGGTATTCAGCGCTTGCACCTTGCGCCAGGGAAGCCCGCGCCCCGCCGCTTGGTAAGCCAAGGAGGAGTCGGCGAAGCGGTCCGCCACCACCCAGGCCCCCCGGGCCAGGGCAGGGCGGATCACCGTGGCCACCAGCTGGGCCCGGGCCGCTTCCAGCAGGAACAGCTCGGTCCACGGGGTGGGGGCGTGGGCGGGGTTCAGCAAGAGCCCGCGCACCGCCTCCCCCAAGGGGGTGCCCCCGGGCTCCCGGGTGGCCACCACCTCCACGCCTCGCCGGGCGAGCTCCTGGGCCAGGAGGGATGCCTGCGTGGACTTGCCGCACCCCTCCACCCCTTCGAAGCTGACGAACACCCCACCGCGCACCGCGGGCATTCTACCCGCCTGGCTGCGGGTGGCTGCAAAGCGTAGTATCGTGACCGCGTGGTGGCCCTGGCGCGGCTTCCCCGACGTCTCCTGTGGTTCGGCCTCACGGCGTTGCTGGTGGCGGCGCTTTCGGTGTTGGACATGCTGCTCCCCCGCCCCTGGGACGGGGTGGTGCTTGCCGCCGAGCGGGAGCTCTTGCTGGTGCGAGAGGTGGTGCCGGGCAGCGGCGGGGCGGAAGCCGGGTTGCGCCCCGGGGACCGGATCGTGGGGGTGGCCCGGGCCATCGTCCGCTCCCCGGGGGAAGTGGCGCGGCTTTTGGCCGGGAGGAAGGCTGGGGAGGTGGTGCCGTACCTTATCCTCCGGGATGGGCAGCTGTTGGAGGTGGGGGTGCGGCTTGCCTCCCACCGGCTCTCCACCCCGCTTTTCGTGTACGCCGCCATCACCGGGTTTTTCTTCTTCGCCATCGGAGCGCTGGTGCTGCTCTCCCGGCCGGACGACGCCCCCGCTGCCCCTTCCCGGGTTTTCTTCGTGCTCTGCACGCTGTTCCTGCTTTTCCTGGTTTGCCGGCTGCGACCCGCCTCCTACAGCTTCGTGGACGGGCTGGTGCTCACCACCGGCACCCTTTCGCTCATGGCGCTGCCCGCGGCGTTCCTGCACTTCTTCCTGGTGTTCCCCCAAAGGCAGACGTTCCTGCTCACCACCCAGCCCCACGGGTTCCTCGCCCGAGTACAGCGGTTCGTGAACGGCTCGCCGCACCTTTTCACGGTGCTTTACGCGCTCCCTCCCCTCACCTACGCGGTGGCGGGCCTGGGCGGCAGCCTCCTGGGGGTGCGGGTGCGGTCGGTGGCGGGGGCCCCGGTGGCTTCCTGGGTGCTGTTGGGGGACTACCTGGTGCTGGGGCTTCTGGCGCTCCTGCGTTCGCTGCTGCAAAGCCGGGATGCCAAGCAGCGAAAACAGCTGGCGCCGGTGTTCTTTGGCACCCTGGTGGGAACCGTGCCTTTGTTGCTGTTCACGGTGGTGGTGCCCAGCGTGGCGGCCACCGAGGCCACGCTGGCCCTGGGGGTGATCGCCTTCGCGGCGGTGCCGCTGTCTTTCGCCTACGCCATCGTGCGCTTCCAGCTGCTGGACGTGCGGGTGGTGGTGCGTCGCTCGCTGCTTTACACCTTGACCACCGCAGCGCTCACCGGGCTTTACGCGCTGGTGCTGGCTGCCGCCAACGCGCTGGCCAGGACCCGGGGGCTTTCCCAGTCCCGGTACTTCCCGCTTTTCTTCGCGCTGCTGGTGGTAGCGCTTTTCGACCCGCTGCGCCGCCGGCTCCAGGGGCCCGTGGACCGCTTCTTCTTCCGGGACATGGTGGACGTCCGGCGGGCCATGGAGGAGCTCTCCGAGGCGCTGGTGCGGGAGTTTTCCGTGGAGCGGCTGGAGCAGTGGCTCACCGGGCGCCTGGGCGAGGTAATGAAGCTCGCCTGGGTGCTGCTGTACCGCCGGGAAGGGGACGGGTTCCTCTGCCCTGGCCCTCGCGAGGGTTTTCCCGAGGCGATCCCGGCAGGGGCCGGGGTGGTGGCGGGGCTGGCGAGCCACAGGCAGCCGGTACGGTTGGGGCAGCTGGAAAGCTACGCGCTGCTGGATGCCTCCTCCGCCCAGCTTCTCCGGGCGATGCAGCAGAAAGAGGCGGAGCTGCTGGTGCCGCTGGTAGCTTCCGGGCAGCTTCTCGCGTTCCTGGTGGTGGGCCCCAAGCTTTCCGAGGAGGAGCTCACCCGGGAGGAGCTGCAGCTCTTGCGCACCGTGGCCAACCAAGGGGCGGTGGGGTTCGAGAACGCCCGCTTCTTGCAGGAGCACGCCCGCCAGCTGGAGCTGGAGAAAGAGCTGGCCATTGCCCGGGAGGTGCAGTTCTCGCTGATCCCCGAGCACATCGCTGCGCCGTTCCCCTGGCGGGTGGCGGCCCGCTGCGTGCCGGCTTACCAGGTGGGGGGGGACTTTTACGACGTGCTCCCGGTGTCCCAGAACCCTTGCCAAGCGCTGGTGTTGGGGGACGTGGCGGGGAAGTCGGTGGCCGGGGCCATGCTCATGGTGGCTGCCAGGGAGGCGCTGCGCGCCGGGGCCGTGGCGGCGGCCAGCCCAGGGGAGCTGTTGCGGGAGACCAACAGCCGCCTCTACCACCGGCAGCGGCGCATGGTGCTGGCGCTGACCTTGCTGCTGCTCTGCCCGGAGGGGCGGGTGCGCTACTGCTTGGCGGGGCAGCCGGCGCCGCTGCTGCGGCGGCGGGACGGGAGCGTGGAGGCGCTGCCGCTGCCGGAAAACCGCCTCCCCCTGGGGGCCTTGGCGGAGGGGCACTGGGACGAGCTCTCCACCACGCTCGCCCCTGGGGAGCTTCTCTTGGCGTACTCCGACGGCCTCACCGATGCCCTGGAGGCCACGGGGGAGGCGTTCGGGGAGGAGCGGCTGCGCCAGGTGCTGGCTGGAGCCCCGGCGGATCCCCAAGGGGCGGTGGAGCACGTGCTGGGGGCGGTGCGGAGCTTCGTGGGCGGGGGGCAAGCGTTCGACGACATCACGGTGATGGCCATCGTTTGGGAAGGTGACGCATGAAGCGGCTCGTTTTGGGGCTGGTGCTTTTGCTGCTGGTGGGAGCCGGGGTGTGGGTCTGGAAGCAGGCGAACCGCCCTTCCTGGAGCACCCGGGACCCGGAAGTTCTGGCCATGGTGGAGCAGGCCCGGGAAGAGCTCGCCAAGCTTTACTTCCGGGAAGCGGCGGAGGTGCTGGAGCGAGCCGCCAAGAAGGCCCCCGGCTCCTTCGCGGTCCACTACTACCTGAGCCGGGCGTACCGCGGGCTGGGGCGGGAGCCGCAGGCCCGGGAGCAGGTGGAGATCCTCAAGGGCATGGATCCCGCCACCCTCACCCCCTGGGAGCGCATGCTCTTGGACCTGTTGCTGCTGCGCCGCAGCGGCGATNGGGAGGCTTACCTCGCGCGGCTTCTGGAGTACCAGGCGGCCTACCCCAGGGAAGCGGAGCTCACCCGGCTCCTGGCGGCGGCCTACCAGGAGCTGGGGCAGCTGGAGCAAACCGAGTACTGGGGGCGCAAGACGCTGGAGCTGGATGCCAACGACGCGCTTTCCTACAACATCCTCGGCTACGCCGAGCTCTCCCGCGGCCGCTTCGCCGCGGCCGAGGAGCAGTTCCGCAAGTACGCGTTCATCGCCGAAGACCAGGCGAACCCCCACGATTCCCTGGGGGAGCTGTTCCTGGTCACCGGCCGCTACGAGGAGGCAGCCCGGGAGCTGCACCGGGCCATCGCCCTCAACCCGCGGTTTTACCCAGCCTGGCGGCACCTGGCGGATCTGGCAGTGATCCAAGGGGAGCTCCCCGAGGCGCAGCGGGCTATCGCGGGGCTCGCGGAAGCGCTAGAGCTCACGCCGGCGGAGGCAGCTCGGGAGCAAGCCACGGCAGCGGGGCTTTTGGGGTTCTTCCACGCCCGAAAGCCGCTCCTGGAGCAAGCGGCAGAGGAGCTCGGCGGCCCCCGGGACGAGTGGGAGTACTTCGTGGTCCACGCTGCGGCGCTGGCCCGGGGGGACGTGGCCGGCGCAGCGGCGGTGGAGGCGCAGCTGGAGCAAGCGTTGGGTGCCGGCTCCCCGTCCCGGGGGCTGGCCCGGATCAAGCCGCTGCTGGCCGCGCACCGTGCCCTGGCCAGCCGGGACTTCCCGCAGGCCCAGGCGCTTGCAGCGGAGGTGGCGGCCAAGGGTTCTTTCGCCAACGTGGGGCAGGCCTGGACCAAGCTCACCGCGCTCTGCTGGCAAGCCCAGGCGCTCGCCGCACTGGGTCGGCAGGAGGCGCGGCAGGTTTTGGACCAGGTGCGCCAGGTGAACCCGCGCTTCCCGCTGCTTTCAGGAGGGTCCCCGTGAGCCCTGCTTCCGGGAGCTGGCGGCAAGCGCAGCTGGAGGCGGTGCTGGAGTTCTCCCAGGCCCTGGGGGGCCCGCGGGAAGAGCAGGAGCTTTTGGAGGAGCTGGTGCAGCGGGCCGTGGGGCTTTTGGACGCCCGGCGAGGGGTGGTGGTCACCGCCGGAGAGGAGGGGCTACCGGGGCGTTGGGCGGCGGTGGACTGGCCCCAGCCCCCGGAGGGTTTCTGGCGCACGTGCCTGGCGGGAGGGTGGGTGGAGGGGGTGCGTTCGCTGCCGGGCAGCGCCCTGGGCCTCCCTTCCAGCGAAGCCCTGGTGGCCGCTGGCCGATGGCAAGGGGAGCTGTTGCTGCTCTTGGCTGTGGCGCAGCGGGAAACCCGGGAAGGGGAGGGGCGCTTTTCCCCGGAGGATGCCAGCTTGCTCCGCTCCCTGGCGCTGCTCGCCGCCCCGGCCTTGGTTTCCTCCCGGGCGCTGGCGGAGGAGAAGCGCCGCCGCCAAGCGCTGGAGGAGGAAAACCGCTCGCTGCGGGGCCAGGCGCGGGCTTTCGTGGCCGAGTCCGCGGCGATGCAGCGGGTGCTGGAGCTGGTGCGACGGGTGGCACCGCTGGATGTCTCGGTGCTGGTGCGCGGCGAGTCGGGCACCGGCAAAGAAAAGGTGGCGCGGCTTTTGCACGAGCTCTCCCCCCGAGCCGCGGGCCCCTTCGTGCCCATCAACTGCGCCGCGGTGCCGGAGAGCTTGCTGGAAGCGGAGCTTTTCGGCATCGAGCGGGGGGTGGCCACCGGGGTTTCCGCGCGCATCGGCAAGCTGGAGGTGGCGCAAGGGGGCACGCTGTTCTTGGACGAGGTGGGGGACCTTTCCCTCAACCTGCAGGCGAAGCTGCTGCGGGTGCTCCAGGAGCGCACCCTGGAGCGGGTGGGGGGGCGCAAGGAGATCCCGGTGGACGTGCGGGTGGTGGCAGCCACCCACCGGGACCTGGAGAGCATGCTGGCCCGGGGGGAGTTCCGCCAGGACCTCTACTACCGGCTGCGGGTGGTGGAGCTGCGGCTGCCGCCGCTCCGGGAGCGACCCGAGGATATCCCGGTGCTCATCCGCCACTTCCTGCGGACGTTCGCGGACAAGCTGGGGCGGCAGGAGGCGCGTTTTTCCCCCGGTGCTTGGCAGCTCTTGCTCTCGTACCCGTTCCCGGGGAACGTGCGNGAGCTGGAGCACGTGGTGGANGCGTCCCTGGCCCTGGCGGCAGGCGAGGAGGTGCAACGGGAGGAGGTGCTCTTGGCCATGGGGACGGGGGGTATCGCTGCCGCCGGCTCCGGGACCCTGGAGGAGGTGGTGAAGGCCCACGTGCTGGGGACGCTGCAGCGGTGCGGTGGCAACCGCAAGGAAGCNGCTAGGGCCCTGGGGGTGGATCGCTCCACGCTCTACCGCATGCTCAAGAGGTGGAATGCAACCTAGCGTTGCAAAGTGCAACTGAGGGCTCCGTGGCCCGTGGCACCGGTCTTTCTGCCCGGGTGGCAAACCCACAGCGTCCCCTTTGTTGCACGATACAACACAGGGTTTCTCCGGGGCTGCCAGAAGTTTTTTCCTTGCATTGGGTTAGCTCCAGGGCTTGGGTTGGCACGGGACATGCAGTGCATGCGTCCCGATGGTTTGGCTTTGGGGGGTGGCGAGCAAGGGATGGGCAGCGAGGCCCCGGGTGTTGGGCTGGGCCGCGGGGGCGGGGGTAGGGATCCTGGTGGAGGAGAAACTGGAGCTGGCGGTACGGGTGGCGGTGCGCTTGCTGCGCTTGTTGCTCGCGCTGTGAGCTGGGGGCAGGGGGTGTTGGCCACGGCGGGCCGGTTTCGCGCAAGCTGCACGCTTTCCCCAGGNGAAGGGGCGGAGGCCCAGGCCTTGGCCCTTTTGGAAAAGCTGCGCCTCGCCCTGGGGTTGCCTGGGGAGGCGTTGGCNGATTTCCGTCTGGCGGTGGTGGAGGCGTGCCTCAACGCGCTGGAGCACGGGGCACCCCCGGTAGAGGTGACGGTGGAGGGGCGACGGCGGGGCCAGCAGGTGCGGGTGGTGGTGCGGGTGGTGGACCACGGCCCGGGGTTCGCCCCGGAAGCGGTTCCCCGCCCGGAGCTCCCTGCTAAACTCGCTTCGCCGAGAAAGCGCGGGTGGGGGTTGGAGATCATGCGACGCTTGGCGGATCAGGTGAGCGTGAGCTCGCACCCGGGCCGAACCCAGGTGAGCCTGGTGCGGGTGCTGCGGGGGTGAGCGTGGAAGCTTGCCGGTTGGAGCGGGAGCGGAATGTCGGGGAGGTGGCGATCCTCGCGGTGGCCGGGTACATCAACAACGAGGGGGGGGAAGCCATCGCGGCCGCCGGCCGGCAGATCCTCGCCGAGGGGAAAAAGGTCATTCTCTTGGACCTGGCGCAAACCCGCATCATCAACTCCATTGGCATCTCGCTGCTGTTGGAGCTTCTGGAAGCGTGTTTGGGGGCCGGCGCGGTGCTGGCGTTCTGCAACCTCCACCCTTCGGTGGCCAAGACGTTCCAAGTGATGGGGCTTGCCCAGTACGCGCGGATCTTCGGATCCCGGGAGGAGGCCCTGGAAGCGCTTTCCCGGCCGTGAGCCTGGAGCTCATCCTGCAGCTCGCCGAGAAAGGCCCCCAGGAGCTGCCCCAGCGGGTGCTGGAGCAGCTGGTGGAAGCTACCCGAGCAGCTGGGGGGGAGCTCCTTTCGGAAGGGCGCCCGCTCGGGTCCACCGGGTACCAGGCGGGGGAGCCGCACAGCTATGCGCTCCCGGGAACCGGGGGCCTCTGGGAGCTGCGGCTTTTCTCCGGCCAGCCCCTCTCCCCTCCGCTGCAGCTTGCCGCAGGGCTTGCCTTGGGGCACTGGAAGCTGCGGGAGGAGCTGCGTCAGGCGCGCTTTGCCGAGCGCCGGCGGGTTTGGGAGGCGGAGGGGATCCGCGCCATGGCGGAAGCGTTGGGGGGGAGCCTGGAGCGGGACGCGGTGGCCCAAGCCCTGCTGTTCCACAGCATGGCGCTGCTGGACGCCCGACGGGGGGAGGTGTGGTTGGCGGCAGAGCTCCCCTGGGACGTTCCCCTTCCCCGAGGCGAACGGGGTTTTGCCGCGGTGGCGCGCTTGGGTGGGGGGGTGTTGCAGCCGGAGGAGGTCTCGCGGATCGCCGCCGGGGTGGTGGAGGAAGGGCGCGTGGCGGCGCCCATCCCCGGACGGGGACGGGTGCTGGGCGTGCTGGCGCTGGCGGAGCGGGAGGTGCGGGGCGGGGTAGCGCCGTTTTCCCCCCAGGACCTGGAAACGCTCTCGCTGTTTGCTTCCCAGGCGGGGCTGGTGTTCGAGGCGATCCTCGCCCACGCCCAGCGGATGGAGCAGGAGAAGCTGGAGCAGGAGATGTGCCTGGCCGCTTCGGTGCAGCGCCACCTGCTGCCGGTGCTGCCCCCCCGGGTGGGTGGGTGGGCGCTGGCGGGCAGCTTCGCCCCTACTCGCCAGGTGGGCGGGGACCTTTACGACTTGGTGCCCACCCCCAGGGGTACGCTGCTGGCGCTTTTCGACGTTGCCGGGAAAGGTTTGCCCGCGGCGCTGTTGGCTGCTTCCCTCCAGGGGGCGCTGCGGGTAGCGGCGGCTCAGGCCGAGGACCTAGCGGCGCTGGCCCGCACCTTGGACCAGCACCTGGGAACGCTATGGGCGGCCAACCAGTTCGCTACGGCGTTCCTCTGGGAGCTGGGGGAGCAGGGTGAAGCGCGCTCCTTGGGGGCGGGGCACACCCCCGCGATCCTCGTACCCGCCACCGGGTTGCCGCGCCTGCTCCCCCCGGAAAACCCTCCCCTGGGGCTCGTGGAAGGGGCGCGCTTCGTGGCCGGGGAGCTCACGCTTTCCCCAGGGGATACGGTGGTGCTGGCCACCGACGGGGTGGTGGAGGCGGAGGATGCCAACGGGACCGAGCTGGGGCTCGAGGTGTTGGCTGCGGTGGCCGCGGAAAACCGCACCTCGCCCTTGGAGGCGCTGGTGGCCCAGCTTGCAGCGCTGCTGGAGGGGCACAGCGGGGGTGCGCCGCCCCATGACGACCGCACGCTTTTGGTCTTCCGCCGCCTTGGCTGAAAGTGCCGCTTCGCCGCTCGCCGATTCTCAAAGTACTGAGAGGCTTTATTGTGCAATTTTTCACTAAACCACGGCCCGAGCTGGAGCTTGCTTGTCGTTTGCAAGAACGCGGTGTATTGACGCCAGGCCGCAGCCGGCTTAGAGTAACGCCATGACTTTCAAGCCCCGGACGCGGCGGCTTTCAAGAAGGGAGGGACGATGATCATGGTGAGGAAACTCTTGGTGTTGCCAGCGTTGGTGCTCCTGCCGGCTCTGGCTTGGGCCAACGGCTTCGCGCTCTTCGAGCACGGGGCCAGGGGGGTGAGCATGGGGGGTGCCTTCGCGGCGGTGGCCGACGACCCCTCGGCCGGCTACTACAACCCCGCGGGGCTGGCTTTCCTGGAAGGCACGAAAGCCACGGCAGGGGTGTTCTTGATTACCTCGTCCTCGAAGTTCCGGGGGGACAACCCGTTCCCTGGGGCCGGGTACAAGACCGAGCAGGAGGATCAGGTTTTCTACCCACCCCATTTCCACTACTCGGCCCCCCTGGCGGGGAACTTCCGCTGGGGGCTTTCCATGATGTCGCCCTTCGGCTTGGGGACCTGGTGGCCTGACAACTACGCCGGCCGCTTCATCTCCAAGCGCATCGACCTCAAGGTCTTCGACGTGAACCCCCACGTCTCCTGGAAGCTTGCCGACAACTTCGCGGTGGGGGTGGGGTTCGATTACTTCCTGGTGCAGGTGGACCTCACCAAGTCCATCGGCGTGATCAACCCTTACACCCAGAGGGTGGCGGAAGTGGGCCAGGTGCACATGTACAACGAAGGGTTCGCGGGGGACTGGGGTTACAACCTGGGCCTGCTGTGGAAGGTAGGGGGTGGCTTCTCCATCGGTGCGGCGTACCGCTCCCGGGTGCTGGTGGAGATCAACGACGCCAGGGCTTCCTTCGTGCAGTTCGCCACCGGCAACGCTGACTTCGATCAGCTGGTGCGCGGCCTCATCCCCTTCGACAAGAACCCCAAGGGCACGACCCGCATCAACTTCCCCGCCGAGGCTCGCTTGGGCATCGCTTGGCAGGGGGAGAAGACCATCGTGAGCGCCGATGCGGTGCACATGGGTTGGGACAGCTTCTCGGAGCTGCCCATCACCATCGTGGGCTACCCCGCGCTCTCCTCGGTGCGCCCCGAGCAGTTCCACGACGCCTGGACCTACCGCGTGGGGTTGGAGCGCAAGCTCTCGGATAGCTTCGCGGTGCAACTGGGCTACCTGCGGGACCAGAGCCCGATGCCCACGCACATCGTTTCGCCGCTGCTGCCGGATGCGGATCGCAACGGGTACTCCGTGGGCTTTTCCTGGCAGGTGAACCCGAAGATGCGCGTGGATGGCTCGTTCCTCCACCTGCCCTTCGACGAGCGCTCCAGCAAGGGGCTCAACATTGACAACTACAACGGGACGTACCGCACCCGTGCCGAGCTTTTCGGCATGAGCTTGGTGTACAGCTTCTGAAGGAGGTTGCCATGAAAAGGAACGAAGCTTTGGCGGTACTTGCAGCCTTGGTCGTGGCGGCCAGCGCCGCGGCCCAGGTGAACTTTTCCAACTACGTGGCGCTGGGGGACTCCCTCACCGCCGGGTACGCTTCCGGGGGGCTCGCCAAGTTCTACCAGGAGCACTCCTACCCGGCCATCCTCGCCCGCCAGTTCGGTCTCGCCACCTTCCAGCAGCCGCTGGTTGCCGATCCGGGGATCGCTCCGGTGCTGAAGCTGCAAGCCTTGGACCCCAGCCCGGTGCTGGTGCCCTCGGGGCAGACCCCCGGCCAGCCCATCAACGCCACCTACCAAGGCATCTACAACAACCTGGGGATCCCCGGCGCCAAAACCGGCGATTTGCTCACCAAGACCGGGGATATCTCCAAGTTGGCTTCAGGCAACATCGATCCCAGCACGATCATGTACGACATCGTGCTGCGTTTCCCCAAGATCCCGCAAACCAACATTGATGGTACGGCCCTCAACCAGGCCATCGCCAAGCGCCCCACGTTCGTCACCGTGTGGATCGGCAACAACGACGTTCTAAGGGCGGCGCTCACCGCGGTGCCCATTGACGGGGTGACCATGACCCCGGTGTCCGTGTTCCAGCAGCAGTACCACACGCTGCTCGCCACCTTGCACTCGCAGCTTCCTTCCGCCAAGATCGTGGTGGCCAACATCCCCAGCGTCACGGCGATTCCTTTCGTGACCACCCTGAAGCCCTACGTCTTCACCCCCCAGGGGCAGAAGCTCTACCTCCAGGCCGACACCGGCCCGCTCACCGATGCTGACTACGTGACGCTGCAAGCGGCGTCGCTTCTGGCCCAAGGGTACGGTACCCCGGGCAAGCCACCGCTGCCGGACGGCGGCATCGTCAACGGGCAGTTCGTTCCCGGCGTGGTGCTCCGGGGTAGCGAAGCCGCCGCCATCAACGCCCGCATCCGCGAGCTCAACGGCATCATCGCCCAGGAAGCTGCCGCCATCGGCGCGCCGGTGCTGGATATCAACGCGATCTTCAACGACATCGTGGCCCACGGCTACATGCTGGGGGGCGTGAAGCTTACCGCGGCGTTCCTCACCGGGGGATCTTCTCCTACGACGGCGTGCACCCCCAGCGCCTGGGCTACGCGCTGGTGGCGAACGAGTTCGTGAAGCTCATCAACAGCGCCTTCGGGGCCAAGGTGCCCCAGGTAAACCTGCAGAAGTACCTGGAGGGCACGGAAACCACCACCACGGTGTTGGCCTCCCAGGTGCAAATCGCCCCAGGGGCGTTCGATGCCACCTTGCAGCTGTTCGCCCCGGCAGCGGGGAGCACCGACGGGGCCAAGCCGGCGCCCCGGCGGCGCCTGGGCCGCCCCGACCTGCCGGGGGATGGCAGGCCCGAGCGCCCGTAAGCTCGTTGCCAGCGGGGAAGGGGCGCGCTGCGGCGCGCCCCTTTTCTCGGGGAAGCTTGTGGCTGCGGGAACAAANAGGCTGCCGGGCTTGTTGAAAACCGCGGGCNGCGTCTTGACCGCGTCACGANCGGGGGTAAACTAGAGAAGTCTTATCGGCCGTCGGCCGGGAAAGGAGGGCGAGGATGGATTACCCGTTGTGGATACCTGGCATAGGGGCCGGGGTGTTGATCGGCATCGTGGCCATCGCCCACGTGCTGGTGTCCCACTTTGCCGTGGGCGGGGGCATCGTCATGGCCATCACCGAGACGCTGGCGGTGAAGCGAGGGGATCGGGCGCTGCGGGATCTGGCNAAGCGCACCTCGCTGATCCTCATCCTGGTTTCCACGGTTTTCGGGGCGATTTCCGGGGTGGGGATCTGGGTCACCATCGGGCTGCTGCACCCGGTGGCCACCTCGGCGCTGATCCACTCCTACGTTTGGGGGTGGGCCACCGAGTGGGTGTTCTTCATCCTGGAGGTAGCCACCGCTTTGGCCTACTACGCCACCTGGGAAAAGGTGCGTCCNCGGACCCACCTGCTGCTCATCTGGCTTTACGCCTTCGCGGCTTTCATGTCGCTGGTGATCATCCAAGGGATCATTTCCTTCATGCTCACCCCGGGGAACTGGCTGGCTACCCACGCCTTCGCTGATGGTTTCTTCAACCCCACCTACCTGCCGGGGTTGGNGCTGCGCACCGGCATCTGCATCTTCCTGGCCGGGGCGTACATGGCGTTCGCGGCGCTGCGGGAGCAGGACCGCGAGGCCCGGGCGCGCTTGCTGCGCTTCCTGGCGGCGATCCAGGTGGTGGGGGTGCTGGTGGCTTACGGCGGCTACCGCTGGTGGGAGGCGGCGCTGCCCGAGTCCATCCGCGCTTTGTTCCTGGGGCAAAGCCCCAAGCTGGCGGCTCTGGCCTCCACCCGCCATTTCCTGCTGTGGATGCTCGCTGCCTATCTGGTGCTGGTGATCTTCGCTTGGCTCGCCCCCAAGGCCCAGCGCTGGCCCGTCACCGCGGTGGCGCTGCTTTTTGCGTTCGCGTTTTTCGGTGGCTTCGAACGGCTGCGGGAAGGCGCGCGCAAGCCGTTCATCATCCGGGACTACATGTTCTCCAACGGGGTGCTGGTGAGCGAGATCCCCAAGCTCAACCAGCAAGGGATCCTGAGCAAAGCCAANTGGCTCACCGTGGGCCTTGCGGAGGACCCCGTGGCCAAGGGGCGGGCGGTTTTCCGGGCGCAGTGCGCCATGTGCCACACGCAAAACGGCTACCTGGGGATCCGCCGCATCCTCGCGCCGGTGGATCAAGACATGCTTTCCGGCATCCTCGCCGCCATGAAGGAGGATGGGGAGGCTTACGCTTCCGGGGTCCACACCCAAGGCGGCCACGTAGCCACGGAAAAGCTGAACTACCCGTTCATGCCCCCCTTGGTGGGGACCGAGGAGGAAACCGAAGCCCTCACGGCGTACCTTTTGAGCCTCAAGGGCACCAAGACCGCGGAGGTGCACCATGGCAACTAACCTGCTTCCCGCTCTGGATCCGGCGCCGATCCCCGGGCCGGTATGGTTGTTCCACCTCCTTTGGGTGGTGACGTTCCTGCTGCACATGCTTTTCGTGAACGTGGTGCTGGGAGGTTCGCTCCTGGCCACCGTGGCAGGGGACAAGAGGCGCGGCTTGCAGAAGTTTTTCGTGGAGGCCAACTCNTGGGCTATTTCCTTCGCCATTACCTTCGGCATTGCGCCGCTCTTGTTCATCCAGGTGGTTTACGGGCGGCTGTTTTACACCGCCACGATCCTCGTGGCTGGCTCCTGGTTGGGGATGCTGGGGCTTTTGACCGTAGGCTACTACCTCAACTACGTGGCCAAGTTCCGCTTGGCCAAGGACAAGCCAGCGGGGATCGCGTTGCCGCTGGCCGCCCTCTGCTTCCTGCTCATCGCTGTCATCCAGGTGNTGGTGAACCTGCTGCACCTGCAGCCGGAGCGCTGGGAGGGGGTGTGGACCCAGGCGAAAAGCGCCCTGGCGGATCCCACGTTCCTCCCCCGGTTCCTCCACTTCCTGTTAGCTGCCTTGGCCATGGCTGGAGCTCTGGTGGCGTACGCCGCGGTGCGCCAGGCGGCCAAGGGGAAGGGAGGCCCGGAGCAAGCGGAGGCCGCCCGGTTCGGGGTGAAGGCCGCGCTGGTCACCACCGTGGTGCAGCTGGTGGTGGGGTTCTGGCTGCTTCTGGCGCTGCCATCCCCGGTGCTTTCGGCGTTCATGAAGGGTGGGGCCGCCACCACGCTCCCCTTGGGGCTGGGGATCCTCGCCGGGGTGGGGCTTTTGGTGGTGCTGGCGGGGATCCGCGATCCCCTGGCTGAGGCCACCAAGGTTCGCCGGGCCATGGAGTTCCTGGTGGGGGCGGTGGTGCTGATGGTCGTCACCCGGCACCAGCTCCGGGAGGTGTACTTGGCTTCCTGGAAACCCCTGGAGGGGGCCCAGGTGGAGCCTCAGTGGGGGATTTTCCTGGTGTTCCTGGTCACGTTCCTGATTGGCGTGGCGCTCACCGTTTACGCCCTGGTGAAGGCGGCCACGGACAGGCCAAAGGCGGGGGAGCAAGCAGCGTAACCCCCCGAATCTGCTCTGGCCGAAAAACGCCCGCGCTCGCGGGCGTTTTTTTTTACCCCCCGAGCACGCGCCTGGCGGCGGCGAGCGCTTTTTCGATGTCCGCGTCGCCGATGTGGTAGTGGGTCACCATGCGCACCTCCTGCTGGCCGAAGGCGCCGCACAGCACCCCCTGCTCCCGCATCGCCGCCACGAAGCGGGCGTTGGGAGGTGCGGCCGGGTCCCCGGGGAGGCGGGCACCGGCCAAGCGGAACACCACGATGTTGGTCTTGATGCGCTCCGGGGCGATCACCACCCCCGGAAGCTCCGCCAGCCCCTGGGCCAAGCGCTGGGCCCGCCGGTGGTCCTCCGCCAGACGCTCCACCATGGTGGTGAGCGCCACGATTCCCGCGGCGGCCAGCACCCCCACCTGGCGCATGCCGCCGCCGAAGAGCTTGCGCACCCGCCGGGCTTCGGCAATGAAATCCCGGTCCCCCACCAGCATCGAGCCCACCGGGGCGGCGAGCCCCTTGGAGAGGCAGAACATCACGCTGTCGCACCCCTTCGCGAGGCGCCAGGCAGGGGTTCCCAGGGCCACGGCAGCGTTGAAGATGCGGGCGCCGTCCAGGTGCACCTTCAAGCCGTGGCGGTGGGCCACCTCCACCAGGGCGTCCTTGCGGGCCTCGTCCATGGGTAGCCCGGACCAAAGGTTGTGGGTGTTCTCCAGGCACAGAAGGCGCGTGGGGGTCCGGTAGCTCACCTTGGGGTTGATGGCCGCCTCCACCTGCTCGGGGCGCAGCAGCCCGTCCTCGGTGACGANGGGGCGCGGCAGCGCCCCGGAAAGCGCGGCCATGGCTCCCATCTCGAAGTTGAAGATGTGGCCCCGGGCCTCGATGATCACCTCGCTTCCTGGGTGGGTCCAGAGGTGCACGGCAATTTGGTTGCCCATGGAGCCGGTGGGCACGAACAGCGCCGCTTCCCGCTGCAAGGTAGCGGCTGCCAGCTCCTCCAGCCGCACCACCGTGGGGTCTTCCCCGTACACATCGTCCCCCACCTCCGCCTCGGCCATGGCGGCTCGCATCGCCGGGGTGGGTTTTGTGACCGTATCCGAGCGCAAATCGATCATGCGCAATTCTACGCCCGGCGCCACGGGAGGTTTCGCTCAGGGGCTCGACGCTCAGACAGAAAAAGGACCCGCCTCCCAGGCTCCCAAGGCAAGGTGCAGCTGCTGCAGCTCCACGAGGAGCGCTTCGGCGGAAGCGAATCGCGCCTCGGGATTTTTCGCGCAGAGCTTGGTCAGGATGCCCCAAAGTTGGTCGGGAACCGGGACCGGAAGACTCTCGCGGCTGGGAAAAGGATCGTGGAGGTGCATCTCGAGGATCCGGTNCGGCGATTCGTGGGTAAACGGGGGTTTTCCAGCGAGCATTTCGTAGAAAAGGATTCCCAGCGCGTAGAGGTCGGTTCGGTGGTCAGCGTGCTTCGGATCCGTAATGCTCTCCGGCGCGGCGTAGTAGGGGGTGCCCATGAAAAGACCGGTGGAGGTCAACGCGGGGTTGTCCTTCACCCGCGCCAAGCCGAAATCCATTACCTTCACGCTGCCATCCTCGGCAACCATGACGTTTTCCGGTTTTAGGTCGCGGTGAACCACCCCTTTGCTATGGGCGTAGTCGAGGGCTTCGGCAATGTCGCGCACGTAGCGCAGCGCTTCGCCAACCGCGACTCGCCTTTGCTTGCGGAGTTTCGCTTTGATGGTCTCCCCTTTGACGAGCTCCATCGCCAAAAAAGGCTGCCCCCCATCCTCCCCCGCTTCCAGGATCCGCACGATGTTGGGGTGGTGGAGTTGCTCGCCGAGCTTGCCTTCCCGGAGAAACCGCGCGCGGAAGGTGGGATCCTGGAGGAACGCCTGGTGGGGAAGCTTCAGCGCCACCTCCATCCCGTCCCGCTCCCGCACCGCGAGGTAGGTGCTCCCCATCCCGCCGGCGCCCAGCAGCCGCACGAGGCGGTAGCCGCCGATGACCTTTTCCTGCTCCAGGAAGATCGTGGGAGCCTTGGAGGCGTTGGCCGCGGCGGGCTTGCGGCGGGCCAGCAGCAGCAACAGCAACAGCACCACGGCTCCCGCGGCTGCCAGCGCGTACCACCACCAGCGAGCCGGCTGGGAGGGCTGCTGCTTTGTGGGTGGAGGCTGCGGGGCGAGCGCTGCGGGCGTGGCGGCCTGGGACGGCTCTGGGGAGCTGACGGGGTTGGGGAGCGTCACCGCGGGGGTTGGCCTCGGGGTGCCCGAGGGTGCTCGGGGCGCGGGGGAGGGCGAGCGGGGCGGTACAGCCCGCGCCTCGCCGTGCGCCGTGGTGGAAGCAGGAGTGGGGAGCGGCTGGAGTTCCCAGTCCAGCCGCAGGAGCTCGGTATTCAGCTGAACCTTGGCCTCCTTCGGGAGGAACCCGGGGCGTTCCACCCGGACCGTGTGCCAACCGGCTTCCCTGGCGATCTCCCGGGTGGGGGTCTCACCCACCAGGGTGCCATCAATGTAAACCGCGGCACCTTGGGGGCTGGTGTCCACTTGCAGCTTGCCGAAAAGCACCGGCTTCGTGGGCAGCACCGGGACTTGGTTGGCGGCGGGCGTGAGCGGCGGTTGGGTCGCCGGGGCTGGCGGCGCGGCGCGGGCGCGAGCGATGGCGCTCGCCAGCGCATCGAGCTTCGCTTGCGCTATCACCTGGGCGGCTTGTGAAACCTGCAACGACTGGAGGGCGAGATCCAGCTTTCCGGTGCGCAGGTAGCACTGAGCCATGTAGAGATGCGGGTCGTAATCGAACAGGAAGTTGGTTCCGTAGGTGCGGATCCTTTTCTTCGGCTCCGGCTCCACTTGCAGCGCCTCTTGCAGATGCGCGAGCGCGTCGTCGCACTTGCCCGCAAGCGCGAGCCTCACCCCCTCCTGGTAGTGCTCGTACCATGGCAGGGCCCACGCCGCCGGTGGGAAAAGGAACCAGGCGAAAAACCAGAAGGCGACGGTTGCGCCGACGCGTGTCATTGGTCCTTGGCTTTGGGTCCCACGAACAGCACGTGGAGCAGATCGGTCATGGTCTGCCGCGAGGCGAACTGCCAAACCACCCCCAGAACCAAACGCTTGGTCTCGCGGCGTACCGTTCCTACCGCGCTAGGCCGCAGCTGCCGTTCGGTAAGCACGCGGGGATCGATGAACGCGGCGATGCTCTGCCGACTCTTTTCCCATTGGTAGCTCAAATCCACCGCCAGCCGCCCGAGCCTGGTCCCCACCCCCGCGCTGAACACTTTGGCCAGCTCTCTTTTTCCCTCTGCGGTCAGGCCAGGGATGGGTTCCCTGGCGTAGCCCGCCCGCAGGAACACCGGTGTGCTTCCGGCGAACACGGTCCACTCGCTGCCGAAACGCCAGTGGTCGGTGTCGCGGATGCGGGTGGTAGCTGGGGTTTCGAGGTCGAGGAAGTTGAGCCTCGTGCCGTCCGCAAGCGTCATGATCATGTCGGACCAAGCGTAGTGCGCCCAATCCGCCATGATGTGCCAGGTGTCGGTAGGTTTGAGGGCGATCCCCACGGTCCAGCTTTCTGGCCAGGCGAGAAACGCGCTCGTGGGCTGGACGGCGAGCGCCGCGGGGATGTTGGTGTCGAGGCTGGGGGAACTGGACCAGCGCGCGCGAAATCCTTTGCGCCACGAGGCACCGAGGTTGAGGTAGCGGTAGCGGAGCAAAAACCCGAAGTTGAAGCTCCACGCCTTGAAGCGGTTGCGCTCCCGGTAGAGGAACTACTCCTCCTCTCCCTGCGCGTAAGGTTTCTCGCTGGCCAGGGAAGAAAAACGCCACCGCCCCAGCCAACGCACCCCGGCTAGGCCCACCGAAAGCCGGTCCGTGAGCTGGTAGGCTGCTGCCACCGAGTAGGTCGTCACACCGCCCGTCTGGTCGTAGGCGTGGCGGTAGGTCTCCACGGGCGTGGGATCCTGCCCCAGCGATTCGGCAAAGGACCTTTCGAGGCTCTCCCGGAAGTCCACCACCCTTTGGAACGCTGCTTGGACCGTGAGGTTTCGCGAGCGGACGGTGAACTGCATAAGCTCGAAAACCTTTGGCACTCGCAGGACTGAGGAGGGGTGCCATGCGAGTGCAGCACATGGGATACCGGATCCGGGGGTTTTACAAGGT
>JGI24188J35168_1000588_pt1 | contig 21625 bp, 15 predicted proteins | sample YNPBryantNP2012_FD_35168 | JGI IMG/M metagenome (IMG submission 35168) | reverse complement strand
AAACTGGGGCCACGGCGCGTCGTCTATCTTCGGCACCGCGCCGCCGACATCCTCGCGGATGCGCAGGTCCTGCTCGTCGGCCACGATCAGGGTATCCCCTTCCATGCGCATCCGCACCCCCAGGCGCTCGCCGAAGACGAAGTTGATCATCCGCATATGGTCGGGCACCACGCCGTGGATGCGGATCTCCCCGCGCGTCACGGCCCCCAACCCCAGCCAGCTCCCCACCTCCAGATAGTCGGGCGAGATGGTGAACTCGCCCGCGGCCAGATGATCGGTCCCCTCGATGATCAGGGTGTTGCTGCCGATGCCGGAGATCTTGGCGCCCAGACAGTTCAACATGGAGCACAGGTCTTGCACGTGCGGCTCACACGCGGCGTTGCGGATGATCGTCGTCCCGCGCGCCAGCACCGCGGCCATCACGGCGTTTTCGGTGGCGGTGACGCTGGCCTCGTCCAGGAGGATGTCGGCCCCGCGCAGCCCGGTCGAACGCATCGTGAAGTCGTAGTGATCGAACTCGATCTGCGCGCCCAGCGCCTCCAGGGCCAACAGGTGCGTGTCCACGCGGCGCCGGCCGATGCGATCGCCGCCCGGCAACGGCAGGATCGCCTGGCCGAAGCGGCTCAACATCGGCCCGGCCAGGAGCATCCCCCCGCGCACCATCTGGAAGAGCTCGGGCCGGGGGACGGCAAAGCGGGCATCCTTCGCGCAAAGGTGCAACGTGCTCCCCTCATCGCGGATCGCGACCCCCAGCCCGGCGAGCAATTGCAGCATCGTGCCTACATCGCCGATGCGGGGCACGTTGTGCAGCGTCACTTCGCCGTCGGTCAACAGCGTGGCGGCCAGGAGCGGCAACGCCGCGTTCTTGTTGCCGGCCGGCGTAACGTCGCCGCTCAAGGGGTGTTTGCCTTCTATGACGAATTTCTCCATTGAAATGTCTCCTGGGATTGCGTAACGCGAGTTTTATTTCGCAATTCGATGCAATGGGTGATCAACAACGCTATGAAATCGGCCAGAGATCGAGCGTTTCCCCTATTCCGACGCCGAGATGCCGTGCGGCGTTCCCGTTGCGCACGGCGATTTCCACCGTGTCGTTGCTGCCGATCAGGCCGATCAACGCGGCGACGGCCCCTTCGCCGTAGGCGGCAACGATCGGCGCGGCATGGCCGGCGATGTGCCCGCGCCAGCGGNGGCCTGCGAGCCATGCCGCCGGAATGTTGCTGATCAGGTTGCCGAAGCGATCCACGTAGATGATCTCTCCGCTCAGATGGCCGTCGGCGTGGCGCACCGGTTGGGGCCAGGCCAGGCGGACGGGATCGGCGATGGGATGTCCCAGTTGTTCCGGCGGAATCCCGCGGGCCAGGTGCGCGGCAACCGGCGCGAACAGGTCGCGGCCGTGGAATGTCCGGCTGAGCCGGGGGAGCCAATACGCGGGCCGATCGAGCTCCCACGCCTGGGCCCCCTCTTCGCTCAGCGCCGCGCTGAAGATGCCGTTATCCGGGCCGACGTAGCACGCCCGCGGCGTGGTCACCAGCAGCGGCCGACGGTCGGTGCCGACCCCCGGGTCGACCACGGCCACATGGATCGTGCCGGCGGGGAAATACGGCGTCGTCTGCGCCAGCACGAAGAGCGCCTGGCGGATGTTCTGCGGCTCGATGTCGTGCGTCAGGTCCACGATGCGGGCGTCGGCCGCGATGCTGAGGATCACGCCCTTCATGGCGCCGACATAGCCGTCGCGCAGGCCGAAATCGGTGGTCAGGGTGATGATAGCAGTCACGGTGCTTATTGTAGCGGATCGGCGCGGGCGCGTCAACCGAGGCGATAAGTGAACGATAACGGGTGATCTTTTTCGCGAATTATCGGATTTATGGTAAAATAAAAGAGTGAAAACAGACCACACAACGCATACCGGCATCATTGACGCTCTGACGACCGGACTGTCGCAGGCGGCCCGTCGGCCGTGGCTGTGGCTCGTTCCGCTGGCCCTCGATCTGCTGCTCTGGCTGGCGCCGAAGCTTTCGGTTGCCGAGCTGATGCGACGTTTTCTGCAGGGCTGGGAGATGTTGGTGCGGGCCACCTATTCTCCCCGCCAGCTCGAGCTGATGGCCGATATGCTCAGGGCAATGCGCGAGGGTGTGACCGCTTTGGCCGGCCAGATCAATCTGCTCGATACGCTGGCCGGAAGCTGGTTGGGGCCGCCCAGCGCCATAGCGGTCGGACAGATCACTCGCTTCACCTTCATCAGCGAGCTGATCCTCGCGCCGATCGGCCTGGTGCCGACTTTGCCGGCGATCGGGCCGGCGGGGTGGCAACCTGCAGCGATCGAGGTGCGCAGCTTGTGGGCCGTGCTGTTGATCGTCGCGGCCTTGTGGGTGGCCGCGCAGGCCATCGCGGTCTTCTGGCTGCGGTGGGCGGCGGCCGCGGTCGCGGCCGGACCGTCAACCGCCGGAGAAGCGGCGGAGGATTGTCGGGGGCCGTTTGTGGCGCAATGGCTGCAACTGATGGGCTTCTGCCTTTTCCTCGGCATCCTGTTGTTCATGTTGCGCCTGCCGCTCGGTGCCACCCTCGTACTCCTGTTGCTCTCCGGCAGTGCGCTGGCCGGTGCGCTGTTCGCCATCGTCGGCGGCGTCACGTTGTGGATCATGCTCTGGATGCTGTTGTCGCTCTATTTCACCAGCGAGGGTTTGCTGTGCGAGCGGCAGCCGGTATGGCGGAGCATGTTGCAGGCCGCGGTGCTGGTGCGCGGCCGCGTGTTGGCCACCGCCGGCCTGATCGCGCTGATCAACCTGCTGATGATCGGTTTTCGGGCGGTTTGGGGCATCATCGGCCAGAACACGGCCGGCGCGGTGGTGGCCCTGGTCGGCAACGCGTATCTGGGCACGGCCATGCTATTGGCGGTGTTTGCCTATTACAGCGAGTTGCGTCGACGCTGGCCGGCGGCTCAAACCGGGGCCGCGGCCGACAATCAGCAACCCATGCACAAAGAATAACCCTGATCCGACCCGCCGACTTACCAACTTACCAATTTACCGATTTACCAATTTACCGATTTACCGATTTCCTGATTCTCGGAGACAGTATGGCGCCTGAACAGGACACACGACCCAATCACTATACCGCAGACGACATCCAGGTGTTGGAGGGGCTGGAGGCGGTGCGGCGCCGGCCGGGCATGTACATCGGCGGCACCGATGTTAAGGCGTTGCACCACATGGTGTACGAGGTCGTGGATAATTCAATAGATGAAGCCATGGCAGGTTACTGCGACCGCATCGCCATCACCATCCACAAGGACGGCAGCGTGACGGTGCAGGACTGGGGCCGCGGCATTCCGGTGGGAATCCACAAGCAGACCGGCCGTTCCGCGTTGGAGACCGTGATGACCAAGCTCCATGCCGGCGGCAAGTTCGGCAGCGGCGCGTACAAGGTCTCCGGCGGCCTGCACGGGGTGGGCGTCTCGGCCGTCAACGCGCTCTCCGAATGGCTGGAAGTGGAGGTGCGCCAGGGAGGCAAGGTCTATCGCCAACGGTATCATCGGGGGGTGCCGCAGAGCGACGTGATGGTGGTGGGCGAGGTCAAGGACGGCTCGACCGGCACCTGCACCACCTTCCTGCCCGACAAGACCATCTTCGAGGAAACCGACTTTCGCTTCGAGACGCTGGTACAGCGCTTTCGCGAGATGGCCTTCCTCAACCGCGGGTTGACCATCGAGTTCAAGGACGAACGCACGGACAACGGCCCGCGCTGGATGACCTTCTACTTCGAGGGTGGTGTGCGCAGCTTCGTCCGCTACCTCAACAAGAACCGCGTTGTGCTGCACGAACCGGTCTATATCGAGAAAGAGGTCGAGGGCAACCTGATCGAGGCGGCGATCCAGTACAACGATGGCTTCAACGAGTCGGTCTTCGCCTTCGCCAACACGATCAACACACCCGACGGCGGCACGCACCTGACCGGGCTGCGCGCGGCGCTCACGCGCACCATCAACGATTGGGCGCGGCGCCAGGGCCTGCTCAAGGAAGGGGACGCCTCGTTCACCGGCGAGGACACGCGGGAAGGGCTCACGGCCATCATCAGCGTCAAGCTGCCCGATCCGCAGTTCGAGTCGCAGACGAAGGTCAAGCTGCTCAACGAGAAGGTCAGAACGCAGGTCGAATCGGTCGTCGGCGAAGCGCTGATGGAGTGGATGGAGAAGAACCCGCGCGATGCCCGCAAGATCGTCGAGAAGTGCATGACCTCGAGCCGGGCGCGCGAGGCCGCGCGCAAGGCGCGCGATCTGGTGATCCGCAAGAGCGCGCTCGAAAGCCTGACGCTCCCCGGCAAGCTCGCCGATTGCTCGGAGCGCGATCCGAGCAAGTGCGAGCTCTACATCGTCGAGGGGGATTCGGCCGGCGGCTCGGCCAAGCAGGGCCGCGATCGGCGGTTCCAGGCGATCCTGCCGCTGCGGGGCAAGATCCTGAACGTGGAGAAGGCGCGGCTGGACAAGGCGCTGGCCAACAAGGAGATCCAGGCGCTGGTGCAGGCGCTGGGGAGCGGGATCGGGGATGCACTTGACCTGAACAATCTCCGCTATCATCGCGTCCTGATCATGAGCGTTGACGGCCAAGAGCTGACCTTCATCAAAGATCCTTCGGGCCAGGTGCGATCGGTCCGCATTGGCCCGTTTATAGATGGGCTGATCGCCGCCCGGGAAAACCCATCGGACTATCAGGTGTTGTGCTTCAGCCCGCAAAGCGGGGAGACGCGCTATCGGCCGATCAAGAACGTGATCCGCCATGATCATGATGGCCCGCTCTACGAGATCGAGACCGCTTACGGTCGGCGCGTGCGTGTGACGGGAGAGCACAGCGTATTTGTCGTTGACGAGCGGGGCCGCCCGACGCTGAAGCGGGGCGATCAGGTGCAGGTGGGGGATCAGATCGTGGCGCCTTTGCGGCTCCCGCAGGCCGGAGAAGCCCCTGAACGCATCGATCTGGTGCGCGCTTTTCTCGCGCTGGGCGACCGGATGGACAGCGACTTGGTGCTGCGCGGGCCGGATGTTGTGGCATGGTACAAATCTGAAGTCCGCCGAGCGTATGCCGACAACCCGGCGTTTGTCGAAGCACGGGTGACGATCCCCGCGGACGTGGGGCTGCTGCTAAAGCAACAACGCCAGGCTCGCGGCCTCAGCCAGCAAGAGATCTGCGCTGCGGTCGGCATCAAGCAGCCGGTCACCTACTATGCCTGGGAACGGGGCGAGCAACGGCCGACGTTAAGCCACTTCCTGCGCTATGTCGAGACATTAGGGCTATCGGCTGACGCCTTACTGCCCCAGGTTGAAGTCGGCACCAGCCGGCTGGATCACGTCTGGAATACGCAGTATCGGGAGGCGCCGCGCAACCGCGTGCGTGAGTATCTGGCGCTGCGCGATCTTAAGGCCGACGATATCGCTCGGCTTGGCGACAACGTGCAGTTGACCCCGCGACATTACAGCGACCAGGCGTTGCCGCGTTATATACCGATCAATGAATCGCTCATGTTCTTGCTCGGCTTCTTTGTAGCCGAAGGTGCGTTGAGCGATCGCAACGGCGTGCGCTTAGCCATCGGAAACCGCAACGAACAGATCGTGTCGGAGCTGGCAGCAGCCACGCGGGCCGTGTTTGGCCTGGAACCGGTGTTATATGCAGGCAAGGATGGCCGCGCAGCGGAGCTACGCATCCAAAACAAGGTGGTCACGGCTTTCTTCCGGCTGCTGCTGGGGTGCGATCAAACCGATGCGGCTCACAAACACATCCCGGACCTGGTCTTCAACGTGAGTCCTGCTCTGCAATTGGCGTTCTTGCGCGGCTATTTCCTGGGCGATGGCACGTTGGCCGTCCGGCAGGTCTCGTTTGCGACGGTATCCGAAACGCTGGCCGATCAATTGATGTATCTGCTCTTGATGCACGGTATCCGGGCATCGCTTTCAGAGCACCATCCGACCGGTGAGCCGAGCGGCCTGATCCGCGGGAAGGCGATCACCACCCGACACACGGCCTATTATCTGACGGTCGGTGAACGGGAGGCGATCGCCTACCTGGCGCCGGTCTGGCGCGATCATGCCCGGGCCGGCGAGGTGCAGGCATGGCTGGCGAGTCCGCGCGGCTCAGGCGGAAAACCGGGGGGACAGCCGCTCACCGGAGATCTGATCGGCCTGCCGGTGCGCAGCGTCAGACAGGTGCAGGCCACCGGCCGCAAGGTCTACGACTTCTCAGTTGCAGGCGACGAGACCTTCATCTGCGGCCGCGGCGCGATCTGTTGCCACAACACGGATGCCGACGTGGATGGAAGCCATATCCGCACGCTGCTATTGACCATGTTCTTCCGCTACATGCCGCAGCTCATCGAGAACGGCCATCTCTACATTGCCCAGCCGCCGCTTTATATGATCCGCAAGGGCAAGGAGGTGCGTTACGCTTATTCGGAGGAGGAACGGGAGCGGATCGTGCAGGAATGGGGGGGCATGAACGGCCTGACGTTGCAGCGCTACAAGGGCCTGGGCGAGATGAATCCGGAACAGTTGTGGGAAACGACCATGAACCCCGAGAACCGCGTCCTGCTCCAGGTCACGATCGAGGACGCCGCAGCCGCCGACCGGACCTTCGACATGCTGATGGGCAACGAGGTGGCCCCGCGCAAACGCTTCATCCAGAGCCACGCCAAGAAGGTGCGCAACCTGGACGTGTGAGCGGATACGCCGACGCGAAGCCGAAGCGCGGCCGCGTCGAAGCGGCGCAGAAGAAGCAAGAGCCCATCCCNTGANGGGATGGGCTCTTGCTTTAGCTGCGCAGGGCGCAAGCCGGAGGCTTGCGTTACGGGCTTCTTGTCAGGACAGATAATCGCGCAGCTTGCGGCTGCGGCTGGGGTGGCGCAGCCGGCCCAGCGCCTGCGCCTCGATCTGGCGGATGCGCTCGCGGGTGACGCCGAACTTCTTGCCCACCTCTTCTAAAGTATACGAATAGCCGTCCACCAGGCCGAAGCGCAATTGCAAGATGCGCACCTCGCGCGGCGAGAGGGACTCGAAGATCTCGTCGATCACCTGGCGCAACATCGTCTGCGACGCGGAATCGGTCGGGCTATCGGCCTCCGCGTCCTCGATGAAATCGCCCAGATAGCTGTCTTCCTCCTCGCCGACCGGCATCTCCAGCGACAGGGGCCGCTGCGACACCCGGATGATCTGCTCGACCTTGCGCGGGGGCACCCCCAGCCGCTCGGCGATCTCCTCGGTGGTCGGGTCGCGGCCCAACTCCTGGACGAGCTGGCGGCTGGTGCGCGTGAGCCGGTTGATCTGCTCGTACATGTGCACCGGCACGCGAATGGTGCGCCCCTGGTCGGCGATGGCGCGGGTGACCGCCTGGCGGATCCACCAGGTGGCGTAGGTGCTGAACTTGTAGCCGCGCCGATAGTCGAACTTCTTCACGGCACGGATCAGGCCGATGTTGCCCTCCTGGATCAGGTCGAGGAAGGGCACGCCCCGGCCGACGTACTTTTTCGCCACGCTGACCACCAGCCGGGAGTTGGCCTTGATCAGGTGTTCCTGTGCGGCCTGGCCGTCCTTGACCGCGTTGAGCAGCCGTTCGCGCTCGACCGGGTCGTCCACGCCCTGGGTCAGCTTCTGGCGCGCCTCCTTGCCGCGCTCCATGCGCTTGGCCAGGGCCACCTCCTCTTCGGCGGTGAGCAGGGGCACGCGGCCGATCTCCTTCAGGTAAAGGCTGATCGAATCGTCAATGTCAATCAGATCCAGGTCGAGATCGAGCTGTTCGACCTCCAGGGCCTCTTCTTCCGCGGGTTCCTCCGGTTCTTCTTCTTCCCGGAAGGCGCCGACCTCGATGCCCTGCTCGAACAGNCTGGCGAAAATATCGTCCAATTGTTCGATGTTGCTTTCGGCTTCTGGNAAGACGGCCAGGACATCGTCATAGGTGACGTAGCCCTGATCGCGGCCCAGGTTCAGCAGTTGCTCGGCGGCCTCTGCCGAGCGCGCAGCCATGTCGTTGTTTGGTTCAACGTCGGTGCGGAATTCGATATCTTCGGGCTGAGCGCTCATAGGCATTCTCCTTCGACTTTTTCTTCATTCTGGCAAATCAGTATAACGTCCCGCATTACGAACATGCGGTGGCCCAAGTTACGGTTGGCGCACAGGGTGGACGGCATTGCCGATCGGCGATTTGAAGTCGAAGATGCCGTCATCCATCCGCCATCGTGTTCCACAGTTCTCGCAGATCAACGCATCGGCACGCGCCGTCAACGGCCCGACGGCGCACCGGGGGCAGCGAAAGATGGCGCCCGGTGCGATCTCGCCGGTGCCGGCGGTCTGGGCGCGCACGAAGACGCTGGGCGAGAGCTTCCAGCGGCCGCCGATCCCCTGAAGTGCGGCGTCCATCCTGGCCAGTTGCCGGTGAGGGATCAGGCGCTTGAAGAACGCGTGGCGGAAATGCGACACCGCCAGTTCTTCGACGACAGCAAATCCGGCGCTCTGAAGCTGGTCCCTCATCCACTGCGGATGGAAATCGAAGTTCAAAGGAACAAACTCATAGGGCGCCCGGTCGAACGGCGACCACGATTGTCGTCTCGCCAGATAGCGCAAGATGGCCTTCAGATTGCGCTTGTTGGCATATTCCAACACATACACGCCGCCCCGACGCAACACGCCGCCGATCTGTCGGAACGCCGCCGGCACGTCCACGAGATGGTGCAGGACGCGCACGGTGACGACCGTATCGCAGATCTCCGGTGCAAAGGGCAGGTGGTACAGGTCGGCGGCGACATAGAGGTAGCGGTCGGATCGGCCAAGCCGCTCCTGCGCCTCGCGCAGGCCCGATTTGGCATAATCCAGGAGGATCACCTGGTCATAGCCGGCGTAGAGGTCGACCAGGCGGCCAAAGCCCGCGCCCAGTTCCAGGAGGCGCCGCCCCCGTGGCGGCAACAGCCGGCGCAAAGCGATGCGCTCGGCCAGATCTTCGTATTCGCGGCCCTGACCGGCCCAAAAACGGGCCCGGTAGCTGGTGCCTTCGTAATCACAGATCGCGTGAGTCAACTGTGAAACCTGCTCGGCCAATCAGGCTCCCCGTGTTTCACGTGAAACATTTCATAGAGATATAAGCGAATGGGCGGTGGCTACCCACCGCCCATTACGGCTTGCGCTTGTGCGTAATTATTATAACACGTCTTGTCAATACCCGGACGCGTTTTTTTATCACAGAAGCATTTTTTCTTTGGTCCAGATTCGGGCCCGACGACAAAGCCCGCTTGCTCCTCCGGCCGATGGAGATCGCAGCCCACCTTTGGCCCATCGCAGCGCAAAGCTCACCGCCGCAAGGATGCCCCAACCTGGCGCTGCCTCTCGGGGGTCAACCGCCCAACCGTCTCACGCGGGTCCGGTCGGGCCGCGATGACGATAGATGATGCGCCCGCGCGTCAGATCGTACGGCGAAAGCTCGACCCGCACGCGGTCTCCGAGCAGGACCCGGATGTAATACTTCCGCATCTTGCCGGAGAGATAGGCCAACACCTCATAGCCGTTCTCCAACTGGACGCGGAAAGTCGTGTTGGGCAACGCCTCGACGATTTTTCCCTCAAGGATCAGCTTGTCTTCTTGCTTCGCCATAACTCTCCCCTTCCAGAATAGGGGCCACAGATCCGGCGGCCGAAGCCACGCCCGGCAGACATCTCAACGGATGCCTTCCCGGCTCTCGCGGCGTCGCTGCGCCTGCCGCGCCTTGCGGATCGCCTTCTGCTTCTTGAGCCGGCGCAGCTCGCTGGGCGGCGTGAACCAGCGCTTCTTGCGCACGGTCGGCAGGATGCGTTCCTTCATCACCTCTTTACGGAAGCGCTTCAACAGCGACTCCTGAGACTCTCCGGGACGTAGCACCACAGTAGCCATGTGTGTTCACCTCCTTCCTCGCCCACAGTCAATCCGATCACGTCCCAACTTAACAGCACGAAGCCTCACCCACCGGTGAGGCCTTCGATCATGCCTGTGCTTCCACCAACTCAACCGGCTCCCGACCCGCACGGAAGCCGCTCTTGTTCGTCCCCGATCCCTCTCGGGCGTGCAAGAACTACAGGTTGCTCCGTTCAGGCCATAGGTGCTCCTGTCATGGACACGTGTACGGATCTCAGGCCAGAGGACAGTATAGCCGAAGCAGATGTGCTTGTCAAAAACGGGGCAGGGTTGTTTACAGAACGAGGTCGCGTCCGCGCCGATCCGGCCTATCGCCGCGGGATCTCGCCGATCACCCCCAGCCCCAGGCGCTCCAGGTCGTCGGCCGCCCGCACCGAATCGTCCAGATAGTCCAACAGAAACGCCAGCGCAACGCCGGCTGTCAAGGCCAGAAGGACGCGCAACGGCAGGTCGAGCTGCTCGCGCGCCGACCGGCCCACGCGGCCGATGGTCGGCGCATCGATCAGCCGGATGTCCGCTTCGGCCGGCGTGAACTGGGCAAAGAACTCCGCGCTGCCCGTCGTGAGGGTGGCCGCGACCGCGTCCGCAATGGCGCGCAACTGCGCCTCGTCCGACCAGGTGATGTACACGGTGAAGATGCGGTGCAGCTTGCCCGGTTGCGTGCTCGCGCCGATGGCGCCGGCCGGCACGGCGATCCCTCGCTCGGCCAGCTTGCGGCTGACCGCCTCGGCGAACGCGCTGCTGCGCACCACTTCGCCCAGGTCATCCACCAGGAATTCCGAGGCCATCATGGCGTAGTAGCGGTCGTAGGTGTAGACGCCCGGGATGCGTTCGGGTTGCACGCCCACGTTGAAGCGCATCGTCGCGCGATAGACGGCCGGCCGCGGCGCCCACGGCCGGTTGCTCGCCAGGCTGAACAGCAACACGGCCGCCGCCAGGCCGATCGGCAGCCACCACCGGCGTCGCACGATGCGCCAGTACATCTTGAGTTCCATGCGCCCATCCTTTCAGGCCGCCAGCCGGCGGCGGATGAAATCGCCGAGCTCCTGTTTGAACCGTGCGCGACCGAACCGCTCCGCGTTGGCCCGACACGCGGCCGGATCGTAAGCGGCCGGATCGAAGCGTTGCAGCACCTCCTGAAGCGCCTCAACGCTCGCTTCGGCGAAGAATTCGCCCGTGCGGCCGGGAATGACCGTGTCCAGCGCGCCGCCCCCGCGAAACGCGATCACCGGCCGGCCGGCCGCCTGCGCTTCCACCGGCGCGATGCCGAAATCCTCCAGGCCGGGGAAGATGAAAGCTTTGGCGCCGGCATACAGTCGCGCCAGCTCCCCGGCCGACACCCGGCCGAGAAAGGTCACGGTGGGGCCGGCCATCCTTTCCAGCGCGGGCCGGTCGCGACCCTCGCCGAAGACCAACAGTTTCAGCCCCAGCGCGGTGCACGCGCGCACGGCCAGGTCGGTCCGCTTGTAGGGGATGAGCCGGCCGCCGGCCAGAAAATAATCGTCGGCCGCCCCGGTCGCCGGCTGAAAACGTTCCACATCTACCGGCGGATAGATGATCGTGCTCTCCCGGCCATAGAAGCGGCGAATGCGCTCCCGGATCTCCGTCGAGATAGCGATGAAATGGTCCACGCGCTGCGCGGCAGCATGGTCCCAGCGGCGCAGCGCGGCGATCACCGGTCGCAACGCCAGGCTCAAGCCCGGGCCGATGGCCTCGCGGGCCCGATACAGATCATATTGCCACAGGAAGCGGGTCGGCGTCAAGCAATAACAGATGTGCGTGGCCCCTTCCCCCGCGCGCACGCCGTGACAGAAGCCGCTCTTGTTGCTCAGGATCAGGTCGTAGCCATCCAGGCGCAGCCGGTCGAAGGCGAGCGGGTAGATGGGCAAATAGACCTGATGGTGCGTGAAAATGCCGGGCAACCGTTGCATGAACGTGGTGCGGATGTCCCAGCCGCGATAGCGCGGGGGCATGAGATGGGGGGCATACATGCTGGTATACACCGGCGCGGCGGGAAACATCTCGACCAGCGTCTCCAGCACGCCCTCCGCGCCGCCGAGCTGGTTCAGCCAGTCGTGGACCAGGGCCACGCGCATCGTGCACCTCAGCCGGCCGCGGTGGGCACGTCTCTGGCCCACGCGCGTTCCGCCCGATACCAGGCCACCAGTCGGGCCATGCCTTCCTCGAACGGCACGACGGGTTGCCAGCCCAAAAGCTCGCGTGCGCGCGAGATGTCGGCCCACGTAGCAGCCACATCGGCCGCCTGAGCCGGCCTGTGGACGATCTGTGCCTTCCGGCCGGTCAGTTCTTCGACGAGCGCAATCGCCCGCAGGAGGCCGATCGGCCGATCCGATCCGAGATTGATCACGCTGAAGCCGAGGGGCTTCAGCCCGGCGACGGTGCCGCGCGCGATGTCCTCCACGTAAGTGAAATCGCGCGATTGCGTGCCGTCGCCGTAGAGGGTCACCGGCCGGCCTTCGCTGATCCATTGCACGAGACGGAAGGGCAACATATCGGGCCGGCCGGCCGGGCCGTACACGGTGAAATAACGGAAGATCGTGACATCCAGGCCGTAAAGGTGATGATAAGTGTAGGAAAGCGCCTCGGCCGCCTTTTTCGACGCGGCATACGGCGAGACCGGCCGGTCGGTCGGCTGATCCTCGCGATAGGGGAGCGGGTTGTGTTGGCCGTACAGGCTGGAGCTGGAAGCCAGGACGAACTTGGAGATGCCGGCCTTGCGGCACAGATCGAGCAGATTCAGGGTGCCGGTGACGTTGGCATCCACGTAGACCCACGGGTTTTCGACCGAGTAACGCACGCCGGCCCTGGCCGCCAGATTGATCACCGCCGAGCAGCCGGCCTGGCCGATCTCCGCGCGCAACGACTCCAGGCCGGCGCGGTCGGTAATGTCGAGCGGGTAGAAGCGGAAGGCAGCGGCCCGACGGAGGCGCTCCAGGCGCCAGGTCTTGAGCCGCACGTCATAGGCGTCGTTGAGGTTGTCCACGCCGAAGACGCGCCGGCCTTCGGCCAGCAACTGCTCGCACACCTGCCAGCCGATGAACCCCGCGCAGCCGGCCACGAGGACGGTGTGATGGGCAACAAGGTTTGTCGAAGGCAAATCGCTCACGAGAGAATGACTCACGGCGGATAAACAAAAATGCGGCCGGCCGAAGCTTTGCGCAACCGACCAGGCCGCCACCCTTTGCTTTGTGGTGCCCCCGGCCCGACTCGAACGGGCACGCCCGAACGGGCATAGGCCCTCAACCTACTGTGTATACCAATTCCACCACGGGGGCATTACAAAACTTATTATAGCCGTTTTGGAAAGCTTGTCAACTTGTTGGAAGTTGAAAGTTGAAATAGGGGTTCCCATGGAAGGAAAGAAGATTGAACGGTTGATTCGCCCTCGACGCAGTTGACACGCCTTCCAGGATGTGCTATCTTATGATCACAAGGTCGTTACCCAGTCCTCACATCTCATCCATTCACAACTTTCAAGGAGGAACCATATGAAGCAAAGGACCTGGATGGCGCTGGCCCTCGTAGTCGTCGCCAGCATGTTGGTCGGCCTGATCGGTTGCACGCCCGTTGCGCCGAAGGACAAGGAGCTCAACGTGCTCTGTACGCCGCAGGAAGAGTGGTGTCAGGGCATGAAGCAGGAGTTCGAGAAGAAGTACGGTATCACCGTGAACTACGTCCGCATGTCCAGCGGCGAGGCGCTGGCCCGTATCCAGGCCGAAAAGGCGAATCCGCAATTCGACATCTGGTGGGGCGGCCCGATCGACAGCTTCATCGCGGCCAAGAAGGAAGGCCTGCTGGAGGCCTACAACTCCCCCAACTTCAAGAACCTCCTCGATCAAAACAAGTTCAAGGACAAGGACAATACCTGGGCCGGCATCTACGTCGGCAGCCTGGGCTTTGCCACCAACAAGAACTGGTTGGCCGCTCATCCGGGCGTTAAGGCGCCCACCTCGTGGGACGATCTGCTGAAGCCGGAGTTCAAGGGCCAGATCATGGTGGCGCATCCGTCCACCTCGGGCACGTCCTACACCGCGCTGGCCACCATCTTGCAACTGCGCGGCGAGCAGGCCGGCTGGGAATACATCAAGAAGTACGCGGCGCAGGTGCGCCAGTTCACCAAGAGCGGTGCGGCGCCGGCCAAGTTCGTCGGCCAGGGCGAGGCCGCCGTCGGCATCGTCTTCTCGCACGACATCGTGAACGAGATCGAAAACAACAAGCTGCCGCTCGAGCTGACCTTCCCCCAGGAGGGCACCGGCTACGAGATCGGCGGCCAGGCGATCCTGAAGGGCGCCAAACATCCGAACGCGGCCCGGCTGTGGTTCGATTGGGCGCTGACCGCCGAAGCGCAGGCGCTCGGCCCGAAGTACAAGGCTTACCAGGCGCCCACCGTCCAGGGCGTGCAGCTCTCCCATCCCGAACTGCTCCAGGTCAAGCTGATTGACTACAATTTCCAGTGGGCCGGCGAGAACAAGAAGGCATTCGTTGATAAGTTCACCAACGAGATCGCCGCAGCCAAGGACCTGAAGTAGCCAGATCCTGGCCTGGCGGCCGTCTCGCAGATCGCCGCAGACGTGCCAGGCGCCCTCTCTAGCGCCTGGCACATGAACGATCCCCATGGACGAGAAATGATCCACTGACGGATGCCGGGCACGCCCCGGATCGCATTCCAACCCCAAGAAGAGGATCGGCGTGAACGATGCTACTACCCCTGGGCGATCCTTGATCGCCGGCCTCCGCCGCCGCTACCGCGAATTCGCCCTGATCGGCCGCGACCCCGTATTGATGATCAGTCTGCTCTATTGCGGGCTGTTCCTTTTCATCTTCGTGGTCTTCCCCCTCTATCGCGGCACCGCCAACGGCTTCGTGGAAGCCAATGCCACGGGCCCCTGGTACACGCGGCTGAGCCTGAAGTACTTTCTGCGCTACTTCGACTCGTACTACGGCCCCTATTCGCGCCAGGTGTTCCTGAACACCATCGAGATGGGCCTGTTGACGGCCATCGGCGGCACCGTGTTGGGCTTCGTTTTCGCCTACACCATGGTGCGCTGCAACCCGCCGGCAAGCCGGCTCATCCATCTCCTGGCGCTCGTGCCCACCGTATCGCCGCCCTTCGCGCTGGCGCTGAGCACGATCCTCCTTTTCGGCCGCAACGGCCTGATCTCGCACAAGCTGCTCGGGATGCAGTTTCCGCCGGGCTCCAACGACATCTACGGCATGGACGGCCTGGTCTTCGTCCAGGTCATCACGTTCTTCTCGGTCGCCTATCTGATCATCCGCGCCATGTTGGAGCGCCTGGACCCGAGCATGGAGGAGGCCGCGCATAGCCTGGGCGCGGGCAAGTTCCACATCTTCCGCACCGTCACCCTGCCGCTGCTGATCCCGGGCATCGCCGGATCGTTCCTGCTGCTCTTCGTCGAATCGCTGGCCGACCTGGGCAATCCGCTCTTCATTTCCGGCAACGTCACGGTGCTTTCGGCGCAGATCTTTCTGGCGGTGGCCGGCGAATACGATTATCAAAAGGCGTCCGCGCTGGCGTTCGTCCTGCTCCTGCCCACCCTGGCCATCTTCCTGGTGCAACGTTACTACGTGACCCGACGCTCTTATGTCTCGGTCACGGGCAAGCCGACCGGCGGCCACATCGTGGTGCGCGAGCCGGTGATCCGCGCGATCTTCATCACCATCACCGCCCTGACCTGCGCGCTGATCGTGATCCTGTACCTGGCGATCGTCTACGGCTCTTTTGCCGAAGCGTGGGGCGTGGACTTCAGGCCCACGTTGCGCTGGTGGGGGTTGCTGCTCACGCGCGGGGTCGAGTCCATGCTCGACACCACCTTCTTGAGCGCGTTCGCCACGCCGCTCGCCGGCCTCACCGGCATGGTGATCGCCTTCCTGGTGGTGCGCAAGCGTTTTAGCGGCAAGGATGCGGTGGATTTCGTCTCCAACCTGGGCGGCGCGGTGCCCGGCACCATCCTGGGCATCGGCTTCGTCCTGGCCTTCAATACGGTGCCCTGGTTCGTGGTGGCCCTCCTTTACGGCTTCCTGGCGTTTTATCTGGCGGCAACGGCTTTGCCGATATCCGAATGGACGGAACCGCAGGCCGACCTGGGGCCGGAGGTCGCCCGCGATCCGGTCCCAGCGCCCGCCACCAGGCGCCAACAGGCGCTGATCAGGATCGGTGCGCTCGTGGGGGGCACGGCGGTGGGCGTCGGCTTGACCGTGTTGTTCAACCAATTCGGCGAAGCCCTGGCGCTGTACCTGGTGGCCCTCCTGTACTGGTTGCTGGCGCTCTTCGCGCTGATCCGGCGCCTGCTGCGGAGAGGCGCGGCGGCCGGCTTGCCCCGCGTGCCCAGGTCGGCGTGGCTGTTGTTCGGCATGGGCTTTTACCTGATGATGTACAATTGGATCGAGTTCATCGCCCAGCCGATCGCCATCCTCAGCCGGAGCATCGAGCGCGGGTTCTGGAGCAACGCGCTGTTCCAGCTCTCCGATCACATCGCGGTCTTTTTCCAGACGCCGCCGCCGTTGACCGCGATCATCTACACCTTCCTGTCGGTGCTGGTGATCGCCGATCCGATCTGGCAGGGCGTGGGCCGCAACGCGGCCGGCCGACGGCCGGTCAACCTCAAGACGGCATTGACCGCCGCGTTGTTGGCCCTGATCGCCGTGCTCTGCTTCGTGGGCCAACCGCTCGCCCTGGTCGGCACGCCGTTCATCATCATCGCGGCCTTCGTGGTGCGCAGCCTGCCGGCCTCGGTGCGCGCCGGGATCGCGGCCCTGCAACAGATCGATCCCAGCATCGAAGAGGCCTCCGGCATCCTGGGCGGCGACGCGCAATATACCTTCCGCCACGTCACCCTGCCGTTGATCTTGCCCGCGCTGTTGGCCGGCCTGATCTTCAGCTTTACCCGCCATATGACCAGCCTTTCCGCGATCATCTTCCTGGTCAGCGCGCGCTGGCGCATCGTCACCGCCTCGATCCTCAGCGAATGGGAACAAGGCGGGGTGAGCATCGCGGCCGGCTATTCGACGGTCATCATCGTCGTGGTGCTGATCGCCATCGGTGTGCTCTACTTCGTCACGCGCAAGCTATTGGGCGGCCGGGGCGAGGTGGATCTGACCCTGGGGGCGTGAGAGGCGCATCGGACACTGTCACTGACGGAGAGAAGGATGTATCTTGTACTCGATAAGATCGTGAAGAAGTTTGTCGGCCGGGGCGGATCGGGCGAGGTGACCGCCGTGGACGGCGTGTCGCTCAGCATCGAGCGGGGCGAACTGGTGACGCTGCTCGGCCCCTCGGGCTGCGGCAAGACGACCACCCTGCGTCTGATCGCCGGCTTCGAGTTCCCGACCGCCGGCCAGATCGTGCTGGACGGCCGGCCGATCAACGACCTGCCGCCCCACAAGCGCGATATGTCCATGGTCTTCCAATCCTACGCGATCTTCCCGCACCTGAACGTCTTCGAGAACATCGCCTACGGCCTGAACGTCCAGCACCGGCCCCAAAGCGAGATCAAGCGCCGGGTGGCGCAGGTGTTGGAACTGGTCGAACTCACCGGCCTGGAGAATCGCGCGCCGAATCAGCTTTCGGGCGGCCAGCAGCAGCGCGTGGCGCTGGCGCGCGCGCTCGTCATGGAACCCAAAGTGCTGCTCATGGACGAGCCGCTCTCGAATCTGGACGCCAAGCTGCGCGAACAGATGCGCACCGAGATCCGACGCATCCAGCGCCGGCTCGGCATCACCAGCGTCTACGTGACGCACGATCAAACGGAGGCGATGACCCTCTCCGACCGGATCGTGGTGATGAACCAGGGCAGGATCGAACAGATCGGCTCGCCGACCGAGGTGTATCGCCGGCCGCGTACCCGTTTCGTTGCGGACTTCATCGGCCGGGCGAATTTCGTCGAGGCCATCGTGCGCGGGCGGGAGAACGGCGTCGTGGTGGCGGAAGCGTTCGGCGCCCTCCTGCGGGTGCCGGCGACCGAAGAGATGTTGCGGCCGGGCGATTCGATGACCCTGGTCGTGCGGCCGGAAATGATGGAGATCAACGCGGCCCAGGCGCAGATCACGGGCATCGTTCGGCGCACTTCTTATCTGGGAAGCGTCGTCGAGTACGATGTGGAGGTGGCCGGCCAGCTCCTGTCGCTGGTCGAGCGCGATCCGCGGCACACGGAGATCTACGCGGAAGGCCAGACGGTTCAGATACGGCTGTTGGAAGATTGCCTGTACGCATTGCCGAAACAGCCATGAGCCAGACGACTTCGTGTTTTGATCTCCTCTTCATCGGCCACTTCGCAGTGGATCGCAATGTGGTAGACGGCGTGGCCGAGATCGCCTCGGGCGGAGCCGTATACTACGGCGGGATCGCCGCGGCGCGGCTGGGCGCGCGGGTAGGCGTGGTGACGCGGCTGAGCCGCGCGGATTTCGGCCGGCTGGACGAGCTGCGCGCCGCGGGCATCGAGGTCTTCGCGGCCCCCGCGGCCGAGACTTCCGGCATCGAGAACACCTACCGCTCCGCGGACATGGAACGCCGGATCTGCGTGCCGCTGGGCTTTGCCGGGCCGTTCGAGCCGGCCGACATCCCGGCCGTATCGGCGCACATCTACGCGGCCGTGCCGATCATGGCCGGCGAGATAGATCTGGCGCTGCTGAAGCGTCTGGCCACGCGGGCGCGTGAGGCGTCCTGTGCGGCCGCCGGCTCCGAGCGCGCATGTCCGCCGGGCGTCGCGCTCGATGTACAGGGCTTCGTGCGCGTACGGGTGGGCAACGAGCTGCTCTTTCGGCCGTGGGAGGAGATGGCCGAAGGGCTGGCGCATGTCACCTACCTCAAGGTGGATCGCGCCGAGGCCGAGGCCCTCACCGGCGAGAGCGAACTGGCGCCCGGCTCACCGGCGCTGGCGCGCGCGGCGGCCCGGCTGGCCGCCTATGGGCCGCGCGAGATCGTGCTCACCCAATCGGCCGGGGTGACGGTCTATGCGGACGGCCGGATCTATTTCGCGGCATTTACGCCGCGTTCATTGGCCGGTCGCACCGGCCGCGGCGATACCTGCTTCGCCACGTACCTGGCCAAACGCATGACCTCCTCGCCGGAGGAAGCATGTCGCTGGGCGGGGATCGTCACCTCGCTCAAACAGGAAACGCCCGGGCCATGGCGCGGGATGGAGTCGAACTAATCCGGCCTGCAAAGGGAGCTATTTTTATGGGACAGATCGCAGTAAAGTGGACCGGCGATGACAGCCGGTTGTTCGTGGGCCGCGACAGCGGCGGCCGTACCATCACGGTCGGCTACTGGCAAAAAGGCGATGAGCCGGGCTGGGTCGAATGGCGCGCGACCAAGGCGTCGGACCTGCTCGTGATCGCGCTCTGCGCGTGTTCGGGATACGACGTGGTAGACATCCTGCTCAAGCAACGGGTGCAACTGACCGGATTGACCGTCATCGCGGACGCCGAACAGGCGGCCGAGCCGCCGTGGGCCTTCGTGCGCATCCACCTGCACTACGTCGTCTCCGGCGCCGATCTCGATCCCCAGAAAGTGGAGCGCGCGATCAAGCTTTCGGAAGAGAAGTACTGTTCGGTGGCCGCCACGATCCGCGGGGTGACCCAGATCACCCACGACTTCGAGATCCGGCCGTAGCGGAACGTTGTCCGGCCAGCAGCCGCTGGAGGATCGCCACGGCGGCCTGTTTGTCCAGCGGCTGGTTGAAGTTGCCGCACTTGGGGCTTTGTACGCAGCTCGGACACCCGCCCTCGCACGGACAACCTCGGATCACGTCCAGCGTGGCCGACCAGAGCTCGGGCAACAGCTCGAAGCCCTTCTCCGCGATGCCCACCCCGCCCGGAAAGCCGTCGTAGATGAAGATCTGCGCGGCGTCGGTGTCGGGGTGGCGCGGGGTGCTCAACCCGCCGATGTCCCAGCGGTCACACATGGCGAAGAGCGGCAGGATGCCGATGGCCGCGTGCTCGACCGCGTGAAGGCCGCCCAGGAAGTCGAGCCCGCGCAGGGCCAGTTCGGCCGGCAGCTCCGGCGGCAGGTCCCACCACAGGCCGATCGTCTCGTACTCCGTGACCGGCATGTCCAGCGGCTCTTCGCCGAGCACCGCCTCGGTGAACTGTTGGAGCCGGCGATAGCCGATCACCTGGCCCCGCACCCGCACCTTGCCCAGATAGGCCGCGCCGGCCGCAAGCGGCCGATGCCGCAGCGAGCGCACGATGCGCACATCGTTGACCTCGCGCGGCTGGGTATAGTAGTCCGTGTTGACCGGCTTCACGATCGCATGGCGCAGCGCGGCGTTGTACTCCGTCACCAGGTACGACTCGCCCTGGTGCAGGTAGATGGCGCCCGGATGGACGCGGAACGGCGCGGTCGTGCTGCTGATCTCCTCCAACATGCGGTAGCCGTTGGCTTCGTTCAGGATGGCGAAGCGCTCGCCCTCCGCATCGCGCAGGCTGACGTCCTGCGCCGGGTAGTCGGCCCGCGCGTAGACCCACCGCTCGCCGGTGAAGCGCAAGACGCCGCTCTCTTCCAGCGCCACCATCGCGTCCACGAAGCCGGGCCCGAAAAGCGACTCATCGTCCATGCCGGCCTGATCGGCCGCCTGGGGCTGCTCTTCGGCCGCCACGCGCAGCGGGATCTCGTGCGCGGCGCACGGCAGGTGGCGTTGGAGGATGTAGAAGTTATCGGGGTCGAGCAGCGCGTTCTCGTGCGGCCGGCCGAGCAGCTCGGCGGGATGGCGCATATAGTATTGATCGAGCGGGTCGTCCAGGCCGATCAGGATCGTCAGCGAAGCCGCGTCCCCGCGGCCGGCGCGGCCGGCCTGTTGCCACAAGCTGGCGATGGTGCCCGGATAGCCGACCAGGATCGCCGCGTCCAGGCCGCCGACATCTATCCCCAGCTCCAGCGCGCTGGTGGCCGTCACGCCCAACAGCCGGCCGCCGAACAGCTCTCGCTCGATGCGCCGGCGCTCTTCGGGCAGGTAGCCGGCCCGATAGGCCGCGATGCGGTCGGCCAGGCCGGCCGTGGCGCGGTTGCGGCCGAGCGCGGCGCGCGCATAGCGCAGGAGCAGCTCCGCGATGACGCGCGCCCGCGTAAACGCGATGGTGCGCACGCCGGCGCTCACCAGCGCCGCGAACAGGTCGCTCGCCTCGTGATTGGCGCTGCGCCGGGCCGTGTGGCTGCGATCCAGGAAGGGCGGGTTCCACAGCNCGAACGTGCGCGGGCCGTGCGGCGAGCCGTCGTCGGCGATGACCGTCGCGGACAGGCCGGTCAACAGCGCGAAGTGCTCGGCCGGATTGGCGATGGTCGCCGAGGTGGCGATGAAGAGGGGCCCCCGGCCGAGAGGCCCGGCGCCGCCGCTGCTCGCGCGCTTCCGGGCCTCGGCCTCGGGCCACCGGCCTTCTGCGCCCTGATACAGCGCGCACACCCGGCGCAGCCGACGCAACACGCACGCCACCTGCGAGCCGAACACGCCCCGATAGGTGTGCGCCTCGTCTATGACCACATATTTCAGATGGCGGAAAAACTCGGCCCACAACGGATGATTGGGCAGGATGCCGGTATGGAGCATGTCGGGGTTGGTCAGCAGGACGCGCGCGGTCTTGCGCACGCGGGCGCGTGCGGCCTGGGGCGTGTCGCCGTCGTAGGTCGCGGCGAGGGGATTGATGATCCCCTCGCCGGCGCCCTCGACCAGC
>JGI24188J35168_1000584_pt1 | contig 21701 bp, 15 predicted proteins | sample YNPBryantNP2012_FD_35168 | JGI IMG/M metagenome (IMG submission 35168) | reverse complement strand
GCGCAGAGCTGTGAGAAACGCCCTTATTTCGGCCTGATCCCTCAAAGTGATTATGCGATGCGTGGGTAATACTATAAGCCCTGGGTCGTCCGCCTTTACAAGATATGTAGCTATGAACCCTGTATCCCGAGTCGCCGCGCCGCGTTGCTGCATGGCCTGCCAGTAGCGCAGGGCGGTGGTATAGCGGTGGTGGCCGTCGGCTATATAGACCGGCATTCCTGCAAATGCCTGTGACAGGGCAGCAAGGGCGTGCCCGTCGGTAAGCCTGTAAAGGGTGTGGCGGTTGCCTAAGGTATCCATGACAGTAAAGAGGGGTTCTTTTAGTCCGTTCATGAGTTGAAGGGCATTGGAGACCTCTGGATTACTGCGGTATAAGGCAAAGATCTGACTAAACTGGGCCTGTGTGGCCCTTAAAAGCATCAGGCGGTCCTCTGTGACCTTGTCGAAGGTCTGTTCGTGGGGCAGAACTATGCGTTTTTCCCAGGGTTCTATGCCCATGCGGGCTATAAAGCCATGTCTTATGTGCGGTTCACCGTTTACGGTGAAGGATATTTCATAGGGATACACCGCCTCATTTTTGTCCTGTTCAAGGATGCCGTTTTTCAGCCAGCTTTGAAAGAGTCTATGGGCGTGTTCGTATTGGTCGTTGCAGCCGGCGGCATGGTCGCATTCAGGGAGTTCGAGATGAAAGATGTTGTGTGCAGAGCCTGATACTATGGCGTCACGTTCTGGCTTGCTTACAACATCGTATGGAGGCGCTACAAGTCTGTTTATGTCTTCAGTGTTGGTTTGATATAAAATACCCTTGAATGGTGAGATGGTTGCCATTATAAAAGCCTTCGATTTGGATTATGATGCTATTAATTGATTGATTGCATTTTCTACTGGAAGCGATGAGTCGAATGTCATTGTTTTTAGTGATATATCGGCACCCCACAAGTTCTCCATGGTTTGTATGTTTTGTTTTATGATTTCTGAAAGATGCGCCATGATGGAGGTGTCATGATTGGAAAACAATATATAGTCCGCCCCTTTTCTCAGGAGTAAAATATCTCCCTCTATCTCATAGATGGAATTTTTGAAGTGGGATATCTCTTCCAGGACCATTTCGCCGAATTGGTCTATGAGCGTGTCAGTCTGTATGTAACCCAGTCGTCTGTTCATGCTGCTCAAATTCTTGAAATCCAGTAGAATCAGGTGATAGTTCTTGCGCAATACGGTCAGATTTTTCTGCTTGTTGGCCAGGGTGATCAGGTAACGATAGTTGTAGAAATTGCAAAACGGTTCTTGAAAATAGGCTATTTGACGGAAGGATTCGATGGTCTGCAGGTCTTGATAATGCAACGGGCACTTGATGGACAGGATATCCAGTTTCTCCACTACCTTTTCCAGTTTGTCCACTATATTGCCGTCTATCTTGTCCATGGCGGCCTCTGACCTGAGTATCTTGATGGCTGTTTCCTGTGGCAGTGGCATTTTATAGGGTCTGGTGGCCACCAGTGCCTCGAATATGTCAGCCACCATGACAATGCGGGGGAGTATGCCTATTTCTTCGCCCTTCAAACCCAATGGATAGCCGCTTCCGTCCAGTCTTTCATGATGCTGTAGTATCAGCTCTGTCACGCGATCGTCCTGGTAGCGGTTGGCGATGAAGTTTGCGCCCAGACTTGGATGCAGATTCATGATGCGTCTGTCGAATTCGTTGAATTTGCCCGGCTTCAACAGGATGTCGTCCGGAATGGCGATCTTGCCTATATCATGAATGGAGCAGCCTATCTGCAACACATGCCGTTCTTCGGTGGGCAGGTCCATGAGTTGGGCGATGCGGTCAGAGAGGACGGTGACCCGTCTGCTGTGCTCAAGCGTATAGGCATCCCGGCTTCCCAGCATCTGTCCCATGACCTCGAACAGGTCATCCACCTGTGTCTGATAGCTGTTTTCCAGGGCTATGACCTTGTCGAGAATGGCAAGCCTTGAAAATATCTGCTCCGGATGGCAAGGTTTGATGAGATAGTCGTTGGCGCCTGCGGCAAGGGCGCGAATCAGGGTTCGCCTGTCCGAGATGCCGCTCAACACAACGGAGTATAGTTTGGCCCTGCCTGTTTGCTGAATGTTTTGAAGCAGTTCGATGCCGTCCATGCCCGGCATGTTGAGGTCTGTTATGAGCAGACGGATATCTTCGTCCTGTAGCAGTTTTTGGTAGGCCTCCTGGCCGTCTGCTGCTGTCGTGACTGTGAGGCCCCAGTTCACCAGATAGGTCTCCAGGAGGCTGCGCTCAAAGGGTTCATCCTCTGCAATGAGTATGTGATACTGGCTGAGGGTTGGAAGCTCTGTATGAACTGGTTCCATCATAGTTTTGTAGTGGTTTAAACCTTTTTAGTCTTATGATATCTCATGTGCTTGCACTGCTGGCGCACCAGCCTTGGAAAGTCATCAATTAAAAACAACATTCATGGCTTCGTCAAGCTTGTGCACCAGATGGAAGTGCAATTCTTCCCTGGTTTTGGCAGGCAGTTCATCTAAGTCAGGGGCATTGCGTTTTGGGAGTATGACCTCCTTTATGCCGGCCCTATGCGCAGCCAGCACCTTTTCCTTTATGCCGCCCACAGGCAGCACGAGCCCGCGCAGGCTGATCTCACCTGTCATGGCCACATCCGGCCTGATGGGCCTGTCCTTCAGCAANGAGANCAGNGCCATAGTCATGGCCACACCNGCGGAAGGCCCGTCCTTGGGTATGGCGCCTGCCGGCACATGTATGTGTATGTCTTCCTCCTGAAACACGGATTTTGAAATGCCGAGGTGTTCGGCCTTGGAGCGCACATAGCTCAGGGCTGTCTGNGCCGATTCCTTCATGATATCGCCGAGTTTGCCGGTCAGAGTGAGTTTGCCTCCGCCCTTCATGCGGGTGGCCTCTATGAAGAGGATCTCGCCTCCCACTGGAGTCCAGGCCAGGCCAGTGGCCACACCCGGAATACTGGTGCGTTCCGCCACCTCTGGAGTGAAACGGGGTTTGCCCAGGTATTCCACCAGGCNGGTTGGGCGAATGGTGTGTTTCTGGTCGTCGCCCTCCGCCACCTTTTTNGCNACNCCCCTGCACACCGCNGCTATCTGGCGTTCCAGGTTTCTGACGCCTGCCTCACGGGTGTAATCGGTGATGATCCTTGTCACAGCCTTTTTGTCAAAGTTAATATGTTTGGCAGTGAGCCCATGGGCCTCCATCTGCCTTGGAATCAGGTATCTCTTGGCTATCTCGTATTTTTCTTCATGGGTATAGCCAGAGAGTTCGATCACCTCCATGCGGTCCAGGAGAGGGCTGCTGATGGTGTCAAGGGTGTTTGCAGTGGCTATGAAGATGATCTGGGAGAGGTCGAACTCCACGCCCATGTAGTGGTCCGTGAAGTGCACGTTTTGTTCCGGATCCAACACCTCCAGCAGGGCCGCCGCAGGGTCCCCGCGAAAGTCTGCACCGATCTTGTCCAGTTCGTCCAGCAGAAACACGGGGTTTTTTACCCCTACCTTGCGCAGGCCCTGAATGATGGCGCCTGGCATGGAGCCGATGTATGTCCGTCTGTGTCCTCGAATCTCGGCCTCGTCCCGCATTCCGCCCAGGGCTATGCGGTGGAATTTGCGCCCTGTTGCAGATGCGATGGACCTGCCCAGCGAGGTTTTGCCTGTGCCTGGAGGGCCTACAAAGCAAAGGATTGTGCCCTTCATATCTGGTTTCAATTTTCTGACGGCCAGGTATTCAAGAATGCGCTTCTTGACCTTTTCCATGTTGTAGTGGTCGGCGTCCAGTATCTCCGCAGCCTTTTTGATGTCCAGCTGGTCTTCTGTGGCCTCGTTCCAAGGCAGGTTTAGCGCCCAGTCCAGATANGTNCTGGAGACNGTNTATTCAGCGGAGGATGGGTGCATGCGGCTCAGGCGTTCCAGTTCCCTTTCCGCCTCCTTCAGGGCTGATTCGGGCAGCCCCCTGGCCGTCAGCTTTTCCCTGAGTTCAGCTATCTCGTCCACAGGGCCGCCGTTTTCGCCTTCTCCCAGTTCCTTTTTGATGGCATTGAGCTGTTCCCTTAAAAAAAAGTCCTTTTGAGTCTTGTCCAGCTTGGCCTTGACATCATTTTGTATTTTAAGACTTAGTTCCAACAGCTCTAACTGATGGTTTAGGATGCGCAGGGTCTTATACAGCCTTTCAGTTACATCCAATGTCTCAAGCACCGCCTGTTTTTCGGCAGGAGGGATGTTGAGATAGCCGACTATGATATCTGCTATAGCACCTGGTGCGTCTATGTTGGCAATGAGCCCACTNAGTTCATTGGGGATATTGGGAGAGAGCTCCAGAAAGCGGGCGAAGGCCTGTTTTACATTTATGGTAAGGGCCTGCATCTCAGGTGTGTTTTCGATGATTTCTTCGGTTATCTCACACCTGGCCCGCACGTATGGTTCTGTTTCCAGTATCTCAAGGATCTTCACCCTGCCCATGCTCTGAACGATGACACGGGCCTGGCCCTCTTCTCCCTTGGCCATACGNAGAATGATGCCCATTGTGCCTATCTGGGATGGTTGTGGTATGCCGTCCGGCAGGTCTATGGAATGGAAGACAGCTATGGTCCTGTCTCCAGCCAGGGCCTCGTCCAGCATCTTTACGAGGTTGGGTTGCTCCACAATCCAGGGTACGACCATGTGCGGAAACAATACGGCGTTTTTGCTGGGTAAAATGGCCAGTTCTTTGATGGTGCTGGCATTTATATTTTTAGAAGATTTTATCATAGCAATGCTCCTTAAATCAGTAGCTGTTTTTGTCTGTGGTCCCATTCTTTGGGATGGGCTGGAATTCAGCCCTGCTCTCCTGTCTTGGGATGTATGGGGCTGATATTCCCATACGAACTACTAAATAGAACCTCGAAAAATTGCCTTTTCCGCCCAATAACTGTGTTGATTGTCGGCGAAAAATGCTCACATACAGGCAGTCAGCTGCGCTTTTTCACCGTTTTATTATAGCATGATCCTTCAAGACAGGCTTTTATGTTTCGTAATCTAAGTTCTAACCCTTGACTATGCAAGTCATGTGGAGTATTTATTGAAATTCCTCCTTGCCCTGAGGAGTCAAGAATCAGGGCCATTTTATTTATATATCGTCCAGAAGGGGGCAAAGATGCAATTAAAACATTATGAAACGCTCTATCTCATGCATCCAGGCATGAGCGAGGATGATCGCAGCGCCTTTACTAAAAGGTTGCAGGATATCATCACTCAAAGCGGCGGCCAGGTGGTTTTGTGCGACCCATGGCCTCTTCAGAGGCTGGCCTATAAGGTCCAGAGGCAGACACAGGGTTATTATGTACTGCTTGAATATGGCGCTCCGGCCAACATCATCGCAGACATCACCAGGGAACTGCGTCTGAACGACCAGGTTTTGAAGTTTTTAACCATCAAGCATGGTGACAAGTTCGATGCCGAAGCCATTTTGAAGGCCAAGCAAGCTGCTTCAACGGGAGGTGTAGAGCAGTTAGAGACAGCACCTGAAATCACTGCCACCGAGGAGGCCCAATCATGACACAACAGGATTATAAAAACAATACGGCCGTCAGAAAACGTCGAGTCTATATGCGCAAGAAGATATGTCGTTTTTGTGCCGACAAGAAATTGCATATTGATTATAAAGATGTGAAAACACTACGCTATTTTATATCAGAACGAGGCAAAATCCTTTCTGCCCGTATAACAGGCGTATGTGCCAAACACCAGAGAAGGCTGACTTCTGCCATTAAGTATGCCAGGCACATGGCCCTTTTACCATTTACCTCAAGTCATGCATTGTCAGATTAGTTTTATTAAACAGCCTTGGGCACAGGAGGTTAATTAACGTGGAAATTATATTGCAGGAAAGTATAAAAACCCTTGGGAAAGCTGGTGATGTGGTGAAGGTGGCCGATGGCTATGCCCGTAATTATCTGCTGCCCAGGGGATTGGCATTGGTAGCTGATAAAAAGAATCTTACTAATCTGGAGAGACAGAGAAACCGCATTCTGGCCAGGGCGGCCAAGTTGCGTGAGGAATATGAGGCTTTGGCCTCTCAATTGCAGTCTATGGAGCTGGTTGTCCCTGCCAAGGTGGGGGAGGGCGACCGTCTTTATGGTTCTGTCACTTCCATGGATATTGCAGAGTTAATTGCTGCCAAGGGTTACCAGGTGGATAAGAGAAAGATACAGATACAGGAGCCCATCAAGGCCATTGGAGAGTACGATGTGGAGATTCGCCTTGCCACAGATGTGACCGCTATAGTAAAGGTCAAGGTAGTACCTAAGGTCGATTGATATAGGGTTTTAGTGAATCCTTTGGGGCCGCGAGTAACCGCGGCCATTTCATGCAGGTTTTTGGGTGCTGGAACACACATGGTTCCCAGCTCTCTCATGTTATCTTCAGTAGTTTTCGTTTTTTAAGTGACCCATCTTGAAAAAAGAATCCTCTTCTCGCAAGAAAGATTTGGTTCGTGAGTTCAGACAGCCGCCTCAGGATATTGATGCCGAAAGATGTGTCTTGGGCGGTATCCTCATAGAAGACGGTGTATTGGTCAAGGTTATAGAGCTGCTTTCTCCAGGGGATTTTTATCTGGAAAAGCACGCTGTTATCTATGAGGCCATGTTAGAGCTTTTTGAGCACAATGACCCCCAGGACCTTGTTACACTCAACAGTTATTTAAAGAGCAAGGGGAAACTGGATGCTATCGGTGGCACTGCTTATATAGCTGAGCTCACCGGGGTTCTGCCTGTGGCCTCCAATGTCGTTCATTATGCCAAAATAGTCAGGAACAAGTCGGTCCTGCGCCGTTTGATTCAGGCGTCTTCAGAGATAGCCTCGCTTTGCTATGAGGAAACAGGCGATGTGGACGAGCTCTTGGAATCTGCAGAGTCAACCATCTTTGAGATCTCCCAGGAGAAGATACGGCCTTCTTTTTATCCGTTGAAGACGGTTTTGAAGGAATGTGTGGTCAAGATACAGAAACTCTATGAGCGTAAGGAGTTGATAACAGGCGTACCCTCAGGGTTTGCTGATCTGGACAAGCTTACCGCAGGGTTTCAGCCCTCCGATCTGATAATCGTTGCAGGCAGACCGAGCATGGGCAAGACGGCTTTTGCCCTTAATGTCGCCCAGAATGCGGCCATTCGCAGCCAGGTTCCTGTGGTGATCTTTTCATTGGAGATGTCGAGAGAGCAATTGGGCATGAGGATGCTGTGCTCCGAGGCGAAAATAGATGCCCAGAAGATCAGGACCGGTCGTTTGGAGAAAGAGGATTGGCCTTACATCATAAATGCCCTGGATGTGCTGTCTGAAGCCCCTATTTTTATTGATGATTCTCCTGCCATGACCACCCTTGAGATGAGGGCCAAGGCCAGGCGCTTAAAAAGCGAACATGGACTCGGTCTGATAGTGGTGGATTATCTGCAGCTCATGCGCAGCTCCGGACAGAAGGACAGTCGCGAACAAGAGATCTCTGAGATATCCCGGTCGCTCAAGGCCATGGCCAAGGAGCTGCATGTACCTGTCATTGCCCTCTCACAGCTCAATCGTAAGGTGGAAGATCGCTCGGATAGACGGCCCCAGATGTCAGACCTCAGGGAGTCAGGGGCAATTGAGCAGGATGCAGATGTGATCGCCTTTATCTACAGGGATGAGGTCTATAACCGTGCCGATGACAATCCCAATAAGGGCATTGCAGAGATAATCGTTGCCAAGCAGAGAAACGGCCCGACCGGCACGGTCAAGCTGACATTTATGTCCCAGTTTTCTTCCTTCGGCAATTTCTCACGTGTGGAACAGTGAACCTCTTTCCATAGATAGGAGTGCCTTTCTATCTCGTTTGTTGACTGGGCATGGTTATGTGCTGCCGAATCCTGTCATCTCAGGGCTTGCCCTGTACTTTGACGAGCTTTTTTTCTGGAATCGCCGTATCAATCTCACCGGTGCCCTATCAGAAGAGGAACTTATGGCAAAACACATGGGTGATACCCTGTTTTTGCATGAGGCATTGCCCTATCATGCACAAACCGCCTTGGATATAGGCACAGGCGCAGGCATACCAGGCCTGATTNTAAAGCTCATAAGGCCTTCCCTTGTTATGTTTCTGGCGGATGCCAGGCGGAAACGTATATCCTTTCTAAAAAATGTCATTGGCAAGCTGGGATTACAGGGGGTATTTGCCGAGCAATGCATAATTAGTAAGGATGTAGCCATACAAGCTGTTTTTCAGACATTTCCTGCTCAAGGTGTGGATGTGGTCTTGAGTCAGGCGGTCTGTTCCATAGGGGGGCTTGCCTCCATGGCCAGGCCTCTTATGGCGAAAACAGGCTGTATCGTCTCCATGAAAGGTCCTCGTTATCAGGAGGAGTTGGCGGCTGCTGCCACCTACCTGAAAGGCGTTGGGCTTACATATGATGTGAGGTCAGGTAAAAATCCATTGAACGGTCATGAGCGTTTTTTAGTCATATTACATCAAGACGGGGTTTAAAGTTAATGCTTGCAACCACTCGTGAGATAACACCATTAAAGTTGCTGGAGCTGCCCTCTGTTCAGGCGGAAGAGATTTTTAATAGCCTTTCTTTAACAGAACAGGTCTCCTTTGTACTGGCTGCCCCATGGGATCGACGTCATGAATTGATCGCCCTTTCCCAGAGAGCCATGGCTATCGTGCGGAATATGCCGCCCCAGGAGTTGTTTTGGACTATCAAGGCCATAGGGCCTGCTGATTCCCTTGAGCTCCTTGAACTGGCATCAGCTGAGCAGATTCAATTCATGTTTGACCTGGATTGCTGGGTAGGGGACCGACTGGTTCCAGAAAAGGTGTTGACCTGGCTTGTATTGCTGTTCGAGGCAGGGGACACAGTGGTCCCTAATTGGCTCCATTGGCTTCGAAGTAGGGATGAGGCCTTGCTTCCATGTGTCCTGCGCATGTTTGCGGCGGTGAAAAAGAGACCGGATGATATGGATATTCAGGAGGCAAGGGATGTCTTGCCCGCCTTTACCTTGGATGACGTCTATTTTCTGGATTTTTTTAAGACAGAGACAGCCCCTGTGATAGANAGGCTTTTAAAGGCCGTTTCAGACATGTCCTTTGAATATTATCATGGGGTTATGGAGCTGATACTGTATCAGACCCTTACAGAGCAGATGGAAGAGGCCTATAGATTTAAGACGGCCAGGTTGGAGGAGTGGGGCGTCCCTAATTATATAGATGCCCTGGAGATATATGCCCCCCTTGTGAGCCACGGCATAAGGGTGGCAGATGGATGGGAACTTTTGCAGGCATCTCAAGTTTCTGATGTGGTGCCTGCCTTTGTCCCCAGTCTTTATGTGGGAGAATATCCTGTGCTGCGTCAGGCCTTACAGCCTTTGCGTGAAGACAGGGTGATGGAACGCATTGTCTTTGAGTGGATAGGTGTGGCCAACAAGATACTGGTAGCCGATGCCTGTGACCTAGATGACCCAAATAAGATGCTTGCAGTATTGAATAAGACATCTGGTTTTTTAAATCTGGGGTTGGAGTTGGCTGCGGCAAGACAGGACAGGGCCCCATCTGATATCCTTGCCAAAGGCGTCTTGGAGGACATTGTGAGGTTTGCCATGTCAGAGCTCAGGACCCTCTCAAAAGAGGCCCATGCCATCTGTAGAAGCGGATTGGTGCCGGAAGACCTTTCCTTGTTGCAGGATTCCCAAAGAAATCTCCTGGAAGGGTTGTTGCGGGACAGGCCTGTCTTTTGGGACGAGAAGGCCTTTTGTTATGTAGAATTTTGCGAGATGAAACAGATAGATGCTGCACGTAAAGTGAATTTGGAGGTGATGGAGTGGGCTGTACTGATCTCCCGTTTGCTCCCACACTGGTCTGTCTGGAAGGGGCTTGTGCCCTGGGAGTCCACCAATATTCAGGATTATAAGGTGCTTAATTGGCAGACTGCCTTGTGCACCGCCCTGGTAAAACAGTTGTTGACCGGAATGCCGCTCTTTGAACCCCTAACTGTAGAGGAGCTCTATGGGGTTGCTAATAGATATCAGACAGATAATGCTGGCACTCGTAGAGAGTTTGAGGATGCATTGAAGGGGTTGGTGGCTGGTGCATCACAGGTCCCTTCCTCTGGCTGTGAGGTGGTTACGGTCTGCCCAAATTCATTGAGGATTGAGACCTTTTTGCCTGCTATAGATGGATTGTTGAGTGATTTGGAGCTGTTTGCCAGTCCTCAAAAGGGGGTTGCTGGCGGACGCCGGTCAGAAGGACAACCGGCGGCCGCGTCCNCTGAAACCATCAAACAGGATCTCAAATACCTGGGTTCCTTGGTGGTGATGACAACAGGTGTTAGTGACTCTTTACGTATTCCTTTAGGATAGAGGCCAGTTTCTTGCCTGAAAGTAGCATTCCACCAAAGATGGGTCCCATTCTGTAGCCGCCAAATACCGCTGCAGTGGACATGCCGCATACAAAAAGCCCTGGGTACACCTCCTTTGTATTCTCCACTACGGCCTTTTCCGCTGGTTCTGCAAAGAGCGATCTCTCTCCCATGGGTTTGCCTGTGGGTGTGAACAATTTGATATCGTTTTTGTCGGACAGCGTCTTTACAATGTCATGGGAGTGACCTGTGGCATCCACTACGGCCTTTGCCTCCAGTGTAACGGGATCGATGGGGAACCCGTTCATCAGGGCGAAGGTATTGTTGACGACTACCCCTCTGACACGGCCTTCGCTCACCATCAGGTCTTCCACCGTGATCAAATTGAAGATTTTGGCGCCTTTCTGTGCGGCCCCGAAGATGAGGCCTGAAGCCATGGCAATGGAGTCCACTGCCACAAAGTTTTCATCCACTCGGCTGTAGAATATGTTGTAGTCATCCAGCACGCATCTTGCTTCTTCCTGCGTGATTACATACTTATAGCCCATGCCGCCCCCCCAGATGCCGCCTCCAGGTGAGAGCCTTTTTTCAAGCACGGTAACATTTAGGCCGTCCTGGGCCAGATAACCGGCTGCCACAAGTCCTGATGGCCCGCCGCCTACTATGACCACATCACTGGAGAGACTGGCCATAAAGTCCTTCATGTGGTGTTCGAGAATGCCTTTGGTGATGTGTAGTTCACGCATCATTTTTTTCTCCTTAAGGTTATGTTTTTTATCATCAACCCAAAAAATAGGTTATATTTTGGGCAGTTGGTCTTTGAGTACCAAAAACACACAGTATTCAGCGCACATGGTGCAGGCGCCTTCGCCTGAGCGTTCCCTGCGGANCTGTCTCGCCCGCTCAGGGTCTATTGCTAAGCTGATCTGTCTATCCCAGTCTAAGGCCTTTCGTGCCTTGGAGATCTCCAGGTCCCAATCTGAAGCATGTGAGTGGTTTTTGGCTATGTCAGCGGCGTGGGCCGCGATGCGTGCAGCTATCACGCCTTGAAACACATCATCCTCTGTGGGAAGCCCCAGGTGTTCCGATGGTGTCACATAGCAGATGAAGTCTGCGCCGCTCATGCCAGCCACTGCCCCGCCTATGGCGGCGGTAATGTGGTCATAACCAGGGGCCACATCTGTTACTATGGGGCCGAGCAGATATAGAGGGGCGTTGTGTGTCAGGCGTTTGATGCGTTCCACGGATTCCTTTACAAGGTGCAGAGGGACATGGCCTGGCCCTTCTATCATGCTCATAATGCCCCGTTCCAAGGCCCTTTGTTGCAGTTCTCCCAGGGTCTTCTGCTCGCCTATCTCAAAAAAATCAGAGGCATCTGCTATGGCGCCTGGCCTTAATCCGTCGCCCAAGCTCAATACCGTGTCGTATCTTTCACACAGGTCTAAAAGACGGTCATAGCCTTCGTATAAAGGGTTTTCTCTGCCGGTCTGCTTGATATAGGCAGCGGTTATAGCGCCTCCTCTTGAAACGATGCCTTCCACGCGTTTTCCTGTTTCGTAGCGGGAGATCAGTTCCTTGGTCACTCCCACATGTACCGTGAGGAAGTCAACGCCTTCCTGCATTTGGCGCTCCAGGACCTCAAAGAATTCCTCTGGATCCAAGTGGACTACCGCGCCCCTGCGCAATCTGGCCAGGGTGGCTGCCTCATATAGGGGGACTGTGCCAACCGGCACAGTGGATTCCTGAAGTACCATTTGTCGAATCTCTGTGAGGTTGTCTGCTAAAGACAGGTCCATGACCGCATCTGCCTTGGCCCTCAGTGCGGAGTGTAGTTTTTTGCGTTCTTCTTCAATGGATGAGCGCAGAGTACTTGCTCCTATATTGGCATTGACCTTGGTAGAGGCATCCTTGCCCACCAACATGGGCCCGCGTTTCGTCCTGTAGCCCAAGACTACTGTTTCGCCGACAAGGATGTTTTTTGTCAGCACCTCCAGGTCCATGCCTTCTTTTTGGGCCAATTGCTTGAGGTCGTGAGGTATGTGGCCTGCCCTCAATGTCTGAAGGAGTGTTTTTTCTGGGTTTGATTTGGTTTGCATGGGGCCTCCAAATAAAAAACCGTTCAACTGCCATGTGCTTAGGGAGTTGAACGGTCGTATAAGTATAAAAAGTTATAAACTATTTTTACGACTCGTTTCCCTACGCTAGTATGATCTAGATCAGGTTTTAAGGGGTCGTGGCATACGGCCAACCTCTCAGCCTGCCTTCGCAGGCTCCCCCAACGAGCTTCTTGTTGAATTAGCTATAGCGTCTGTTGCTGCCTTTGTCAATGAGGGAACCTCTAAACATTAGAATGTTCGCTCCAACCGCGTTGCTCGTGGCGAAAAATCCGCATATACCTGTCTGCGTGCAACGCACAGGCAGGGAATAGGGGCGTATCTTGAAAGGATTATGTGTTCAAAATCTGACAAGTCTATTTGCCCGTAATACNTAACAGATTTCCCTTGCAGTTTCACTCATGCCTTGTTATTTTACAACCATAAGTGTGAATTGAAGTATCTGCAGAAAAACCCGCAGGCGCCGCAAGGCTTAATAGGGAATCCGGTGAAATGCCGGAGCGGGCCCTTCGCTGTAATCGGCTACGAAATCGCAATGCAGTAGTCTCTGCATAAAGTCACTGTGGCATTGGCCATGGGAAGGCGCGAGATTAGGTTTGATGCCGAAAGCCAGAAGACCTGCCTGTGGGGTTTAAAGGAGTCATTGTCTGGCAAACAGTGGCTCGTTTGAATATGACCTTTGGGGTATAAACGGGCGCCTCAAATGTCCGTGCTGAAGACGGCACAGGCATTTGAGGCGTTTTGCTTTTAAGGAAAGACTATGGAACATACAGGCATCATAGCAGGTGTAATCTTTGGGCTTCTGGTCTTTGCATTTAAGGCNGGAATAGGTATCGCATATCGCCTTTCAACCCTTTCATCAATGAGGCAATTAAGTGGCAAAAAGTATGTTATTCTGGGAAGTAGTTTTGCATATTTAATGTTATTTGTAGGTATGTCATACCTGGCAAAAACTATGGATATAACCCTCTACATCGGCAGGCTTCTGCCCATGCTGCGCACAGGCACCACCATTCACATACTCCTGTGCGTCTCCATGGCCGCTTGGGCCGTCTATCTCCTCTCTAAGCGTTCCCTTAGCTGTAGCCTTGCCCATTGTAATCCTCAGGTTGCCTTTACCAGCCCCAAGACGCCTTTGCCAGCCCCTGCTTCCACCACATGGGCGTGGTTGACCCTGGCATTGCCCTGTCCTGTGTGCATGTCCGTGGTGTTGTTCAGCCTGTCTTTTTTACAGGCCATCTTTCCTGAACGGCTCCTCTATATCACATTGGGGCTGTATTTGATCTTCATGCTGACCGTGTTTTTAAGTGCCTATGCCTTTCATCGCATAAAGGCGACCAACTCTCCCGAACGGGTGCTTGCCCACCTCATGCTGGGCATCTCAGGGTATTTCCTGCTGCTTCTGGTGATATCGCCTCAAGTGCAGGGTCTTACGGAGATATACGACCTGGTGGCCAAGCAATATGCCTCGAACCCCATGACGGACACTGCTGCTCACACCTCCTTGAGTGCCATAAATCTCCTGGGCATCTTGACCCTGCTGATATCGGCAGTAACAGGCTTTCTTATGCAAATGCACAGAACGAAAAGGGCGGTCATGAAATAGTATGGACATTCGCGCCGCCCTCACATCCTTCATCTACCTCGTAGCCTCGTCTCTGCTCTATCCGGTCCTGTTGCTCCTTGCGGTCTTGGTGGCCTGGCTGCTTCTGCAGATGGGTGCATTCCTTGCCGAGTGGTTGGAGCGCAGGCGCCTTGGGTTTTCAAAGGCGAAAGGCCCGTTTAATGCCAAAAAGACAGCCGACTCCCTTGATTTGCCTCACAGAGTGAGTCTGTACAAGAGTGAGCTGCAACAGCTTTTGAATCAAGGCCATATACTCGAGGTTCAAATACAGGAACTGCTTCAAACCCACATTCAAAGGGCCAACAAGTCCCTGGATGGCCTTCGCATGTTAGTGCGCATTGGGCCTGGTCTTGGATTGATGGCCACCTTGATTCCCATGGGCACAGGCCTTGCCGCCCTGGCACAGGGAGACATGACCAAGCTGGCCTCTGAGCTGGTGGTGGCCTTTACTGCCACGGTGGTGGGGCTCTTTGAGGGCATGACCGCCTATTTTCTGTTTACTGTCAAGGGCAGGTGGGTGGAGGAAGACATTCGGCACATGGAGCTTCTCACAGAACTGCTCGCTAATGAGGAAGGTGAGTTGTGAAGGGCCTTCGATTTTATGGGAAAAACCGCAAGACCAACATAGTGGGCCAGGGATTTGAGGCCGATCCCCTGGCAGGGCTGGCCAATCTGTTGGATCTGTGTCTGGTCTTTATCGTAGGCCTGATTCTCACCATCTTCAATCTCTACAACATGCAGGAGCTCTTTGACCCCAAGGCAGAGACCACCATCATGAAGAAAAACAAGGACGGCACCTTGGAGATTATTACAAAAAAGGGGAATAAGGTCAAAAGCATGAAGGTGAGTAAAGAACAGTCTGAGGGCAGGGGACAGAGACTGGGTTCTGCCTATAGGCTGGAAGACGGGAGTTTTGTATATGTGCCTGATTAAAAATTTATTTTCAAGGAGTTAAGGAGATTACAACCATTTGATATAATTTGATTTTAATGGGCTGAATGTTGGGAAGAGAGGTGAAAGACCTCCGCTGCCCCGCAGCCGTGAGAGGGAACGAACGCCCGAATGAGCCACTGTCTTGCGGGAGCCTTGCAAAATTGCCCTTTCGCCCGATAACTGCGTTGCTCGTCGGCGAAAAATGCTCACATACCTGTCTGCGTGCAACGCACAGGCAGGCAGTCAGCTGCGCTTTTTCGCCTTCATAGCGCCTTGTTCTCGAACGAAAATTCTAATTTTTCAAGGCTCCCTTTAGTATCAAGATGGGAAGGCGGGCAAGTAGAAGGCCCTTTTGAGCAAAAAGGTGTTTCTCTGAAGTGAAAACGAACGGAGATTGCGCCTTTTGTTCGAGAGGTAACGCCCTTGAGCCGGAAGACCGATTCAGCCTAAATTCTACTCGAGGGAGGAAAACCATGTTAAAACCCATTTCCATCACATGTGCCGGCATTGTGGCCGCATTCACTCAAGGCCTTGCCATGGCCTCATCGCCTTCAGACCTCCATTCCCTGGAGGCCATCACGGTCACTGCAGAGCGGTTTCCCACAGATGTGCAGCAGTCCTCGCGCATGATCTCGGTCATTTCCGCAGAGGAACTGCAAGAAACCGGGGCTGACAATCTGGTCACTGCCCTGGAGCGAAAAGGGGCCTTTTCCTACAAGGCCTTTGGCCCTCTGGGCATATCCCATGGCGGCATGAACAGCTCTCTTGGCATTCGAGGCATTCAAAACGGAGAGCTGGTGCTCATAAACGGCGTTCCCATTCAAAGCCCGGCCTCACACGCCTACGACCTGGATGTCATTCCCCTTGACCAGATAGAGCGTGTGGAGGTGCTGAAGGGCGCTGCCTCCACCCTCTATGGCTCCAATGCCATGAGCGGCGTCATAAACATCATCACCAAAAGGCCATCAGATGCAAAGGAGATGCGGTTGAAGGCGGAGGTCGGAAATTATGACTACAACAATCATTCCATAAGTGTCTCCATGTTGCGCACAAATATAGGCATAAATTTCCAACATCTAAACGATATAGACGAGATATCTCGAAGCTATACAAAAAAATACCACTATGACCTTGGAGAGACCAATAGAGTCGCATGGAATCTCAATTCAGCCATAACTGACCATCTATTTTTTGACTATATGGGCTCAACCTATACTACTGACTTTCTCAAAAGATATGACAATCCAAAGACACCTTATGAAGGTGTAAATCAGGATAGTTATAAACACTTTTTGGACATGCGATATGAGACGGCGAATCTTCGAACAAAGCTGTTTGGAGACTTCGAGGAGATGAAACGAGATGAGTACACAAATCCAAAAAGTGCGCTACAAAAGAATAAAATTGATAACTATGGTTTTGAAACGGATTATCGTCTAATGCTCTGGAATTATGATTTGACTACCGGCATAGACTGGATCACACGGGAGGCAGATTACAATCTACAGTATGGAAAACACCATCGGCATGACTATGCTGCATTTATGCAGATTAAACGCACATATTTAGACCGGTTAACCATTCTTCTCGGCGCAAGAGAGCAGATCATAGATGGCGAGTCAGGCACACCCAACTATGACACATTCCTTCCAAGCCTTGGCATGAATTATAAACTTACAAATGTCTTAAGTCTCTTTGCCAACACAGGAAAGGCATTTAGGGCGCCAACTTACAATCAGCTCTATTATAAAAGCAGCTTTCTTGTGGGAAATCCTAATCTTACACCTGAAAAGGGCTGGACATACGAAATGGGCCTAAAGGCTAAAAACGACTATCTTGATGCAAAGCTGGCATTGTTCAGCATGAATTACACAAATAAAATAGAAATAGATAGATCCAAGGGCTACCCACAGACCTATTACAATGCAGGGGATTATGAAAGCATGGGCATTGATTGGGAGATAAATCTATATCCCTTTATTCAGCAACAAGGCCTGCTACAAAATATAAATCTCAATTGGAGTGGGTATTGGGCGGATCCAAAGGCAGACGATACCACTGGAAGACGCATTCAGACAAGTGCCAAATTCTCCTCAAATGTGGGTATTGCATACCTCACAGAGGAGTTTACGGCTAATCTGAACTGTCAGATACTTAGTTCAAGAGAGCGCAATCTGGATAATTATGCCATCTTCAATTTCTATTCCAGATATAAACTTCCCAAGGGCTATCTCACATTTGCTGTGGACAATATACTAAATGAGGATCAAATTCTCTCAGGGGATTTGACTCCCACTGCTCTCAATCGCTATTTCTATCAAGAGATGGGCAGACTTATCAAGGTGGGCTATGAAATCACATTCAAGTAGATTTTGGACTGTTGTCTTTTTCTGTGTCCTGAGCTGGTTCGGTATGGTTGAGGCGGGATTTGCCAGGTCCATCGGTCTTTTTGTGGGGGATGTGGATGCCTCGGCCTGTCAGAAGGCCGTATCCTTGCTGAACAAAGAGGGCGTTTCAGGCCTGGAAATCCGCATCTTTACGGAAAACGATGTGGATTCTCAGGCCATGAAGGCCTTTGTTCAGCGCATGGATGCCGCGGTGGTGGACATCATGCAAAGGGAGCCTGGCCAGTGGCTGCTGAAAAACAGGGGGCTTTTTGCGCCTCATGTCAAGCTCTATGCCGTAAGGACAGGGGCCAACCCCCAGGAATATCAAGGCGCAGGGTTTCAGATGGATGAGGCTGTGAGGGCATATTTTGACTATGATTCCGCACAAAACATCGCAAACCTCATAAAATTTATAGCCAATCGGGACCTGGGCATAAAGGTCGTGCCAGGGCCTGTGAGACGGCCTCCACCAAATGGTTTTTATCATCCGGATGCCAATGATTTCTTTGAGGATTTGGCCGGCTATGTGANTTGGTACAAGGCCTCAGGCCATTACTCTCCACAAGGTCGTTGGGACCTCATGCTCATATTTTCTACCTATACCATTGAGGGCAAAAAGGAGGCGGTGGATAGCCTGGTAAAGGCNTATGAGAGGCATGGAATAAATGTAGTGGTGTGGATGCAGGAGATGAAGGATTTAAATAAAAATCTGGCTGCTATCCTCTCATCACCCTTGATTGCCTCGCGTTTAGGCTCCATAACGGCCTTTACCCTGAAATTTGCCTCTCAGCTCTCCCATGACCTGCTCNCTACCCTGAAACAGGCCGATGTACCTGTCTTCAATGCCCAGGTACTGTTTTTTGAGACCAGGGAGCAGTGGTTGAATTCCCCTGAGGGCATGTCGTCTTTGAGCACTTCGCTGCAATTTGCTGTGCCTGAACTCTCAGGTCTCATAGAGCCCACGGTATTGGGGGCAAAACAGCAGATAAGCGGCGGTTTTTATGAATATGTCCCCATAAANGAGGATGTGGAAAGGCTTGCCATGCGTGTGTCCAACTGGCATCGGCTCAAGGACAAACCCAACAAGGACAAGAAGATAGTCCTCATCTATTACAATCACAGCGCGGGCAAGCAGAATATCGGCGCCAGTTATCTCAATGTGTTTCGCAGCATCTCAAACATCATCGCAAGGCTGAAGGCCGAGGGCTATGACATTCGAGGCGAACAAGACCTCACAGAAGAGGGGCTTAAAAGGCTCCTTCTGGCATCGGGCAGAAATGTGGGCACATGGGCGCCTCAGGAATTGACCAGCCTTGCGGCCTCTTCCCAGGTCTCTTTTGTGGAAATGGAGGCATACAAGAGGTGGTTTGAAGCTACTCCAAAGGAGTTTCAGGAGGCGGTGATAAAGGAATGGGGCAGGCCCGAGGACTCCAAAATCATGTTCCTGAACAACAGGTTTGTGTTGCCGTCTGTTCGATTGGGCAATCTGATTCTGGCCCCTCAGCCCGTGCGGGGCTGGAGTGATGACCCCATGAAGCTCTATCACAGCACCACTCTACCCCCCCATCACCAGTACAATGCCTTTTATTACTGGCTGCAAAAGGANATAAAACCCGATGTGATCATCAATCTGGGCACGCATGGCACTCACGAGTGGCTTCCAGGAAAACAGACAGGGCTGACCTGGTATTGCAGCCCCGAGGTGCTTCTCGGAGATATCCCCAGCCTTTATCCCTACATCGTGGACGATGTGGGCGAGGGCATTCAGGCCAAGCGCAGGGGCAGGGCTGTGGTCATAGACCATGCCACTCCCCCCCTACAGTCCTCCGGCTTGGCCAAGGAGTATGCACTGCTCTCCAGCCTGATCAGCGAATATGATGCAGCGGCCCAGGAGCTCAAGCCCGCCAAGTTTCAGCGCATAAAGGAGTTGGCCTTGAAATTGGGCATTCCAAAGGATATGGGCTTGAAGGATATGAATGAGGCGCATCTCCAGGCATTGGAACACTATCTTTTGGAGCTCAAGGCCGAGAAAATGCCCTATGGACTGCATACCTTTGGTACCTCTCCAAAGGGTGAGGCATTAGAGGAGATGNCGCAGGCCATAGCCGCCAAAGGCGGAAATGTAAACGAGATCAAGGGCCGCATAGAGGCAGGCGGTGAAATGGAGATGAACGGCCTCATAAACGGCCTAAAGGCAGGCTATATCAGCCCGGGGCCTGGCAATGACCCCATTAGAAACCCCGAAAGCCTGCCCACAGGCCGGAATTTTTATGGCTTTGACCCAGACAAGGTCCCCTCCAAAGAGGCCTGGGCCATAGGAGAGAAAAGGGCCAACGAGCTGATAGAGGCCTACAAAAAGGCCCATGACGGCGCCTGGCCTGAACAGGTGGGGGTTGTGCTTTGGTCTGTGGAGACCATTCGGGACGAAGGCATAAATGTGGCCACTGCCCTGAGTCTCATGGGCATGAAGCCCGTGTGGGATAGGCGGGACAAGATAAAGGGCGTGGTGCCCATTTCAGGGGAGGCATTGGCAAGGCCCCGCATAGATGTGCTGCTTCAGATATCAGGTCTGTTTCGCGACTCCTTTCCCAATGTGGCCAAGCTGCTGGACAGGGCCGTGAAACAGGCTGCCACCCTCAAGGATGTGGAAAACTTTATTCAGAGGCACTCTCAGGCCATAGAGGCAGGGCTTATTCAAGAGGGCATGGCCCCTGAACAGGCCAAAAGGCTCTCTTTGGTGCGNGTCTTTGGAGACCCACCCGGCGCATATGGCACAAAGGTGNATGACTTTGCAGGTGCCAGCGGGTTGTGGCAGGATGAAAGACAGGTGGCTGAACATGGTTTCATAGCCATGCAGTCCCATGGTTATTCCGAGGAGCTCTGGGGTGAGGCCATGACGCCTGTCTATCGCAGGCATCTCAAGAATGTCAAGGCCACTGTGCACACCATCTCCTCCAACCTCTATGGCACCCTGGACAATGACGATGTCTTTCAGTATTTAGGCGGGCTTTCCATGGCGGTGCGTCTGGAATCAGGCAGCGCACCGGAGGTGTTTGTCTCCTTAAATCGGAATTCACAGGGCCGAATCGAGCCTGTCTCCGCCCTCTTGGGAAGGGAGATGCGCTCCCGTTACCTAAATCCAAAGTGGATAGAGGGCATGAAAAAGGAGGGCTATGCAGGCGCTCGGGAGATGAACTCATTTGTGGAGAACATGTGGGGCTGGCAGGTCACCACGCCTCAAGAGATCTCGCAGGAGATGTGGCAAGAGACCTATGAGGTCTATGTAGAGGACAGATATGGCCTAAATGTGAAAGGCTTCTTCAATGAGCACAATCCCTGGGCATATCAGGCCATGACAGGCCGTATGTTGGAGGCAGTGAGGCATGGCTATTGGAAACCCAATGCAGAGGTGCAAAAAAGGCTCTCCGTGGAGTATGCCCTAAATGTCATTGAAAAGGGTGTGGCCTGCTGNGATCACACCTGCAACAATCCCCTGCTCAATCAAATGGTTTACAACGTCCTCTCTGTGCCCGGCGTGTTGGCGCCTGACCTGGTGGAGCGGTTCAAATTGGCCATAGAAAAGGCCAATGGCAAGGCCCTGGAGCAGTTTGTGGCGGAACGCACGGCCTTTTTGGAGCAAATGGAGGTGTCAGCCAAGAAAGGGCGGTCCTTTGCCCCTGATCGGGCACAGACAGCAACCCNTGAGGCACAGCCTTCNAATACACTCAATGCCTCAAATCAAGGGGAGGCTGGCGAAAGGCCGTTAAAGGCCGCAGATGCCCAGGGAAACCAGGGGGAAAATGTGAAGGGCTACAAAATGGAGGAACAAAAGAGCGAGGACAAGACCACTCAGCTCTCCTCCTCCGGCATTCAGTGGTGGGCGTCTTTGTTGGCGATTATGGCCGTGTTGCTCATTGCATCCGGCATGAGAAGAAAAAGATAGACAAAAATNAGGAGGAATGTCATGAAGCATGTCTTTTTAATGTCTTTGGTGTTATCATTGGTGGCGTTGATTTTTTCTGCCTCACAGGCGATGGCCGAGGCTGAAGGGGCGCATGGAATGAAAGAAGAGAAAAAGGCCGATAGATTCGGCATTGTACTGGCGGTCTTCGGCACCAGTCACGAGTCTGCCCTGCCTGCCATTTTGAACATTCAAAACAAGGTGGCAGCGGCATTTCCGCACACGCCCGTGAAGCTCGCCTTTACCTCCAACATGATTCGCAAAATCTGGCAGAAGCGAGGCGCTGACCCTGCCTATGTCAAGGCACAT